>Ga0065711_1049182_pt1 | contig 11433 bp, 7 predicted proteins | sample Hoacrofraction12_FD_59098 | JGI IMG/M metagenome (GOLD analysis project Ga0065711, IMG submission 59098) | Hoatzin crop microbial communities from Cojedes, Venezuela - Epithelial fraction 12 v2 (version 2) | ecosystem: Host-associated > Birds > Digestive system > Esophagus > Crop | place... | reverse complement strand
AAGCCGTGAGCCGCATCGATGCGCTGGTGTCGCTCGCCACATTTCGCTACAACGAGCCGCTGGCGCGCGACCCCCAAGTGGTACAAGCCGACGCTGTCGTATTTGACGCACAGGGCGTGTGGCACCCCTTCCTGGGCGACACGGCGGTGCGCAACGACTTCACGCTGCAAGATGGTCATTTCTACATCATTACGGGCGCCAACATGGCTGGCAAGAGCACCTTCCTGCGCACTCTGGGGCTCAACTACGTGCTTGCCCGCATGGGGATGCCCGTGTTTGCCCAGTCGATGACGGTGTCGCTGTCCACCTTGTTCAGCAGCATGCGCACCAGCGACGACCTGATGCACGGCATCTCCTACTTCAACGCCGAGCTATTGCGCCTGCAACAGCTGCTGGAGTGTTGTGGCAGCTCGTCGCGCACCCTCATCATCCTTGACGAAATCTTGAAGGGCACCAACTCGCTTGACAAACTCAACGGCTCGCGCATGTTCTTGCAGCACGTGGCGACGCTGCCCGTGACGGGCGTGATAGCCACCCACGACCTGGAACTCTCGCGCATGGCGGACGACTCCAGCGGCCGTTTCCACAACTATTGCTTTGAAATCCAGCTTGCCGACGACATCACCTACACCTACAAAATCACCCCCGGCGTCGCCCGCAACCAGAACGCCACCTTCCTCCTCCGCAACATCCTCAAAAACAACGATTAAGCGTCTTCGTCGGGGTCGCTGACGACTTGGAAATCCTTGTTGGGGTCTTCGTAGTCCTCGGCCCAATATTCGTCGGCCCATTGGCGGTCGTCGCCGTCACGCATCTTGCCGCCGGCGTTGGGGTCTTCCTGCTCCTCGTCCTCGGCTTCGAAGATAAAGTTGTCCTCGTCGGCCTGGCGATGACGCTCGTCAAGGTCGCGCGGCGTGTCGTTGGTGGGGATGCGGTTGCGCTCGTCGGTGATGGTTGCCCACAGCAGGTCCTTGAGTTCGGTGAGCCCCTTTTGAGCCACGCTGGAGATGAACACACAGGGCACGCCGTCGGGCAGCTCGGGACGCATCTGCTCGATGAGCTCGTCGTCAAGCATATCGCACTTGGTAATCGCCAGCACGCGCGGTTTCTCCACCAGGTCGGGGTTAAATGTCTCTAATTCATGGCACAAGATGCTGTATTCCTGGGCAATATCGTCGCTGTCGGCGGGTATCATGAACAGTAGCACCGCGTTGCGCTCGATGTGGCGCAGGAAACGCAATCCCAGGCCGCGGCCCTCGCTGGCACCCTCGATGATGCCAGGGATGTCGGCCATCACAAACGACTGCACGCCGCGGTAGGGCACGATGCCCAGGTTGGGCTCCAGCGTGGTGAACGGGTAGTTGGCAATCTTGGGTTTGGCAGCCGAGATGACGCTCAGCAGCGTCGATTTGCCCGCGTTGGGGAATCCCACCAGACCCACGTCGGCAAGCAGCTTGAGCTCCAGGATAACGGCTTTCTCCACACCTTTCTCGCCCGGTTGTGCAAATCGCGGCGTCTGGCGCGTGGCGCTCTTGAAGTGGGTGTTGCCCAGTCCGCCACGGCCGCCCCTGAGCAGCCTCACTACCTGCCCGTCGCGGGTGACGTCGCAGAGGAACTTGCCCGTCTCGGCATCATAAACCGCTGTGCCACAGGGCACCTCAATGGTCTGATCCACGCCGTCCTTGCCCGTGCACTGATTCTCGGTGCCGGGTTGCCCGTTGGTGGCAAAGATGTGGCGGGTGTACTTGAGGTGAATCAGCGTCCACAGGTTGCGATTGCCCTTCAGGTAGATGTGTCCACCACGACCGCCGTCGCCGCCGTCGGGACCGCCCTTGGGCAGGTACTTGGCACGATGCAGGTGCGCCGAGCCAGCGCCGCCCTTGCCGCTGCGGCACAATATTTTCACGTAGTCGATAAAGTTGGATTCTGCCATAGTTATTTGAGTTTTTGTGTTTTTTGCGCTTTTGCGGGTGCAAAGGTAGTGTTTTTTAATGGATTATTGCCTTTTTTTTGCGTTTTATTCTTGCAACAAGCAGTGAGGGGATGCGCCCTTGTTGTTGTTGGCGCATCCCCCCACAGGGTTTAGGCTTGTGTGTGTTTTAATTTATCGTGCCAGGGTGGCAAGTTGGGGCTTGCTCACCTGCATCGTTGCTTGCTTGTCGCCCCACACGTTGTTGAGCAGGTAGTCGATGAGCGCGGTCACATCGTCAAGATTGACGCTGCCATCACCGCCCTTGACGTTGCAGTCGGCGTTATCTTTGTTGATGGCGGTCTCGTCGCCATTCAGCATGTAGTCGATGATCGCAGTCAAGTCGTCCAAGTCCAGATCGCCATCGTCGTCGGCGTCGCCACGCAGGCCCGCGGCAGCCTCCTCGGCGTCCTCGTCAAGGATGATTTGCAGCTGCGTCTGCTCGCTGTCGATCACGTTGATGGCATACGCCTCAAACGGCGCTACAGTGCCCTCGCTGGCCTTCACAAAGTGGCTGCCAGCCGCGTTCAAGAAGTAAGCATTCTCCACATCCTGCTGCACCATCGTGCCCACCAAGGCGTGCCAGGTGCCACTGGTGATAGCCACGGGATTGGGCTTAACGGTGACATCGGTGGCGCTGAACACAAAGGTCTTGCCGCGCATGTCGGTGCCATTAGCGCCGTCGTAGGGGGCTACCAGATAGGGCACGTTGGCCTCGAGCTCGCTGCCCATGTAGTCGGCATACAGCTTGCCCTCGTCGGTGGTCTCCTCCTGGGCAGCATAGTTGCACACCCACAGCGCCTTGTTGTCGCCCTTGCTGTGCATCCACTGGATGGCAGCGCCGTCGGCAGTGACCGTGGTGGCGGCAAACGGCAGCGTCATGGTGCTCCAGCCGCCCTCTTGACCAGCGTGGCGGCCCTGCTTGAACACGCGCTCGTAGCTGATGCTGGCCGCCGTGAAGCGGAACGGTGCCAGGAAGCTGTAGCCGTGCTTCAACGTGATGTCGCCCACGGCGGTGTTGCCCTGGATCACATTGCTGTTCTCCAGACCTGCGGGCACGCTCTCGTCGCTGCCGATGTAGTACAGGCAGTTGGGGTTGCTGTTGGGCGTGACGCTGGTGATGGTCAGGTCCTCCAGATTAGCGGCAACGGCATTCTCGGGGATGGTGATGACGCCCGATGCCTTGCTGCCAATGCGGCTGCCGTCGGCAGTCCAGGTGACCAGACCGCGCTGGATGGTGTAAATCTTGCTCTCGCCCTTGCCCACCAGGTTCTTGAGCGAGTCGTTCTCGTTCTTGCCGTAGATGTTGAGGGCGTAGCGTGAGCCGTAGGCCAGGTTGTCAAACTCAAAGTACAGCGTGCGGGTCTCGCCAGCTGCCAGGGTCAACGCCTGGTTCTGATAGGTCACCATCTCGGCGCCATCGTCGCCCACGATGAACAGCGGTGCCAGCACATACTTGTTGTACTCGCCCGTGCTGTGGTTGGTGATGTCCACCTTGAACTTGATGTAACTGTCATACACCACCATGTTCTCCTCGTCGGCACCCACGGCGCTGATGTCCACGCTCAGGTTCATGGCGCTGGTGTTGCTGCCAGCAATGGTCACCGTGCCCGTGCCAGGAATCTTGCTGCCGCCGTAGCTGCTGTCGTACAGCGACAGCTGGGCGGTCTTGGTGCCTGCATTTTGCGGCGTGAAATTGAAGGTCACCACCTTGCTCTCGCCAGCGGGAATTTCGGTCTCTACCACGGTCAGATACTCGCCATACTCGTCAATCTGCTCGTTGGTGAGGTAGTAGTACAGACGGCCGCTAAAGCGGTCCTCGCCGTTGTTCTTGACGGTGACGTGGCACTGCTCGGCGCTGCCCACCTTCTCGCCGCCCGTGAACTCAAAGTTGGTAGCGGTGAGGTCATCGATGGGATGGTCCTCAAACGTGGCGGTGCTGCTGGTGAAGGTCACAGCGATGTAGTAGCGGTCGCTCTCCTTCATGGGTACCCACTCGCTGCTGCCTTCCACCTGGCACACGGGCACAATCTTGTAGGTGCCGCTGGTGATGCCGCTGCCAAAGCTGTAGGTCGTGGAGCTGCTGCTCTCGGGCCAGCTGTCGGTTACCGACAACGATGAGTAGTAGTAGTTGGTGCTGGCAATCAATTCCACCATGTTGCCGTTGCTGTCATACAGCGCGATGCCGCGCTTGTACTTGGTGCCATCGTCGATGTGGTCCTCGGCAGTCACCTTGATGTATTTGCGCTTGGTGAGCTTGAACGCGCCATTGTCGCCGCGGTCAAACGACTTGCTGTAGCTGTACATATTATAGACGGTGAGCAGGTGCTCCTCGTCGCCCTGGCCCGTGTAGCCAGGCTTGATGCCGATGATAGCGGTCTGGTCGATGTTGTAGCCCTCGCTGCTGGTCGAGGCGCCAATGCCACCCGCGCTGGGGTTGAGCACCGACAGCACAAAGTAACCATCGCCCATGCCGCCCCACCCCCAGTTGATGTGGAAGTAGTCGCCATATTCATATCCGTCGCACACAAACGAGTGTCCGCCACCACTGCCCGCACGGCCGTTATACACCATGGGGCGACCAGCTGCCAACTCCTGGTAGATCATCTCCTCCCAGGTCTCCTGGTCGTAGTCGCTGCGATAAACCAGCTGGGCGTCGTAGTCAAAGTAGTCGCGGAACGCCTTGGGAATATAGGGGTCACTGGTCGAGGATGCCGACGTGCCATACTGCATGTGGGCAGCACAGCCTGCATACAGCATCAGCCACGACACAGCCTCGGTGTAAACCTCGTCCTCGCCGCCCGTGTAGCTGTCGCGCATGTGCTCCCAGTCGAAGGCGCGTATGGGCAACTCGTCGGTGTCGAATGTGCCATACTGGTAGTTGCCCAGGTAGTAAGTCACCGAATATGACGGAATGACCTGCGACGTCTGGGCAGGCCACTGGTGATAGTTCATGATTTGCGCCATCGACGTTGCCACACAGCCCGTGTAGGCGAGCTCGCCCACGGTGTCCTCGGTGGACGCCATGAACTGCGGGCAGTGGTTCCAGTAGGGCGTCGCCTGGTCCCAGTGGGTGGTCACCAGCGGCGAGATGCTGTTGCGCGTCGCCTTGTGAGCGCGCAGGATGCCCGTGGCGGGCGCTACCTGGCTGGTGATGCCCATCTCGTCAAGGGCGTCAATCTGCTGTGCATAGCCATCGAGCCACGCCTGCATGTTGGCGGGCACGTTGTTGCTGTCCCAGCTGCCACTGTCGGTGTAACCCAGCACCTGCGTCGTGCGGTCGTCGCCCGACACGATCACGTAGCCCTGGTTGCCAGCGGTGTTGAAAATGTAGTAATAAGCATTGTCGGCGCCCTGCTGCGTCGTGCCTGCGCGCTGTGCTCGCTGCACGTTGGCGGTCTGCAAGGTCACGCCCGGGCGGTGCTCAAGCAGGAACGCCTGTGCCGCTTGCTGGGCATCGCTTTGAGTAACGGTGTTGGCGAGCAGTGTCGAGCCAATCAACAGTGCTGCCAGTAGGGTTAGATTTCTCATAAAAGCACAATTTAATTAAAAGAAATTGGGGTTTTAAAAAAGATGTTATGTTGGTTGTTAAGCGCCACAAATGTACAACATTTCTTGAAATGTGCAAAGAAAAACGGCAAACATTTTCATGCTGCCGTTCTACAAATAGAGGTATAAATGAGGTAATGGTTTATTCTTGACTTTCAGTGTCTTGTGTGATGGCTTTGCTGTCGTCGGTGGACTGGTCGCCCTCGCCGCCCTTGTGATGCTTCTTGGTGTGCATGTTGACCTTGAGCTGGTCAAAGCCAAAGCCGTAGATGCCGTTCACGTTGCTCTGGGTGATGATGGCATCCTCGTCTATCGCCTTGATAATGCGGAAGATGTGAACGCTCTCGTACTTGCGGCACAGCACCATCACTATCTTGACGGGATTGTGGGTGTACCAGCCCACGCCATCCATCACGGTGCAACCACGGTGTGCCTCGTTGATGATGGTGTTGGCTATCTGTTCCCACTTGGGGCTGATGATCTGGAACTGCACCGACTGTCGCGTGTTGTTGATCACGCGGTCGGCAACCACGCTGTAGGTGACCATGTAGATGAGACCATACACAATCTTGTCGATGCTGTGGAACAGCAGGTAAGACGAGCTGATAATCAGCACGTCACAGTACATCATCGTGCGACCAAACGACACCGTGCTGTGCTTGGACACCATCGCCGCGATGATGTCGGTGCCGCCCGTGCTGCCGTTGTGGGTGAACACCACTGCCAGACCGAAGCCGCACAGCACCGCACCCAGTATCACGTTCATGAACGTCTGCTGCTTGACGATGGGCTCGGGAAACATCGGCTCCAGCACGCCCAGGAAGATGGTCGCCAGCGTCGCGCCAACGATGGTGCGCAGCACAAACTGCTTGCCCACCGTCTTGAACGCCATGGCCAGCAGGATGATGTTGATGGCATAGTAGGTGATGGCGATGTTCCAGCCCCAGGCAAAGTGCAACAGCGAGGCAAGACCCGTCACACTGCCCACCACCACCTTCTCGGGCAGGATGAATGCCGTGAATCCAAAGGCAAAGCACAAGATTCCAAGCGTAATCATCACATAATCTTGGGCTTGCTTGATGAGTATGCGCGTCGATTTCTTCATTGTTCCCAAATTAGTCTTGAATTTCGCCGCAAAATTACACAAATTAGTAATATGCAATGCGCGCGAGTGAAAAATTTTTTCCACAACGGTTTCCACAATGGCGCCGAAAGTGGTAAATCGCCGCCTGGCACGTTTTTTGTTGTGAAAAAGGCGGCGTGATGGCGCAAAAAGTGCTACCTTTACGCCCAGTTATTGTAATTTCTCAATTTTAACGCAAGAATATGATTGCAAGATTGATCATTTCGGCATTGGCAGTGGGCGTGACGGCGCTCACGCTGGATGGTGTCACGGTGTCGCCTTGGTGGTGGGCGGTGATAGTAGCGGTGGTCCTGGGGTTCATCAACTCGTGGATTAAGCCCATAGTCGAGTTCCTGGCATGGCCGCTCAATTTCCTCACCCTGGGGTTGTTTTCGTTTGTCATCAATGCTTGCATGGTGCTACTGTGCTCCAAGGTGATGGGACCTCACTTTGAGGTGCAGAGCTTCTGGTGGGCACTGGCATTTAGCATTGTACTCACGATAGTCAACTGGATTCTTAACTGGGTGTTCCCCAGGGATTAAGCCCCTGCGTTACTCGTTTTCAAACTTGATGCTGTTGCGGGTCGCGCTCTCGATGCGACGGTTGCGCCAGCAGCGTCGGCACAGCGCCACATACTTGTCGTTGCCGCCAATCTCCACCTGGTTGCCGTCGGTGACAATGTTGCCCGTGCTGTCGATGCGTGCGTTGATGATGGTCTTGCGGCCACACGAGCAGGTGGACTTGATTTCGTCGATGCTGTCGGCGAGCTCAAACAGGCGTCGCGAGCCCTCAAACAGGTGCGACTGGAAGTCGGTGCGCAGGCCGTAGCACACCACGTTCACGCCGTAGTCATCCACCACACGCGCCAGTTGGTCAATCTGTTGCGCGCTCAGGAACTGCGCCTCGTCAATCAATATCCAGTCCTTCACCACCAGCGTCTTCTCGAACTGCGTCTTGAGCATGTCATACAGGTCGCTCTCGGGGTAAATCCACGAGCACTTGCGCTCGATGCCGATGCGCGAGCGTATCACGTTATCCTTCTCGCGATCGTCGATGATGGGCTTCATGCACAGGTATTGCATGCCGCGTTCCTCAAAGTTATAGGCCTGGGTGAGCAGCATGGCGGTCTTGGCAGACCCCATGGTGCCGTATCTGAAGTAAAGTTTGCCTACGCCGTTCATAGTCAGTTTATTGCTTTAGGTAGTGAATGAATGCATCTGTGTGATTTCTTGACACAAGCGGGAGCAAAGTTACACAATTTCCTCGTGATGCAATGCCTGTTGGGCGACGAAAGTTATTAACACCCCACCCCATCGGCCCAGCTTGGCGCCGCAGGTGTGTAATTTTTTAGTAAAAACTGGCGCGATTTCAGAAAAATTATGTACTTTTGGAGGTTGTAATAACCTTTAACACCACTGTTGAACCTTAACCAGACATCTCAATGAAGAAGATTAACGTGTTCCACATCACGTCGGACAAACGCTGGACCGGCGCCGAGCAGTACACCTACGACCTGGCGGCTCTGCTTCGCAACGATGACGACTTCTATGTGGAAGTGGTGTGTCGCAAACACCCCAATGTGCTCAAGCAGTTCCGGCGCCTGGAAATCCCCATTTCCATCCTGCCGCTCAAGGGTGTGACCGACCTCGACAGCCCTGTGCGCTTTGCGCGCCTGCTGCGCAAGGGGCACAACATCATCCATGTGCACTCGTTTCGCGACGCCTTCATCGCCGTGATGGCGCGGCGCATCAGCGAGAATCGCAACACGCGCGTGGTGGTGAGCGTACACGGCGTGTATAAACCCAAGCGCAACTACATGTACACCAAGCTGTACAAGTCCATCGACTGCTTTGTGTTCGGCTCGCAGATGGCGTGCGATGCCTTCACCGACAACGCGCGTGAGGCTTACGCCGACCGCGCAGTGGTGATTCGTGACAGCGTGTGCGACAGCAAGCTGGACATCGCGGTGCCCAACCTGCGCGAGCACCTGGGCATCAAGCCCCAGCAGGCACTCATCATGTATCACGGCAGGCTCAATGCTGCCAAGGGCGTTGACGTGCTACTGCGCGCCCTCACCCACATCGACAAGGATGCCTATCACCTGGTTGTCCTGGGCGATGGTGTGGCGAAGTTCAAGACCGAAATCAAGGGCTTTATCGTCTCTAATGGCCTGGTTAACAACGTGACGTTGCTGGGATTCAGAGAAAACATCATCCAGTACCTGCGGCAGGCCGACTTCGGCGTGCTGCCCTCGGTGGACCCCGAGGCGCTGGGTATCGCCAACCTGGAGTACATGATGGCGGGTCGCGCCCACATCACCACCAACAACGGCGCTCAGCCCGAGTATGTGCACCATAACCAGAATGGCATCTTGGTCAACCCTGACGACGAGGTTGCCCTTGCCGACGCCATCAACTACCTGATTCACAACCCCGAGCATCGTGACCAGATGGGTCGTCAGGCACAGGAGGACTTCAACACCACCCTGGACTACCCGCAATTCTATCACAACATTACCGAGATGTACCGCAAGCTGCTTGCCGAACCCAGCAAGTAGCACTGGTTCGACACCCTACCCCACAAAAAAATCAACCGACCCTCCACGAGCCAGTTGAAATCCAATGCTTAAAAATAACTTTTTACTCGCGGCGAATATCTACATTCGCCTTTGTCACATAACACCTAAATATATATGAAAATCTCATTATATATCGATTCAATGGATGCACTTCTATTATAAATACTCACATACCTTAAAGTCCGCCATCAGGCGTGTCGCCCAATAACTCGACAAAATTATATAAAATCCTCATTCAAGTAGCAAAATGACCACTCATGGGGCTATATAATTGATGCGTACAAATATTTTTGACGATTCTGCACCCCAAAATCCCCCATTTTCCATTCAAAATGCTCATTCTGTAATCACCCACCCCTCCCAAATCGTGTCGTTAGAAAACGTGCGTAGTGGTTCATCGAGAGTGAACGGAACGCAAAAAACGATCCCTGTGCCACGTGGAACATGTTCAAGTAATGTCAAAAACGGATGAGACAAATGGTAGGTGTGATGTGTTGAGTATATATGCACCCCGTAGGGGTGTACCATAAGTAGCCCCGGGTCATCGAAATGCGCGAAGCGAATGTAGCAACCGACGAAGTCGCTTGGCTCCGCCAAGATACCCGGGGGATCAAGATAATATAAAAGTTGGCACCTCGACGAGGTGCACCATCATTATCGCCCTATCGTTACTAAAAACGCCGCGTATAGCGTTACGCGGGATGGTGGTGGCGCCACTGGACGGGGGTGAGGCCCGTGAGCTTCTTGAAAGTGCTGGAGAAGTGGCTGGAGGAGGTGAAACCCACCTGGGTGGAGATTTGCTCGATGGAGAGCTCGGGATGGGCGGTAAGGAACTGCTTGGCGTCGTCGATGCGCATGTCGCGCACCCACTCGTAGAAGGTCTGGTTGCACACCTCGTTCAGGTACTGCGACAGGTAGCTGCGGTTGGTGCCCATGGCGCGTGCCACCTCGTCAACGGTAATGCCTGGCGTGCGGAAACCGCCGCTCTCCTGCCAGCGCTTGTGCTTGTCGCGCATCACGTCGCACAGGTTCTCGCTCATGGGCTGGTGGGTGCATGTGGCGGTGAGAGTGGTCGCGGCTTCATCCTGTTGTGACTCGATGTTGGCGACATTCACGCGTGTGTAGTAGAACGCAAAGTTAATCAGGCAGATAAAGGTATAAGCAAACAGCGCGATGCTGAGCAGTTCCTGGCAGATGCCCACGTCGCGGCTGGTAAAGCACACGATGGGCGCGGTCAGCTCCAGCATCAAGATTCCCAGCCCAGCGCCGGGCATCCACCGCTTGAAGGCGTCGATGTAGTCCGAGTAGTAGCGTTCTAGGTTCTGGATGGCGCGCCTGTAGATGCGCACACCAGTGACGAGTAGCACGCACACCTCGATGAACAGCAACGCCGCGCACACCATGATCATGATGATTTGCGCCCTTCCGTGCAGTGCAAACACGGCGATGAGTAGCAGCACCACATATCCAGCAAGGAAAAGTGCGCTATTGATCAATCGGCGGCGGCTGAGTTGCTCGGGCAGCAGCATTAGCGAGAACGAGATGGTCATCAGGATGGCCGCCACCGCATACACCAGCAGGTACAGCGACACCGACAACATGGGGTTGGCGGGCTGGGTGAAGCGCAACAGCCACTGCGTCATCTTCTCGCCCGCAAACAGCAGGAATACCAAGGCACACAGGTTCTTAGCCCGATGAAAGTTGTGATATTTCTTGATCTCGGGCGGCGTGAAAAACAACAGGAATGCCCCCAGACACAGGGTAATCACCCAGCCCAGAAACACAGTGTAGTATTCAAATTGTACCGAGAACATGGTTACGCTTTAAATTATCATTCATGTGCGGCTCAGTGGGCCGCGTGTTGAGGTGTTTGTGAACCACAAAGTTACTGAATTTTTGCGATAAATGGTTGCAAATTGCCGCATTATTTGTCGCTGTCGCCAGTTTTTTCTAAATTTGCCCTGCATTTAACAGCACAGTTGCCCATGGAAGAAACCTTGCTCAAATATTCCCAAATCAGTTGCGCGGTAGCGTTTCTGCTGTATGGCTTGAGCCTATTGGTCATCGGGCGACCCTCGCACCAGTATATCAAGCGTGCCAAGTGGCTTGTTGCCCTTGCGATGATCCTGTTTGGAGGTGTTTCGATTGTCTTATATGACAGGGAGACAACACCTTACATCATCGTCGATACTGCCATCGAGATTATTGTAATCT
>Ga0065711_1049180_pt1 | contig 11434 bp, 6 predicted proteins | sample Hoacrofraction12_FD_59098 | JGI IMG/M metagenome (GOLD analysis project Ga0065711, IMG submission 59098) | Hoatzin crop microbial communities from Cojedes, Venezuela - Epithelial fraction 12 v2 (version 2) | ecosystem: Host-associated > Birds > Digestive system > Esophagus > Crop | place... | reverse complement strand
CTGGAACAGGCTGCCCAGGGAGGTTGTGGAGTCTCCTTCTCTGGAGATATTCAAGACCTGCCTGGACAAGGTCCTGTGCAGCCTGCTGTAGGTGACCCTGCTTCGGCAGGAAGGTTGGACTAGATGACCCACAGAGGTCCCTTCCAAACCCTAACATTCTGTGATTCTGTGACTCTGTGATTCTGTCCCTTCCTACCCAAACCACTCTATGGTTCTGTGGTTCTATGCTTCTATGAATATGAAAAAATGTTGCAGTGATAGTAAGTGAGACAAGTGGCTGTATGTGATAAAGTGCTAAATTGCATATGTGAAAAATGTTGAGAATATCTGTGGATAATTGCAAGCACAAAAACACAGCAGTAAATTTATTGATGGAGTTAAATTTTCTTTAAACTGTCTTAGAGTGTCAGATGTTAGGTGTAGTCCCTGCTACCCTGTGTGGCTGAGGTATAATAAATGCTGTCAGATGCAACAAAATCTCTTACAGTGCATATTATATATATGCTGCTCACTCTGTAGGTACTATAACTCACACTTCCATGGTAGATGCTAGTAAGATAGATAAGGTTTAAAAAGTAAATCCCAGACATGAGAATTTGTGAGTACAGACTGAAAGAAAATTCAAAGCCATTTGTATGAAGTGTGCCCAATTATTACTAAGAATGTGAGGATTACCACTCGAGCAATAAAAAAGGAGCTTTGGTTGTAGTTTCTGACAAAACCCCACATAAGATGGATTTCAGATACACAATCCACAATCCTCAACAAACAAACCCTGGTATTCACAAGTATTTCACTCACCAGATCTTACATCACTTTTTCCTACATCCCAAATTTTGTCTTTTTCTTAATTTTATGCTTTGTTGGCTGGTTTTCTGTCACAGGAGCTGTAAAGCTTTTCCTGTTCTACTGTAGTGGTTTCCATTGCACTGAAAGTGGGAGATGTTTAGAAGCCATGTTTATCTCTCAAAACATCCTTGATGACTGTAAGAATTCCATTGCTGGTGGGGTGTTTTAGGTTTTTGCTTTGGTTGGGTTGTTCTGTGTTTGCTTTCTTTTTTTAAAAAATTGAATCTGGAAAGCAAAAGATCTTTACAAGATCATTCGTTTATGAGTTCTTGAAAACTGGGGTTCAAAGCATAGACTCTCTCTTGGTTTATGCAGGCTTCTGTTCATAAAGCTGACTGTAACTAACTCCACCTTATTAGCCAGCAAGAAGTTACAGGAGTCCAGGACTTAGTTCTGAGTTAAAGTCAATAGGAGTCTGTTTATGTCTTTCAATCAGTCAAAAATTTACTAGCTTTTCTGATTGCAATCTCTCCAAAGAGTACGTGTACAAAACAGGTTCCATCCTTCCTTCTCATAACTTCTCATGTTGTCCTGATGTTTTTCGGGATAATGTGTAAAGGAATCAGAAGAGCTGATTGAGAATACACAATTTTCACACTCACTGAAGTCAAAACACTTATAGTGCACTTTGGTAGGCAATGGGGGCACTTCTTCTAGCATTAATTCTTACACAGAGATTTTCACGCGCCTCACCATCACCTAAAGAAATTTGCATTATATGATACCAGACTTGGCAAAGATAACAAAAGTTTGTTAAAAATATAGATCTATTATTTTAATTATTTTTATGAAAACTTTACATATTTATATTTAATGGCAAGTCTTGATACAGTAAAAGAGCATTGAGAACAAGTGTTAGCAAAAGGCTTTCTTTATTTCAGTCTTTAACTGAAAAACAGAAGGACAGCCGAGCATCTATAATTTAATGCCACAAGTTAAGGAATATCTGGTTTACAGAGAAATTTGGCTGAGACAGTGTGCGACCACAATATGAAGAGTGTGCAACAAAGAAACGCTTTTTATCCAAGATTACCATAAGCATACTTGGCATAAACCCCATGATTTTCTCTCTTAACTATATACTTGCAATTCCTTGTAAATAAGAACATGCAATAGTAGCTAGTCATTTACGGCTTGTATAAAATAAGGAGAGTATAAAAGAAATGAGCATTCTGCGTATTCTTAATGTTTGCAATTACGTTTTACTATGAAGTGTATGGAATTGGTCTCATTCCCGAGTGTCTGCTAGTCTTAATGCTTATTTAACGGTGCAGAGCTACCGTTTAACGGTGCAGAAAGTCTGTCAGGAGGGAGTCTTCATCAGACGTTTCCCCATCCTGAGTTGCAGAGCAGGTTAATGGAACCTGAAAAGTGAGAGGCAGTAGTGAGGAATGCTGAGAGATGCCTTGATTCTAGACAACTTGCTTGTGCCCATGAACAGAACAGCTTTTTTAGGGTTCCTTGCTGATACTTAAAATCAGCTATTTGGCACCTCTATTACCCCTTTGAATCCCTTTGGTTAGAAAATACTAAATGAAGTATTTACTGTAGTAATACACTGCATTTTTAAATACAGTGACTAATTGTGATTATCTCAGACAGAAGCAGTTAGCGCAGATCTGCCCTTGACCATAGCAATGGCAAGTTCGCATTTAATATAAGTGTCAGTTAACACCTCTATTAATTGGGTACATCTTCCCAGTATAAACAAGCCAATGACAGCAGAGCACACTCTGTTCTTTCCACACTGAATCGTTCCCTGCCAGTAACCATCTTCTGTTCTCCAAGGCAAAGAAGCAGTTGTTCCTTTGTTAAATGCCAATAAGCCTTAGTCCATGCTTTTGTATGAACAAATAATTATCTATGTTTCACAGCCTGAAAAAGTCTCCATGTCATAGTTAATATACTAGGAAGTTACAATGGTCTTTGCCTCTAGCTGTTTTCCACACCTAATTTTACACAGTGCACATAAGCAGAATTAAATTGTTTAAATAGCGTAATGCCATACAGCTGGTTCAGTCAATGATGTCCTTAGCTCTTCCAACACTGTATTTTTCCCACAAGGATTATATGCGTTTTACCCTAACTACTGTTTTGCCTTATTTGGGAGGGGAAGAAAAATTTATCAAAAATTTTATTCTGCAGTGAGCAGTAAAGAACGTAAACAATGTATATATACACTATTATAGGTTTGAGCAGCTGACAGAAGCATTTTAAAACTGCTGTACAAATACCATCAGCATCCAAATAGCACTGCAAAAAGTAGCAATGGCAATAAAGGCTTCCTGAACCTTCCTTCAGACACCGAAGGAAAAAAGGGGCTTGCTACCAAACCATTCAATTTTTACTCATGGAAATCAGCTGAAATCTGTGGAAGCTGTTCTCACCAATACCAGTGGCAATAGTCAAGTTTAACTTCCAGGCACAGCCAAAGAAAACAACAGTATGTGACCTGGCTGCCTGTTTTGCAAGATCTTGTTGGAGGTAAAGCTGGAGTGTGCGAAGCGCAGGCCGCTAGTGTAACACATGGCAACAACCTGCCAGCATATTTTTGGCCGCCCCTTCCCTGCCCTGTCTGTGCAGAGTTGGGTGAATGCACCTCTGGGTGGGGTGGGAGCTGACAGCTGTCAAATGGGAGGAAGAGGAAGGAAGAAGAGGCCTTTAGGTTCCAAGGTGGGAGTGGACTGTGGAGGGAGGAGAGGCTACTGGGGAAAGGGGGAGGCAGAAGGAGGTGTCCTGTACGCTGTCACCTGAAGGCAGGAGGGCTAGTGAGTGCGTGGAGACACTCCACAAAGCCCCAGAACTTCCCTTCTGCTTCTACTTCCGCTTTCTATAATCCCACTCCTTTCCACAGACCTGACATTTTCCAGTCATACTTCCCATTAAAACCCCCTAAAGTAACTCCCAGACCGTCTTTCATTGCTTTAAATCAGTTCTAAAGAACAAAACCACCAAACAGGCCGAGGCCTCCCAATTCTATTCTTCACCAAAACATACTGATACTGATTGTTTTACATTTATTACTAATCAATCATGAGCTTCTGAGATTTAACAAAATCTTACACCTGAATCTTTCCAGGTGCCTAATTCGACCTGAGAGCTAAAATATTAACTCTATGCCTGTTAGGGCATTTTGTAAGTCAAGGAAATTAAAGAAGGAGAATCACGATATATCACTCCTATGGCATTCTTCAGCTTATCTTAGAGGGGAAGTGCAGAGGGAGGTGCTCGAGTACCGTCTTCAGTTTTGGAGCCCTCACTCCAAAGAAGCACATAGAGGTGCTGGAGCGTGTCCAGAGCAGAGCAACGAAGCTTGTGAAGGCTCTAGAGCACAAGTCTTCTGAGGAGCGACTGAGGGAACTGGGATTGTTGAGCCTGGAGGAGGCTGAGGGGAGACCTTGTCCCTCTCTACAACTACCTGAAAGGCGGTTCTAGCGAGGCAGGTGTTGGTCCCTTCTCCCAAGTAACTAGTGATAGGACGAGAGGCAATGGCCTCAAGTTGTGTCAGTGGAGGTTTAGACTGGCTGTTAGGAAACATTTCTTCACTGAACGAGTTGTAAAGCCTTGCAACAGGCTGCCCAGGGAAGTGGTGGAGAAACCATCCCTGGAGGCATTCAGAAACCTTGTAGATATGGCACTTCTGGACATGGTCTAGCAGGCATGGTGGGGATGGGCTGACGGTTGGACCTGATGAGCTTGAGGTCTTTTACAACCTTTGTGGTTCTATGCTGCTATGATATGCACTTTTTTCCCAATACCTATCTGTTGCCATCTGCCTGTGTTTAAAGGATACACAAGCTCCACTGTGTTCTGTCGTAACCTGTTCTCACTTTTGGTGTGTTCAATCTTTCTAAGTTATTATAACCTTAGAAAAGACAATAGGTATACTTGTTTGAACATAAACTATCATACCTTTCCCATGTAAGTGGGCACAGTAGTGAAATTACTTTGTATGAATTATAGCATTTGTAGAGTATCCAGCAAGTCAACCTTATGGAGAAAGGAATATAACAGGTCCTGAATGCCTCTTATGTTCCATTGCATGTGCAGCCTTCCAAGAGCAGTTCATGTGAAGGTGGAGGTGGTTATACCGATATTTAAGTGGAAGGTCTCAAACCTAGAAGGCACGATTCTCGAAAAGCACCTGGATTATCTTCTGTTCATGTTATTCCTACAGCACAGATCCCATTCAGATTTGTGTATGAGTTGCTTTTGGAAATCAAGGAGACATTTGAGTGATTTAAAAATGGAAGGTATTTAATTAATAGCCCCAATACAGAGAGATTAGTGAGGCTGAAAAAAAGACGACCGTGCAAAAAAAAGAAACAACACTGTTACACACATTTGCTTTCCTTCTTCCAGACGTATTTTCCAGTGTAGCGCGATTTTCTTAAGTTTCCAGTTTAAAAATACATCTTCTGTCCTAGTCGGGGAGCATGAAGTTGATTTATCTGGATTCTTTTGGCGTATCACTGCTTCAAACATTTTTATTACCTCATAGGTACAGAACTGTACCTACAGAAACATCGCAAAATGTCTCAGGAACAATTACAATTGAAACAAATGCTTCAGAGAGATACAATTTGTTTCTAAGACTTCCTAATTACCTTGTTGTTTTCAACTCACGGTATCTCCTTGCTTACTACATGCATTTTTCTCCTCAAGAATTAGTACACTGGCCCGTATTTCCTGCTTTTCACCTAAATGGGAATCCTTTAAAGAGATCAGCAGTTGATGTAACTTTTTTCCTGTTCCTTGTCTTCAAAAAGCGGCTTTTGCACAATGCTTTTGGTTAATCTGTCTGACCAACACAGGATTCTCCTTCCGGACTGGTACTGTTCAAGGCTTGTTACGATTTTTTGAGGTACTAGTATCTATACCTCAGATTTTGCTTCCAGAGTCTTATGCTCTGATGCTCTAATCTTGCCTTTTAATTCTGTTTCAGCTATATGTTGATAGGTGTACCTTACCATTAGTTACTGTAATTCAGTAGGAATATGCATCAAAGCATTTAAGCACACTTAGTCAGTAGGACTTTAAGACTTGCTTTAAAGAAAAAAGAGGTCCTAAGGATATGCTACATAGCAAAATACAGATTTAATTATAGCTTGTGTTCACATGCCTGCATAACTTAAATTAGCTAACATGAATAAAATTAAAATAGTTAGTTTGTGTCAAGTGGTAACTGGAGTTCAAGCTCTAAGGCTTGTGTTACTACTTTGTCCTTTCTCTTCTTAATGTACTACCCTAGATGAGGCTAAAACCTGGCTTCATTTCTGCCATAAAGGTGTATCCATACCAACAAATTATTTCTTAGTAATTTTGGGCATTTATTTTATCTTTTTTGCTAAAAGGCATTTGACTTTTCATTTAAGATTCAGAAAAAAAATAGGTTAAAACTCAAGTAAGTAGAAAAACTTCAAGCACAGAGACATTGTATCTGGTGTTCGTTATTTCCAGCGAGACACGAAATGTTCATTTCCACTGACAGCTGCAGTGCTTTGCTGGGTGTACTCTTAATACATGCTCTATTTAGACTACAGGCAAAGTTTAGTTGTACAGGTTTGTAGCCTCACTGACTTCTTGGGAAGACACGACTGTTAAGGAAAACACAAAGCTGAAGTATACAAGATGGATTAACATGTTCGATTAAGTGTGAAATACAAGGTCATAAGCAAAATGCAATTTCCTTTGTTTCACAATTATCTGATTTTTCTTTTGCTTTGAGACTTCATATTTCTTCTCACCAATTCATACGTGCCATTATTCAGTCTTGCTCTTTTAGGATTAAGAGAAAGACTGATGCTGGCAACAGTCAGACCCACGTCCCAGGTCTCTGCAGAGCTTTACTTGAGGCATCACCTTCCTCACCATTGGACAGGCAGCCCCTGTGGGATGGGCATTGTTGATCTCCAAACACAACAGAGGTATTATCTTGGTCATAAGATGGATTGTCTTTTAGTAATGCAATGGCATTTTTTTCAAACCTTCACAAGACTATGATTCCAGAAGTTCTGAAAAAATGAAGAATTTTCTAAGAGCAAGTGGGGAGGTGGAAGGCTTTAAGAACTGGATTCAAAATCAGCCCATTTTATAGCTTGAAAGACACAGAATACTGTCTCTCTGATGCTTTTAAGGGTAAATTTGGAACACAAGTACAATTCTGGCCTAACAGAGTTCTCATTGTGTGGTCAAAAACAATGGAAAAATGCTACAGATGAAAACATGTATTTGCATGTTAACACTAGAGCAAAACCCACAGTATAACTGTATTGTGTCTATTTGTTTATTCAGTAAAAAGGCAAAACAATCTGAACATGAGAGATAAATATTTGAATACTCAGTAAACAATATTCATACTAGAAACAAATGTATTACTTTAATCAGAAGTGTAATCCTCAAAATGTACTGCACTGAAGTCACAAAAATCCAAGGGTTCAGCTCATCCCAGAAAGCTAGACATTATGTGGAACGGGACTAGATTTCTTAGTGTTTGCCTCCTCGTTGATTCTCAGCAGAGACATGAAGGTATAATTTCTAATCCATCTCATGAAGGTATTTCCACAGTGCCCCAAGCAGTAGAGGGTTAAACAAGATTGCAACTGAAGTTTTTTTTTAAATCTTCACAATACCTTGCCATAGGAAACCACTATTTTCTACACTTCACAAAAAAGAAATCAAGCAAAGAAAAGTCAACTGCTTAGTCAAGTGTGTATGAGAAGAAACCCTAAAACCCTACAATGGCTTCCAAATTCCACTCTTAAACACAGAACTCCTGCTACCAAGGGAGATTCCCTATCTATGACCATTTAGTCCTCAAACTCTGCATTCAGACAAGGTTGCCAGTTTAGGACTAGGACTCTTGACTATTATTTTTATTGTTGTGGGACTCTTTCATGACCTCTCATTGAAAAGTCATGAAAAGAAAAATGAGTCCACAGCACTACCAACTTGGGGTGGGGTGACACAGAAATGAAAAAATATCACACGTAATTTTCAGTCTGCTCAGCAATATAATCTATTGATTAATCTATTCAGATTTCTTCATGCAAATATTCTTTACCAACAGTAACATTTTTGGTGTACAGGGAAGATTAAATAACCTACATAAAATCAGCTGTAATATTACAATTACTTTACCCATATCCCATAGGTTTAAATTAATTATTACAATTACACTAAATTTATATCTGTGTAACTACAGCCAGGAAACAGTTTCTGCTTTTGACCTTTTTTTACCATTAATATTTGCTTTTAGACTGCCTGTTGTTATTTTGCCAGTAAGGTTACTCAAAGGACAGAAAAACAGCTAAGGAAACAAGGAAAGGGAGGAGAACATGTGAAAAATCCTTTTCAAAATCTGCTTGCTTGCTTTCATATACACGTGTACTTTTGCAGGAAAAACACTTCAGCACACAGGGCAACCATAGCGTCAGAAGGTAGCAAAGCATTAGAGCACAGAGAAAGAGGAAGCGAAGGTTTTTGACTGGGAAGTCTTGCTTGTCCCATAGCACTCATTCACCTTTGCCTGCAGTATCTCTTCATGTTGACATTTGTCAATATATCAGATAAAGAGTTGCAAATCACTTCAAGTTTTGTTTACTCAGAGCAGCTTCTCCCTTTTGCTGGTAACAGTTACATGAGTTTGTTTAACAGCAGGCTCCAAGTCTCTCGCTGAAATTAGAGCTGCAACTACAACTGCCAAGTGCTGTTGGCCCTCTATTTAATGCTCAAACGCTCCCTATGAAAAAAACTCGTTCTTTGATTTCTGTGTCCACTTCTTCTTCCATTTTTATGCCCTTCTGGATCTTTCTAGAAAATAACTTTTGGTGACAACTGATCACACATCTTTACTGTTAAAATTTATATTTAGAAATCTATTACCATTAGGCCGTTCAAACACTTTCTTCCACCAGTTTTCCAGCTGCTGAACCTCAGATCTCCTATGAGTAGTCTTACTTCTTATTTCCAGCTTCTTGTCTGTTTTGCCAGCAAAGTCAGAGTCTTTTTGAACTAACCACAACTTGTATCTTTTAAGGTATCCAATTCTAAATTTCTAGCCATGTCTAATAAAGGGCTTTCGTCGCATTTGGGAGCATTTACACTACTGTGTGAGTATCCTGAGTCAAAGTGGTCCATATTTTTATGTGAGGCTTTTCTCTACAGATTTTATCATTCCAGAGTAAGGATACGGTATTAACATGGAGCTACATGTTACCATGTTTTGCTTTCTTGCTGCTAACTACCCTATGACTCGCCAAGATGAGAGTTTGTGTATGCCCTCTGATAACAACCTTGTACCATGGAAAACTCAACGTTGAAATATAATATGGGATGAGTAAGCTAGTCTGTTTCAGTACTTTCAGAGGCATTGAATGATTTTCCCTTCTATCTTGACATGTTAGTTCTGGCTGACAAGCTTCTTTACAAAGATAACTAACTTCTTTTCAGATGAAAGAAATCCTGCAGAACTTGCTAGGAAAATCTCAGTAACATGATGACTGCTGTGTAGGCTAGAAAGTACATATTGTAGGACACATCTTCTGTTTCCATTCTGCTATTTTTCAACACTCATCTTCACTTTATGTCATAAAATGAATGCACCATAAGGCCACACAATGGCCAAATGACTCGTGTGTTTACAGTGAACAGTTTACAGTGAACAGAACCACTAATATCTAAGCTTAGGCTTATTTCTCTGTCAATCAAGTCTGTGGGATTTGCAGCATATACGTTAGAATTTTTCTGATTTTGTAAACTGCTGTTTTGTTCAGCTCATGAGGACTTGTTTATAAGCTAGAAAGAAAATTTTGTGTATAAAACAGTCATTTGGGAACAAGTATTTTTCTTTGCATGTATAAACACATGGCATCTTCATAATCAGAGGTATCAGATTCATATAAAACAGAAGGGTCTTCTAGTTCATTGTCTCCAGATCTAAATCAGTGCTAACTAAACCACACCTGAGAAACATTTGTAATTCATGGCCACTCAGAAATTCTACTGCTTTTGGTTGTAATGCCTGTCTGTGCTAGATTACCCTTCCCATTGAAGTGTTTTCCAGTGTCTGGCCTAAGTCGCCCTTGCTGCAACGCAAGCCAATCACTTCTCTTCCTGTCATGACGTACTCTCTGTAGCAACTCTCTACATATGGATTCCATTTCCCCCTCAATCAACTCTAGAAGAAATAATTCCCAGTCTCTCCCATTACTCTCATAGGAAACACTTCTGAAACCTCTGCTTGTTCCTGATTCTCCCCTTTAGGCTCTCTTCTGGTCACCCTTCATTTAGAGCAGTGTCTAAAGGCACCAAATCTCAAGAGTGATGTATTACTGCTTCTAAAAAGAAGAAATAAAGGGTTTTAAAGGTTAAGAGGAAAGCACTACAAAATGTTAAAAAAAAAAATCATACGCAATGACAAAAGAAGAACAATGAAATACGCGTTTCTTGCAGCTCCTTTGTTACATTACTGAGAGACGTACTTTAGCCACCTCTGTTCACCCTGTAGTTCCCGCTGACAAAAGGACACCTCGTGATCACCAGAAAGTTGCCAGCAATGGCTGGGACTACACAGAAAACAGTCAGACCACTGAATAGCAGGAAGGGCCAAGCCTGCATCCCTCCTCCCATTCCTTAGCTATTAAAATACTAAATTTAGCAAATTTCTTAATGATTCAAAGTAAACAAATTCATTTGCGCTTACCTAAGTCAAATTTCATCTGCTATGTAGCTGTATTTGACATTGATTCCCAAAGTAAAGTAAGGAGGGTCAAAGGAAGCAAGTTCTTTGCAGACCAGGCATGCGAGGAAAATGAGTTATCCATATTTTGGGCGGATGGGGGGGAAAACCTTACGAACCCTGTCTGAGACTGACTGGGTGCTGTGACCGAGCCCATCAGCAACATGCCTTCATTAATTACAAAAAAACAGAGCAGCAATTGCAGTTACGCTTCCCCCACCCCAGTTTACTAAACCGAGGCGAACTGCTCGCCAGCACCCTCACGAACACACAGTTCTCTGCTCCCGAGTCCACGCTCACTCCTCCTTTGCTGCTTTCTTCACTTTTGCAATGGCTTTTACACCACTGCGGGGAACTTTATTACTCTTTTTATTATTATTTATTATTATATTATCCCACCTGATACTGTCTGTCTAGATTTCCTCTGCCCCAGTCACACCGCGAAGCCTCCTCCAGTTTCCCAGCCGGGCAGGTGCTGTCACAGGTCCGCGGGCAGGCCTTCGGCGCTGCGGGCGTCCCGGGCCTGCGGCAGAGCCCAGGGGCCAGCGCCCCGCGCACAGCGCAGGGCACGGGGCAATCGCGCTGCCGGACACACAACGCAAACTCCTTGCCTGCCGACACCGAATTTCTCAGAAATGGGCCTCTCGGAGGTTCTGCTGAAGGCGATTTAGCGGCTTCGCTCCCTCCCGACGAGAGCTCGCCCCCGCCGAGGGGAACAGCGGAGCTCCCGTCCCCAGCCGGGCCGGGGAACGCCTCCGCTCCCGCCGCCCAGCCCACCGCCGCGGGGGCCCTCGCCGAGGCCGGACCCGCGGGCAGCGAGCGGTGGCAGCTTCCAGCGCCGCGGCC
>Ga0065711_1049179_pt1 | contig 11434 bp, 3 predicted proteins | sample Hoacrofraction12_FD_59098 | JGI IMG/M metagenome (GOLD analysis project Ga0065711, IMG submission 59098) | Hoatzin crop microbial communities from Cojedes, Venezuela - Epithelial fraction 12 v2 (version 2) | ecosystem: Host-associated > Birds > Digestive system > Esophagus > Crop | place... | reverse complement strand
TATATATATATATATATATATATATATATATATAAATAAAATAAAAATACCTGATTGCAATTTGGTATTATTTTGCAAATAAGATTTTTTATATGCATTTTTTTGGAAACATAAACTACTAATTGTATTCTGAAAATATATGCTGTCCAACCCAAACTATTGCCTAATGAAAAAAACCAAAAGTGAGCTCTGATCTATAATACAACACGTTGCTTGTCTGCTTTGCAGCACTGATCTGTGATTTAGAGCTACATGCCTGAAAATACAGAAGAGAACATAAACTATAACATTATAAAAACAAAACACAGAAAACATTATCTGAATTCCTTGTTACTGCTGTTCTCCCACCAGCAGTTTTGCTTTCCTCCTTTCACCCCTATGATCTCTTGTCATTTCTCACAGCACATGTCTAATTCACTTAAGTTACAGCCTCCAGAAAAAGCTGGTCAAGATTTTTCCAAGTGAACAGTTTTTCACTGAAAAGCGTAGAAACACTGAACACAGAAGATTTCACAGAGGCACTTCATTTTCAATAAACTTTCACAAGATGCCTGCCTGTTTTCTGCCAGGTCAGCTGTTGGGCTGCGGGGATGTCTGAGTCCTTGGGGCTGCAATGAAGCCCGACCATGTAGCTGAGATCCTAGCTAGGATCTGCAGGGAATCCAGGCTTCCAAAACCAAGAACTCCCAGAGCTTCCATCTCTATCTGAAGTGTTCAGTTCAGATGACTGGTTTTGCAGAAGGGAGAAAAGAGTCTGCAGTCCTGAGAGCTTCCATTTGAGAAGTCCTCTCAGGCCTTTTGACCACCCCAACACACACTCTGACAACAATTTTATAGTTACAGAGACCCTGGGAGCCATGTTTAGCCAAGGGTCTGCCAGCTCCTCAGACTGCTTTTTGGTGTGAGTTCTTCCCTGGGCAATTTTTAATCACAGAATCACAGAATGGTAGGGGTTGGAAGGGACGTCTGTGGGTCATCTAGTCCAACCCTCCTGCCAAAGCCGGGTGACTTACAGCAGGCTGCACAGGACCTTGTCCAGGCTGGTCTTGAATATCTCTAGAGAAGGAGACTCCACCATCTCCCTGGGCAGCCTGTTCCAGGGCTCCGTCACCCTCAGAGGGAAGAAGTTCTTCCTCATGTTCAGACAGAACTTCCTATGCTTCAGTTTGTGCCCATTGCCCCTTGTGCTGTCACTGGGCACCACTGAAAAGAGCTTGGCAGAATGGTCTCCTGACACCCACCCTTCAGATACTTGTGAGTATATATTAAGTCCCCTCGCAGCCTTTTCTTCTTCAGGCTGAACAAGCCCAGCTCCCTCAGCCTCTCATCGTAGAAGAGATGTTCCAGTCCCCTCACCATCCCTGTAGCCCTAATTTTTTAATGAGTTGCTCTGTTTTCTGAAAAATCAAGCCAGAATCATTCATTTCTGTGGGAGATTTCAAATTGTCTATTTTTTTCTGAGTCAATACTAAAGCTTTCTTATGGCATTAGCGTTTCTCTGGAGAGGGAAATCCCAAGCTTTGAATACCATCCTCCAGAGATATTAGGAAGAGCTGGTCCAGAAATCTGGCATTCAGGGAACAAGCCATTACACCATGGCAGGCACAGGCAGGGCTCCTTGTCTGAGTTGCAACAGAAGTATTCTGTCACAAAAGTTCCCACACTTTTAAAAAGGGATGAACATATCTCTCTAAATTATCTCTCAGCTAGTACTGTCCATAGGCAGACATAGCACAGAGTCAATAATATGGCCCCCTTAATCATTCAACAGGCATATCAGCGTAGATGTAATCGTAAGGCAAATGTCTTTCTCCTGGACAGCAAAGTTGCATGCAAATGCATTGAATCCACAAATCTGGCAGAGGAGATATTTGTGTCTGTGGCCAAATGTCTGTACACTAAGATTAGAAACCTAGATGTACAAAGACATCAGATAACACAGAATTCTTCGATTTGTTTGTACACATGCTATTTGCACAAAACAAATACAAGGAGCTTAATCAGCTTGCAGGATCCACTATATACCAGTAAAATGGTCCTGTAATACCCATAAATACCAATACCTATAAATCTTGCTCTTAATGTTGTTCAGAATTTGGGAAACACAAGTTTCCTTTTAATTTTCTTGTAATCAGATGCATATACACACACACACACATATATATATACATTTGATAGATATGCTAATTTTAGGAAAACTGGGACATGTCCTTCCCATCTGGTTCACATTTTTCTGCACTGTGAATTCTTATTTTGTTGCTACAGAAGAGTTGGCACTGACTGAATCAATGCTTGTTCACAGGAAATAAACAGTAAGTGGTATTCAGAAACACAGGACTGAAACTAAAAAATACCACTCAACCTAGTTTCATTTTAAAATTTCTAGCATTTGAATTAAAATAGTACGCAAATGTCTTTTGTCATGTTTTGAGGAAAATCGCTGAATACTTGTGCCAATAAGTACTAAACATCAGAAAGTTTTTCTTTCTAAAAAGTGAATAGTAATTATACACTATATTCCAGTCAGCTCTAAGTATAAACTCACATGTGATAGCTGAGTAATCCAAATCTCAATGCCCATTAAAAAGTTATTTCTGCATGTGACCAAACAGCAAATGATTTTAAATGTAAAACTGTATTTAAGTTATTTTTAACATGTAATTATATGATAATGATTCGATTCATACCTGTTTCATACACAAGGCATAGTACACTTCCAGTGTTTATCCATAAGCAAGCAGTGCTCTGGGTAAGATATGAATAATGGAGGCATAGTCAGGTGGTAATTCATCAGATCCTTGTGGCAGGTAATCTGATCGTGTATGACAGCTATTATTTGCACGGGTAACTACAATGACTGGGCCAGACTCATTTCTCAGCAGTCCCAGTGGATGCCTAATGCACTCCATTTATTTTTTTTAGGTAGATAAACTGCAGAGTACCACCACACATTTAGAAAATTGAAGGGACTGCATGGAAGCAAGTTGCACTGCTACTGCTGCCCTTTTCTGGCTTTCTGGCAGATGGGAAGCTTTTGGTCCTCTGGTAGAAGTTGCCATGAATATTGTTTTTTTACTCTTGATGTGACATACTTATTTACGGCCTTTTAAAAACTTCATCTAGGTCTTGTGCCACTTCTCTTCCCAAACTCGAAAGGAAATTTCATCTTAACATCTGATGTTTTACTGAGAGATTGTCTTAACAAAAAGACTGATTAACTTCTCACAGTAAAATTTCATCTACTGGCTCCTCTATTTTTAAATGGTAGGACAAGCAAAAAGGGAAAAATACCTCCAGTATGACATTCTTGAATATGTTCAATGTCCTGCCACAAAATATTTCCGAAATAGGGTACCTCAGTTCCCCTTCCTATTGTATTTCAGGTTGTATTGTTCCGTTACCCTCCAGAACCAAGGGATCTAACAAATTCCGGAACAACATATACCAGTCTAGTTCAGGATATTGTCTCCAACAGTAGTCAACAGATATCTGGAGAAGAGAACAATCATGAATCAGTTCTCCTAACACCCTAGAAAATCACAGTTAGGTTCTTTGTGAATTAGAAGCGTATACCTCTGTTGTGCAAACTTGTCCAGTTTTTTCTTGAGCCGACGTACACCTTCAACATCTAGAACATGCTGTGAAAATGCTTTCAAAAGATTAACTACACACTCTGTGGAGAATCATCTCTTTCTGCCTATTTTGAATTTGGTACTTAATAAACTCACCTGATTTTGGCACCTTCTTGTACTGGAGGGGACAAAAAAATAAACAAAATCAACTCCCCAAATCATAATACATCTCTGTTTACCTCCATTCCACCCATGATTTAACGGGTTTCTTTTAAACAGCCTTAGTTACCCTTTTCCATAGGGCAGAGGAATATCCTGACTCAATTTTTATCACTTCTCATATGGAAGCAATTCCATACCTTTGGGTATCCTGTAGTCTGTCTCTGTATCTCTTCTAATTTATTTCACCACTTCTTAGAAGGGGGAACAAATACTGAAGAGAGTTTTCAAGGCACGGATGGCATTATAAACTAATGTGACAATGATCTGCCTGTTTTTTTCCTAATAATTCCCTACACATTTTTTGCCCTCCTCTGTTTATCACTTGAAAGTGTAATCTGCCATTTTATCACCCAGTCCCTGCACAGATCTTTGCAGTCAGCTTTTGCCTTTATTCCACTGAATCATTTACTGTCATCAGTAAACTTTGTACCCTTCCTGTCCTTCCCTTCTCCCTGATCATTTACAGACAAAGTAGGACCAGTGCATATACTGTGGGACTGCCACAGTATATGCCACTGCCAACACTTCACCCTTTGAGAATACTGACCATTTATTCCATCTCTCAGCTTTTCATCTTCTAAGTCAGTTATTTAAAAATGTGATGGCCTTCCCCTTCACGCCACTACAGCTGAATTGCTCTAAGACCCTTTGAGAAGGGACCTTGTCAAATACCTTTTAGAAATCCAAGCAGATGTGTGTGTCCCCTGTGTACGTGCTTACAGTGTTCTTAAAAGAACTACAACAGTTTCCAAAGGCAAAATCTGCTTAACTCTTCCTTAGTGTCTACTATTTATTCACATGAACCATAGTTCCTTTCTCAGAAGAGGGACCAGCAACACTTTTCATGAAAGTAGTCTGTCATTACCACCATGTCCCCTGGAACCTCCCTCAAAACCTAGGATTGCATTAATCATCTTCTTATTCTGTGACACTAGGCAGTTCTAATCATGAGACTATATATTACATCTTACTAGCTCAACTATCTGAGTTTTGAGCTCTCTTAAACTCTTAAGAGTTCTTCATGATCTTTTACTAGTTATTTTGGTGACTTATTCTGTGCTGTCTTTTCTATCAATTCAATTTGAAACTATTTGATCCCCAAGTACATCTCCCAAAAAAAGTGTTCTGGTGCAGGAAACCAGTTCTTTCACAAAGAAACAGGTGTGTAAAACATTCATTTCACCTCTTTTGCTTTGGCTTGGTCTTTTCCTCTTATATTTTATCTGCCTTTAGCCATACAGAGAGTCTGGCTTGTCTTCTGTTCCCAATGTGTTAAAAAAGAAAAGATTTATTATTAGTTATTCTATTTTTTTCTTCTCATTTGTCCCCCCAAAACCTTTTTTGTCTCTTTTTTTTTGGAGAGGACGTAGACATGATTGTTACTGCTTCAGTGCCTGAGTACAGCTTCCTGATAAAATCCCCGTGAGTCCAGGTATTTTCAAAGCTGTGCTACTAACAAAATATTTTTGCCATTGGAGACATACAAAACCACAAAAACAAGCCACGAGAACTTCTCTTGATCAAAGCGTCATTCTGGATTATGTTAGGAAACATTTTAAATCCAGTCCCACTTTGTTAACACATAAGATTGCACTGATTTCCTGGCAGCATCATTTGCATGTGCTAGGTTTTGTGTGGGCAAAGTCAAACTACATTGGCCTGCCAGTAACACTGCTCAAGAAACATGAATGCAAGCAGGTTTCCAAAGACCAAGAAGCTACTTTTTGTGATTTTGGCCTACAATGTCCTTTACTGTGATTTGTCAGATCAGAGGCAGGGCCTAGGTATTTCATTCCTCCCCAGTCTGAAATGTCCTAAAAAATGGTCTCAGTAAAACCTTGCCAACTTACTAGTCATATAGAGTCTCCCCTGGTGACTTTTCAGCTAACCAACATGAAAAGATGTGTAACTGCAATAGGACATGTCTGTTTAGTTAGTCGTCTATAGCTAATATGTTTGCAACCAGCCAGAAACTACATCAACCACTTTAAGCATTCTCTCAGTTGCATTGCCATCTCTATGTACTTTCAAAAACTCTTAACAGTCTTTTGTAGCGGGCAGAACATAGACGGTCTGCTTCACCAACTTTCCATATATAACTTCATCCTTCAGCTGCTTTACAACACATGGGCTGGATCACAAATTCATGACAGCAATTGTCAAATGACAATAAAAAAATAAGAAAACCTTTTCAATGTGGTAGGTTTGTTGAGCTGCTCAAACAGAACATGAAAGACATCTTAGGGGCCAGACACATCAGCTGCAATCAGTACAGTACGCTTATCAGTCTTGTGTTTCCCCTTTTGGCAGCCCTGGGTACCAGTGAATGTGTACCACTACCAGTCTGTCAAATCTTACAGTGTTCACTGGCTTCTGTGAGGATGACAGTTATTTGCAGTCCTTACATGCAGAGAGTTATCACTGCTTGGTATTCAAAGAAGTCTCAGAAAGCCTTGTTTGTCTCTCCCGACTCCTGTTACTGTGCATGTTTTCAATAGTCACCATATTAATCTACCTGGCTCAGTTGTAGCCTGTGAGTCTGCTGAAAATAGTAACACGTCGCTTTTATCAGTTATGTCCCCAAGTTGCAGATGTGAAGAAAAAATTCTTAAATCATTCATTTCTAGCTGTTTTCCATCAGTACTTCTGTAGTCCCATTGCTAACACTCAGAGCAGAATTCAGATGTTCTTATTCCTGCCACACACAGCCTTGCTCTTCAAATCCTACCAGCTTCAACTGGTCAGTGCAGAGAATAAAGATGGAGCTAAGTATTTTAGACTCTGTTCTTGAATTTGCTGAGAGAGAGGGAAAGAAAGGACAGGAAATAAAATCTAATCAGAGATCCATTACATCAGATTTTGCACAGCAGCTGAGGTTTCTATGTGATCTGGCCACCAGCAGAAATAAGACTCTTTCAGCTTTTCCTTTTGATAACATTTACTGCAAGAGTTTTACTTGCTCAATATTGTGCCATTCACTCGTTAACTATCTAGAGACTCTTTAAAGTGACACAAGAGACTATCAAGTACAACGCATAACAGGTAAATGAAGAAGCTGTGCTCATTCAAACTTGTATGCCAAAACCAAAGATGACAAGGTAGTCCCTATTACTACTGAGGCCCTGATATTGCAAACCCTTCAAGCGCGGAAGTTGTCAGATACCGCAAATTCATGTGGGCAACTTGCAGAACTCATCAGGTAAAAAGCATCAGGGCAATGCTACTGCTTCATCTCACTGTTCTAGTAGGGTGTCTACATGGTAGATACCTCCAGTCAGTCCTGAGGTGAAAAAATTGTCATGTCCCATCTCAGAATTAATAAAAAAATTCTGCAGCTCTACGCCCACTACCTCCTTACAGAAACTTCATTTGTTCTAGATGGAGAAAACTAAAGATAAGCCTAGATAATTTAGGATTCGTTAGATCTACACCCAAACAACCATTAAAATACCACTTCTTTCTAGGTTGCAGATTGTCTTCACCTAACACAACCTGTGACATGTAAGTCCACTGTTCAGTTTTTCAGGAATCTGTCAAGTGTGTTAGTTCCTCTGTGTCAGCAGGGTGACAAGAAACAGTAAAAACATGGTACTGAGAAGGTGGCTTTTTTTATACTATCACCCCACCCCCCGCCCTTGAATCTGTTATGTACAACGCAAATGTGTAACGAGGATGTCTTTTAAGATTTACAGGTATGACGTTATACAACTGTCACCCTAATAAAACTTTCATGAAATTATACATGAACAGTGATGTGAAGTCATCAGCTAGGCTTACCAAAGAAACATTGCAACTTAATATCATGTAAGGAAGAAAAAATTCAAAAGGTCTTTCTCAGAGGTGAGAAATTTACTAGGGACACAGGACACAGACTGAAGAAAAGAGGTAGGCTTCTAAAACAAAAACATTATTGCTTTTCACAAAGATGAATGTCCATAACTTGCAAAGTTTTACTCCTTCAAGTAGCACATATCTTTTTGAATAGTCCCATTACAGTCAGCAGGCTGTTCATGGCAATATTTGCAGGAGCAGGCCCTGAATTTGTTTTAAAATAAGACTATTTAATTCACAGCAAGCTGTATGCAAATTTGCTTTTAAAATGCCTCAAAATCCCCAAATGTTTTATTTGTAGTGCATTTCCAGTTCACTGTGGTCATAACAGTAGCCCAAAGATTTCTACTCTGTGAATGGTCTGTCAATCATTAACTGATATTTGACATTTAATAACTGTTGATTTGCATTTAAATTACATACTTATATGAGATGTTTAAGCATTTGCCATTAACAGGCTTGCACATAATTGATTTTTTCAAACTGTTAACTACCAAGCCCTCATCAAAAGACTCACCTGTAGTAAAATAAGGGGAACTAGCCAACTTCCTAGCACAGCTTCACCCCATTACATGACCCCAAGAAGACCGTGTACAGCTGTGAGGCAACTGTGTGGTTGAAAGAAATCCATTTACCCATTCTGCTGTCGCTTTCAGAAATGAAAACACTAAGGAATGTTTAACCACAGGGGCCTCTCACTTTTAACAGTGACAGCTCTGTGGTCCTCACTAAAGCAGTCTCTGCAGAGGTACAGAAGAAATTTCTAAAGGTTCAGCTGCTGTGCTGGACCATTAAGCCTCTGAGGCACCAAGGAAAACACAAAAGGATTGTCAGTGTCAGGTCTGAGACAGAAAAAAGCTTTGAAATATAAGAAGGGATAAAAAGAAAAGCCTGTACAGGTATGTCATCCCCGGTCAGATAAAAATACCAGCAGAATGGATGATAAAGCTAGATTTGAAAAACTGCTGTCTCTGGGAGAAACCCAACTCGTTTATTTTTACTGGAAACTTGACACATTAGTTTCTTGCAACTGAAAGACTTAAGAGCCCACTATGGCTACAAGCTGAGCAATAAGAATAAGAAAAAGATTCAGAGAAGTAGTAGGCTAAGCAAGCTCTATGGTTGCAGGTTTTATACACATTTCACTTACTGTACATCAAAGAGAAAATGACAAGTTTCGCCCAAGTTGCTTTCGAAAAGATGGCAAATTTTAATTTGTCTTAAAGGTGCCATAGAGAATATATAGCCACAAATAAAGTCAGTGATGAAGTGGTTTGATGTTTATTAGACGCTCAAAGTTGTTTCTAGGGAATATTTGTAATAGAAATGTATTTTTGAAATGACAAAATGTGACATCTCTATCAAAGGAAAACAGTGTATCCAGGCAGATCATGAATTCAGCTTCATTCTCCCCACAAAAATTCACCGGTTGCAGCCTTGTTATGAAAGGTGTCAAGGTTTAATGCTTTTAGTTCTGTGACCTTTTGATTTAACTGGGACAATTGTATATAAATATCCAGAGTTTCACATCCTTAATAAGCATCAGTCTTCCCAGTTTATAGACTGGCATATTTTGGGCTGTCTGTCTCTGTACAGTTAAGATTTATGTTGGAAGTAAGAAACGAAGCAAAGCAAAATCAAAATTATGGTGAAAGGCTTTTCCGTTCTTAGCAGATGTCCTTTCTCTAACCAAAATAATTTTAAATAATAGTCCTTAGGAGGCGTACCAAACTTTGCACTTGAGAGACACGACAAACGGAATCAAAAGTTATAGATATAATGTTGCTCTGCTTAAAGCATTTAAGTGGAGTCTGGTGGTAATTTAAATGTGATTAAAAGATTGTCTCTATACTAAAGGCAGACTACAATCAGAAGGCAGTGTTCTTAGTGTACGCTGCATTATGGTAATTCTTACCCTGCATAAAAGCCATTGCAACAAATGTGATTAAAAGTCACGGGAAAATCTTGGACAGTTAAGCCTCTTTGGAATGGAAAAGTAATAGCCTTTGGCTTAATGGAGATTCACACACACAGGAGGAGAGAGATGGGCCTATGGACTAACTTCCTTTTTCCCCCTACTCTTCTTCCTACCTTCTGCTTCCTGCCCCACCTCCCCAAACTAGGTGTTCAAAACCAAATCCTTATCTATCTCCATTCATCTGCTGCACATCCCACTGCCACAGATTATGACCCCAATCTATGTTCCAGCCTCCTGTATTGTCTTACTTCCCATTAGGAGCACTGATGCCACGTCCTCCTTTAACTTTACATGTCAAGGCACTGGCACATAAGGCATATTTTCTCTATGACCCCCATGCTAGCTGCTGTGGCTCTCTTTCTGCAGAATTGTAAGTAGAAGCACAGGTTGGGGCACTGGCTTCCTTCTATCAGATGCTCCAAGGCACAGCAGAGCAACCTGAGGAGCTGAGCACACAGACAAATGTTTAGAAAGCGACCGCTGCTCAGCTCATTGGTATCAGTTGCATTTGTGTCTAGTAAGCCAGGGACACAACATTTCATAGGCAGAGCTAGTTCCTTCTGAACTGTTTCATTTCTAATAAATTTCACCTTCTGTGAATTCAGCCTCTAATTCAACTTGGAGTTGATTCAGTTGAAGAGCATTTAAAGAATGTTTTGTCTGGAATATTAAACAGGCGAGGACAATTCTTCACTTACAGTAACTCTTGAGCACTTAGACATCTGTACAATCTAAATGAAACAAACCAAAGTATTCTTGCATATATGTGTTAAAAGAGTCTAGTCTGATGTTCATTACTTTTCATTAGTGAATTTATATTTGTACACTACTAATGTTAAATCACTATGAGAAAATTTAATAAAGCACCTGTGTAAGTCCAAGGTGTTAACTGTGGGAATATGACAAAAACAACACACATTATCTGTGGACACACTGGATTGCCATCCAAAGCAGAAAATTTTATCCACAGAGACTCCTAGCTAACAGATAAAATAAAGAAAGAGGTTTATAAAGTGAAGAAACTCTGGAGTCTTTTCAGACGAAGTGTAGACATGACAAATATGCTGGCAAGATGCACAGAATGGCTAAAGAAAACTGTTGGTCAACTATTAAAAAAATTTTTTAAAATGCCCACAATGCTTTACTAAACTGACTGCCTGTTACTGGGCAAAATTCATATCCTCATTGGAAAAATACCCCTCTTTTTCAGAATAGAATAGAATAGAATAGAATAGAATATTTCAGTTGGAAGGGACCTGTAACAATCATCTGGTGCAACTGCCTGACTACTTCAAGACTGACCAAAAGTTAAAGCAAATTGTGCCCAAATGCCTCTTCAACACCGACAGGCTTGGGGCATTGAACACCTCTCTAGAAAACCAGGTCCAGAGTCTGACCACCTTCTTGGTAAAAAAATACTTCCTAATGTCAAATCTAAACCTCCCTTGGTGCAGTTTTGGATCATTCCCACGTGTCCTATCCTGTGATATCAGGCAGAAGAGCTCAGCACCTCCCTCTCCCTGTCTCCTCCTCAGGAAGCTGTGGAGAACAATGAGATCGCCCCTCAGCCTCCTTGTCTCCAAACTGGACAAACCCAGAGTCCTCAGCCGCTCCTCACAAGACATTCCTTCCAGCCCTTCCACCAGCTTTGTTGCCCTCCTCTGGCAACATTCAAGTGCCTTCACATCCTTCTTAAATCATGGGGACCAGAACTGCACACAAATGCACACAGTGCTCAAGGTGAGGCCGCACCAATGCTGAATACAGCAGGACAGTCACCTCCTTGGCCGGCTGGCTGGGCTGGGTCTGATGCACCCCAGGACGCAGAGGT
>Ga0065711_1049178_pt1 | contig 11434 bp, 7 predicted proteins | sample Hoacrofraction12_FD_59098 | JGI IMG/M metagenome (GOLD analysis project Ga0065711, IMG submission 59098) | Hoatzin crop microbial communities from Cojedes, Venezuela - Epithelial fraction 12 v2 (version 2) | ecosystem: Host-associated > Birds > Digestive system > Esophagus > Crop | place... | reverse complement strand
AGAAAAGAAAAGAAAAGAAAAGAAAAGAAAAGAAAAGAAAAGAAAAGAAAAGAAAAGAAAAGAAAAGAAAAGAAAAGAAAAGAAAAGAAAAGAAAAGAAAAGAGAAAAAAGAACAACCACTTAAATTGATTTCTTGCTGTGATTTTCCCTTTCTCCATGTTAACAGTGTTGGTCTTGATTTGCTTCTTACATTAAGACTTAAAGCTATTTTCAGCATCTTAATACTTCAAGGTAAATTAATAACAGATTTTTTAAAATTAAGATTTATTGAATTAATCTGATTTCATTCTTGAAGCTAGAAGAAACGTGGAATTCGTTTTAATTGCTGAGCATGCTAGGCTCAGCACCTAGTCTTTTTCTGGGCAGAGACCAAAGAAAGGACATCTGTCAAGTTCCTCTGATTTAAAAAGTAACATACAGTATGTTACCTTTGAATACTCCACAAAGTGGCACCCTGCGAGATGTCTGTTTCGGTATCATATCTGTCTCTGACTTTTTTCTCCATATTTTCTTTGGGAAGGAGTTATGTTTTTCTAAACTCAAGAGTTGTCTTCCACAGGTCCTTCTTCACCCCTCTTACTTGTTTCCTGCTAATTCTTTAGTATGTTTTCTTGTTCTCATTGTCATAGCCTAGTTTCTGGGTTTAGTTATGCTAATTGTGACTGGAATGGCTTTTCATCTGTTGCGATCAAAAATTGATCAGATATTTCTCAGATTTCTGAATAGCTTGGGTGATCTTATTTTTTAAAAGTCATTTATCTAAAAAACATTTGCAGGACTGAGTAATGGAGACACTGATGAAGAAGACTGGAACAAAACAATCACACATTTATCCTTCTTGCCAACACTGTACCTTTTAAAGAAACACTGATGTCCTGAACATGCATCTTATCTTTACAGCTCCAAAAACTCTAACGATATGTGTGTGCATTTAGTATTTGAAAAGAACAGAACTTTTCCCTTATTTGAAGGATGGGGTTTTCTGCATTTGGAATAAGCATACAAATGCTGAAGTGTATTAAAACCTGCAGAGAATATCAAGTAAGACGAGAAAATATTCACTTCTTAAGCTGTGTAATTATTTAGCAGAAGTCAGTTCACTGACTGTTCACGTAAGTCAATCTACACCATGTATGCTGGACTGCTGAGATATGCCAAGAAACTTGCCCTCAGTCCCAGTGGGAACAGAGCTTAAAAAGCCTGTCTGGTCTTTCTGATCTTTCTCACTCTGCTGCTCTCAGACAGTTATACATAAAAGCACGTATGAACATACACATATCTGGCAACCATATTTGTTTGTTCTTTTTCAAAGTAGTATGGATTTTTGTCTTATGAAGTCAAATATTTCATGGTATTCTACTAACGAACCATTTATGGATTTTCTGCACACACGCATTGAAAATATCGTAATCTAGAATTTCTAAAATCTTTTGAACGGTCATAAGAATTCGGAATTATTATAATCAGTGTCTCTGTACTCTGATAGGAAACCAAATCCCCAGTTTTATATCAAGGATGACAGTATGCAAAACTTATTCATCAATGACCTGGATGAAGGGAAAGAATGTACCCTCATCACGTTTACTGATGACACAGAACCAGAAGGAGTGGCTGATACACCGTAAGGCTGTGCTGCCATTCAGTGAGACCTGGACAGGCTGGAGAGTTGGGCAGAGAGGAAGCTCGTTCAACAAGGGCAAGTGCAGGGTCCTGCACCTGGGGAGGAACAACCCCATGCACCTGTACAGGCTTGGGGTGGACCTGCTGGAAAACAGTTCTGTGAAGAGGGACCTGGGTGTCCTGGTGGATGACAGGTTGACCATGAGCCAGCCTTGTGCCCTGGCTGCCAAGAAGGCCAATGGTATCCTGAGGTACATTAGGAGGAGTGTGGCCAGCAGGCTGAGGGACGTTCTCCTCCCACTCTACTTTGCCCTAGTGAGGCCCCATCTGGAGTACTCTGTCCAGTTCTGGGCTGCCCAGTTCAAGAAAGATGAGGAACTACTGGAGACAGTCCAGCGGAGGGCTACAAAGATGATGAGGAGACTAGAACGTCTCTCCTACAAGGAAATGCTGAGGGAGCTGGGCTTGTTTATCCTGAAGAAAAGAAGGCTGAGAGGTGATCTTCTAACTGCTTATAAATATCTTAATCATGGATGTGAGGAGGATGGTGCCAGATTCTTTTCAGTAGTGCCCATTGGCAGAACAAGGGACAATGGGCACAAACCGAATCATAAGAAGCTCCATGTGAACATGAGGAAGAACTTCTCTACTTTGAGGGTGGCAGGGCACTGGAACAGGCTTCCCACCAGGATGACGTCCTGTGCAACCTGTTTCGGCAGGGGGGTTGGACTAGCTGATCCTCAGAGGTCCCTTCCAACCCCCTACCATTCTGTGTGATTCTGTGTGTGTGAAAATGTTTAGAAAATTCTTTTTCATTGCTTATCTGGACATTAGCTCTTGAAAATGACACATTTCACTTCCTGTTGTTGCCAACTTTAAATGTGATCCATAGAGTAGTCTGCTGTACGTTCAGAGTGAATTTCATGGTCAAAGTAATGATGAAAAAAAACCCTAGTAGAAGATAACATGGTGCCTTTATCTTCCTTTAGATGTCGTTACTGTTCCAGCTTTTCAAATCAAATTGTGCAGTGACTGCATGTGGTACTATCAGTGTAAAAAGTCATATTGTTTTTTTCTTTATATCAACTAAATATTTGTGCCATCTGACTAATATTTTGTTATATGATCTTGCCACAGTTTTAAAGCTAATATGTCCTAAGTATTTTACAGAAATACATGTTACAGACTTTTATCATCCTCTATTTCACTTTATAGTTTTTTACTTCATGTAAATATGGCAAGCATTTGGCTCTTGAATTACTAGATCTGATGAGGTGCTCTTTTTACAAATTAATCAGCGTGTAGATGGGATCCCTACCATTCCTTTTGCAAAGTTATAGGAGTGTTGTATATCCTTAGGACATCATTGACAATACTAAAAAAAAAAACAACCCTAGCCCTCTTTTGTATATCCATCTCTGCTGTCTTGATGTCAGCTTTCACTGGATTACAGTCAGGAAGAAGTGCTTTGCTTCCTTTTTTGCTTGTTATCGGTAATAACACTGTAGATACAAAATGATAAGGAAACAAAAAAAGAATTGCCGTGACTACAGTATTCATAAGTTCAGCAGCATCTATAAATTCCATAATATTTTGTGTCTAAATCCATTTCAGATTAGTTACTTTTTTTCATGTTTTGGGGTTTTTTTCCCTTACACTTCATTCATCATTCTTGTTTTTTTCTTTTGACCTTTGTCTTTTTTTTACCTGGTTTTACTTATTTACTTTGTCCTTAGCTTTTATTTTTCTGCCTTCTCTGCTTCTATGTCTTTTTTGTATTATTTATGTCATCTCTTGCCCCTGTTATTGCAACCTTGTCCATTCCACCTTGCTCAATAGATCCATTCTGTATAGAGGCTTTTTCGTATTTCTTTAGTGCCTTCTTATATTTACTGTATAAAAGTAAAGCTTTTGTTCAGTGTGTCTAAGATACGTAGAAGCTATTAACTCATTCTGTTCTTTTTCCTTTGTCTTGGTAGAATTGGTTTCCTCTTTGGTTTCCTTCCGGAAATATGAGAAGAGGTGGATTGGCAAGAAATTAACTGTTAAAAGAGAGACAGCATATCAGGATAGGAGTAATGCAGTGCTTTTTTAAATGGGGAACTGCACAATCTGACTGTGCCATGTAGGGAATACAATCATGGACACTAAGAGCGTGTATCTTACCCTAGAATATTATGTCTCAAAGGAGAAGAAAGAAATAAATTAATGCCGTATAGATAAGAGCTAGATTTCTTAAAAGGTAGAGATGCATGACACATGATAAAAGATAACATATCACCCAACTATTTGCTAGCACGTCAGGTTATTTAAGAATTTGGTACTTATAACCAAGAACTACTGAACTGTGAGGGAAGGAGGGGAAAGAGTGGGAGGGGGGTTTTGCTCACAAGCAGGAGTCCTTCGTGAAGAAGGTGTTTGTATCTCTTCACAGAACTGTGTGATGCACAAAAAGTGCAAGACACATCTTACCACATTAACATAACTGTAAAAACCAGTAGTCTAATCATAAATGTGAGGACTCCATTTAATCCATAGGACGTGTATCTACAACTGATAGAAATGTAAAGATCTGCCGATTCTATGATGTCCAAGGCTTTTATGGAAGTGGATCAATATGCAGCTTTTAAACCAAAAAATTTGTTTGTGTTTCTGGCAAGAAGGCTGAAGATTACCAGCTAGATTTCTCTCTTAATATCAAGTGTCCTGAAAAACACTGTCAAAAGTTATTCCGACACTAAATGAATGGAAGGGTCTATTGGAGCACGAAAGATCACCCTACTTAGTGAATTGCTTCATACTAGAGAGCAATGGATCAAGGACTTGAGGATTCTTGTCTGATGTTGGGTTAATAAAATCAGGGAGGGAAATCTTCAAGGAATAAAGACTCAGAGGAAGTTATGCTAATATTTTCCTGTGATAAATAAAAAAAAAACAACATGAAGAGAAATATGACACACAGGAAAATAAGACTTCTGCAGTGGAAAAGGTAACTGAGGACTTCTAGGCTACTGCTATGTTTTAATTCAAAGTTATCCATAATCAAGAGAGTTTTTCGTTAAAATTGTGGCTTTGTTTCAAATCAAACATAAGAACAGGAATGAAAAGATCTGTGTATTTTCTTCCAGAGATTTGTGAGAGTCTCAGCAGAAGGGGTACTTAATAGAAATTATTATTGCTAAGATATGATTGAAAAATTTTAAGGAAACACAATTCATGCACATCACAGATCTGAAATGACTGGTGAAAATACTGGGGCCAAAGATAAGCATTCCTCACTACCCAGCAGAAAAACTTCAGAGACTTGCTTTGATTTTACGGGATAACTGTCAAGACATTTATTACAGACAATCAACAAAACATGCCAATGCAGATGCATTTTCCTTGTCCTTGGTGAACAAGTAAAAGGAAATACTAAATACAGAATTGACTGGAATACAGTTGACTGAGTAGAGAGTCAGGTGAGCTGGGAACCTAGTAAGAATATTATACCATTGTTGTAAGAATGAGGATTTCTTAGAGAAGTTTACAGGCTGTATCTCTGCATAATATGGAACTGGATAGTGTTCTGGAAAGTCCTTTAAATAGATGGTTGATTTCTAAGCCAAAAAAATGATGGGAACACATGCTCACGTGGATTTTTTTCCTTCCTCCATCCAAACAGATTGTAAAGCAATGGACAAAGTTCTGAAAGAGTCATCAGTTCTACAATTTACTTAGTGTCATTCCTGTATGAAGCATTGCCAAGTAAACACGACACTCTCGATTTTGCCTCTTCTGTTCCCAAGGAAAAAAATTCTGGTATTTTGGGTCTCAACAGGGTTTAAACAGTCACTCCCTTTTTGTTACACTTATTTATTATTTTATTATTTATTATTATTTTACAATTATTTTATTATATTATGATGTTATTAACTATTTTATTCTTTAAATATTACTGCTATTTTACCTTGTACTTTAGTAAACAATCTAGGATTGATAAATGGTAAATTTAGCTAATTTTTTGGTACAAAAACAATCTTGTTGCTGAAAAGAATGAGATTGTTCAACATGGTATATCAGTGCATCCAGTCTTACCTCTTCTGCTGGCAGTCTCACAGTTCTTTATTTATCTCTGATTTTAGTTCAGACTATATAGCCTGAAACACATCTTTCTTTTTGTTCTTGGAAATTTTTGTATGGAAACTATACAGGATCTGTAAATACATGGACAATTTTTTTTGCTTTAGGCTGATTTCAGTCATAGTTTCAAAGCTTTATTGAATTTTCATTTAGTGAGAGAACAGGAACACTTACACATTTTAATTGTATTTCAATATTTGTTTTAAAATTGAGAAGTGTATTCACAATGCTGACACTTCTTAGCTTTTAATTGCATCTATTTAGAACCTCGTAACTTTTGGACAAGTGATCCTCTCAAGTAAAATGCTTTGTACAAAGCAATTCTTAAAATCTGTGGGCTAGTTGAAACTCATCATTATTTTCTGCTGAAACTTGTAAGAAATAATCATTAAACCTAAACCTGGATTGCCCTGTCTGTTGTAGTGTTGTGGGAATCACAAGCTCATTTTATTTTAGGAAAAACTGTTTATTAAGACATATTTACAAATGCTGAACTTCTGTGCCTTTACTCTGAACAGTAAGCGTGTTTCAGTTCAGTACAGATGCTGTACATGGCATATTTTACCCTATGAATTTTTCTGAAAAAATAAATGCTAAAAATAGTGGTAGTAAAAACTAGGTAGAAAACAAGGAAAGAAAAAAGGACTAATGCAGGTGATGATGCAGCTCAGAGGGGAGTAGAGAATCAATTTGAAAGAATATTTAAGTATACACAAACATACACATTAATGCATAAATGTATATTCAGATACACTTACTTATACATGCACATGCACGTGCGCTCGTGTGTGTCTCCATTAGTTAAACATAATGTTACTGGCACACACAGAGATATATGTGTACTAGTAGTGTTGTGCAGGCTGCAGAGATTAATTCCTCACCAACTGCAAAAAAAGTCAGGAGTGGTCTTGATTTAAGCAAGACCATGTGTACAATACAATACATGTATACTTAGTGTACATACATATATATAATAGAGTGTATACATTACATATAAGATCTATGAAAACTTATTCACTAACTCCTTGACCTAAATTACATGTAAGGAAAGCGCTGTAATTGATGTAATGTTGGCTTCTCCTTAGGAACACCATCCAATTTCTAAACATAATCCTTCCTTGAAGGAGGAACAAAATGTACTTGTGTCCAAAGTTTGTTCTACTATAGGATGCCACAAACTGAAGTAAATGACTCATCCAACAGTGGTGCAATCTTGGTGGGTTCACCTTGGCTAACAGAAAAATGCCTGCCCAACTGCTTGCTTGCTCTTTCCTCTCAGTGGGATGATGGAAGAAAATAAGATGAATGGGAATAAGAAAAATTGTTCAACAAGTTAGGGACAGTGAAATCACTTACCAACTACACAGGTCACAGGTTGACCCTGGCCTGCTGCCAGACCCCCACCCAGCCACTCTCTCACTCTCCCTCCTCAGGAGTGTCGAGATAAAAACAGGGAGATTGCTTACCAACTACCATCATGAGCAAAAGAGACTGGACTTGAGGAAAATCAAACTTATTGTCAATTAAAAATGAAGTAAGATGGAGAGAATGAAAGGCAAAATCCTAAAACACCTTCTCTCCACCCCACCTATTCTTTCCCAGGCTCAGTTTCAGTCCTTCATTCTCCACACCTCTACCTAAACCTCCCCCAGGTGTCACAGGGAGATTAGGAAATGGGAAGTTGAGATCAGTTTATAATAGCTCCTCTGTGATGCTACTTCTTCCTTACACTTTTCCCCTGCTCCACTGTAGGCCCTCTCCATAGGCTGCAGTTCCTGTCAGGAAAATCTAGTCCAGTGTGGGAGCCTCTACAGGCTGAAGTTACTTCAGGAAATACCCACCTGCTCTACCATGGTCTCTCCACAGGCTTCAATGGAATATCTGCTCCAGTGTCTAGACCAGCTTCTCCCCCATCCTTCTTCTCTCACCTTGGTGTTTACACTACTGTTTCTTACTCTATTTTTGTTCTTTTCCCCTCTTTCTGTTCATCATTATTTTCTTCTCTTTCTTAAATATATTTTCCCAGAGGTGCCACTACCTTGGCTAAGGGGTTCAGCTGTGTCTTGTGATGGGTCCACTGGAACCAGTTATGTCTAGCATAGGGCAGCCCCTGACCTCCCCTCAAAGAGATAACCCCTTCAACCCCACTGCTGCCAAAATCTGGACACCTGCACCTGAAACAGCAACACAGAAACACAGACTTTTTACATGTCTCTGTTCTGAGTTTTCTCCAATATACAGAAACATGACTGAAGTCAGCGCAGTCATTTCTTTAGGGTACAAACGAAGATTTTATCCCTTATTCCATCTTCTGTTTCCACAAAGCGTGTGAGAAGCCAGTTCTTTTTTGAAATGTCTGAAGTTTTGCCAAGTTTTCTTGACATTTGCCAACAGTGTCAAAGTTATTAGATGTTTTTTACATAAGCTTCCTTTGGAATCCAGCATAAAAATACTTTGCCAAAGGATAAAGATTCAGTGTATATTCTTGCATGTAAAATCTGAAGCTATAACTGTCCTTATGGACAACTTGCAGTATACCTATGGAAATGTTAGTAAAATAGTGCTAGGATGACTGCAGAAAACAAAAAATTCCACTGCGTGATCAATCTTTTTCTGAAAATGAACAAATCAGAAATGTCTTTCTTCATCGCTTCTCTTTTCAGAACTTAAACAGGAATTCATACTGACAACTCCAGTCCTTTCAGATGAAGAAAATAAATTAATCTGTATCTTCTACATCTGGAGTGAGTTCTTTAGCCACCAGGCGCAGAGAGAAAAGAAATCAAGCACCTAAAGCAAAACACCATTTATCTCACCAGAGAACCGATGAAGTAATGTGCTACCCTTTGTTGTATTGAAAGAAGCATGGTTAAAACACGATTTCCAGATAAATTTTTCTAGTGTTGTGTTGCTTATATTTACAGAAATACCTACTTGTCCACATAAAAAAAAAATTATAGATTGATTTTATAAAGACAATCATTTAATACACATTCTTGTTCTCAGTCGTTTCACAGGGGTGAGTTTAGGCAGTTGAGGGATCAGTATACTGATTCCTATTCTAGCAACTAAATCTTTACACAAACTGTATGGGAGGCTTGGGACTATGTCCTGTACTTTTATGACTCAAACTAATTGGATAACTATGACCCAAAACTAATTGCAGAAATAGTGAGATTTCTTGAATTTATGTCCTTTGTGAATTTAACTCTGACTCTTCAAAGCACACAATGAATAATGTTTGCTACTGTAATGAATAGACCATTTTAGCTTGGTTTCTTAAGGAAGGAAGAGCGTCTCAGTTACATTCTGTTCATCTGTCTGTCTCCTATCTCTAAATGCTTTTGAACACCTTAGTCAATTTTAACCTAATTTGATAAAGAAGTATGAGAGAGAATTAATATTTCATAAAATTTATGAAACTGCACTATGGCTAAGAGAAAGACCAAACAAGCAGTTTAATAAGACAATGGTGTGAAATCAGAAATAATCTGTTCTGTTTATTCTGTTACTATCCAAGCAGCAACATGAATTGCCCCTGGCCAGCACAAACCCAAATCAGAATAAGGTGATAACATATACTGCCTTCTGTCTATAACATGGGTTAGAACAGTGTCCTATTGCTGTGTTTTAGGGATTATTGATGTCCTAACATATATGATAGAAGGAGTGACAGTCACTTAAATTAGGAAATGAGAAGAGTTGTGTGGCAGAAATCTGTAGCAGACCAGCTTCATTAATACTTCTTACAAACAATGCCATTGGAAACCAAGATCTACATCTGGGACCAAACCTAAGGAAAACAGCTGACACTACATTTTCAGTCATTGATGTAGGAGCTGGAAGGTTTCCTTTTACAATTTCCTTATTCTGTTCCATCATCTCTTACATGATTCCCAAATATTAAAAAAAAATCAACGTTTCATCTACAAAAAAAGAATTAAAGATAGAAGTCTAGTATTTCACTCATTATTGCCATTTTGTCTGTGTTTATTTTTTTACTCCACCTCCTTTGTCTCTTTTAATAATGTATTTTGTGCTTAGGACATTTTTATATGTTTAGGAAAATCTCTTTCCTAGAGAGCAACCTGTAAGTGAAACTGTCTTGTTATCCATTAATATTCAAATGAACATTAAGTATAAAGCATGTCTTTTTCTTAGTATAGCAAAGATACTGGGTGTCACTTTCTGTCCACTTCCCTATGAGAAAAAAATCTCAACATATTCAGATCTATTCTACACATTTTAAATAAATATTAGTTGTTCAGATACACAGACATTAAAAAACTACATTGTTAAAAATATTTATAGGAACCTAAAAGTCCTCTCAAACTAAGATGCAGATATAAAGTCAGGAGCATATTAAAACCTTGTAAAGATTTACAAGCAGGAAATGAGACTGTTCATAGAACTGCAAAACCTCTTCTCACTTAGTACTCTTCTCCTTTGTGCCTCTGTTCCCAAGAAAAGTACTCAGGACTACTTGAAAAACAAGCAAACAAAAAATATATATATGAGGAGAGCAGAAAATAAAACACCTGTTGGTGGAATCACAGAATGGTATGGGCTGGAAGGGACCTCTGCAGGTTACCTAATCCAATGACCCTGTCAAAGCAGGGTCACCTAGAGCAGGCTGCACAGGGCCTTGTCCGGGCGGGTCTTGAATATCTCCACAAAAGGAAAATCCACAACCTCACTGGGCAGCCTGTTCCAGGGCTCCGTCACCCTCAGAGGGAAGAAGTTCTTCGTCATGCTCAGACGAAACATCCAATGCTCTACTTTGTGCCCATTGCCCCTTGTCCTGTTGCTGGGCACCACTGAAAAGAGCTTGGCCCCATCGTCTTGACACCCACTTTTGAGATATTTATAAACATTTATGAGGTCCCCTCGCACCCTTCTCATGTTCAGGCTGAACAAGCCCAGCTCCCTCAGCCTCTTCTCGTAGGAGAGATGCTACAGCCCCCTCATCAACTTTGTAGCCCTCCGCTGGACTCTCTCCAGTAGTTCCTCATCTTTCTTGAAGTGGAGAGCCCAGAACTGGACAGAGGACTCCAGATGGGGCCTCGCTAGGGCAGAGTAGAGGGGAAGGACAACCTCCCTCGACATGCTGGCCACACTATTCTTAACGCAGCTCAGGATCCAATTAGCCTTCTTGGCAACCAAGGCACACTACTTGCTTATGGTTAACCTGTTGTCCACCAGGACACCCAGGTCCCTCTTCACAGAACTGTTTTCCAGCAGGTCCGCCCCAAGCCTGTACTGGTGCATGGGGTTGTTCCTCCCCAGCTGCAGGACCCTGCACTAACCCTTGTTCAACTTCATCAGGTTCCTCTGCACCCAACTCTCCAGTCTGTCCAGATCTCGTTGAATGGCAGCACAGCCTCCTGGTGTACCCACCACTACTCCCACTTTTGTGTCATCAGCAAACTTGCTGAGGGTACACTCTATCTCTTCATCCAGGTCATTGATGAAGAAGTTGAATAAGACTGAGCACAGTACAGACCCCTGGGGGACACCACTAGTTACAGGCCTCCAACTAGACTCAGTGCCGCTGATGATCACAGAATCACAGAATCACAGAATCACAGAATAGTAGGGGTTGGAAGGGACCTCTGTGGGTCATCTAGTCCAACCTTCCTGCTGAAGCAGGGTCACCTACAGCAGGCTGCACAGGACCTTGTCCAGGCGGGTC
>Ga0065711_1049177_pt1 | contig 11434 bp, 8 predicted proteins | sample Hoacrofraction12_FD_59098 | JGI IMG/M metagenome (GOLD analysis project Ga0065711, IMG submission 59098) | Hoatzin crop microbial communities from Cojedes, Venezuela - Epithelial fraction 12 v2 (version 2) | ecosystem: Host-associated > Birds > Digestive system > Esophagus > Crop | place... | reverse complement strand
TGTAAACCTCTCCATGATCAAAGAAAACAAAATTCCACCGATGGCACCAGTCTCTGAGCCACATATAGGTGTGTTAAATCTTCTGGCTTATTTTTAAAACCTCTTTTACAGAGGACTCTCGCTACTTGAGTATATGTTTGTGTCAGTAGAGATGTGGCATTATGTCAGTTTTTCCTTCTGAGAGATTGAGAGTTTCTTTAAATGCTTATTTTCATCTTCTAAGATTGTTTTTAGCTCTTGCGGAAATGCTGTTATGTTTTCTGTCATTGACTGCTTGTTCCCAAGATGGTTGTATTTCAGTGAAGTTGTGTTCTGTTTTTTTCCTCTATTCCTCTCTCTATACATCTTTTGAGTTTTTCCCAAATATGCATTTTTTTCTCTCTGAACAGTGATGTTATTGAACAAAGTAATAAATAATGTAGCTGAGTGGTTTTGTACGAAAATCAGCTGACCTCTTGATTTTTCAGACAAACAGGAAAAACAATCCCTCCTTAAATTTCAGTGCTAAAACACAGAGGATTAGCAAAATAGGTGTGAGTATTTTGGGTGCTGTGAGACCAGGATAAGTTACCTGTTTGAGGTAATATTTAAGGCTTGCTTTAAAGGAAATCCAGTGTTACATGACTTCAACTGTCAAAGGACTTCTTAAGCATTCCATAGAAACAAAGTTTTGTTTGGTGTAATGTGTTTGTTAGGTTCTTTATTGTGTATAGGCAGTGTTATAACTATCTCTGCACATGGCTACTTTGTGGAAGTAAATGTACGAAATAAGGATTCTAATTTGGCTTAGAAATTGAACTTTAAATATCACTGTAAAAGTACAGGACAAACCGTGCCAATTCTGAAATAAATTACTATTGCTGTGTAATTGCTGCATGTAAGAAAACAAGTGAGGAGTTGAACTGTTTTCTCTTTTGCAGGATTTATTTAAAGCATATGATTTCATGCAATTATGCCTGGTTTTTAGTGCAGCTGTCAACAGCTGCATGCTTGTTTAGCTAATTGCATTCAGTAAGATAGCTAAGCTTATTTTAAGATACACAATTGTGTCCTTTTTTTAAAGCAACTACACATAAGATTTACTGCAGAAAGTTCTGTGCTATCACAATGAACAATCATTGCTCTAGAGGAAAACTGAGAGCTTATAAACAAGACTGTATCAGCCAGTCTCACACGAGATAGATAGCGTCTGTGAAAAGTTGGACCATGCCACTTAAATTCATGTAGTTCTAAAGGCCTTAAAATGGCCTTGTTCTTGAGGTTAGTTTCATCATCTGCTCTTTTGGAGTATTTTGTAGTTTAACACGTAAAGCTTTCATTTAACAAGCAACTAATTCCTGTTGCTGCATCACTATTCTGGTTGTGTGTACAGAAACCGTGACCTTCTGTTATGTGCTGATCATCTCCTTCGAGAAGTATGAACCTGAAATGAGACATTTGTATGAAGCATATTAAGAGAGTAGACTATCTATCATGCATGCTAATTCTGTATAGAATATGTTTTTTACCTGTTTGTGTTAGCTACATAATTACAGTTGAGAGTATGAAATTTATAATGTGGTGTTGTTTTTATTTGTTATATAGCTTTATGCCAGTATGTACAGGCCTCTAAAACCCGAGAAGGTGCCAGCCGTTTCATTTCAAGTGCAACAGAAGGTAAAGGAAAAAATGTGGGGAAGAAAAAAGCACAATTTTTGTTCATTTGATACCCTGTCTTCATGGGCATTTATGTGGTTCTTGATCTTTTAACCTTCTAGACTCTATCTTCACAGCTAACTTCTTGTAATAGGTGGTGGATACTCTTTTTTCCTAAGTCTTGAAGAAATTAAATGATGCCACTTGTATGTCTATCTTAAACTTGCATCATCTTTGCATCTTGCCTGTGCTTTTCTTCAGTAACAGAATTCCACTGAAAATGAAGTTTTAGCTATGCTTTAACAAGAGTCTGAAATATCTGAAGAGTAGCTCGGATAATTGCTGTCACGACCACAATCTCATGATACTTGTGCTTAAGGAAAAGCACAGATACTTAACGACATAGAAATGTTACAATGCTAATCCTTGCTAATATCTGAAAATCTGATTATATGCTAACTAACTTGCGTTTTCAGTTTCTCTTAAAAGGGGTGTGTGCTTAATTCCTTGCATCTGCCTGCTGATGTCCTGCTTTTTGGCCTTCTCTGAGCTTAAAAAGAGAATGAAATATTTACTTCTGTATTTTTCTTTCACCTGCAGGGGAAAACTTTGAACAGACTCCATTAAGACGTACATTTAAATCCAAGGTTCTTGCTCGCTATCCTGAGAATGTTGAATGGAACCCTTTTGACCAGGATGCAGTGGGAATGGTCAGTATCACTTAATGGCTTTTGGTTGTGAGTCAAAAACCTACCTTAACAATTGAAGGCCTTCATCTGTGTTTTCTTTGACAAAAAAAGTGTGAAGTCTATTATAGACTGGAAATAGTAATGAATTTCTCTAAGTTCTGCAGGATCAAAAGGCCTATTCATTTAACTGGGATATATAATTATAAAGGAACTTAAGTTAAAATTTACTAGTGATTATGTCCCTAGGAGAGTTTTTTATTCTTTTAGAACTTTTTTTGTTACATTGTAGAGAATTGGAAGAGAAATAAATTAGTCTGCAATTAATGAAACTTCTTTGTGCATGATTTTTCCGTTTAATGGAATACGGTGTGGTTTGTTAATTTAGATAAAATGTACTACTTTTCTCTGTCAGGTTTCTGGTCTTAGCGACCAAAATACTTTCCTTTACCTGAGTTTGAATTCTGTTATTTTATTCCTGTTGAAGCTGGTAATAAAACGGTTATGAGTTTCAACAGAAACTGCATACAGCCCTTTTAATATGTTCCTATATTTTTCTGATTTGGATGCATATTATTGTATTGTACAGAGATGTAACACTTAATAGAATTTAAAGTGAAATGCAATGGCAGTTTGTGGATTCTAAATGCTGTTTTCACCAATGCTTCTGGAGGCCAGGGAAGAGAAAAGTTTGTTTTAAATTATATTATCTTCCCTCCCCCCCCCCTTTTTTTTTATGTAGCTGTGTATGCCTAAAGGGCTTGCTTTCAAGACACAAGCAGATTCCAGAGAACCTCAGTTCCACTCTTTTATTATTACTCGTGAAGATGGCTCACGGACATTTGGATTTTCTCTCACCTTTTTTGAAGAAGTTACTAGCAAACAGATCTGCAGTGCAATGCAGACGCTGTATCATATGCACAATGCCGAGTATGACATACTTCATACTCCACCCACAAATGACAAAGATAGCTGTAGCAGCACTGGAGACTGCAATGGCACTTCTATTTCAAAGCTACAGCGTTTTAACTCCTATGACATCAGCAGAGACACACTCTATGTCTCAAAGTGCATCTGTCTGATTACTTCAATGTCTTTCATGAAAGCTTGTAAGAAAGTACTAGAACAACTTCACCGAGCAGTGACTTCACCTCAGCCACCACCTTTACCTTTAGAAAGCTACATCTACAATATTCTCTATGAGGTTCCTCTTCCTCCAGCAGGAAGGTCGTTAAAATTTTCAGGTGTTTATGGACCAATTATCTGCCAGCGGCCAAGCACCAGTGAACTACCATTGTTTGATTTTCCAGTTAAAGAAGTTTTTGAATTGCTTGGAGTAGAAAATGTGGTTCAACTCTTCACCTGTGCCCTCTTGGAATTTCAGATACTGCTTTATTCACAACGTGAGTACTTGACTTTCGTTATCTAGTAGTTGTACTGGCACAAGGTCTTTTCATTTCTTGAATTTTAAAAAACACATAAATAACAGAATAGCTGCATTAAAGTGGCATTAGTATGCTAATGCAATCAGGCTGATCTATGTGCAGGTTTTAATATAAAGAAAAGAATTGGAGTTGCAAAAGAGAGCATTGCATTGGCTCCTGTTTTTAAACACCTAAACTTAAATTTTGGGCTTTCACATGATCTCCTGTATTTGTGGCCTGACTGTCCCATTATTGTTGTCTTTGGAAACATTGTGCTGTTAGAGTAGTATGCCTCCTTCCATGTTCCTCTCCAGCTGCTTAGCTGAATTCCGTCCCATCTCTGCCAAACTGTCCATGCATTTTGACGACATGCATAGTTAATTATATATGATTCCAAAGAAGAGTTAATAATGCAAATATCATTTTCTCTTGGAGTACCCAAAGTCTCATTTCAGTTTTTACTTTGAAATAAAATTACATGAAATAAAGTTTTATTTGGCTAAATTTAAATTCCAAATCTCTGTTAAGGCCTCAGTTATTGCTTAAGTCATATAGGTAAAGCTTGCTTTGAAGAGGATAGGCAGCAACTAAGCTGAAATAGCATGTGTTTAACAATTAATAAGTAATGTGGTAGTGGTATCCATTTTCTGTCTTGAAATTTTTGAATACTGGGCTTCTTACTCTGCATGCTGTTACTCTTAACACAGAGTATGTGGAATTATACCAAAAGGTAGTTTTTCTACCTTTATTTTTGTCCTAAGCTTGCTAATGTTAGTCCAGACCCACTCATCCACAATAGTGTGGTCTAAAATAGACCAGCTGCATTTTGAACACTGTTTTATAATAATGGTAAAGCCTAGAAGACCCCAAGACAAATCTAGGGATAGTGCATGGATTTACAGAAATCTGTTTTTGGTTTTTTTCTTCCACTGAGCTGTCACTGAAATACGTAGACTAAAAATGGTAACTAGTTATAATATATAACCTGCAGTTATTAGCCACATTCTCCAAGCATGAAATACAAACATTTGTGTTAACTGTGTGTACATAGACTAAAGCCAAAGATGGATTTTGTGTGTATAGTCAAGGTGATTATAAGTGTATGATGGCAGCAGGGTGTTATGTCACAGTTGTGGCATTGTATAAACACTGTTAAGTACCAGAGGAAAAACTACACAGTAATTCAAACACAGTCAAAAAACCTTATTGTACTTCATAGTGGTTACTCTCTTGGTTTTAAAAAACAAATTGCTTATTATTCATAGAAAATCTACGAATACTTGCCTAGCAGACAAACTTCTTTGGTGGTTTCTCCAGAAATGGATTAGGCATTTATATGTCTGGGATTTAGAGAGAATTTGTTTATATGGGTATCTGTATTCCACCAGAGGAAGATTCAAGTGTCAGCTCTTCCATCTGAAGAAGAATGCAGTCCAGTTGGCCTGTAATTGTGTTTGAGACCTCATGTGGTGAAAGTGTGACTGCCTGGCTGGTTGGAAGCACCGCAAGAAAAGCGACACATGGATCACAGTATCAGAACAGTGTTCCTGATCTCTTATTGAGGCCATCGGGTTATAAGTACTCCCTTTTCCTGGCTGGAACTCAGCTCACTTCTGGCCTAGTCTTCTGTATTCTGGGTTCTCTGTCGAAGTCCTGTTAGTAGGTTCAGCTTTTTGTCTTGGACACTTTCCAAGGGTCTGGTCAGTGGCTAACTAAAGAAGCTTGAAATAGCTCTGGAACGCTTGAGTTTCTTGTTTACACGCACAGACATATGCAATTCAGATGGATCCATGCAGGATCTTTAGGACAGTTTCTGTCCACTGTTCCTCTGCCTCACCCCAAGCTTTGGCTGCTTTGAGCTGTGTTGCACTTTCTGGAAGTGTGTTGTCCTTCTCTATCAAGTTCTCACCTATAGTTTCTGGCTGAAAAGTCTTCTTGCAGTAGAAAAAGAATTTTAGTCATTTGCTGACTTTTAGCCCTCAGTTTTGGTGAACTCACTGTTGCAATGCCTTCTCAGTAATAGTAGCCATATTTTTTTTGAAATGTAGCTTCAAAGTACTTTCTGAGGGATCTAATCTATGACACTTTTTTTTTTATCTGCTGTTTTTTTGTAACACTTTGGTGCAGTTTGCTAATACTTACTTTGAATACTTTCAGAGCTTCTAGTGAGTTAATAACAGAAGATACTGCATACTACTGGCATTGTCAACAGTGAAGTTATGACTCTTCTAAAATGCTTTTGATAGATATGTATGTTATTTTTGTATTACTTGAAATGTGAGTGTGAAGTAATTTGAAGTTCCAGAAAGTCAACTTTTTCTTCCTGTAGCTTCTGTTTTTGTCTTTTATGACCATAGTATTGGTGAAGTGGAATATGCTTCTAATACATTCTGCTCTCTCTTCTGTGTGGTTCACTAACATCCATTTTTTGTAGTTTGTAAAACAGGGAATACTGAGTATAGATACAAATGATGGTGTACTCAGTTCTAAGTGGAATCAAAAATTGCTTGAACTTTTTCATAAGGGCTTGCTTGTGTTCTTGCGCATGCAGCAGTGTGAGGTCTAGGCTGTCCTTCAGAATATAAATCTTAAAATTTTTTTAATGTCCTTTGATTTTGTTAAATCTCTTGGTGCTCAAACCTGTTACAGTTGAGGTGGTTAGGATCATTTCTCGTTCTCTTAGGTTAGATGAGATTGTGATACTCGTGGAGTGGTTTTAGATTTAGAACGGTACGTGTCGAGATCAGAGGGGTTTGCTTGTAAGATTTACTTTTATAAAAAAAAAATAAAACCTCAAAACTCTTTGAGGACTTTGCTGCCAGATGCAATCCTTTTTAAAACAAACTATTTGGCGTTTTAAGTTGCACTCAGTCCTTGGAATAGGAGCAACTTCGCTTGGCAGTGAGTATGTGTTGCTTTAAGATTCCTTTGACATGTTTCTGACTTTATGCTTCTGGAAATTCTTCTTTTGTCTCACTATGTTGGCACAGATGGTATGTTTTGGATCAGTGTAAGCCAAATGTAGGGAATTAATTCCTTGATTTGATTGCCCTCTTCAGAGAGTTGTCTCCTGTTTAGCAAAGTGTTAGAGGAATGCAAGTGCCTAAAAGTGAAGAATCTGAAGCTGCTCTTAGTGCTGAGCCAGTGCTGAGGAACTCTGGCAAAGAGACAGGTGGTGCAGAAGGAGGCCTTCAGTAGTGCCCTCACCAGACTATTCTGCAGGAACTGGTTTGCATTTCTGCAATTTATGTTGCTCGTGTATCATTGAAATAGACTTACTCCTTATCTCTGTAGAGCACCTAGAGCTCTTCTGAAAAGTGTGCTCTGGGTTAAGACAGCTCTGAAATTTGCTTGCAGGAGATTTTCTAAACAGCTAAAAACAATAAAAGGAGAAATATAATGCACCACTGCCACAGACTGTGATCTTTTTATTTTCTGGGTATTTGCTGTGTGATGTCGTTTTTAAGTACAAATAAAGTGGGGTTTTTTTTTCTCCTTTGCTTTGCTTTTGAATCACTTCTCACAATCTTTCATTCACTCTGGAGGTTTAAATTATTAGTTGTATTTCTTTGCAGTATTAATCCCATGTTGCCCAACTCTGATATCTGACGTAGGATGTTTTCTTCTTACGCCTCCAGTGATTTAGGAAACATGCTGCTTGATGCAGGGATCTTTAATCAGCCTGTCAGAGAAAAGAACTTTGATGCACTGCTTCTACTAACCACAGTTCTCGCTTACTGCAGTTACAGGTTTTTTGAAGTAAAAGGCCCAATTAAAGAAATGTATGTTATTCTCTAAGGAGTCTGACATACTGAGTACCGTGCTCAGAAAAATTTGTTGAAAAATGTTTCTTTTACACCATACTTTCTGCTACGAACAGGCATGTCTAAAGGGAACTCTCTGGGCAATGCTTTATTCTGGTGGCTCAACTGCATTTCTTGCTACTTGTCCATAGGGACTGCGTATGTATTTTTTTCCCCTTCAGATTAAAGAGAAACTTCATCCTGGCAAGTAGCCCATCTTTCCAGTTTATCTGTATACTTCCTGAAGATCTCCAAACTCATCTGTAGTAGTGGTCCTCCACAGCAATATGGAAGTTGCATGTGGAGTGGAAATTACTTAACAAATACAACAGTATTTCACTGTGATCTATTAAGTAGGAAGATTAAAAGGAATAAATATTCTAGAATGTGATCGTGTAATGATTTTAAATTTGGCCAATTCAGACAGTTTCTGTAGGCACTTGATAGACTTCTCTCTGGTAGAATATGAGAATGGAGAGGTGGAATCCTGGTTCTTAGGGCTGCCACGTTCTTCCCATCCTGCTCCTCTCTTTCCAAACGCAAGACCTCTCAGTTCTTCTTTTTCGTGGATTTCCTTGCTTTTTACAGATCAACAAAAATGTCTAGATGTACTAGGTATAGATAAATACTAGCATAAAGAAGTTCTTATACACACTTTAAGGGATAAGGTATTTTACCTACAGTAATTTTCTTAGAAGTACAAATCAGCCTCTGTGTTCTTAAGTGGCCATATTAAAAAGTAGCAGATTTTCTTTTCTTTGCAGATCGATCGATCAGTCAAGTACTTTCCAAACTAGTAGCGCACTAGTGGTAAGTCATTTTTTCCTTACCAGTGCTCTTGTACAATACAAGTCCAAAAGACTCTGTGTCATTTTCACCAGAATAAGCATATCCTGGTTGCAAAAACAAGAGCAAGACCACTACTGACGTGCTTCTTCCCTCTTTTAATTTTTTTGTTACTATTATTTTTAAATCTTATGTAATAGTTTGGTACTAGATGTGTGCTTCCTTCTTTTTTTAAAACCAGAAAAACTCCATACTCTCTCAGGATGGGTATAGTGTAAGAAAACATTTAAATTATTTTGGTTTATGTTTGCAGGCTTCTTGCCTCTGTCCTTGCTTGTTGCCAACAGCTGCTGACTAGCATAAATCCTGCAGAATGTGGTCATTGTTAATTGCAGGCTGTGACCATGCACGCCAAGTATTTGGGAATGGTTTAAGCCATGTGGATATCCAGGATCAGAGAGCTGCATTTGCAGATAATTCGATTGCAGGAAGTAGCTGCTGAGTGGATAGAAATTCTGAATTATTGATGTTACTTTGTAATTAATTTGAAAGGCTAATAGTAAAGTTAGCTTGATGACAGGGAGAGAAGTTGTATTTAAATTAGGCAGCAGGATTAGACAGGGGGGATTTGTATAGTAGGAAAACACTGTTTCTGTTCTGAGACTTGTTCTTCTGAATAAACAGGCCTGAATATGAACCAGCTGGAATGTTTGTGTATCTGTGGCTACATTTAAAGTTCCTTTTAAAGCTGAAGAAAATAGGGTATGGAATGGATTCTTTTTCTTCCCAAAGCTTACCATTAATTCGTCACTTCTTTGCAGTCAGGCTGTGATTAAAGCTGCAAACCAGTAAGTAATTGTGTAGGCAGAAACTGGTGTCCAGGCAGAATTGGGGAGTGCTACTGGTGATGTTCATTCTTCCTTAATGTGTATCAGTCCAAGTAAGCTTTTGGCAAAAACTTTGAACTGTTTAAGATATTCTGTCTGGTTTTGATTGAAGGCTCCTTCAGTCACAATAGATCTACTGTGGGGCAGTGACAAGTAGCTCTGTGCAGTAACCTTTTCCACCAGTAGAGCTTGATCTGAAAAGAAATATCAAAACCCTCGATTGCAGAATTATGACTGATGTTAGCAAAACTTGTGCTGAGTTCCTCTTGGGTTGTGGGACTCTTTCTAGACCCCAAACTCTGCAACTTTGACTTCAAAGAAGATCAATTGTGAATGCCAAGAACTGAATTTCTTGGCCCTCTGTCTTCTGCTGTCTGAAGTCTGAGTGGAGGGTGGTGGTGGCTAAAGGGTAGATTTAAAGCCATGACCTTAGAAAGTGCACAGTTAAGCTTTAATTTTCTCCAAAGTGTTTGTTTAGAACAAATATTATTTTTGCAGTTTCCATTTGCACTCCTCAACAGTGTGCGACAGCTTCAGAAACCTCAACACCTGAACCTGTGCATTCAAGTGCCTTTTCCAGTTTCAGTGTCTAAAGTTTTATGAACATATTAGGAAAAGACATGCATACCCCACACCTCAACACACAGATGAAGGATACTAATTTTTTTTTTCCCTCCCTTACTCCTGTTCTCCCCCACCCCTTTCCTGGCTGGAATTGGATATTGTTGCAGTATTGTTATAGCTTGACTGATGGTAGGAATTGTCATAGTCTTGTGAGCTTGTTTTGTACTCTTTCCAGCCTGGCAGCTTGAAACCATTCTGAATGTCTGTATTAGACCACATGCTCTGAGTTCATCTGGCGTTACCTCCTCCTTTACAGTGCAGTGATATAAAAAAGACATTAAAGATGATTCTGTTGCATATAAGAGGAGAGCGAGGTTTTGGCCCAGCATACTGCAACATTAGCTGCTCTAGCTGCCAGGGCTGAATAGAAAGATCTTTTGGTATGCATGTTGCACAGGTGCATTTAGCACTGCTGTTAACGACTCATCTCCTCCTAGAATTTTTTAAATTTAAAAGAGACTTTGGTCATACCTTGCAAAGGATAAGCGAAGCTGGTCCTTTCTGTTTTTTACACAGTTATTTCAGTCACACTGTTGGGTTGGCTACTATACAGCATGCTTTGTAGACATTTAAACACTGTTTTAAAATGTGTTAATCTGAGAGATACCTCTTATGGTTTGGCTGCGGCAGGCAACAAAAGTGCCATGCGGCTGCCCCTCCCCCCGCCGGGGTGCGGAGGAGAATGGAAAGAAACAGGCAGAAACCGGTGGGTCGGGATAAGGGCAGTTTAACAGAACAGCAAACAAAGGGAACAGTAACAACAACAATACAGATAAGGAGAATACACAACACAAACCGCACAGCCCAGAGAGCCGCTCTCCTGGACCGGACCGGCGCTGTGCGTTCCCGAGCCACGAGTGAGTTCGTGACGCCCAGCTCCCCCCCACCGGAACCCAGCATGATGGCACTTGGTATGGAATACCCTGCTCTGGGGTCAGCCTGCCCGGCTGTGTCCCTTCCTGGCTTCTGGTGAAAATTAACCCTGTCCTGGCCAAACCCAGGACATTATCCACCCCTTATTCCATACCATCTATGTCATGGCCAGGTCCCTCATTGTCCAGTTGATCACCACCACTTCTGTCCCCAGATGTCATTCCTTTAGTCTGTGGATCATCACTCTAAAGTGTCCATTGAGTTCATTTAATCCATGAGTTCGGGCTCCATCTGTCGTTATGGTCTTCCGTGGCAAGGGAGCTGATGTGTGGTGATGGGTGGTCACTTGCTGTATCTGGTGCAGCCTGTGCCCATAGTCTGCAGGAGATGTTGATCTTGATGAAGTTGCTGGGTGCCAGTTGTTGAAAACCAGGTCCAGTCCCATCATCGCTGTGCACTGCTAGGTTACATCAAAAAGTCCATCCTTCTTTAATCTGGACGATTCTCACTATGATACTACTGGTATAATATAATAACAGTTATAACAGTGATAACAGACAGTGACAGGGTTATTTAACAATTAACTTAATACAATTTATTTATGGACTATTCTCCCCCAAAATCAAATCCCCATGAGGTACACATCGGACTTCCCCATCCTTCTGCACTACCCACCAGGTACATGCAGGTCCTTGAGCAAAAGCAATCCTGTGGAC
>Ga0065711_1049176_pt1 | contig 11434 bp, 10 predicted proteins | sample Hoacrofraction12_FD_59098 | JGI IMG/M metagenome (GOLD analysis project Ga0065711, IMG submission 59098) | Hoatzin crop microbial communities from Cojedes, Venezuela - Epithelial fraction 12 v2 (version 2) | ecosystem: Host-associated > Birds > Digestive system > Esophagus > Crop | place... | reverse complement strand
GCGGGGGGGTTGGACTAGATGACCCACAGAGGTCCCTTCCAACCCCTACTATTCTGTGATTCTGTGATTCTGTGAAAGGGGCTGTCTGGGGAGAGGTAAGAAGACGTTGTCTCACACAGAATATTTTGACTTGATAGATGACGATGTAGCTGCAGTCAAATCATAGAGAGGGTTACATATTTTATTTAGAAAGAATTCCCCAAACTTACATCCATTAAGTCCTGATATTTTGAGATTTTTTTGAACTTGTTTCAGTTTTTTTTCCTTAATTTATCTGTTTTTCTCTTTCAAATAGGCTGCATTATTATTCATATTTCTCCTTCAGTTACCTGCCTCTTGCAGTTGCCTGCTATATTTAAAAGTCACCCATCTGATGTTAGTCATTCTGTGCTTTGTGTTTGGTCATTACTTACTATAACCAAACCCAGGCAATAATTAAATAATAAAACTTAGATATCCAGTGATTTCTTTTTGGACAAGATTCGGAATGCATCATAATGCATTTTACTGTCCTCTGTAACCCAAAGCTACAAAAGAAGTTCTATATTAGCAGTTGGTTTACATCAGCTTGTCATAAAGGTCTGGCAGAAAAAAGGCTTCGCACAAATATTAGATCCCTCACATGGAGCTGGTCTTAACACAAGAATAAAATATTCATCAGCTAAATTATTCAAGGAATAATTTTTCGTATTTATTGAATAATGTATTCTGTTCGTGGTGTCTGAATACTACAAGAAAGAGGTGAATAAATTATATGACAAAGCAGCAAAATCACTGACTTGCATTTGTTGAATAGCATGTGACCTAAGCTAAATGTATTTTAATAAAAACACAGCACAAAAGAACAAAAATTTTACCTTGTTTTCCTCTCTGACAAAGAGTATGTCTTTAGGTATGTATTGTGATGGTCTTTAAGCTGTGCAATGGATGTTGAGAATTGACAACTAGAATGACAATATGCTACACTGTGATTTTCAGACAACACAAAGCACAGTATTTCTTCCCTTCAGAATACATTGATTTTATTGCTACCAGAAAGCATCCTAGTAAGTCAGCCACAGTGATGGTGAAAGTAACTTAAGTTCTCATTATTCAGTATTGAAGTTTATATGTCCTACACATTCAGTTATTTTACTCCCTTTTCTGACTTGTTGGAGTCACATTCTTCACTACAGGAACAAATATTGCACTACTGAAAAAATACATACACTTTATTGAAGGATAGAAGTGAACAATTCCACGTGAAAAGAAAAGCCCAATTTTCTCCATAAGATGTTTCATCTAAGAAACCTATGAACTAGGAATTGTGGTCTGAATAAATAATATGGACATACAATATGTGCACGTTGGACAGAACTAAGAATTGACAGTCCTTCAATTTGATGATTCTGACTTGCATAATGACAAATATGATCCCAGCAGAAAAGGTCCATCAGTTCAGTTCAAGCTTCTTCTATGTGGGTGGGAGATATGTTAAAAAAGAACAACTCTATTTGAAAAAGATAACATTGGCATTGTCTTGTGACTAACATTTATTGAGGCAACAAAGGAGTGATGACTTAACTGCAAAGGGCTGCTAACACCTCAATTCATGCAAAGGAATTTCTAGTTGTTCTTGTATACCGGCCTGTTCTCTTTCTCTCTCTCTTTGGTTAAAATAGAAGCAAACATCCACATGTACGGAGCAGTGGACCAATCAAATCTAGTCAATAAAATTGCCAGATACCCCACCTTTAACATTTACCTGGATACTAGCACAAAGAGAGAGTGACATGGATTCTACAGGTGCTGCATTCATCACTCACAACTTATTGATACTTAGGAAAATAGAGTTTTAAACAATCTTTTCATAATCACATAGTAATTTACAGTACATTGACTGTTTCCTACCACTGTAATCACAGATTACCTTAAAACATGCACTCAGTAGGTGCATGTCCATGTGGACAAGAAGCACAAAAATTTCTTCCCTTTTTGATTAATTCTTCATCCAGCAATACAGCTACTCCCAATATCAATTTTCTTCAGTGTCAGTCAAAGGAGCTTGACATACCATTTCAGGTGCTCAGAAATCAGTACAACTTACATAAATAAGCCTAAGTTAAGCACATGCTTACACACACCATGCACTCAAGAAATGGGCTCAATTTCAGTATTCACTTAACTGTTTTACTACCTGGGTCCTAAAAAAAGCAACTTTAATTTTATTGAATATCATATTGTGATTTGTGAATCTAGTTCTATATACTTTGGGAGAATTTGTTATACTTGTAAATACCAGTACTGACTGTGTGAAGAGAACTGTGGTTTTTTTCAGATATCTCACATCACTGCAAACAGCTACCAGGAATACTGTTTCTGTTGGTGACTTCAGCCTTGATTGTTATGAGATTCCAATGCTGTCACAAACCCCAGGAATACTCTTTCTGTTGGTGACTTCAGTCTTGATTGTTATGAGATTCCAATGCCGTCACAAACCCAAGGTGAAGTCTTGTCGCAGATGACACCAAGCTGGGTGGTCCAGTTGACATGCCAGAAGGACGGGATGTCATCCAGAGGGACCTGGCCAAGCTTGAGAAATGGGCCTGTGTGAACCTCATGAAGTTCAACAAGGCTAAGTGCAAGGTCCTATCAATACAGGCTGAGGGATAAAAGGATTGAGAGCAGCCCTGACAAGAAGGACTTAGGGGTACTGGTGGATGTAAAGCTGGACATGAGCCAACAATGTACACTCGCAGCCCAGAGGGCAAACTGTATCCTGGGCTGTATCAAGCGAAATGCGTCCAGCAGGTTGAGGGAGGTGATTCTGCCCCTCTGCTCCATTCTGGTGAGACCCCACCTGAAGTCCTGCATCCAGCTCTGGAGCCCTCAGTGCAGGAAAGACATGGACCTGTTGGAGGGGGTCCAGAGGAGACCACAAAAATGATCAGAGGGCTGGAGCGTCTCTCCTACGAGGAAAGGCTGAGAGAGTTGGGGTTCTTCAGTCTGTAGAAGAGAAGGCTCTAGGGAGACCTTACTGTGGCCTTTCTGTATTTTATGGAGGCCTATAGGAAAGGTGGGGAAAATCTTTTCAACAAGGTCTGTTGTGACAGGACAAGGAGCAATGGTTTTAAACTAAAAGAGGGTAGATTTACACTGGCTATAAGGAAGAAACTTTTTACAACGAGGGTGGTGGAACACTGGAAAATGTTGCCCAGAGAGGTGTTAGATGCCCCTTCCCTGGAAACATTCAAGGCCAGGTTGGACGGGGCTCTGAGCCATCTGATCTAGTGAAAGAAGTCCCTGCCTACTGCGGGGGGTTTGGCCTAGATGACCTCATAAGTCCCTTCCAACCCAAAGTGTTCTATGATTCTGTGATTCTATGACTTCACCTAAGGAAAGAAGCATGCAAATATTGCACGCAATAAAATGGAGAAGCAGAATCCTGAGAAAAATAAGACAGACTGCTCTCAGAAAAGATTAAGTTTCAAAGCTTTTCATGCAGTCCAACAGGTTATTTAACTCTTAACGATTGAGAGTGAGAGACAGCTACTTCCTTGTTTCTTGCAACATAGATGAATTACTGTGAAAGGATACTATGATCTCCTTTATTAGATATCTACATAGATTTCTGCCATCAGAAGTGAAGATTGCATCGTGTTGCTCTTTTACTAAAATAACAGCAGCCACCTGTGACATACTATGAAGTCAGTGTAAAATGAGCTTCCTGACTTACGAAGACCATTTTGCCTTTCTTGTATCATTGTGCTAAAATGAAAGACTTTGTTTTATCTTCTTAGCCATGTAATAAATCTAAATCCTGAAATGAATCATAGAATCATAGGTTGGAAAAGACCTCTAAGATCATCATGTCCAACTGTCAAATGCTTCTCTTTTAGACTGAATTTGGGTTTTAACAATCTTTTTCTGGAATAAAGTCACCTGTAAAAATGGTTTCTGAGAATTTAGCTGGGAATTTACCCTGTAACTTGTGAAATAGTTGGTTTTTTAAAATGTTTGAGAGGAGAGCACAGTAAAGACTCTTTTGCCCTTGATTGAAATTGTTGAAATCCGACAGATTGGCTTGTATTTTGCAGTTATAAATGAGTATTAAATATGTTCTCACAAGGAGAATGTGAGCTAGTCATATTGGAAAAGAAAATATAATAATAACTTATGATTCTGATGAGATTATGATGAGTGGAGGGAAGAGCCAAAGGAGAAAGCTAACGGTAAATAAAATAAAATGGTCAGAATGGTATTGGGAAAAAATTAGTAATTAAGAAAGAAATTTATTCTCAGTCACATACTAATCAGTAGCCATATGCTTGGCAGAGGAAAGCTTATACAGTTTAGCTTCCACCCTGTCTTTTAAAATCACCATGCAGAGATGTTTATAGGCTAGGTCCCATACTACAAAAGCAGTCATTTAACGATGTATTCTGTCTTTCTACTTTGCAAGTGCATCTGGTTCTTTAGAAATCTGCATAATATTTACATAATAAGACTCAGACCCTAATATGCCAGGCAATACTTCAGCAAGCCTTCCTTCTAAGCTGCTATTATAGACAAAGAGTGAGAGAAAAAAAAGGTAATGGAGAAGTTACTGGTCTACACTGACAATACAACTGAACGGCCAAACCTATATCCTGGCTTTTAGTTTATGCCTTTCTGCAAAAGTTACTGTTGTCCTTATATCAACATTTGTACTTTCAGACTCTACCTTGTTAATTTTCTTTTAATAAAATTGTAATTAATATTTTTGAGGATCATGTATGACAGACTATGCTAGCACAAGTATGATGTTAGTTAGCTTCTATTTCCTATGAAAGTAGTGTTCAGTATCTGTCTCCTGAATCCTAGAAGTGAAAAAATATGGCAAACCAACAAATATTTAAGGGATTCACACTGTGTCTCTCTGCAAAGTTTGTACAAGGCTATGGAACCTTACAAACTCACCTAAAACTGCTGGATCTTATACATTTGTAGAGAAGAAATTAAAATATTTTAAAATGTTCTTTTTTTCTGTCTGCCTCCTGTTGATCTATTTCCTGGTCACTTCCTGTAAGCCACTGTATTTGAAATGGATGTTTCATGTGCCATAAGCATCATTTTCTATTCCATTATTTCCTTATGACCTCATGAAAACAACAAAAAGGGTAGAGGGATCAATTTTTAAAAGGAATTTGATTTATGACATTTTCTTGCAGATTTGATTCTCAGTAGAAAAGAAGCTGAAGTGCTACAGGCTTGAAATATCTGCTGCTCCCCTTGAGGTTGGTCTGAATATAATGCGTGCTCAGTAACCTCTCCTAAGAATGTCTGGCTGGTGTCCATGCTAGTATAGCTTCATGGGCTTAATCTGCTCATTGCCTTCAGTTTGCATCACATGGCAAATTCATTTATACTGATATACCTGCAAGCATTTCTCCTCTCAAATGCAAGAAAAATATTTCCATGATAGTTATGACCCCAATTATTTTTTTTTTTAAAGCACTCATAGAAGAGAAATTATGTTTGCTGGAACATTTGTCGAATGTGAAAGTGACATGAATATGCATACAAGCATGGATTCACACAAACATTGATATCACATGTGCTTGCATGACCTTTATGAAAGCTTTCTGTGGGCTGAGAATTGGAAGAAGGAGGAAGGGGGGTTTTGGCAGAGAAATAACAAGTATGACTTTCTCCATAAAGCCTAAAGGAAAATGATCAGCTGTTGTGGAGGAAGTAAAGGACAATATGCAAAACAACCACCAGCATGAACATGGATGTTCACCATGTGGTACTTCTTCAAAACTGAGGATCAACCTGCTTATTCATTTGTGAACCTGAACTCAGCCAGAAAAGAGAAAGAGCATTTAAACCATGTTGCCTGTTCTTATGTCACTAGATGAAAGGGCAAAAGAAGTTGTAGGCCTTTAATATGTTACTAACAGCACCAACAGAAGCTCAACAAAATCCATAGATGTATACAAAGACCTCTGCACGCACTCAAGAATCTCATGTTTTTTTTCGTATTTTTCTTACGTTGGAAGTGTCTTTGACTGACCAGTGCCAATATTAGGAAATCACAACAGTTAGTAACATTGACTGCATACAGAGAACTGGTGAGGTATGATTTGGTTAGGCCTGGATAAATGTCAGGTGCCCACCAAAACAACTTTATCTCTTCCCCTCCTCAGCTGGACAGGGGAGAGGAAATATGATGAAAGGCTCGAGGGTCGAGATAAGGACAGGGAGAAATCACTCACCAATTACTGTCACGGACAAAACAGTTTGAACTTGGAGAGAAAAAAAAGTTTAATTTGTCACCAATCAAATCAGAGTAGGATAATGAGAAATAAAACCAAATCGTGAAACACCTGCCCCCCACCCCTCCCTTCTTCCTGGGCTTAATTTCACTCCTGTTTTCCTACCTCTTCCCCCTCCATGGCACAGGGGGATGGGGGTTACGGTCAGTTCATCACACATTGTCTCTGCTGCTCTTTCCTCCCCGGGGGGAGGATTCCTCACACTCTGTCCCTGCTCCAGCATGAGGTCCCTCCCATGGGAGACAGTTCTCCACAAACTTCTCCAATGTGAATCCTTCCCACAGTCTACAGTACTTCACAAACTGCCCCAGCATGGGTCCCTTCCACGGGGTGCAGTCCTTCAGGCACAGGCTGCTCCAGCATGGGGTCATAAGTCCTGCCAGCAAACATGCTCTGACATGGGCTTCTCTCTATCCCCACAGGTCCACAGGTCCTGGCAGGGGCGTGCTCCAGCACAGGCTCCTCATGGAGTCACAGCCTCCTTCAGGCATATATTTGCTCCAGCACAGGGTCTTCCACGGGCTACAGGTGGATATCTTCTCCACCGTGGACCTCCATGGACTGCAGGGGGACAGCCTGCCTCACCATGGTCTTCATCATAGGCTGCAGGGGAAAAAATTGCTGCTCTTGCCTCTGGAGCACCTGCTTCCCCTTCTTCTTCAGTGACCTTGGTGTCTGCAGAGTTGATTCTCTCACACAGCCTCACTCCTCTCTCTCGACTGCCATTTCAATACAGGTTTTTCCCCCTTCTTAAATCTGTTATCACAGAGATGCTACCACCATCGCTGATTGGCTTGGCCTTGGCCAGCGATGGGTCCGTCTTAGAGCCGAGTGGCATTGGCTCTATTAGGTATAGAGGAAGCTTCTGGCAGCTTCTCACAGGAGTCATCCCTATAGGCCTCCGCTACCAAAACCTTGCCAAGCAAACCCACAACAAGGTACTCGGCAATGCTATTGTGTGGAGAAATCTTATGACTCAGAGGAAACAGTTGGATAGTGGAGAGAGTCAGAGTACAGTAGCACAGAAGTATTAGCCTTATATACCACTTTGATGACAGAGGTGCCCTCAAGACAATGCATACCCTGAAAGATGTTATATGAGAAGTAATTGTAGTGGTAGCACCATGGTAGAGAAATTGGGATTCAGACAGAAGCAGAAAGAGGAAAACATCTGCTAGCAAAGAAAAAAAGATATTTCTGGGGACACAAAGTCATGTTTTGTCATGGCCCACTTGGACGATGAAAAGGTCAACACGCTCTGTAAATTAAACTTTATTTTATAAGCTTATTAGAAAACAAAAAAACATGACAAACAAGGGCTCAATCTACTTTGTACAGACTAGTCTAACACATTAATTCACTGATTCTTCACTTGATGAGGTTTCTAACTCTCACAAGTTCTCTAAATCATAACTTGCAATTTGCAACTCATAACTCGTGCACTTACGAGCAAAATACTTACGTAGATGACAGTGAGAATGCTCATCTTTCCTCCTCTGTCACTGTGTGGGCGTCCCTTGTACCACATCAGGAAGCAGGAAAGCCTCAGCAGTCCAACTGCTGTTGGATCCGCTTCAAAAACTTTTTAGGTAAGCTGATGTATTTATACCTTCTAGCTTGGATGTTTGGTCTATACCATTTCCATTAGTTAGCAGATTCTGAAAAAACTTCCAGATGATGAATATGCAAGGACTATGGCTGCAGGAATCAGCGAACTGCACTGATAATGGTTGCATAATGACCATTAGCCCTTTCTGGCCACTGTGTCCTGCCTATGTATTGCCCTTGCTTTGACCCAATATTGCTGCTCTCAGCACATATCAGGTCTTAGCCTGAGCTGTGTGTTAGCCCAGATCTTAGCAGGAGGTGAGTGAACAGTCAAGTTTGCAGCATATGTCTGTGCCTTTAATCATATCTGCCTGTAAATGTTCTGCAAAGTACAGGTAAAGCGGTAAAAACTCTGTTCAAACTGTATCATTTGTTGACTACACCAGACAATTGTAGTAATGCCCATGTTTTTCCTGGAACTGCTGCTTTGTTTTTTCAAGAAAGAGCATTCAGTGATGGGAAATGTTGACTTCTAACATTCATGCATAAAGCTGTATATATTTACCTATATTCAGTCTTTATAAAGGTACCCTTTTGAAAGGGGACCTGACGGGGAAAAAAAAAATTTCCAGAATATATAGGAAATGCTAGGGTAGACATACAATACCCAAAGAAGGACTTGAAGCCTGTCAACCTTTCAGTAAACAACAGTTTTCAATACCTCTCCAGGTCTGATATAAGCGATGAATGAGAATTTTGGAGACCTTACCTGCTGCTTCCATTAGCTGAGGTCTGATGTTCCACTGATACTGCTCGACTGATATTGATATGAAGACTATAAAAAGATACAGCCTCTGCAATTCTTTTCTGCAGCAAACACATAAATATACTTCAATAATATTAATTTTTATTTGTTTTTCATAAATGTTCATGTAACAGAAATTTTGTGAACAAGAACATCTTAAAAAACAGTGCTTTTCAATACAATTACTTAGAGTAAATGCATCAAGAAAAATATAAATTTAAAAGCAGCTAAGTGTTTTCTCATTCACTCAGGGAAGGAATCACACATTTTGATAATGCTCTTGTGTATATCTTTAAATAGACGGATTAAAAAAACAGATAAAAGGAAAAAGAGAAAAGGAAAAAAGAGAAAGAGGAAAAAAAAGAAAAGAGAAAAAGGAAAGAATCATGGAATCATTAAGGTTGGAAAAGACCTGTAAGACTGTCAGGTCCAACTGTCAACCCATCACCACCACACCTGCTAAGCCGTGTCCTGGAATCCTATATTCACACGGTTTTTGAACACCTTCAGGGATGGTGACTCCACCACCTCGCTGCGCAACCTATTCCAATGCATGACCACTGAAGAATTTTTTCCTAATATCTAATCGAAACATCCCCTGATGCAACTTGAAGCCATTTCCTCTCATCCTATTGCTAGTTACCTGGGAGAAGAGACTAACATCTGCCTCACTACAACCGCCTTTCAGGTAGTTGTACAGAGTGATAAGGTCTCCCCTCAGCCTCCTCTTCTCCAGACTAAACAATCCCAGTACTCTCCGTTGCTCGTCATAAATCTTGTTCTCTAGATGGTGCTTACAGATTTACAGTGCTTTCTTGTTCCATAGCTCTGGTTATAATCTTCTTATAATCTCCATCTCCTCTGTGCTCCTTAGACCCCACAGCACTAATTAAGATCTCTGCTTTCTTGTCAAAACTCTATCAGTCAAGGATTGAGAGATTGAAATGCCCTCTGTCTGGAACTTCCAGTAAATTTGCACAGAATACCACTTTTAAGGCCACAATTTCAACATGCTCGTGGCCTCTTCAGGTATGTAAATGCACCTTCAGGTTTTAGTATGGTATGGATATAGCAGAGGCTGCAATCTTCTTTTCAGAAATGGATCATAGAGTTAGTAAGTGCATGCAGAAAAATGTGGAAAAAATGGCCTTTGACCAATCCCTACACGGGCCCAGATGTTTAAAATTCTGAATTACTTTGAGAGAGTTGAAAGGGTGTAGAAATCCTTCTGTTTATCATTCTTTTCCTATGCTAATCTTGGTTATTTTCAAAATTCATTCGATTTCTGTGGTTGTTGAATGTGAAGTCCTGATCATTTCTGAAAATCCCAGAGTAGTTAATCAGTTGCACAAACCAAGTGTTGACTGGTTGCCATGAACAGCTCTCAGAAAAACCTTATTCTACAGTTTCATCTGACATTTGTTTGTTACAAAGAAATAATTGCCGACTACCTTCTGTATGGACAATAGCTTTAAAGGATGAAGATAAAAATGAAGGGAATGAATGATTTGTAGGCTATTTCTTCTGTCCTTGAGAATAAAGTAAAATCTGCATATTGTCTGTCACGTTGACTGAGGATTGATCTGCCTGCAGTTCTTCAAAACATGACAGGCGACATGAAAGACGTGTAGGTAAAACTTGAGCACAACGTACGCGCTAGACTCCCTTGTACACTCATGTGAGCACAAATTACCTCTGACCTCAGAGGGATGTGGGAAGCAGGGTGTCTTTCATCTGATTTTGCAATGAATCTCATCTTATTCCTGTAGCAGTGAAATCATAAGAGTTCAAGAGCAGGCGCAGCCTTTCCAAACTTGCTGGCTGTCACAGGGAGGTGCTGTTGGGGCTCTGAGCACAACAGCAGCTCTGCAATCTCTTCCACCTCTCCTAGAGGGGTGGCTGCTGGCATTCAGGGCTAGCCCTGAGATGGTGCAGCTGTGTAATGTGTCACAAGCACGTAGCTTATGTTCCTAACCCGAATTATTCTCTGGAAGAGTCTGTCACTCTCCGGGTACTACAGGGAGCAATTAGGAGCTCAATAACCTGCTGGGCTATAACAGTTTCTTAAAACTGGATGCATGAAAACATCATTACAAGTCAGAGAATTACTCCTTAGAAATGTTTCCTCTAAGTACACCTGAAACTGATTGAAAGTAAATTCAGAAGGCAACCTTTCTAATTTTAATAACTGCCAAAAGAAAAGGAGATAGCTGCCCCAAAAGTCCAAGTGATTGTCTTAACAGACCTTGGAACATATACCAAGTTTTTGGAATATAGGAAAGAAAAACTGTGTTTGGTAGAAAATACCAGAATTTTTTTTGAAGGACCAATGTCACTACCCATCCAATCCTATTCCATGGTTTAACTTGTTTGGGTTTTTAGATCAAATGCAAATTGTGATGTCTCCTGAAAACTAAATCAGTCAATGTTTTTCATACATCTACAATAATTTTAAAGTATTTAGAAAAGTCATAGGAAAGAAAGGATGCAAATCTTGCTGTATCAAGCCTTTTATTCTGATCTTCAACCACTCACTCTTAGTCGAAAACATCCATATTAAAAAAAAAAAAAATCTGTTAAATGTGAGCTATAAAAGGAAAAACTACTCTGAATGTATAACAAGTTTTTCTGGTACTTCCAGAAAAATACTGGAGAAAATCCCAGAATTCACAGAATCACAGAATCACAGAATGGTAGGGGTTGGAAGGGACCTCTATGGGTCATCTAGTCCAACCCCCCTGCCAAAGCAGGGTCACCTACAGCAGGCTGCACAGGACCTTGTCCA
>Ga0065711_1010524_pt1 | contig 11434 bp, 9 predicted proteins | sample Hoacrofraction12_FD_59098 | JGI IMG/M metagenome (GOLD analysis project Ga0065711, IMG submission 59098) | Hoatzin crop microbial communities from Cojedes, Venezuela - Epithelial fraction 12 v2 (version 2) | ecosystem: Host-associated > Birds > Digestive system > Esophagus > Crop | place... | reverse complement strand
AAGTCAGCCCTCCTGAGGTCCAGGGTTTTGATCCTGCTTATCGCCCTGCTTCCTCCACGCAGGATCCTGAACTCGACAATTTCATGGTCACTGCAGCCGAGTCTACCTCCGACCTTCACATCCTCCACCAGTCCTTCCTTGTTTGTTAACACAAGGTCCAGCAGCGCACCTTTCCTTGTTGGTTCCTCCACCACTTGCATCAGAAAGTTATCATCGGTGCTCTGTAGGAACCTTCTGGATTGCGCCTGCCTAGCTGTATGGTCTTCCCAGCTGATGTCAGGGTGGCTGAAGTCCCCCATGAGAACCAGGGCCTGTGACTGTAAGGCTGCTTGCAGCTGCCTGTAGAAGGCCTCATCAACCTCCTCCTCTTCTGCTGTTTCAGCTGGCATGTAGGTTGCTATGCTGCTGTTTGGCCCTGTGTAAATAAGGTTCTCTTTCACATGCAGAAAGCTAAGTAGGCAAGGTAATACTATCCAAAGCCTCTCTCTTAACAATCACAGAGATATATCACGCATGCTTTCAGGGGCAAGGGCTTACCCGAGTGCTGGAAAATGAAAAAGTCTCCTAATACGTACCAAAATAACACATCAGAGCTGCATATTTCTTGATCTTTTGTAACAAGTTCATTCTGTCCGGGTGCCCCACTGCATTGCTATACCACAAGGACCCATCCATTTCCAGGCAAGAGCTAGACAAGCTGTGTTAGGGACTCCTGAGATCAGGAAATGAGCCCATCAAGAAAATACTAGCCCAGTATTCATGTTTGCCACCATCTACTTGGTCCTCCTGGATACTGCCAGTTAGCTTGCTTCTCACAAAGGGCATGGACTCACTCCAATTCATGTTACTGCTACTGTGGTCATTTTTATTATTCAACGTGTAATTTCAGTCCCATTTCTGCTGACTACAGACTTGATTCCTGAAGACATTTAAGACTGCAGGAAAAGGAAGGAAAATTATCTTTAAGAAGACCTTCAGTCCTACCCATTTTAACTTTCCTGTAGTTCACATATGCGTGTTCTGTTCACACACATGAATAACACTCTTAAATGCAAATACATTGACAATATGATATGATCTGGTATTTTTTTTAATGCCACAAAAAGAGGACACTTTGTGAGAAAAAACTCACAGCACATAACTGATGGGGGGGGTGTCATAATTTTTAGAGCAAAAGACCTTTGAAAACCATTTAAGCCCTTAAATGCGCACATTGCTAAATCTAGATAATCTACTCTAAAATGCAAGCACGAAATAACTGGTGTATGAAAGTCTGTTTTGTTCTAGCAATTTATCATCCCTTAATATTTGTAGCAGCCTAACAAATGAAGTTTCTTCCAAATTAATTTGTTTCTAATTATCAGAAGAATAAACTTCATGTGTAACTGTAATAATTGTAGCCTAAGTGCAAATTCTGAAGCACTGACAAGGATAATGTCAAGGGGTTTGCTATTATTTTTTTAAAAGCAGCAATAGTTAGACACCATTCAATTCAAAGGTAAGTTTTACATATTTATCTTTAGCTTACAGGCATGTCTCAGGATTAGGAAGCCATTCTATGAAATACAAATGGAGAAAATTTAACAGAATACAAAAATATGAGTTTCAGATAAAATTTTAGTTAATGAAATCTGGATGGGTTCTTTTTATGCATCTATTGCAAAGGCAAGAAAGAAAGATTTCACAGTACAAAAGTTAATGTGCTCAAAGATTTCTCAATATGCCTTTTCAATTCTTTCATCAGAATAACCTGGGCTATTCAAAAAATGCTGGGATAAAAAAAATGGAGGAATGAATTAACAAAGAAAAGAAGACCAAAGCTGGTTACCTCAGCCCCAGTTATATTACCACACAATTATTATTTTATTGATTCCCCAGTAAAATTCACTTAACAAGTTTTCTGGTTTTAATAGCTAAATAAATTGCTTAATCCATTTCAGAGGAAAAACCTTATGCTGATGAGTTTATGTTAAAGATGTCATAACCCCTTTGGTGTCGCTCACTAACCGCTCGTTCATGACTTCTCTCCCTTGAGACCACAGCATAGACATCAAAGGCACAGCTGGATAAACTGTATAGATTGGATCCCGAGCAAGAATTAGTATAAACACTATGAAGCCACAAAGAATGTGGAAGGAATGATCATTTAGATCCAGAGAGCTATTAAAATTCTTGCAGTCCATCTGCTTATGGAGGTATGCGACATTAACCATCGACTGCATTATCACTTGAAGTTCAAAAATTGCTTGGGAGAGCGTGATTTCACAACAGCCATTCCACAACAAGAAGAGGCCAGAGTCAGTACTGACTTAGTTCTCACGAAATTTCAGGGTCCAAAGTGGGATTTCATGACATGTACAATCACAACAATCACAATGACTGAATAAATCTGGTCTTTCAAAGATATGGCAGATGATGGAAAACTGACAGTTTATTATTCACCCTAACCACATTTACCACTGACGGACTACTTATTACTCACAGATTTCATTAGAGTCCCTAGGGAATTTCCCAAACCTAGGCCAAAAGAGAAAAATATTTTTTGTGAATATTCTTGCAATAGAAGAGAATCACTCTTCCTTGTTTCCAGTCAGCTCTAACAGCAATTCTCTTGAAGCAAAAGCAGAGCAAGCTGTATTAATGACAATGTTCTTAAGGACTCTTACAGGAGTTAATAGTATGTGTAATAAAACAACTCTTCAGCAAGCATCTCTGTTTATCAGGAATGATACTAAGTTTTTAGGAAAATTATGTACAGCACAAAATTTTCCTCTCCTGTTGAAACACACTAATGAAAATATTAAAAGTATGCTATTTTCTATCACAAACATAGTAATGGAAATATTAAAAATCTGCTATCTTCTATCATTGTTAATGTTATCTCCTTGCAGCCTGCAGCAAGTTAAATGTTAATTTTTAAAGGTGTTTAATAAGAGTAAAAATCCTTTCAGTTCGATGTATAAGAACACTGATTAACCTTGACTACACTAAAACTTATTCCTGAGTGGTGCCACTATTTTATTCATTCTAATTATGTAGCAATAAGAGCTGAATTAAATCTTTTCTAGTGTTCAGAAGATATAAAATACTAGCTTTCTTGGATACTAATGTGTATTAATTACCAACCCATTCTTTTTGCACTCATGTTGTGCTCCACACAAAATGACGTACTGTTAATAAAGTGATTTTCAGTCTCTCCTCTGCAGGCCTTTGGGAAGTAGCCTGTGGGCTATTTCTAAGAAGTCTTGCAAAAGGTGCCCAGAGAAAGCCAGTTCAAGCTTGTGCTAGTGTAATCCATGTACCGGAAAATACTAAAACTTCCCTGGAAGAAAGATACGTACCCACAAATTGAAACCTGTTGGAAAAAAAATAAAAAAGTTGCTTAAAAGTATTACTCAACAAAAGGCAGCACAGCAAAATCTAGCACTACATAGAGATTTTTTTATTATCTACTAGGTCACACACAAGCACTTACAAAGCTGTATGCTACTGTTTAGGGAGGCACTTTAAAAAAATACTCCCAGCTCTTTATTCACAAGAAAAAGACCCATGGGAATGCCACGAGTGCCCTTCTGTCTGCCCCTCTCCAGAGGAGACTGCCAGCCAACCAGCTATGGAAATGAATTTGTTTCTAAGCTCCAAAAGGTTCATGAATAAGCTTGGGAACATGCTGAGACAAAATATACAAATGTTCCAAAGAGATTAAACATTAATTAATCTCAAAATGGGGACACCCACCTCTCAGATAAAGACACCACCCTATTTTGTTGGTCTTAGCCACTAACTTCCAGTGTTACTTATCTCACCCAAGTAGGAAGGAACTGTGAGGAAATGGTGTATCGCCGGATTGCCCAACAGGATTACCACCTCTCCCATTTCCCCTTCAGTCAATGCCTGCTCTTTTCCCTTCAAATACGTGGAAGAAGGAATGTCTGGTTTTCAGATCATTGCAGCTTCCAAAGATCGCTCCTGGAAGCTGAGTAAGTGTGGTCTCACAGTCCTTGAGAGACCTCATAAGGCAACTCAGTTCCTCATTACTCTCTTCCTCTTTCTCTTGATACGCAGCTAAAACAGACATATCTGTGTGTTTTACGTATTTATGGATCATGGAGAAAAAAATAAGCATTTCTAGAAAAACAAGGATCTTTTCTAACAGCTAAAAGGGTTTGTGAATTTGAACCAAACTTAGATCATGGTTTGGGATTCTCTCAAACAACATTTTCAGGTGATTCTACCACTTGCCAAAAGAAATTATCTCTGATTTAGCTCCTGTTTTCCAAGTTAGACCTGGTAGCCATCAGTCAAATAGCTCTGTAGGTTAGAAAAGTATTTATCAAAGGAGCTTGATGAGCATTTTAGTATTCTTTTTCATGTACAGTGGTGGAAAACCAGTAAGACTTTCTACTAACACAGAGACCAGTAACATTTTCAAAAGAGCCTGATTCTTAAGAGTTTCCCATCCAATTTAGGCCCTGAAATTCCAGTTCCATTTTTGACTAAGGCTTCTAAATAGCTTGGGGCTTTTAAATTTGCTTTCCACCACTGACACTATAATTGACTGATTTTCCTCAGTGCTGTTAGTATGGTTGTACACTGTCATACTCGCTTTGGTTCAGGGTATTTGGGCCAACCATTTCAGAAACTGGAGCCAAGTGTTATACTTCCTAAATCCATATGTGACTACCTGAATCAATGCTTTGCTTTCCAAGAGCTAGAAGCACCAGAACAGCTACCCTTCGTTTCCAAGTCAGCTGCTGGATGCCCAGTGCTTTGGCATATCACTCCAACTACTCCAAAGCTGTAAATAAAATCTGCAAAACTTGGCCTTTAGGTGATTATCTATAGCACCAGGCTCAACTGGTAAGTGCATTAAATCCATTCTCTTCCTGCCTCTGAGTTGAGGGAAGAGAGTTTAAGATAATTGAAATACATAAATGATAAGCCATTTGTGATAATGAAACCTGTGTGTAAAAGATGTTGATGCTGTAGGGAGCAATACTGGGCTGGGTCTGCCTGGGGACATCTGTCTGCATGTGTGTTATGGTTTGGCTGCAGCCCGCAACAAAAGCGCCATGCGGCCGCCCCTCCCCCCACCAGGGTGCGGAAGAGAATGGAAAGAGGCAGAAACTGGTGGGTCGGGATAAGGTCAGTTTAACAGAACAGCAAACAAAGGGAACAGTAACAACAACAATACAGATGAGGAGAAAACACAACACAAACCGCACAACCCACAGAGCCGCTCTCCTGGACCAGACCACTGCCACGCGCTCCCAAGCAGCGAGAGAGTTCCCGCCGCCACGCTCCCCCCCACCGGAACCCAGCATGATGGCACATGGTATGGAATACCTGGCTCTGTTTGGCCAGGTTGGGTCAGCCCACTCGGCTGTGTCCCTTCCTGGATTCCGGTGAAAATTAACCCTGTCCTGGCCGAACCCAGGACATTACATGAGGGTCAGGATGCCGGATCACACTGTAATGAGAAGGAAGCTAATATCACACAAGCATGTAAGCTGCCTGCCTTTTGCCAACACAAGCAGAAATCCCCCTGTCCCGATCCGATATCGGGGAGGTTTCAATGAGATCCCAGGAGTTGAGATTAAGACGCAAACGCAGTCATATGCCGTGCAACCTTGTAAACTTTATTTTCAGTGAAATGGGAATTGGAGGCTGGGTGGGGACGGCAGCGGGGGAGAAGACAAGACAGAAAAAAAAAAAAAGAGTAAAGTCGGAAAAACCCCAGCGGGTGAGGAAAACAAGTGCGGGGGGATGGGATCAGTTGCCACCACCACGTATTCGACCACGTCCAGCGATGTCCAGTCGGCTCAGTCTCTGTGCAGGCGTGGAGGCCCCGGCGAGGGCGGAGCCCAGCAATGATGCAGCGAGGAGGAGAGCAAGAGAGAGCGAGAGATCCGAGGAGCATTTGCTGCCCTTTTATAGGGGCATTTGCGCATGCACAGAGCAGATGCGCGTACATGCAGTTCGTGCCATGCATGCTGCCCGCTTAAACAAGTCCGCTCTTGCCTGTGCTACTCTGTGCGCAAGCGTTTTCCTGCAGGTTGTTGTGGCAGTTTTTTCAGAGGCCAGCAAGAGATGACAATGGCAATGTCGAGACAAAACCAGTTTGTAGCAATCTTCTACAACGCCTCTTCTTCTGTCTCCCCTCCCAACTCACAAAGCTTGTTTCCCATCTGACATCCTCTTTTACCCCGTATGCAGCCACAGCAGTTTTCTCCAGTCGTCTCGAGCTATCTTTGCTGAACAGTAGATTCTAAGCTACCGGAGGCAGGACAGAACGGCTGGAGTAGCCAGGAAAGTAGCTCTTGAGATTGGAGGCAGATGAAGCACAGAATTTGCTGCAATGCTAACAGAGGAGAGAAAACATGTATACACTGACCCATTTCTACCACATTGCCTGGGGGGTATAGCTGAAAACAGCTAGGGAGCACACTGGTGGAAAATGCAGTTAACCAAGTGTGTTTTGCTACTTATTTATTCTCTGTAACTTGTTTTAAAAGATCAAATCCATCAACCTAAAACTATATAAGCACTCTACACAATGATGTATTTGTCAGACCTCCGTCCTTCCATCACACAATTTCATCTCACCTTTAAAGCAGCCTTCCATCCCACAGGAAAACCAGCCAAGAAGCAGCAAAACCACCTCAAGTTCAAGAAAAGTCCCAAAGAGCAAGGGATTCAACAAAAATCCCCTCAGACACAAGACTGAAAGGAGCTAAGCTCTTTGCAACATGTTGTTTTTCTTGCTGTTTTCTGGCATCTCTCTGACAAGAGGACCAGGATCTCACCTGTGCTCTGAAGCCGGGTGATCTACACACCAAGGTCGAGGACAAAGCAGATACACCTGAACCCAAAGGCAGCAGAGCTCAGGGATGCTTCTCAATTTTAGCTTCATTAACATGTTGGGAGCTCCAACCCAGAGCAGCTGGACTGCTCTGGGGATCCCAGCTAACTTTTCTAAAGCTCAGCTGATATAGAAACAGATATTAACCTTATATACTTATATCAAGCCTAGCAACATGGGGTCCCTCTCCAAAACCAACTTTTTCACCCTAATGTAATAGAATCATATTTGTACTGTTCCCTCTGTACTGGAGCTTCCTATTGTATTGCAAGATGCTGTTTTGACCACCACACAGTCTATGTTGGACTGTCAGATGGTCTCTCAGTTTTCCTCTAGTAACCAAGTGGCTTGGCTTCAAACCTACTATGCACTAGGTCCCTGACGGAGCATGAGTAGCCCCATTACATACCATTTATACAGTGGAAATATCTATAAGCCTTAAATGAAAGAGGCATTTTTCAGAGTCAGAGCTTAAATTACCAGCCAATGAAGCTGCTTAACATGTGCTACTTCTGGCTATCAACAGCATCATTAACTTCTCTCTGTCTCAAAGCAGCTTTCTGACAGTGAAGATACCTCTGTTCTTTTAAAGATCTCGACTTCCACTTTCACCAAAAGTAATTGGGAGGAAATTGTCACACTCTATATGATATTTCCAGTTTACTGCTTATGTGGTACATCAATCAAGTTCAATCAAGCTTTCTATTAGGTTTTGGCATTCAGACACCATATATATTCCTGTAGGTGTATGTCAACCCACCTTCCTTTAGTCTGCATCATGCGTTCAAATGATCTTTATTCTATTGATGATACTTTAGATCAATGGAGTACTCAGAATAATCCATCTTCTTATTTTTCTGACAAGCCAGGTGTTATTCTGGATCTTCATACTTTCAGCGTTTGCCTCCAGGTGTTGCATCTATCAATTTTTTTATAACTCAAATCTAGCTTTTTTTTTTAAGGGGAAATATAATATCTAAACCTGGTCACTGTTGCCTGAAGAACACCAGTAACAATGTTTAGTCTACGAGCATATTTCCATGTGAGACAAATTTTTGGAGGCCCTGACTCTTTCTAAATGGAGAAGGCTGAATGATGTTGATTTAGTCCTTTTCTGCACAAATTACAGTTTCCCTCATGTACTTATTTTGGGCTTTTTCGTAATAACATTTGTCTCTTTCCCAAAGTAATAATTTTCTGTAATATAATTTTTATGATATCTCTGAGGTTTCTGTCTGTAATACATTTTTATCAAGCTCACTGTTTGTTATCAGGTATAGAATCTATTTAGGTTGCGATCCATTATATTCTTTCTATGATTCTTATGCATATTTTTATGATGATCTCTTGGGATTACGGCAATTTATTATTTATGAAACTCCCATCCACTTTCCTCTAGCAACTGCAGATTCTGCAATCATCTCAAGCACCAGAAAACTTACTGAAGGTAGGCTCTCCCAACTCTAGTGCTTACAACCTTTTTTTTGGCCCATAGTGAAGAAAATTAACTTATCCTTAAGGCTTTGTGTAGACTTGATACTTCACACCAAAGAGAGGTCTTTAATTTATACTTCCTGAGGTCAGCCACAACAATTCAGATCTTAAGGACTGTTGACTGCCTCTCTAATGCCAGCTGTATCATTTTGCTTTAAAATTAGAATTACTTCTTTGTTTACCAGTTATTTATCTCTGTTGAAGCATAGACAGCCTGTCACCTGTGCCCAGACTATTAACTTTATTGGCTTCATTTGATGATGCAAATCCAGTACACAGGTATTAGACTTATCTCCCTTCCCCAAATCCCATCATCTGAGCCCAGTGCTCAGCTTCCTCCTGAGTAGCAAAATTTTCTTCCTTTAGGCAGCTCCCCACTTAAATACTGAGCATGAGTTCACACGGTATCGAATATTCCATTTGATTGGCTGGTTTGGGTCAGCCCAACCAGGTTCTTGTGAAAATTCACCCTATCCCGGCTGAACCCAGGACAAGGACATACTCACAGACTTGCTGGGCACCACCTAGAGCCATTTGAGTGTGTTGGTGTCTAGATAGCGATATGTACAGCTAGATGACTTCATGCATAAAGACTAGAAACTACCACCAGAGTGCTTTGAGACCAGACACAGAGCAGCAGCTCTGACTCAGCGTGGGTGGGGTCAAGTGTGACAGCGGCCAAACCCCCTCACATACAAGAGCAGCCCCTGGGGAATGCGAGAAACCAGGAGCGCGGGCGAACAGGGCCGGCGAACAGGGCTGGCACATCAGCCAGGGTGTGGCGAGGCAGTTTGCACAGGCAGGGTGTGCGGGGAAGGCGTGTGGGCAGGGTGTAGTCCCCCTCCTGGCAACTCAACTAGTGGACATCGTCCTTCCAGGAGATATTCTAGCCGTGGTTTCCACCCGCGGGAAAGCCGTTGCTAGAAGGAGCTTGGGGACCCCACGCTGAGGAGCTACTGGAGAGAGTCCAACGGAGGGCTATGAGGATGATGAGGGGACTGGAGCATCTCTCCTACGAGGAAAGGCTGAGGGAGCTGGGCTTGTTTAGCCTGAAGAACAGAAGACTGAGAGGGGACCTTATAAATGTTTATAAATATCTTAAGGGTGGGTGTCAGGAGGATGGGGCCAAACTCTTTTCAGTGGTGCCCAGCAACAGGACATGGGGCAATGGGCACAAACTGAAGCAGAGGAAGTTCCTTCTGAACATGAGGAAGAAATTCTTCACTTTGAGGGTGACGGAGCACCGGAATAGGCTGCCCAGGGAGGTGGTGGTGTCTCCTTCTCTGGAGATATTCAAGACCCGCCTGGACAAGGTCCTGTGCAGCCTGCTGTAAGTGACCTTGCTTCGGCAGGGGGTTGGACTAGATGACCCACAGAGGTCCCTTCCAACCCCTACTATTCTGTGATTCTGTGGTTCTGAGTGCCTGAGCCTGGCACTCGTACCGGAGGACAGCAGAGACAACAGCTGTGTTCGGTGCAACCAGGTGAATGACCTGCTCAGCCTGGTGGCAGAGCTGAAAGAGGAAGTGGAGAGGTTGAGGAGCATCCGGGAGTGTGAGAGGGAGATCAACTGGTGGAGCTGCACCCTGCCCTCCCTGAGGCAGAGGCAGCAGGAGGCGGCTCCACGAAAAGCAGAGAACCCCCTACCCTCTTGCCACCAAGCAGAAGAGGGGACCTAAGAGATGGGGGGCAATGGAAATGGGTCCCTGTTCCGGGCGGCAGGCAAATCCTCTCCCGGGCTCCCTCACCTGCCCAGTTGCCCTTAAGCAACAGATACGGGGCTCTGGAATGTGAGGGACCGGCAAATGAGGATGTGGGTGAAGGTCCATCCGGGGGGTTGCCTAGGACGAGTCAGTCAGCCCCACATATTACGACTGCCTTGGCTAAGAAAAAAAGAAGGGTAATTGTCATAGGTGATTCCCTTCTGAGGGGAACAGAGGGCCCGATATGCTGACCAGACCCATCCCACGGGGAAGTCTGCTACCCCCCTGGGGCCAGGGTTAGGGATGTTGCTAGGAAGCTCCCTGGTCTGGTGCGGCCTTCTGGTTATTACCCCCTCTTGGTAATGCAGGTTGGCGGGGATGAGATCATGGAGAGAAGTGATGAGTGGTCACTGAGGTGGACTGAGAACTGGCTGAATGTCAGAGCTCAGAGGGTTGTCATCAGCGGCACTGAATTTAGTTGGAGGCCTGTAAACTAGTGGTGTCCCCCAGGGCTCGATACTCAGCCCAGTCTTATTCAACTTATTCAACAGTGACCTGGATGAAGAGCTAGAGTGTACCCTCAGCAAGTTTGATGATGGCACTGGGGTTACAGGTTGAAGGATCAGGGGCACAGGTGGTGTTTTCTTCAATCCCATCAGTGGCAGGGAAGAGCACTGAAAGGGACAGGAAAAGTCACCTGATTAACAGATGGCTCAGGGACTGGTGCCCGTTGGTGGAATTTTGGTTTCTTTGATCGTGGGGAGGTGTACACAGCACCGGGCCTGCTGGCAACAGATGGAGTCCACCTGTCTCAAAGGGGAAAAAGGATTCTTGGCCACGAGCTGGCGGGGCTCATTGAGAGGGCTTTGAAGGGGGAATGGGACATCACCCAGCTCACTAGGGATGAGCCCAGGCATGGCATGCCAGTGCCAGGGGTGAGATTGACAGCCCAGCTCAAGTGCACCTACACCCATGCATGTAGCATGGGCAATAAACAGGAGGAGCTGGAAGCCATTATACAGCAGGACAGCTATGACTTGGTCGCCATCACAGAAAAGTAGCGGAACAGCTCGCATGACTGGCATGCTGTCATGGATGGCTACAGACACTTTAGGAAAGACAGGCCAACAAGGAGAGGTGGTGGAGTTGCTCTGTATGTGAGGAACCAACTGGAATGTATTGAGCTCTGCCTGGGGGCGGATGAAGAATGAGTCCAGAGCTTATGGGTTAGAATTAAGGGACAGGCTCATAAGGGTGACATTACGGTGGGTGTGTACTACAGGCCACCTGACCAGGAGGAGGAAGTTGATGAGGCCTTCTACAAGCAGCTGCAAGCAGCCTCACAGTCACAGGCCCTGGTTCTCATGGGGGACTT
>Ga0065711_1049175_pt1 | contig 11435 bp, 5 predicted proteins | sample Hoacrofraction12_FD_59098 | JGI IMG/M metagenome (GOLD analysis project Ga0065711, IMG submission 59098) | Hoatzin crop microbial communities from Cojedes, Venezuela - Epithelial fraction 12 v2 (version 2) | ecosystem: Host-associated > Birds > Digestive system > Esophagus > Crop | place... | reverse complement strand
TGGACCCGCTCCAACAGTTCCATGTCCTTCTTGTGCTGAGGGCTCCAGAGCTGAACTCAGTACTCCAGGTGAGGTCTCACCAGAGCAGAGTAGAGGGGCAGAATCACCTCTCTCAACCTGCTGTCCACGCTTCTCTTGATGCAGCCCAGGACACGGCTGGCCCTCTGGGCTGCCAGCGCACATTGCTGGCTCATGTCCTGCCTTTCATCTATATTTCGATTTTAGTTACTAAATATTTACATCACAGTGCTTATGAGCAGATTACATTTCTTTACAGGGACTATTCAGCAAACAGCTTCAAACACTCAATTAATTTGAGAAACTGCAATTTATCTATTTTCAGATATATCTCAAAAAATGACAAAAATCGCTGAATAAATTATTCATCGCAAACTATTCCCTCCTGTGACAGTGGCTCCCTATCTCTCACAACACAAGGTATTTATTTTTACTGCATTACTGCTTTTCTTTCCTATAACAAAAAAAAAAGTGCTTGTAAGATTTAAGAAATACTGTGAGTGCTACATTAAAGAATATATATTAAACTTGTATAAAAACTTTTTGAAATTTGAGTAAAGTATAACAGAATAAGGATAATGGAAAGAAATTAAGTAAAGAAAATGATTTAAAGTATTCTGTAAAAGCAAACTGATTATAATAGTAAATGTTATCCCAAAAGAAATGATAGAAGTTTCAATGATGAGGTCATTCATAGGCAAAGAATGGGAAATATATCTGAAAACAGGCTATAGGGGGGGAAAAATTTGCCCATGATGTGGAACAAAGAAGTAAATTGAACGCAGCTTCTCTCCATATTACCACCTGTAATTAGTGAATTATATCTACTTACCTACCTCTATACAGCAAAAAGTAATTTTACTTTTTGTACTTAATATACTATGAGGTTTGTAAGTGCTCTGTATCTCCTAACAGACCTATGTCTGCTTTGCATATCATCATGCTTTCCAACAAACTGTGGACTAAGTTAGTCTTTCAGACACTGTTTCATGTTTGTTTCTTTGTTTTCTTCAAACAATGATGGATAAAGCAGAAACAGGGATGGCTAGTGATGAATACTATAAAATGCAGAAATGAGGCTGCTGAATACTGAAGCATGTTGAATATTCACTATTCCCTTTGAAAATATGAATCCACCCCTGCTCAGAAATACTAATGTGGCAAAGGATGGGGTTTTTTTTTCTTGTTTTGGTGTTTTTTCAAGGCTTCAAGAGAACACAGAAAAAGACAACTTATTTTTCTAATTGTAAATTGGCTTTACCATCAGTGGGAAAAATCCACTTTCAGTTTCTGAACATAAAAAGACTTGGTTCAACTTATTTTTTCCTTTCCTGAGAATAATACGAGTCATTAAAGTATGCATCTTTTTTTTCCTTCAGAACAGAATAGTTTCCTCCCAGACTGAACCTTATCCATAGTTTCCCAGTACACTGAGTTCTCATATAAGTGAGTGCTCACTTGTATTTATCTTTCTTTTTCCTAGTTACAAAATAAATATTAGTTGCTGAAAAGTACTTGCTAGGGTTTTTCATTATCAGTTCAGAACTATCACTAATAAGAAATAACCAAATCTATGTGGCTGTCATTTAAAAGACTATTTCTCTTTAAATGACTCTTCAGGGACTAAAAGTCCACAGTTTCATGAACTTTCATCAAAATACCTTTTGCGTCTTAACACAAATCCTGGCATTATCATAGAATCATAGAATCATTCAGGCTGGAAAAGACCTCAAAGATAAAGTCCGACCATTATTTATTTCTTTTCTTTTTTTACTTTGAATTTTTAACAATTATTTCGAAAATACACAATATTTCATGCAATTGTTATTGTAACACAAACAGAAGTGAGACATAGAATATGCCAATGTGCATTACAGGTGCTTCAAGTCACAAGTTTCAGAACTGTATCACTACAGAATTGTTACACAGGCTTGGAAAGTCAGCCTTTGAGTGTTTTTATGTATCATCTCTGCATTTCTAGTATTACACACTCATTTAGAAACTTCCTAGCAGTGGACAGAGAATATGATAATTTTTTCTCTCATTCTCTCACATAAAATGTCACTGAACAAGTTATCCAGGGCCCCAAGGAATAATAAATTTAGAATATTTTTAAATGTTTGGATTTAAAAAAAAAATCATTCTTGGCTTTAGTGAAGTGTGGTTTTTGTGCTTGCCCATTTAAGGACTCCTTTTTACAGATTAGACATGCAGCAAATACTAATTCCCTTGGATACAATTGAAGTAAGGAAGCTACGTTGCACTGCATTAGTTATTACTTTCTGTTCCCTTGGAAGGTCCTGGATATGCAACTCAGTTCAAATATTTAGGTTTATTCACTCATATAGTACAATAAACACTTCCTTTTTGGAAATCAGAGTACAATAAGCAGTCCCATTTTGGAAATCAGGTGAACATTGAATAAAACCTCACAAAGTGTTAATAAATTCTAACTAACTTTTTTTTTTTAATTTATTTTAAGACTGCATCCAGAGATCAAGACTATCAGTAAATGAGCTCTGGATAAATTCCTGTAAGTTTCTGACCTGGAAAATTCTTAATTAGCTAATTGGACAGTAAATACAAGTCCTATTCATGAGATAAATAACATTTTACATTCAATATTGTTATTAAGAGAGTACTTTTTAATAAGCTATTATATTTTTACAGTAAGCCTTATGCCAGGATTACAATCAATACATTATGTCTGCATGAGGAAAAGCTTGCTTCCATAGAAAGCTAAGAGATTTTGAATATGGTCAATTAAAATTACATATTTTAACACAATGTATTTTAGTCCATGAATAATGTTTTTATTATACTTTGCACTCCTTTCCTCATTTCCACATGCTTATTTAAAGAAAATTATATACATAAATATTTTATTTGTACAAGTTTTGTGGATAAACTGCTCATAAAGTTCTCTGGGTAGTCATGAAAGAGAATGTAGTTCATAACAGCTGTTATTGGAGAAGAAATGTTTCATAAGACAGTTTCTTTATTGAAATATTTCCCACTATTGAATGCTTCATACAAATCCAGTCAAGTTTATCTGATACAGCTATCTCCTGTTTATTTTGGAACAAGAAGGGTCTCTTCACAATGTGGATTAAACATTAAAAACAAGAAGATGATTAATATTGCAGAGTGGAATGTAAGGACAGCAAGTCCTGAAAATAAAATAGATCAGATGCTCAGGAAAAAATTTAAGCTCAGAGGACCACAGAGGACCCTTCATCCACCCTTTCCTTCTTCAGGCAACAGACTTCTTAATGTGTGGACTTGAAGAAAAAACTACCTATTCCAAGTGAGACAAAAACTCTGAGTAAAAAAGGGGAAAATAAACATTGTGTCTATTAAGCATTAATCAAAAAAATTTATTGGAAGCTATCACAAGAAAATATTGATTTTGCCTTGCCCAAAAATGATTGTTACTCTATTCTTTCTTTCCCTGTAAAGGCTTTCCTATAACTCTAAAGCTGACTACTTATAAATTAAAATGTAAATTTCAAGAAAAAATATTTTATCTCCCTTGTATTCTACCTGGGTGACACAAGAATCCATTTCTAAATATTTACTTTTTCCCTTTCCAGATTACAGTTCTCAGAAATATTGCATTTCAGAGACACCATGAACCACTTCACTGCATCTGAAGATGGATATTTAAGTACGTCACGTGAATAACACAGAAGATGCTGTTCCTTTCCACCTATGATAAATGGCATTTGATACTAACTCAGATGGCATTACTGAATCTAGACATCCAAAGACACACTTCCAGGTTCCTTCACTTCCTGTCTCACGTGAGGGAGAGATCGGAATAAAAAGAGTATTTATTGTAAACAGTTGATAACTAATAGAGCTAAGGAAATACTTGATGTAGAAAATCTCAGTGTTTGGAAATTTTCACAGTTGGAAAACAAAGTACAGAAGTTTCAAACAATGGATAATGTAATAGGAGCTGGAGGTGATAAGGAGGGATGTTTTTTTGTGGACAAACCACACTTTTTACACTTGCTTGATCTATTGATGCCAGCAGAATCATGTATATGCTTCAAGCATAGTAGTGCTTCCAGAAAATACACTTATAGTGAAGATATGGAAGCTGGAGAAAAAATTGTCACAATAGTAGGTCAACCAAATGAGGATATTGATGTCAAAGAAAAATGAAGCATTTTAGTCTCATTCACTCAACAGAGAATTCCACCAAAAATTCCTAGAACCTTTTGAATATAGTATAAAAAATACATGTATTTTTACCTTTCATTGAAGTTGAGGCGAGAGTTTTTGCTTTAAATTGTGAGCTATGATGTAGAATGAAGCACAAAGACTGTCACAAGCTATAGTACTCATCTTCCTCATTACTTCAGTGAATTAAAGTAATTCGTTTCTTTAAATGGATAGTACACAGCTAACTTGGAATCAAAACTACTATGTGTTTTCCTGTGTAGCCTCTGAGTATGGGGCTTAATTTTCAGTACTGTTGTGAGTGTGAAAGTCCTTTCGGGACACAGTAGGCTGCTGTAATACAGTATTTAATAGTTGATTCAGCTATATAATTAAATATTCATAAAGCATACATTTTGTGGCTTTTCCACAGCAATGGAGTACTGTTATAAATACTACATATCCTTCACTGCTGGGTGTCCAGAAATGCTGCTGTCTCTCCCACAACACAAAGCATTGCTGCTCATGTAGTTACATGCACAATGACTCCAAGCAAGGCCATTGAGGATACACTTCCTACTGTGACCCAGCTTAAAATTTGTGGTTTACACCTTAGTCCCAGCATCACTTGTTCTCCTCAAATGCTTACAGGAAGTTATGGTGCACAATCTATTCTCCCACATAGGGTCAGAAGTGTGCAAACATGTTCTCGTGCATTTGTATTAGTTTCTATTGGTGTATTTTGTGCAAAGAATGTGCTAACCCTTTCATATGTTTTCAACAGATTTGATGAGCTGCCCTGACACTTTACTGGTCCCCAAAATTGGGATTCCTTTCCTGTTTCCCTTTAGTCCTGGCTAATTTGTCTCTTGACTAACTAATTGTTTTGGTCTGGCCTGGATAAATGCCAGGTGCCCACCAAAACTGCTCCATCACTCCCTTCCTCAACTGGACAGGGGAGAGGAAATATGATGAAAGGCTCGAGGGTCAAGACAAGGAGAGGGAGAGGTCACTCACCAATCACCATCACAGACAAAACAGATTGAACTTGGGGAGAAAAGTGAGTTTAATTCATCACCAATCAAATCAAAGCAGGATAGTGAAAAATAAAACCAGATCTTAAAGCACCTTTCCCCACCCTTCCCTTCTTCCCGGGCTCAGCTTCACTCCCATTTCTCTACCTCCTCCCCTGCCTTGAGTGGCACAGGGGGACAGGGAATGGGGGTCGTGGTCAGTTGATCACACGTTGTCTCTGCTACTCCTTCCTCCTCAGGGGAAGGACTCCTCACATTCTTCCCCTGCTCCAGCGTGAGGTCCCTCTCACAGGAGACAGTTCTCCACAAAATTCTCCAGCATGGGTCCTTCCCATGGGCTGCAGCTCTTCATGAACTGCCCCAGCATGGGTCCCTTCCACAGGGTGCAGTCCATCAGGAGCAGGCTGCTCCAGTGTGGGTCTGCCACGGGGTCACCAGCCCTGCCAGCAAACCTGCTCCGGCCTGGGGTCCCCACAGGGTCACAGCTTTCTTCAGGCATCTACCTGCTCCGACGTGGGGTCCTTTCCATTGGCTGCAGGTGGATGTCTGCTCCACTGTGGACCTCCATGGGCTGCAGGGGGACAGCCTACCTCACCATGGTCTTCTCCATGGGCTGCAAGGGAAGAGTCTCTGCTCCAGTATCTTGAGCACCTCCTCCCCCTCCTTCTTCACTGTCCTTGGTGTCTGAAGAGTTGTTTCTCTCACATCGTCTCACTGCTCTGTCCTCAGTGCCATTTCACCGCAGTATTTTTTTCTTCCCCTTCTTAAATATGTTATCACAGAGGCGCTACCACCATTGTTGATTGGCTTGGTCTTGGCCAGAGGTGTGTCCGTCTTAGAATCGGCTGGCACTGGCTTTATCAGACACGGGGAAAGCTTCTCGCAGCTTCTCACAGCAGCCACCCCTATAGCCTCCCTGCTACCAAAACCTTGCCACACAAATCCATAACACTAACTTATCTGTAGTACCTCCAGCCACCAATGGAAACGAGAATGAATTTTACAGAAACAGATCAGAAGGCAAAAAGTAGATAATGGGCTTCTCACTTCATGAGAAAGGTGAAAAAGCCATCAACCCAGAAGTAGGAGAGGATAGGGAGAAAAGAGAGGAAGAGGAGGTATGGAAAAGCTCAGGGGCAGAGAATGGGAGCTAGTTAATCACATTAACTGGATTGCATGGACAGCTTAAAGACTAGTTTGTTTCATGTAGTCTCTTTCTCTGGTTATTTGAGGTTTCTTTTGATGAAGACTCTCCCTGCATCTCACCCTAGGAAAACTTGCCTTTGTCCAATGCCCACATCTCAACTCACCCTCACTTGCCTGCTTGTTGAGGGGTAAGCTAAATAAATAAATAAAACCCCCAAAATCTTTCTTTGGTTTTAAATTAGGGTTTTGCAGGTATCTGAAAATAAGCAGGGGGGGAACCACCCTGGGTAGACAAAAGATAGTGAATGTTAAGACTTTGCTGACAGCCAGGGCCATATGATTCAGTCAGTATCAGCAGCTTTTAATCTAGTTCTTTGAATGACCACCTGCTCCCAAAATACTCTGGCCACTTGTTTCTGCCCTCACATTGCCAATTGGCCCAAGAGTCATATAGCAGTGCAAACAGACTATCAGATAAGAGGAATCAACCCAGTCAAAAAGTTACCCAGAACATTGCTTTTAGCTGGATCAGTTCCCTGATACTGTTTACCTCCTGGCTACTTAAGCGTTAGTCACATTTGTGCAGGGTGAAAAGAGGCAGAACAGCTAAAACCTTTTGTTGTATTTCCTCAAAAAGTCTATTTATCTTCCTAGATGCCCGGGCCTGTGTGTGCAGAGTAAACCTTCTATCACTCTGCGCAGTAAGTAGTTACTCTGCATGGCCGCTCAGGACTATAAAAGCCCATAATCAATACCCTTCATACACACTGCTGCAAACTGATCACATGTGTGAGGGCCAAAAGTTGAAAAGAGGGAAGGATGTAGGCTGTAAGGTAACACGCTATTCTGAAGTTATGGGAAGTATCTTCGGTGTTTATGTTGTTGGTCATCAGCAAACCACAACGGAAACAACCTAGTCAAACAAATATAACAATAAGTTGCTTTTTCAGATACTCCAGACCTCATATCAAATTTCATCTTGAGTTTCTTCAGTAGCTGTTTTATACCTGGGTGGGAGAGGTGTTGTGTTAGAAATTGTGTGTATTGAATGAAGAATCAAATAAAACTCTTATGTTTATATCATTTCCAGTCTGAATTAGTTGGGAAAAAACAAATCCCTCCTGCATAATCTCTTTGATCCATGCAAACAGAACACAAAACTGGAATAAAAGACAACCAAATCATGATTTTCCAGTCATCTATTGATAATATTTTATATTCATGTTGGAATAATTTTGAAAATAAATTGAGATTTTTGTATTCTAGTCTGACAAAAAGCCTTAAAATATATAACTTTTAACAGCAGTAGAATCTATTAGTTACAGTTAGTTTCTTCTTGTTTCCTGAACAAAAAGATTTCCACTTACTCAGGAAATAAATGTCAACAAATATTCCATAAAACTACAGCTCATGGAAGTATCATAAGTTCTTCACAGAACAGATACATGACTGCAAACTGATCACTCAACTTGACATTTTATTGCAAAAATATATTGCAGTTCTGCTGTATCATAGATGGTCTTATAAATATCCAGATGCCCCCATTAGTTTCTGTAGTTTTTCACCAGCTGGAAAATGTTGGAAATGGTCATAGCAGCATAAGCTCTCGTACCACAAAACTAAATCAAGCTGATAATGCTATAACAGTTCTGCAAGTTCTTAGCAGAAATTTCGGTAAATACTTGTGCAACATGTATCACACTTCTGCATGTGTGTGTGTAGCAAGCTTCTAGCTAAGAATTGTCATTTGATCTTACATAAAGAAGTGCAGAAGAAAATTTGAAATTGAGCTACATTGTACAGTGTATCAAACAAGCACAGTCTAAAACAGTTTCCTTGTGCTGTTACTGTAGACCCCTGTTGTAATGCCACTGCTTTTAGAGTACCTAGTTACATATTTTGTGAAGACAGAAAACCACATCCTTGCAGCAACTGGATTGGATCATTAAACCATGACTCTTTTCTCCGTATTCCATCCATGAAATAGTCTGGTTTATAGTCTCCTTACACTCAGAAGAAAAAAAGTGAGACACTACCTTAAAGTAACTAGAAAATTAGCACACCAGGACAGGGTGTTTGATAAGGGCATATATATACAGCAAATGGAAAAGGAACTTCTGGCGTATGGTGTGAAGAATTCTGTGAAAATCATGGTGCTAGGCAGTGATTACCAGAATGGTGGTTAAAACCAATTAAGGCTACTGTTTGGCATATAATTACCCTGATCATTATCACTGTAATTGGGAATTTTGAAATTTTAAAAGGAGTATGATTTGGAGTACAGATGGTTTTGAATCTTTTAAATAATTATTCACTGATAAGGGACAAGTTGGTGAAACAATCTTCTCTGCTACTGTTAAGCATCCATCTATAAAGTGAAACAGAGTTGTATTTACTGATTTCCAAAAAATGAGGTCTTAGTAGAGTTAAAAAAAAGAGCACAAAATACAGACAAATCCTGTGCTTTTGACCACCAAATCTTTAGAATTTTAATCCACTGAGTAACTACTAGTCTTTTAAATGAAAAGAATTAATTCTTCTGTCAGCACGATATGCCCTAACTCTTTCCTTCTAATAGAAACTCCAAGTATATTAATTCCATTTCACCTGGGAAGGAGTGAAAAAAAAGATTGTTCCTTTCTGGTGCAGCAGCATCAAAATCTGACCTTTGCAATTCCTTGCAGAATTCTGCCAGAGAGCTGCAAAAGAAATAAGAAATTGCCCTCAGCATTGTACTGCTCACGTTTCACAAACACTTCAGAAAACTGGATATAGTTTTCTCATGGGTGTACCTTCAGCTCATTACAAACAGCAAACTGTGAGGACTGCTCACAAAGCAAAGTGAGTAAATTAATTACATGACAAGTGTTAATATCTTATTTAAAATGAGTAATCCCCAAATATAAATTAAAAGTTTTCCTAAATGTTGGAGACTGTTTGTATCTTAAAGGACAAAAAAAGCAGCAGAAACTTATGTGAGAGTAAACACGTGAATTTTTTTCCCCCTTTAAAACATTTTATGGGATTAAAACTATTCAAGATTCTTCAAGCTGAGGGCTTCAGAGATGAAAATCATATCCTCATATGAATAAGAAGTTTCCATGGGAGCTTTTTATTCCCATGAATAAACAATTCTGTCATTGTGACAAAAAAAGTCATTCCTAGTGCCGTATTTCGATACGTTGCTAATCTAGAGAAAGGTACCTCAGTTTTAAGTTTAGGAATCACATGGAGGGAAAAAATTAATTTTCCTCAGCCTGTTTGAAGAATCAGATCAAACTTAGTTCAATCTTATTGAATCCTGAAATGATTAAATAGCACCAAAATGGAATCTTTCTTATGTCTTTATGTTTTGCAACAGTATTGTGATCATCAACAAAATATAAGGTCTGTTTTACTGGCTCTTTCACCTAATAGACACTTTAATAATCAGAAAAGACACTGCCTGCAATTTGCAAACTAAAAATTTCTATAACCTGCTCAGTATTGCTCTTCCATCTACAAGAGCTGACATTCCCATCAGCATACACAAAATGCAATGTTTTAGCCCTAGGAAGGGAGAGTGGGATTGAGTTGTTCCTGCTACAGGAGATTGAGTAGGTGGATGAGTGAAAAGAGTGATGCCAGAGAGAAACCTACATTATCTGTCTTTTTTGCTTGTGTTGATGCTCTAAAGAGTCACTTGACTCGCAGTCACCATTTCTGCACTGCAACTCATCCTGCAGAAGCATCAGCAAACTTGGTTTTTTATGACGTGGATGGCAGGTCTCTTGCTGAAGATAAGAGGCTGTTGAAATGTCTAAGAATCAAGCAAAATGTAGATAGCCATACAGTGCAGGAAAGAAATGGATGTGTGACAAAATTTTAAATAAAAGAAAATCTGGTTGAACCAAAATCAAATTTGTATTTTGGTGAATATATTTTAATACTAATCAAAAAATCCTGTGATTAGATTGAGTGGTTTTTTGTAACTTTTGTTAAAAACAAGTGAATAAAAGTCATAGAGATTAAGAATCTGGTTCTGAATGCAATTGCAACCAACTTTCTAAATTATGTATATTTATTTTAGATATAGTATAAATGAACATTTAAGTTTCTGCTCCAAAAAAACATGTCCTCAGCAATCTGGAAATTATTGTTTTATTTCAGTTCTATAAGTGTTTATTTTTAAGCATTGTGGCATATGAAGGTTTTTTATTCTTAGTATTAATTTTACTTTTCACTTAAATTGTAGTGTACTGCAATTTACTTATTTTATTATAGTATGAGGACTAACCATTTCTGTACAAAAATCAGACTGCAGACCCATCTAGTACAGTATCATCTCTCTGAAAAATTTTAGTGCTTATCTTTCCTAAATGTTGTATCAAATTGATCCAATTATATATATTCTATGATGAGGTATTTAGTGTTGAATTCTTTAACTTTCCGTTTCATAGGATAAATTTTATGTTGACCTTGGGTGGCAGATCCTTGATAAACTGTCTGTCATTTTTTACAGTTATAATACTCTCTTCTTCTCCTCTTTATGTAAGAAATATGCTTGTCATCTTTATGCCTTTGTCCTTTTTAAAGTAATTAATCCAAATAATTTGAAAACCTCTTTTCTTATAAAAAGCTTTGATTATATTTTTTTATTCTCAGCATCTTTCTTATTGCCTGTCCCTAAACTTGTCTCTTTTTGCAGTACCCTTTTCAAAGTTGGTAACCCATATTGCAAGCAGGAATCAAAATGAGTCTTGCATCGCTGATTTACATAAAGAAGTTTACAGAGTATTTGTTCACATCAGAAAGGAAAAAAATCAGTGCAAACACAGTTAAAAAAATCATTTTACAAGTCAATTTCATAGATGTTTTTCAGCACTTTGTGGGTGTCAGGAGGATGGGGCCAGACTCTTCTCAGTGGTGCCCAGCAACAGGACAAGGGGCAATGGGCACAAATTGAAGCACAGGAAGTTCCATCCGAACATGAGGAAGAACTTCTTCCCTCTGAGGGTGACGGAGCACTGGAACAGGCTGCCCAGGGAGGTTGTGGAGTCTCCTTCTCTGGAGATATTCAAGACCCGCCTG
>Ga0065711_1049174_pt1 | contig 11435 bp, 8 predicted proteins | sample Hoacrofraction12_FD_59098 | JGI IMG/M metagenome (GOLD analysis project Ga0065711, IMG submission 59098) | Hoatzin crop microbial communities from Cojedes, Venezuela - Epithelial fraction 12 v2 (version 2) | ecosystem: Host-associated > Birds > Digestive system > Esophagus > Crop | place... | reverse complement strand
TCCAGCTGTTCAGTCGCAGACTATGTTGTTACCATGTTGCTGGGTTGCTAACGTTGCTGGAGTTTGGTTCTCTGAGTGTTTATGAAGATGTAAAGAAAGATGTTTTTCATTTCCAGATCATCCTTGACTTCTCTTTTGTCTTGTTAAAGGCCCAGAACTCTCCTGAATTATGAATTTCAAGCAAATTAATGACATTCATTCACTGCCACACTGACTGCACAGTCCCCCTCACTCATACCCAGATGCTTACACAAGACTAAGTCATCACATAGAAGACACAGTTCAAATTACTCATTCAGCTGGCCATTTGCACAAAGTAAATTAGGCAAAAGGCCAAACTCTGGCAAAGTGCATTGAACTATATTGAAGAACGATTCCTATTTATGAAGAGACTCCCATTGGAATGCACTCCTGAGGCCTAAAAGGACAATCTCAGCTTGATCTCTGCATCTGTCTGAATCTGAATCATGCTAAATTTTAGTCTAACTGCCTGTAACTGGTGAATGTTGCGTTTGTTTGCAAGCTCGCGAAACTGTGTGATCTGATTCCTTATCTTTGAGTTTCTAGAAATAAGTGAGCAAATGGGACACTTGTGGTGTTTTCTCCACACATAGTGAATGTAATGATGATGGGTAAATTCACCTATATTTGGATGCTATTTAGGAAATGTTGGTAACTGAAGTCACAGTGGTGTCATGCCAATTCTGCGGCAGGTGCGGCGGCAGGGATTGTAAGTCCTGGCACCACGGGGAGCCGGGCTCAGCCACAAGCACCTCAGAGGCTTTTGGCAGGACCTGCCTTGCCTGTTCGGCGAAGCCCACGTTTGTGAGTGGAAAAGGTATGGGCCTCGGCAGCATTGTCTTCTGCTTGTAAATACTGCCTCCATCTCAGCAGCACTGAGTAGGGATTCTTTCAGGAAACGAAGAAATTTGTCATGTGAAATGTGAAACTTGAGATTTTTCAATCTGAGATTTTGACTTTTTTTTCCTGAAATGGGAAAAAATAGTAAGTGTTACATTTTGGGGAACAAATAATAATCTACTGAGTTATGCAAAACATTTTGGGATGCAAGCAATTGGTTTCAACTGGAAGAAAGTTTAACCAGAAAAATCGCTACCAGCTTTATCACTGACCTCTAGTGCCAAGTTAAACCCTTTGTACTTATAAACCAGATATTCTGTGATTGGTATTTGCAAGTAGCTGGCTTCTTTGGAAAGAAGGACACCTTTAACTTGGAAGCTGTGGCTGTGCTGATACATTACTTTTGGCACCTGGCACTGGTACATTGTCCAGCGTGGTATTCCATATAACCAGCTGCACTGTGCCACTGCCAATTGATGTCTTTATTTTTAAAAGACAGAGAATATGAACATCACAAAGAGTCAAAAAACTGTTTGTGCCGCAGCTTCTAGCATGAATAGTCAGACCTGATTAGCGATGGTGATATTGTAAAAGACCCTGCAATATTCACAACCTATCTTCCTTTCTGCTGAAGCAAGGAAATACAATGCCAGGCTGCTTCCTGACCTCCCAAGACTCTGAGGAGTCATTCAGGGCACAGTGTTAGTGGTTTGCTCTCTTTCTACTACCAGCCCAAAAGGAAGAGTTTGAAAAAGCATGTCGGAGCTCACGACACAAAAGCTAGGCATCTACTGGGCTGAAAATGAGATATACAGGAAAAAAGAAAAAACAACAAAGGTCTTCAGATGCTGAAGGGTGCTCTTAACTGTTATCCCCCTAAGAGGTCCAGGTTTAGAAAAACTTGTGGGAGGCAAATGGAGCAGAAAATAAGAACTGGAAGGTAGCTATACCAAAACCAGTTTATAGCTAGAGAAAGTGGGGTCTACACCCCAGCCACCAACAATGAAGCCTTGGAAATGGCTAAGGCATTGGCTTCTGCCCGCAGTCCCCGTAGCTGACAAAGACCGATCATTACATCATCTGTTTATTACCTTCCCCTGTATCTCAGCCTGTGCAATTGAAACTTGTATCTGGATGTCACAGATAACAGCTTACTGCATTTTTCAAGTGCAAATGCTTTTTCGGACTGTTTCCACCCCTCCCTGATTGTGAATTTTGGAGCTGATTTAGTGTGCATCACGGTGATGACAATAATGTAATTGGTTGCTGTAGCTGTGCTGCACTCTGTCCTATTAAGATGGTGTCATATCTAATTTATGTACTTCATTCAGAAATCGAGGAATGGGCATCTCATTAAATACAAATAAGAACCCAATCTTGAAACATCTGACACACCATGGTCACACGTATGAATGTGGCAAGACAACGCAAAAGCCGCAAAGCTTTTTGTTTGTTTTGTTTTCTGCATTGTTTATAGAATATATTGTGCTAGTTTGATTATTCTTGTCAAGAAGCTGCCAGGGTTATGGGAAATACTCCAGGGTAGAGGAAGGGATGCTAGTAGGCTGCTAGCAATAATCAGCTGCTTCACTGTTTGAGAGCTAACAGTGTGCCGTTAACATCCCTTACGCTCAGCCACTGTCCTCCTCCTCTTCAGCCGTTGGAGGGTGAAACCTGTTGTGTAGAGTGGGCTGGGGATGCACTCCTTCCTGCGGCAATGAAGTCAATGATTCGGTGCTTGAAGACAGAGAAAATGAAAAAACTCCATGGGCACAGAATGGAATCTATTAGTAAACGAGCAGTTACAGGCATAAGGAAAAGAGCAAATGAGACAGGCGATGCAGTAACAAAACAGGAGAGGCTGGGGGAAGGGCAGGAAAGCAGAATGAGATTTTGCTACAAAAGCCACCTGCAGACACACATACAAAAGAAGTGAGAACAAGACAGACAAAAGAAGACTGGGAAGTCAAGGGGGGAAAGAAGGGAAAATTCAGAGCAAAATATAATAGCTGAGCGTTTTCAGATACTCAAGAGAAAAAGATAGGCCCTCAACTAAAATTGAAAACAACAGCTATGAAAACAGGACAGATCTGAGTGATTAGAGAATACCAGTATAAAATTGCTCCCCTCCAATTCATAACTGCACTGTCACCAACATGCATATCTGCCTCTTTGTTCTTTAGGGTATTATACTTAATTACAAGACTAGCTCATCCAGCGCTGCATATCCATACTCGGATTCCTACAAGCCTCACCAACAGAAACTGCAGGTGCTAGTTCTGAAAAATCCCAGATATAATGAAAGCTGTGGGATTTAACAACTTCACTATGCCTGTAAACTAATTCCTTTCAGACCTGTTCCCTCCTGGATAATACAACTATTCTCCATTCCTGGGACTGAGCCTCCTGTTGGGGCAAAACTCAAATCCTTGGCCTGTATCCTTGCTCTTGCCTCTCTGCAGGTTGTCCCAGCGCAGTTGTACTGACCCTCCCTGAGGTTTTGTGCGTGTCGATTTCCCTACACCTACATAACTTGAGTTTTTTCTCTCTGTATAGGTATTGTATTGCTATTGTCATTGTCGTCTTACTTAGATTCTTTGCCCCTTCCTTCAGACTTGCATTAAATGTTGTGTTTTCAAAGGATATCCTTATTCACATCCAGAGCATAGTTGCGTGCAGGAGCATACAAGGGTGTGTTCTGCAGCAGCTGGTACATCAGGCTCAGGCTGCATGTCCGTTAGAGGATGCACTCTTTGTGCATCTACAGACATGGACGTCAGGGGTGTGCTCCATCCAGTTTGGCAGCCGCTCTCTGTCCAGTACTGGGTGTGTGGCAGGAGGGTGCAAGAGTTCCAGTGGTGTTTGTGTGCAAAATTGTCTCTGAAAGGTGTGTGCTTATCCCTTACACTTGGAGTCGTGCCCAGAAACAGCGATGCAGGTTACGCCTCAAAACAGCAATCCTCTGAAACCCTTTTGTTTGCATTAACTGTTAGAAATCTGCACAGTCTTGTTCTCCATGTAGTCATCAAATGGTATTTCAACTCTTGTCAAGTTAATGATGCTCTGCAGCAATGTTTTCCACGCTCTAGTACAAGTCCTAAACTGAAAATTATTCCTATTATCTAATCTTAATTTCTCTACCTTGCAATTTAACTGATACTGTATTTTAGCAAGAACAGATGCTTGCAATCCCGCTTCTGTACCATTCACTATTTTATATACTTTTTTCACACTTTTCAAATATCTGTCTCTTTTCTGAAGTCAATAATTTCACTCCTTTCAATTCTTCTTCATCTGACAGTTTTTCCAAGCCTTGATCATTACCATTGCCATTTCTCAGCACTTGTAGTCTTGCAGTGAAGCTTCCGAGATGAAGTTCTACCCTCACTAGCACAGGAGTTGTGTTTTCTGTATATAATGGTATCGTAAGTCATTCCTGTAAGTCTCTGTCTCTTATGATATGCAGACTTTTTTTTTTCTCATCAGTGATGCACAAGTCATGTGAGTAGTTGTATTTTCGCTAAATGTGATAGCTCTGAGACAATACATATTTTTCATGGCAATTTACGCTAGCCAGTTATCTGTTCTGTCTCTGCACTGCAACACAAAAACATTCTTGTAACACAGACAACCTACCTGTCTAATCACCATCACAAAAAGGATCTGAGATGAGTGGAATGGCATTTCATCCAGCAAAAAAATGTTTCTGTGTAATGGAAGTGACAGTCTGCAGTGTAAAAGCCTGTCATCAAACATAGTGTCGTGTGCCTTCCCCTGTCCTGTCAGGCAGTTGTGGGAGTTCATCCTGTGCTACATGCTGTACTCTGGATTCTCCCTGGTGTCTCTCAGCATACTGGCGTCTGGTGCTGTATGTTTGCTGCTCACTTCCTACGTGATTAGCCTCTTGGTCTGCCACTGTCTGCCATGGCAGCGGTTGCATGGTCTTTCACATGTGGATATCCGAAGCTTTTCTCCCCCAAATAGAAAAATGCTGGACACAGGAACATCTTCGGTTACACTGTCAGATTCAGAAAGGTATGAAAGTCCTTACGACACGGTCGTGGTGTGGACTGTGCTGACAGCACGGAGCACAGGCAAGGGAAGCGTATCCGCTCCTGCAAGCATTTATGAATCAGCAGAGTTCGTGGCGCTGGCTGACACCAGGATTCCTGTTGGCTCAAGCTGAAAATTGGCAGGAGGTAGGATGGCATAATTACTCTTAGCACCTTGTTGATCTAATTTGAGACACTGATGAACAAAGTTATTATGGATGCAGTCTTTATGAGAAAGCATTACGGTAGGGAGATTCATGAGCTGGTGCTCAGAGAAAATGTCACTCATCTGGACCTGGGAAGGAAGGTCAAGGAGCCAGGTCACAAACCCCACAGCACTCTGCTCTTGGTGCGTATCTGAGGAGGAACTGACCTTCCTCTGGCAGGAGCGGTAAACTGCAGAGACACATCAGCAAGCTGCGTAGTCAGAGTGTTGTTGTTGCTCAAACAATGCCCCATGCCTGTTTTTAAATGGCAAAATTCCCAAGTTTCCTTCCAGTGCAGTGGAAGTCTGTGCTGCTGTCAGATGAAGGTAATGCTATCTACACGCACTCGAAAACAGATGGACTCTTCATTCACAGTACTTTTATCTGAAGTGCAGATGAGGACAGCACTAATTTTACAACACAAATCCTCCCCTCTCCACCTCTTTAATTTTCTGTCTACATCTTTCGGGCACTTACCTATGTGAAAGTCAGAGATTATATTTCTTTGAATAATGATTTCAGGAGAGGTTGAAACATAAAAGAAGGAAAATTAGTAGTAATGTGGCCAAAGCAGTGTGGGGCTCCACTGCTATCTGAGTCCAGCCAGGGAAGTGCACACAACGTTCCTGTAAAAGGGCCTTTTTCTTACTCAATATGCTGTTACCACTTTATGTTTAAATCTATGGGAATTATTTATATATATAAGCATCTCATGCCTGTGAGCTCTTCTGAACTCTGTGTGACAGGTTACAAATGGGGAAAGAGACCACTGCATCTCTGTGTATCAGTGAAATCCAAAAGCTGGTGACTGAAGCTTCCCACCACCTGCTGTGAGGTGCCGAATTCTCTGTGGTCGCAGTGATTTAGGAGATGGGGCCTTCATCACATGTCAGGTTTGGGCCCCTTGCTTCTGGTTAGACTCTCAGGGTGTAGGAGTTGTGTTCTGTGAAATCAGTTGGCTGTTTTACTGCCATGTGAGGAGGGAGTGGGGCATCACTGGCCTGGCGGCTAAACTGCCTGGACACCTCTCTCTTCTGCTTTCCATTTCCCTTGCGCTCTGTGCTCTGCTGTCATGCTCGCATGCTTGTCATATTTTCTGGGCTCTTGCTTTGCGAAAGGGCTACAGTCTCAGGTTGGTTTTCCATGTAGATCTTTATTATGTGACACCATGTTTCCTTTCATGAAGGTTATTTTTGTGTCCTCTGAAGGTTTGCTTTTCCTTCATAATTACTCACAACCTGACAGATTTGTAATCCTCTGGTAGGATTTGTGACATTGTAATCTTCTCTAGAGCAACCCGTTGTGGCTTCACAAACAGAGGATTATAACCTTTAAGAAGGCAATAAGCAGATGAACTCTTGAGATATCAGGACCCTGCTTTCATATCAATTTCCAGTGCTTGAGTTGTGGGAGGGCAGGGAGCAGTGCTGTGTTCTCACTCCCACCCACAGTTCTGGTTTTCTTCATCTTCTTTTGCCTCGAGTAGCAGAGTCGAGAAATTAATTAAACGCACCAGTTCCACACACTTTGAGCACTGCAAATATCCTTAGCTATGCAAATTAAGAAAAGATAAATTCAGCAAATTTGACTTACACAACAGAAATTTTTTTACCCCAAAGAATGTTCTTTACACCTTCCCATAAGGTATCAGCTGTTTTACAAATCAAACACTTTTGTACCTTTTCACAGAAATAGAGTCTGCTAAGATGTACCAGCCAGCTCAGATTCTTTGTTTTGCCTGTTTTGTCTTTCAGTGAAACCACTTCTGACAATTAATATACTTTTACTTAATGGGAATGGGTCTGTCATTATAATATTTATTCTAAATGTTTATATGCTTTACTTTTTTATTGTTTTCTCTTACCATAATGGTTATTGATGACCAATAAGTATAAATTTATATTCAACTTGAATATATCAAAAATTCCCTTACTTCAGGCATTCCACTAATTTGTCTGTCAGCTGTCCCAATATACCAACTGTTTAGATGGAAAAGACTAGACAGTATAAAAAGTATAAAAGCAATTATAAAAGCAAAAAAGGAGGGTTGGACTAGATGATCCACAGAGGTCCCTTCCAACCCCTAACATTCTGTGAAACGTATTACTGACTTGATTTCTTTGTTATTTACTGTTATGTCTAAGCAGTAACATAGTGGTCTCCTGCCTATAGCCTGTGGGTATTAAATTGCCCATGGGATTCTCGCATTGTACATGGGCAAAAACAATGGAAGAGTTCAGATTTAAGGCAGAGCTAGAGTTAAAATTGGAAGGAAGTTGCTCAACATTGGTCCCCTTCAGTCAGCAAAGGTTGAGGACAATTTCACTAGCTAATCATCCAGTTAATGTGGGGTCTGAGGAACATTTTACTTAAATATGTATCTCACCTGAGCATATCTCAGTGGTATATTCTGTTCTGATATACTTCACCCAGCAACAGAGAAGAGCATGCTTTCTGCTTTCTGGCATAATTTGGTTTATTCTTTTAGAGTCTCTATAGAGATGAAAAATAGATCAGTGTGCTACGGTGAAGCTATAATATTGTTACGGATCTCTTCTTTCCCGATCCACATGTGCAAGTCCTATTAATGTCGGTGCCATTTTTGTTTTATTAGTCTGTGTTAAGCAAACAACAACTTGGAGAAAGAACTTAAAAGGTCAGTGAAGAATTCTGTTCTCAGAGAAATAGCCATAATTTGTTATCTTTTAGAATAGCAGAGAACAAAATTTACGGATTATAGAGTAGGATGCATGTTACCTTGTTGCATAGAATCACAGAAAATACAAATGACTGGCTTTTCAAAAGATGACCTCATTTATCCCATACTCCTCTCCGGAAGGATTACCTGTACTCTTGACAGATGTTAGTCACGTTTTTAAAAAGCCTCCAGTGAGGGTGTCCACAGCCCAGCTGCACAATCTGGTCCAGTTCTAATGCTATTCCAGTGGCGCTCTCACTTGTCCTATTATCCGTTTTACAGTCCCTTTCAGGCAGTTTAAGGGCATTAGTTCTCTTATCCTCCAAGGATATGGAGAGCAGATGACTACTATCCCTTGTGCTGCAGCATTTCTCGCATTGTGAAGTCTCTGCACTGCAGAACAGGAATGCTTTCAGTCTGCTCATACAGCGTGAATAGAGGTCTCAGACATCCAGCCTTATTGAACACATCTTTCTTGAGGTTTGCCATCTTATATCTTCTCATATTTCTCTTACCTTGCAGGATCTCTACTTATTTATGCACCCTAGCATACTGTTTCTTCTCTGGCATGAGCTTGGTGTTGCTGATACATTTCTGCCTTCAATCTGCTAAAGCCCAGAAATCCTTTTATTTCAAGCTGCTTTTTACCATCACATACCTATCCTGTGTTCGTTTAGATGATTGTTCTTATACATAGAACCTTGCATCTCATTTAATAGGGATACACCTCATTTTTGCACATCATTTTTCCAGCTTTTTAGGATCTTTTGAATTCTAATTCTGTCCTTCCAGGCTTCTGAAATTCCTTCCAGCTCGGTGTTGTCCACAAATTTAGTAAGTTTATGTACACTCTGTCCCATCATCCTCCTCATTAATGAAATTATTGCACAATATTGGAGACAGAATAAGTCCCTGCAGAACTCCATTCAGTTTACCCTTCCATTTCAAAAAATATGAATCACTGGGGACTGTTCTCTGAACGCAGTTTTTAGACCATTTTGCACCTACCCTCTAGAAACAGCTTCTGTAATCTTGTTAAAAATCAGGACTTATTATATCTAAGCTTTCCCCCATCCAAAGGGCCTGTTACACTGTCACGGAAAGAAATTGCTGGGGTTTAGCTCCAGTTGTTCTTGACAGATCTTTATTAGTTGCTATTCATGACCATGTTTTGACAAGATGCTATAAGAAGTTTGATGAATTAACTGTTGATTTCTATTCCTTCTTCCTGTCCTTTCCCCTGTCCCTTAATTCATGAATTAAATGATTACTAAATTATTTTATTTGTGTTCTTTCTCCTCTTTTAAGGCTCAATAGCACACCTTTGTTTTTGACAGTTTTACAGAACTTCATCCATTGGGCGAGTTCTTAAAGATAATGGCTCTGAGAGGACTCGAGTCCTTTCTCTAAGTGCGCAGGATGAATCCTTTGGGGTTATCAAGTAGAAGTGTGTTATAATTTTTCCAGGTGCTCTTGAAACCAGCCCTTCCTGTCCTCAGGTGTGACCCCTCCCTTTTGTGAGGCTAATTTTGGTTAGTTGCTTGAAACTATTGCTTTTTTTAGTGAATACTGAGGCACTATTTTCTAAAAGGGACAATTTGGTTCTTTGAATCTTCAGATGTTAGCTTTTAGTAACTAAAAATTAAATAAAAATTAAATATTTTGGAGTCCTATATATGGTTCTCTTTTAATCAGCACCAAGCCATATATAAGTGAGCCTTTATATGAGCCACAGATTGGCCCTTTATGTAGAATAATAGCTGAACATTTAGATGCTTAGTTAAGATGTGTTCCACATTGTTATTTCAATAATTGCTAGATTCAATTTATTTTCTATTTAGATAATGTTGTTTTATCCAAATATATGCCCAAGAGTTTCAGGGGAAAAAATTAGATGAGACAGAAGATCAGACAAATAACTTCTTTTGAAGAAGAAAATGCTGTCTTTGGGAGGAAAAAATGGGGTATTGTTAACTTCTGTCTTATTTTAGCCCATCTCATTCGCTGTAGGCCTCTGAAGTGAAACTTGAAATGTAATAATGCAACCAAAGTAGACTAAGTATATCTTTATACGAGTAAATATAAAGCTGGTAAGTGTCCAACTCATTTTCTTTCAAGTAAATCACTTCTAGCTGTGCAGCCTAGGAAGGAGGTTATCGTGCTACCTTGCAGGTAGGCCGTCTGGCTAGAAGCGATGTATCCTGTTCACAGAGCTTGACATTCTCACCAGAAAGAGAAGATACTTGCAAACCCCTCCGGCTTGAGAAGAGGCACGCCTTGTCAGCTTACAAGGCCCACTGGTCTTTTTAGTCCCGGCATTGCTACCCCTGGGTGGCAGATGCTTAGGCTGAAACTCTTGCCATGTACTTGACACTCGCCAGAAAGTAGTTACTGGTTTGTAACTTTCTCATTACTCACAAATGTTTCCTAGTGTAGCTACCGGTGATGCTGCAGCAAGAGGTGAAATAACTCTGTTTGTTTTGTGCTTAGGCACTAGAGACAAGAAGACAGAGAAAATGTGAAAATAGATTTTAAAAAATACAAATACTTTCCTTTCTGCACATAAATTGTGAATTTCAGAACCTATCCTGAGAAGCAGGGGAAGAATATCTGTCCATTTTTATCCTGGAATTATCACCCAGGCATTTACTAGAGGAAGAGACTTATTCCTAGGGTTTTCATTTGATTTTAAATTGCAGTTTTGTAAGGAAATGAACATCGTATTACCACATGCCATTTAATTTTGGTATTCTAAATAATCTTAAGGATCATTCAAAAGTATAACAAATTACTTCAGGCTCCCATTATTTGATCCTCTCTGCTGATGATGTACCTGCCAACCTACTGAAGGAAGTGCCAAATAGACATAAGAGTGGAGGAGAGGGAGGACAGAGAAAATCTTTCCATAATTAGGACATAGTCAATCCTTTGTCTACGGGAACATTATTTTCCTTTTTAACATTTCAGTAGCGTTCCCCTTTTATTTTGAACCTTTGGACTTAAAAGGCAACTGTGATAGCTGCTGTCACAGCCCCCTTGTTATTTTAAGAACCTCTTATGCGCAATATCTGTGATCAATAACGTCCATGCACATACCCTGATGTGCAGCATAAAGATGACCTAGTTCTATTTTTGCATTTTAACGGTCTTTTTTAGTATGGCAACTCTACTGGTAAAGGGACAATGATGAACATATGTCTCAATAGATGAGAAAATCCAATTGCTTTGAAGAAGCAAGTATCAGTGGCTTCTAAAGACTTCAGCCACCCGAACAGAGGTTAAGATTATCCATCCTATTACAACCTTTTTGCCAAAATACAAGCATTTTCTTCTAAATAATCTTTACTGGAAGCAGTTACCAAAACAATGGCAGTAGTCTAGGCGCAGGTCACTCTGTTCCTCTGAGAATAAGGCATAATGGGCTACATTACTGTGGGCAGCAGGGCGAGGGTGGGGATTCTGCCCCTCTGCCCCGCTGTGCTGAGACCCCCCGGGAGTCCTGCATCCAGCTCTGGAGCCCTCAGCACAGGACAGAGCTGGAGCTGTGGGAGTGGGGGCAGAGGAGGCCCCAGCAATGATCCGAGGGCTGGAACCCCTCTGCTGGGAGGAAAGGCTGGG
>Ga0065711_1049173_pt1 | contig 11435 bp, 4 predicted proteins | sample Hoacrofraction12_FD_59098 | JGI IMG/M metagenome (GOLD analysis project Ga0065711, IMG submission 59098) | Hoatzin crop microbial communities from Cojedes, Venezuela - Epithelial fraction 12 v2 (version 2) | ecosystem: Host-associated > Birds > Digestive system > Esophagus > Crop | place... | reverse complement strand
TTAAAAAGGAGACTAGAGTGCTCTATCTACAAATCAGATAGTTATTCCCCAAGTTACTCTTGAGGAAATTGAGAGCAAGGTATCCTCAGTGGCAGACCTTTGCCTTGGGATGACATGTAAATTGTATCCTTTAATCTAGGCTTTCTTTGAGCTAAAGGCTCTGGAATTTCCTGATACCTAATTGACTTCCTGTTTATATAACATTTTAAGTACTTGGGAAAAAACAGTTTCTGTGCTGAGTCAGACCATCTCCTCTTCACTCTCAAATACTTCGTTTAATTGTGCATAGCACGAAAGGCACTTCAGTAATGTGGCAACTATAGGTCTGTGTTTTTAGTGCAGAATTGACAAATGCAACACATTCTACAGATCTGATAATTGGTGTACATTTTGGGAGATGTGAAATTTTTCCCTGTTGTAGGTAAAAATTTGTCTAGGGAAGCTATGTAAATACACTCTTGAGTTCTTACCCATTCTGTTATATTTCTGCATCAAAAGAGAGCCAGGACACAGAACGTATTTTTTGGGGTTGAGAAGCTTGTATAGAAATTTATGCCAACTCACCAGATTTTGGGGAAACATGCAAAGATTTTTAACCTTCAGAATTTCATACAGCCTAAAATGCTGTCTGTTTCCCTCTTTTTCTCTCTCTCACCACCCAGCCACCTCCTGGAGCTTGGAAGTATTCCTGAATGTCATTGTGGACTGTTGCAATTGCCAGATGTTAGATTTTCTTTGAGCCACTGGATATTATGTTGTGGCACATTTATCAAAACCTTTTGGTCTTCCTTGTGGATTTTGTTCTTAAGCTTTTATTTATTAGTGTGCTACTAGTGTTCTCTAAGCTTAACTATATGTTTTACTTCAAAGCAGAACCCCACAAGACTGCCCAACTCATAGTTTGGTAGCACGGAGTGAAATAGTGAGAAAATACTGATAATCCAGGTCACCGTAACCAACTTTGAGTGAAAGCAAAATCCTTTGCATGTTAAAGAACAGCTTGTGAGTGCTATGACTGATCTGTTAGTTCAGTCCTTTTCACTAGAACTCACAGGAGCTGGCAAGTGTGCTGTGCTTTAGAGAACATAGTTTCATGGAGAACATCTCTCTGTTCTGAGCTAGCCTGCACCACTAGTGTCTTCTACTAACTCATGATAATAGGCTAGATAGCTGAAGTGTTTGGGAGGGGGGACTGGAGAAGTGTGTAGGCTCAGCCTGTCTGTGTGGGGATATAAGTAAGATTTACAGCGTCTTTCTGCCTTTATATTAGAACAATGGTCTTTGTAGGCCTTATAAACTTACTGAAATACTTACTAGTTGACCTGTTGAACCTCTCTGTTAGGATGATGTGTTCCTGTCTTGCTACAGCTCTACATTGAAGAAATGCAATGACAGTGGTAGTTCTTTTTTCTGTATATAATATGGGGAAATTCTAGTTTTAAAATGTGAGCCATTTATCATTGCTTCTAGTAGGCCTTCCTCGCTTCTTTGCAGCTTTCATCTATTTGAATCACAGTGTTACTGAGTTGCTTTCAATGTCTGTACAGGAAAAATCAGCAATATGCACTTTCTCCAAGTTTTTCCTCATCTTGTCTATCAAAGTACTGTTCCTTGTTGTCTCCTTTTTTTCCACATTCCCTTTCACTTCATGGTGTTCCTTCTCTGTTTATTTTGAGATATCTTTCTTAGATAACTTAGTAGAAAGCATTATGTAAATCTTATCAGTCCATTTTTGCCCAGACCTCATAATAACTATAAATATAAAAAGTGGGATTCTTTCCAAATGAACACTCTTATCCTTAAATCTGGCAATATTCATGGGTGGGAGTGGATCCCAGTGTCTCTCTTAAGAAAATAGATTCTTAACATCAAACATTTTTCGCCCAAACTGCAAACAGAGTATCTGTTCTGTGCTATTATTTTAAAACTGGTGTGGTTTTGAAGAGCTCAAGGAAGGAGGATCAGAGCAAATGATGTTCTAATAAAGACTATGCTGTATTATGGAAAATAGATTCAGCAGGGGAAGGTAACTTTTATTTTGCTTGTAACTGGACCTATTTGAGGAATTGTCAGTCTCTGTTTAAAAGAAAAAAGGAGAAAAAGGGAAGATCTATGTGGTGAATGCCTCTGAGAAAAATTAATTTTTTTTCTTTGTAACAGTAGCAGAACTCTGCCATTTTGACCTTACCAAAGAGGAGTACTTGGAATAAAACCACAGCACACAGAAGTCTTCACATGAACCTTCAGTTTTGCTTTGAAGCATATGGGATATATTTAGTTTTAAAACATCTGATGAAGACTGAGACAGATCTGGCTTTATAACAGGATACAATGTTGTTCTTGAGGTGCTGTGCTTGGTGGGATGATGCATGATAGACTAATGATACCATAAGTCAATGTTGAAAGTGAGGAGAATTTGGAGAGAACATCCAATTCTAGTCTAAATGTTTTGAAATTTCAGCACTTGTAAGAATGAGTAATTTTTTGGAAAGGTTCTCTCTATTGTCTTCAGGAGAGTACTTGAGCTATGGATTAATATGCAGAGTTTCGAAGCAGTTGTAGGAAGATCTGTAAGTTCTTAAGGAACTAGTGGAACTACTTTATTAAGCTAGCATTTGTGAAATGACCCGTGCTTACTTAAAGTCAGTCCTACTTTGATAGGTGTAAAGATGTATATAAATGAAATGAGAAGATACATACAAATGAAATATGAGTGAAAGATTGTATCAGAAAGAGAGGGTCATCGCTAAATGAAATTACCGTAATGGTAAAAAAGGAATATTTAAGCTCAGCGTCTTTCCTCTTTTAATAATTATGGAAATGCAGATTTTTAGTGTAGCTTCTTCTAGTAAGGAGAATTCATAAATGGGCATCCCTTTGCTGCGATGACCCTGAAACACCCCTGAAAACCAAACAAACGGCTACAGGATGCTTCTGGGTGTGAGTGAGGCTCACAAGCATCCTATATTCTAACTCGCTATCATTGCACTGTTGAATCCACCTTTAGCAGGTGAGTTTGTTGTAAGGTATCCAGGATAAACTGTATATGAACATAAAGTAGTGGGTGGTATTCAGCAAGAGCATAGAGGCCAGCAGTCTGAAGAAAAATCCCTTACAGATAGCAAGCTTGTGCTTTTTCTTTCCTAGTGGGTTGGAGGTTATATACGTTTCTGTTGAATACATAGATTATATCTAGGTCTGAAGCAATTTAAAGTTACCTAGGATAGTGTTCTTAGAATGGTTGTGATTAGGAAATAAGATGTTCTGCTTCTAGTATTGTCACATGTAATCTTATCCTTGTTAAATTATGGCTGATGTATTGTTTGGTCAACAGAATATTTTTATTGGTACAGCCCCCCAGGGATTGTTAGCAGTAGCAAAATTATACATGCTGCATGATTAAATTCCTAAAGAGCTGAAGCTAGTATTCAGTAGTCAAGGAAGGCATTCTTTTTGCCTGTAGCAAATATATAAGAGGATTTTCTTCAAAATATGATTCATTAAAATGTCTACACTAGTGAATACAAGAGGAAAAAATAAAGCTACATCTAGAGTCCCAAGTGTGCCTCTCATTACCAGATAAGTAATCATCAGAGGTATGGGAAGCTTAATTAAATGTCCATGTAGTGGTTTGAATTTATGAACTGTTAAAAGCCCTTTCAGGCAAAAGACTGCAAGTGATTAAAACTTGTAAAGTTAATGTAGGTTGGTAACATCTTAAATTGTTTTCCTTGTTCTTTATTCACTGCCTGGAAAGTGAGACTAATGAGATTCTATTTTGGGTTAACTGGGAAGACAGCGATGACCATCTGTGTAAACTACTAACTCTATATTCAGTGAATTTCTGGATGAGATGCAGTAAGGCTTGTGGACATGCCTTGAGAATTTATTTACAGTATTAGTGAAAGAAAATAGAGTGGATCTGTCCGAAAAGCATTCTCCATCTGTGACCCGGGAAGAATTCTGAAAACTGTTGTATGCTACTTGTAAATAACATTATTGATAAAATTCTATGCAGAGGGGTAGGAATGGGTAGGCAGCTTTTCAATGTGGCGTTTATTAACTCTTCAGTGATTGTCTTTACAATGCAAATTGTGCTTTCTTAGGTTATAAAAGTGCTACTTAATTAAAGTAGCCTTCAAGGTTCAGCAGAGTTGGGGACTGATTAGACCTAGACTTGTGGCCTCAACTTGAACTACATGACTGCACAGCCTTGGGAGCGTGACTGCTGTGCAGTTTCTCCACCTTTGTCGAAGGGAGACAATACCTTTAGAATTGGTTATTTATGTGTATATTAGGTTGGAGATTAGAATATATTACTGTAGTACCTTAGAACTGGATACTTTTAAACTAGAGCATATAATTTCATTGGTTCGTAGTAACCATTCTTTTATTTTTCTAGCCAAACAATTTGGATATAAGAGGGAGAGGGCATCAATTGTATTTACTATACCTATGGAATTTATTTATGTGAGAAATCCATGGTGGGCAGGACTGAAAGATCATCTGGCCTTGCCTCTGGTAGTGGCTAGTTGCAGAACTGGATGCTCGGAGTAAGAACAGAGCAGCCCAAGGGCACTAATTCTTATTGCCCTGCATATTTTCTGAGTGGTTTATATCTGTGGCTATGTATATATAGTCCTCACTTATCCAGAACTTTTTCAATACTACCTGAAAAGCACTTAGTGGAATCTCAAAATTAAGGAGGCTTTTCGCTTGCAGGTTAGTGTTCGCTTTGTACACCTGCAAGCCTTCCCTCCCTTAATGAGGTTGTTGATGGAGTAAAGCAGAGCGCAGGCCTCTGTCAATTCAGTGAGATGCATGTGTTGTGGTAGGAGCTGATGTCCAATGCCGAGAGTGCTCTCAAAGATTGGTGTTGGATTGCAGGCTCTTCAGTGTAGGTAGTTCTCACCTAATCTGAGTAGGCTTCTTTCTCTCTATACTTTCTTCAGGAGTAAATAATGTTGGGTGGTAAGCTGGTGTATCAAAAATGGTCGAGACTAAAACGACTTTTTATAGAAGTGTATCTGGTACTTGGGTGATATGACACTAAAGGGGAGGGGTAGCAGCTCATCCTGTGTGGCTTTTATGAATTGTAACACTTTCTTCTTTCTGATCCTGCAGGTCGGTGAGCTGGTAAAGGTCACAAAGATTAACGTGAGTGGTCAGTGGGAAGGAGAATGTAATGGCAGACGTGGTCACTTTCCATTCACACATGTTCGCCTGCTGGATCAACAGAATCCTGACGAGGACTTCAGCTGAGTGTGGCTCAACAGTTGCGCTTACAGATGGGAACAATCTCAACTTGTTTTTATTGCAGATGCCATCAAGACTATGTTCCGACAGATTTTGAAAGCGGTATTGCTTGTATAAGCATTCTGATAACCTGCGAACCCCTGGGACTGAACACCACCATTCCTTAATCAAGGGTCATGTAATTCAGGGTACGACAGTAGATGACTTGTGTGTCAAGTGGCAGACCTAGTACATGATTATAGGTTGTAATGCCTGCTTATGTCCATGTGCACAGCAGACTGGACCTTGCTAGCAGCAGCAGTTGGAGAAAGCAGTAACGTAGATGTTACGAAAACATACGTAGCTCTCTCCGGTCCTATTGCTTATGTTGCTTCTTCCTCAGGCAATGAACGTCAACCTTAGACAATTCAATATATAGATAGAAATGTCACAAATTTATCCTGGAGCTTTTTTTTTTTTTAAATCCTGAATTCTCTGTCCTAGAAAGGCTATAAGTACTTTGCATGGTCAGTTAACTATGCGCAGTACATATTTACATAGGGCCCGCAGGGGACAGCCTTATGACGTACAGATGCTTACCATTTTAGTGGTAAACAACAGATCAAATCAACCTCGGAATTCTAGAAGTTGTGGACACTAGATTGATTTCTTCAGTACTGTTGATGCTTCAAACATAGCAGCTGATTTTGAATTAAAATTTCTATTAACACACCAATATCTATCAACAAATACAAGGCTTATGGGAGTGTAAACATCCGTATCAGTGCTGAAAAATGTGTGCATAGCACTTTAATGCATAGCTTTAAAGCAGTGTTTGATTCACTAAATATACTAAAATATTGACACTGCTTTACAATAGAATTAAATTATATAGGGCCAGTTTAATTTTTCTAGAATTCTTCAGTACTCCTATTTTACAATACTCTTACAGTACAAATCAGTGTCAAACATGGTGAACTGACAAATCAAATACTACTTTTATTTTAAAGTTACTCTGGGGACTCTTCTGGTTTAATTCCCATCTGTAAAAAATTTGATAGTGAATTCGTGAGGATTTTATTTTTAATAAACTAATGGAAAATACTTGTGTGCTTCTGGATTGATTCTCAAAAGGCATAATAGAGTAAATATGACTTCGTAGCTCATAATGAAAATCAGTGCATTGAATAGGTGGTGTTATGCACTGCTTGATTTTTTTTTTTAAGTCTATTCTTCTGTTTATCTGGTTTTCTCTAACATAAATCAGAATGGATTCAGTAAGTTTTGTAAACTGAAATTAAACACTGAAGTAACTATCTTTAGCCTGTACCCTGGATTGTTTTCCAAACACAGCACTCTAGTGACCAAAATTAAGCAAACAAATTCTGTAACTTTGACTACAGTGTAATCCATATAGAACAGTTTTTCTGAATAGCATCAAACAGAAAATGTTATATTGGTTTATAGAAACCATGTGACTAGAATGGCTCATTGGTTGTAAATGCTGCGAGGGCTAGTTCCCACTGCAACGGCTGTTGCTGCAAGGTGCCGACCCGTACAACAGAATACTGGTAACACTTTACCTCAGAACTGTGTAACATGCTGGAAACTATACTATTTCTGTTATATTTAAATACTAGTTGTTTTACTTCAAAACTAATCCATCTGCAATCTGACTAATTTTCAGGTAATGGGCACTCATGAATTCTGTAGACTAATGCAAATGTACATTAATCATACTTTTCAATCACCAGTCTTATAAACACTACTGAAGATTACTAGAAAACTGACGTGACAGTGCTGTAAGAAGAACGGTAACAAAGGAATTGCAGTGCTATTCTAGCTTGGATTGTTATTCTGGTGAGGGTGATATGCCAGTGATTGTGGGATCTCTTCTAGCTTAGTACAAAATCTACTTCAAGGAAAACAATTGAGAAACTAACTCTAGGTTAGTTTCCTAACCTAGAACCAAACACATTGGTTTCTTTAATGCTAATTTGTACCTTTCCTCTGACCTTGTTATTTACTAGGACTGATTTTTTTCAATAACTGCACTCTAAGTAACAGGCTTAATACTGAGTTTATCAGTTGCCCATGTATGCTTATATTTTTCTTCAGGTATTGCAAAAGAAACACAATGAACTGTGTGTTCTTAGAGTAACACAGTTTGTTCTGAAGTATTTTTTCCATTTGCAGTTAATGAAAGCTGGTATGTTTGTACCTTTCCAATCAGCAATTATTTAAGATACAAAAAGAACTTTGTTCTGAAAGGTATTTTGTAATGCAAATCTTGCCTTTTTAATATGAAAGATGTAAATTGATTTAACGAATACCCTGCAAACTTTGTAGATATGTTTTTGTTAAGACTGTGTAAGTTGCGAATATTTGTACCCTTTGAAAGAGCAAAAAAAAGAGAAACTAGAGGAGTCTTAATAGCTGCTGTTGCACTAGAATCCCAAGTTCCTGTCAAGCAGTTTTTCTTAGTCAACTGATACATTAACGCAACTGTTTTCCACTGTTCAGTTCTAAGCCGAAATGTGATTTTGTTTCATAGCTGATAGAAATGAGTATGTTTGCATTTGGACGAAATAGACATTTCAACTTATCAAGCTCTTAAAGGAAAATAGGTAGAACATTTGTTCATGAACATGTAGATTAAATCCTTTTGTGGCCTTTGTTTATCCTCTTCTGTTTGTTCCCTCCCTTCTCCCCAATGCGTGCAAAAAAATCATTGCTAAGAATGTTGGTCACAATCTTTTGTCTCTACTTGGCTGTGTTTTTGGTCTCTTGTGCATAGGCAGGTGTTAGAACTAGAATAATCATTTCTAGAAATACACCGTGAAAGCAGAATGCTCAATTACACTGTGTTCTTCTGGTGCATTTACACATTATATCACACTAAAAAGTACAACTGGCTGCTATGGTTTTTTAATACATATTTCATTTTGGTAAACCCCAGCCTTTTTACTAATATTTGACCTGGTTAAATCTTGTTAATCTGTTTGAATTGTATTTGTTAATAATGCAAATATTTCTAATCATCTTAAGAGTAAAACACTTCATTTTTGTTAATGGTTTTGGAGAAGGATTCTAACCAAACCAGTTTGAAGAAAAATATGAACATGTGCCATTGTATTATAACACTATCCACTTTCTTGACAGTTAAAAGTCTTTTTTTATTTTTTTGTAGCATGTAATGTATATGTTCATAGTACGTGAAGTAAATAAAAGTATAGCCAAAACTTTGACCTGGTGTCATTCTCAATCAGCTGTCATTGGAATACTTGCATTTAATAATCTAAATATAGAGCTGTGGGTGTGGGCTTTTTGAATTGGCCAAACTCATATGAAAACAAACATAGCACCTGCAGAAGACAAACCAAGATAACTAAAGTAACTTATCAACTAGTATAATATGGGGTGTTTTTTTGAAACACGGTGACTTTCTATAATCCAATGAGTTACTTGAGTCAAAGGGGTTGGGGGAAAAGTATATTGTCGCTGCAAAAAGAGGACTCATGAGTATGTTGAGACTGTAGCTATTAGTCTCAATTCTACCTACACAGGTGTATCCGGAGATAGTTTGGGGATTCTTTGGATGCTGTGTATCTTGTTTGAAAGACGAAAAGCTTTTTATTCATTCTTAGAATTGTCAGTAAAACCATGCATTAAGTATTCAAATTAATACCAGTAAGAATCTCATACAGGAGTCTCCTAACGGTTCAGAAGGACTTCTTTGTAAGGGTGGTAGTGGGAGACCACTATTTCAATGAAAGACTGAAGTGTGCAGTGGTCATGTTTTAACCTGGCTGAATCCAGGACAGCAGTGTACTATCAAGGGATGAAGCACTGGAAATGAGGACCAGGATGGCTGTGTCCCATGTGGGAGAACATTTCTAACATAGAACTGCGTTGAACTACCTTTGCCGTCATAATCCTTAAAAGCTGCAATGGAAAGCAGCCTCTAGGCCCCTAAGGATAAGAATCTCGATGGCAATACTCTAACTAAAGCCAGACAGTTTAATTCAGGGCGTACACCGAAGAACAGCTCCACGCCAGCGCGTTCTTCAGCTCAGTGCGGTGTGCCATAGTTAATCATAGATGAAACCTTGAGGCATTCAAAATCTCTCAAAGCATTTGGCCTTCTGGAGGTGCTCCCTCATTCCACAGGCTCTTGCTGCGTGGAAGAGGCCATGTTGTCTGCTCTCAGAACACTACTTACTTCCCTGTCCATTGTTTCTAGAATTATACAAGGACCAGTCTTGATGATGTTAGTACTGCCATAGTAATTTCCCTTGCTGCTAAGGGCAAGGACAGCATTTGTTTTCTTAGTCACTAAATTTCAGTGATCACAGAATGGTCGGGGTTGGAGAGGCCTCTGTGGGTCATCTAGTCCAACCCCCTGCTGAAGCAGGGTCACCCAGAGCAGGCTGCACAGGACTAGGTCTTGAATATCTCCAGAGGAGAGTCCACGACCCTCCTGGGCAGCCTGTGCTAGTGCCCCGTCACCCTCAGAGTGAAGAAGTTCTTCCTCATGTTCAGACAGAGCTTCCTGTGCTTCGGTTTGTGCCCATTGCCCCTTGTCCTGTCGCTGGGCACCACTGAAAAGAGCCTGGCCCCATCCTCCCAACACCCACCCTTCAGATATTTATAAGCATTTATGAGGTCCCCTCTCAGCCTTCTCAGGTCCCCTCTCCTAGAGTGATGGCTCCTTTTAATTTAGTTGATACGTATTTGTTTGGGTGGCTACTACAGATAACTTTCCGGATCACTGCTGTTTTGTGGAGTCTTCAAGAGGGACATGACTTATAAATGAGTGACTTTGCATTTAAGTGTACCGAGATGCCTGCAAGGTTTTTCTGTTACATCTCCACACAATAAAGATTATTCTGTCAGCTTCAGATGGAAAAAATTAAATTTTCATAGGTAAAAGTACTGCCCCAAGTTTTGCTCCAGTGTTCATACAGTATATATCGTTACTCTCTATACTGCTGGGATCTTTTGGGTGCTTACCAGAACTGCCTTGTTAATGGTACCGTGTATTTACAAACAATTCAGAGGTAAAGGTATATAATAATTCCCAGTTTCAACAAAATCAGCATTTTCTGATCATATTTTGTCTAAATTGAAAACAGGTATTTTTTTTTTCTGGACTTGACACCTTGATTTCGAACCTAGTCCAGACAGGCTAATGTCTTTGGTTTTTCTTTCGTGAAATTCTGATTAGATAATCCTGAGATCTGGAAAAGAGTTGGGGCCCAAAATGTCCCTTGGAAACGGTCCATTGATTTTCTGGGTAGGCAAACAGCAATATAAAAATAATTGTTATATTTTTAGATTTATTTGTAAGAAAATCATAAAGTTATGTTAATTTTACGTACTCTAAAGCTCTTCCTCACCAACTGAAGTAATCTGTTAAAATGAATCAGGAAACAGCAAACTACTAAAAAAAAAGTGCTTTAAATGGTGCTTTAGGTGTGTGTGCCCTCAGTCACACACCTGGACCCACTCCTGTGGGCACAGTACAACAGAGTAAACAGCAGGATACCCAAGGCTGCGTCCAAGCCGTGCCAGGGCCTGCTCAGTCTCTGCTGCCTGTCGAACACTGCGGAGGTCTTTGTGCGCTGCCACAGCCCAGGCAGGCCGAGAGCCCTCAGCCCGCTCGTCCTAGGAGAGACTGGAAAAAGAGAGATCCGAGACTTCATTCACAGCTACCCTGAGCAGATCTTTGAAGATTAAATTTGTGCCAGCCAAGCATAATCCCATTTAGCTTTCTCAAACCATCCCGATTTCAGAAACTGAGGCGTGACTGCAGTTATTCGAGTTTATGCTCCGTTTTGTTCGGAAGTACTCTGTGAGGAACTTGTGAAGCGTTTCATTTTACCTTCTCGTTCTTCTAGCCTCTTAAAACTGTTAAATTATCACGTCCTACCTCAGACATAGCAGCGGAGGTGATACCTTGCTTGAGCAACGCCCCCCCCCGAGAGAAACCTGCTCGGTCGGACCTCCTGCCTTCCCGTCACGCCCAGATTCACCGTTACGCGAGGGGCACACGGAGAGGCGTCCGAGCGGCGATGTCGAGGTCTGAGGGCAGCAGCAACGCGTTCCTGGGGACACGGGGGAGCCGCCTTCCTCCCCCCCCTCCTCCCCCGGCGCGCCGCGGGGCCTGGCCGTCGGCCCGCCCTCACGCGAGGCAGGGC
>Ga0065711_1049171_pt1 | contig 11435 bp, 8 predicted proteins | sample Hoacrofraction12_FD_59098 | JGI IMG/M metagenome (GOLD analysis project Ga0065711, IMG submission 59098) | Hoatzin crop microbial communities from Cojedes, Venezuela - Epithelial fraction 12 v2 (version 2) | ecosystem: Host-associated > Birds > Digestive system > Esophagus > Crop | place... | reverse complement strand
TTCTGCAGTTCTTCGGGATCGACGAGCGAGAGATTCCACTTGCCTTCCTCCATCGCCTTCTTGAACTTCTCGCCGTAGCGGATAACGCCCGACTCGATCATGTCGCGGATAAGGTCGTTGCCTTCACGGGTTCTCTCTCCCACTCCGGCGAACACCGAATATCCGTTGTGACCCTTGGCGATGTTGTTGATAAGCTCCATGATAAGCACGGTCTTACCAACTCCGGCACCGCCGAACAAACCGATCTTGCCACCTTTCATGTAAGGCTCCAGCAGGTCGATGACCTTGATACCGGTGGCCAGCATCTCCTTGTGGGTGGATAGATCCTCAAACTTCGGCGGTTCTCGATGGATGGGATATGCACCTGTCATATCCAGAGGTTTCATACCATCGATGGGCTCGCCGATAACATTCATCATACGACCCTTGATCTGGTCTCCCGCAGGCATCACGATAGGCGATCCTGTGGGGATAGCTTCCAATCCGCGCTGCAAACCGTCGGTATTGTCCATAGCCACCGTGCGGACGGTATCCTCACCGATATGCTGCTGCACTTCGGCGATGAGGGTCTTCCCGTCGGGGCGGACGATCTTCAGGGCATCGTGGATTTTTGGTAACACCTCCTCGGGGTCTCGTCCCTGGGTATCGAAATATACGTCGATTACCGGGCCGATAATCTGGGAGATGTGTCCTTTGATTTCTGCCATAATAATATATTTTAGGTTAAATACTTAATTCATTCAAAACTGTTATCAGACTCTTGTCGAACGGTTTGTCGCTGCGGATGGCCTCGGAGAACGGGATGTATACCACATCATTATGACGGATACCTACCATCACGTTGCGCTGACCTTGTTTCAGCGCCCTGATCGCTCCCACTCCCGTACGGCTGGCGAGAATTCTGTCATGGGCCGTAGGACGGCCTCCGCGCTGCAGATGACCGAGGATCGAAACCCTCACGTCAAACTGCGGGAATTCCTTCTTCACGCGTTCTGCATAGTACATAGCGCCGCACTTCGGACTTTCCGACACGATCACGATGCAGCTCTTCTTTGACTTGCGGATACCTCTGGCCATGAATTCTGCCAACTGGTCTACGTCGGTGGAGTCTTCGGGGATGATTGCAGCCTCTGCACCGCTGGCGATGGCGCTGTTCTGTGCGAGGAAACCGGCGTCACGTCCCATCACCTCGACGAAGAAGATGCGCTCATGGCTCTGGGCGGTGTCACGGATTCTGTCGACACACTCCATGATAGTGTTCATCGTGGTGTCGTATCCGATGGTCGAATCGGTACCGTAGAGGTCGTTGTCGATGGTTCCGGGCAGACCCACCACGGGGAAGTCGAATTCCTCGGCGAAGTCTCTCGCTCCGGTGAGGGAACCGTTGCCGCCGATCACCACAAGGGCGTCGATTTCTTCTTTCACCAGTACGTCATACGCCTTCTTGCGACCTTCGGGAGTCATAAACTCCTTCGAACGGGCGGTCTTGAGAATCGTACCTCCCTGCATGATGATACCGCTGACATTCTCGGTGGTGAAATCCTTGATGTCGTCGTTGATAAGACCGTCGTATCCGCGGTAGATGCCTTTGATCTTGAAACCGTTGCAGATACCCGCTCTGGTTACGGCTCTGATCGCCGCGTTCATTCCGGGAGCGTCGCCTCCGGAAGTCAGAATACCTATTGTTTTTATCTTTGCCATATAGTATTTATTGTATAATTGTTATCTGCAAGTATAATGCCCCGAGTCCGAGCAGTCCTCCGGCGGCCACCTTCCAGCCGAAATTACGGAGATACCACCCTACTCTCACCTTCTCCATCTTCATGAGGGCCAGCCCGCTGAGCGAACCTATGGTGAGGATGCTGCCTCCCACTGCCGTGCAGTAGGCTATCACCTTCCAGTAGTCGCCGTTAAGACCGAACGACAAGGCGTAGGCCGGATGGTTGGATGACGCGATGTCAAACACATCAGTGATGCCGAACATCGAGAAGAAGGTCATCGCCGTGGCGAAAGTGTCGACAACAGTACTGATTAACCCGGATACGATACCGAGTATCCATACGCTGTGGATATGAAGGTCGCACAGACGGGCGGCCCAACCGAGGATACCGGTTTCTTTCGCCACCCCCATCGCCAGCATGATTCCCATCACGAAGAGCATCATCTGAAGCACTCCGTACTGCAACACGCGGGGGATGCGGCGCTGTATCATCTGGTCTACGTTCTCCAGCTTGCGGTTGACGAACTCATTCACGATCCACAGGATGGAAAGTACGCAGAGGGCTCCGAGGAAAGGACTGAGTTTGGTGATGCTGTGGAATGTCGGTATAAACCACAGCCCTCCGATTCCGACGAGGAGCATCATCAGTCTCTGCCAGTAGTTGAGGTTGGTGTCATCACCGCGATACGGCATCGTAGTCCACTGTATATCCAGACGTTCGGGCAGATCTCTCATCAGCAGCATTATAGGCACTCCCCATGCCAGCATACACGGCACAAGAAGCGATAGTGAGTAGTCCGTGGCAGTGATCAGTCCCATATTCCACAGCACGAGTCCTTCGGGATCTCCGATCACGGTGAGGGCTCCTCCGATATTGGCGCTCAAGACTATAGCGCAACCGAAGATCATGCGCTGACGGCGGTTGGCGATCAACTGGTTGAGTATCACCAGCATCATAGTAGTGGTGGTGAGATTGTCGAGGTTGGCGGAGATGATGAATGTGATTACGGATATCATCCACAGGAACTTCACGCTGTTTCTCGTTCTGAGCCACTTGGCGAGAAAGTCGAAGCATCCGTTGTTGTTGAGTATCTCCACGATGGTCATCGTGGCCAGCAGGAAGAGCACTATCTCGGCTGCGCGGCCCACATACTTCAGGAAAATGTTCTGCGCGATGTATTCCTTCACGGCGACACTTGTGGGTACGGCTCCCGCAAGGAAGTCGATGTATTCGTCGGGATGCTGCTTCATGACGAAGTCGTTGCCGTAGCAGATGTATATTATCCAGCTGACAGTACCGATGAACATGGCGATGGCGGCCCTGTTCATCTTCGTCATTGTAGCTGTAGCTATCAAGACATACCCTAGTAGTAATATAGCAACTAATAAAAGTGTCATACCTGACATTTTGTCCAAATCGCTACAAAGTTAGAAAAAAAATATTAAAAACAAGGCTTTTTGGAAATATTTTTATACAGGTTTAACGAGTTTTTCACAGAAAGTTCGCGTTTTGACTAATTAAAAGGGCAAATCGGATATCCGAAAAATCGATTTGCAATCTTTATTTGTCAAAAACAACATCCAATGGAGAGTCCTGTCACGGTATGGTCATCGCCTGCTATATATTCATCGCTGCCGTTGGACTTTCTGTGGTCTATAAATGCCTTCACATTCATCTTCATTCCTGCCGACGGTATCATGAAGGAGTATCCTGCTGATATTCCAACTGTATATTGTGGCGAGGTGAGGTATTCGTATTCTCTGTTCTGGTAGACGGTCATCTCCGCCGGAGTTGTCTGCTGATCCGACGGTTCGATATAGGTGATATCTTCATATCTGTCACCATTTCCTTTTTTATAACTTACTCTTACTGAAGTGTCTATCACGCCCTTCTTAAATAAAATATTCCGTGTAAGCGATGCTCCGATTCCATTTATCGTCAGTTGCTGTCTGCGCTTGTAAGGATAGATATATGAGTTCTGCAATCTCGACGTATTATTGTATGAAACACTGAAAATCCATGTCGGCAATTCTCCTCTGATATCATAATATCCGGTGTAGGCGGCTTCGAATTCCTTCCATCTCTTCTCACCTGCCAGCACATCGTCGAAGTATTCGTAATAAGATGCTGCATTGTCGTTTTTCCGTTCGAGATAGTTTTTCTCGCTGTTCTGCAGATACTCTGCCGATATATTGTAGCTCAACTGATGCAGAGCCGTTGCTCCTCTCAGCGAGAGCATCCCTTCATACATACTTTTCTTTCTCTCGTGCGAACTGTAGGTGATGGTATACGGCGATTTCCTTCCGTAGTATCCGTCCGACGCAAGATACGACAGGCAATGATACCAGGTGAGATTTCGGCCCAGCCGCAGTTCTATCTGTCCGTCGGCTCCCGTTCCGTCTTCGAATAGCGGCATCTCCCGAGAGCTGTCTGTATAACCGCTGTTTCCGAACTGCTCCACTCGTCCGGTTAGCGCTCCGTACGACACGAGTGACTTGTAGGTCTTGTCATCACTTCCGTAGGTGCGGAAGCTAAGACTCTCTGTGTTACGATGGTAAAAGACGTCAGCACCGACGGCTACAAGCGACAGCAGATTGTAATATGCTCCGACGGAAACATTCATATCCATCAACGAGTTCTTATGTCTCAGGTCCTTGTATTTCGCATAGTTGGCCGATGTGTAGTCTATCTTCAGACCGAGGGCGAGATCACCGGCGACATTCACCCCGACCCCGCCCGACAGCCGGTATGTATCGCGATGTTTCTTCCCCTCGTTGCCGAGAGAATCCTCGACGATATCGAAAGGCAGACGGCGGGAATCGACAAACACCGAGCCACCCATCTTCTTTCCTGAGAAATTATCGTAGCTCATCTTTCCCCATACGACGGTTCTCTCCGACAGACGATACAGGGATTCTGCGTCGGCTCCTGCCTGTACCACCTCTGGCGACTGGTAGTAGTCGACAAATCCTCCTTTCCCGTAACTGGCGCTCACCGACGCACGGGAGATATTCCCGGTGGAGAATCGTGTCAGCGCGGCGGCATTGTTGCCCGACAGCCAGGGATCAGACTGTCTGATAAAAGAGAAATCGCGATGCAGAAGATCTGCCGTCTCCATACCGATACTGTCAGACTCATCCGGGAAAACGATGTCCTGAGCAAGTATGACATTGAAGGGTAGAAATGCCATGACAGCGATGCCGTATATCATCTTGTCGAATATCTGCATATCATTTTATTACAATCGATTACTCCTTTTATATTAAATTATCACTCTAAGAACATACAGATCAGTCCCTCAGCGAACATTTCTGTCGTTCGTGGAAGTCGCTGCTTGAATTGTTGGTATCGAGGAATACTATCTTCGCCCCGTTTTTCATCGAAGCCTCCGCGTCGATACCACTCGGATCGGTAGAACCGTCGACACCCAGACTGTAGTTGTATACTAGCTTCTCCGCATTTCCGTCGATAGCGAGCGTGGCCTCCTTATCCACATTACGATAGAGCGAATGACCGAGTTTGTTGGTCAGTTTCACATATCCCGCATCGATATCGGCAGTGAGCCGCTTCTGGTTCTCATCGTAAGCGGCGGAATACACCTCCACCCCGTCGATGATCCACTCGGCAGGAACCTTAATACAGGCGTTCATCGCCGTCTGGGCTGCTCCGACGGAATACCACAGTCTGTCGGCGTCAAGACCGAAGGCGAGGGGCGTCACTCTCGAGGTCTGGAAGATAAACACAGCCGGCGACCACACACTGAAAGGCCATGCCGTACCTTCTCCGTATTTCGCTGCCTTGAGGTAGTGGCTCGCCGGTATCACGTCCGACGGTGTGGGATAATACGACGTCTGGTCAAAACCGCTCTCGGGATCATACATGCAGTAATAGTCCTTATTGGCATAATTTACCGACTGACTGTAGGTCTGTGTGTTGTCGATGGCTCCGCAGATGTTCACCACCACCTGGCTGTATGGCTGTATCACCAGAGCGTTGGGGAAATACCATATCGCGTTCTGAGCCGGGATGAATCCTTCCGACTCATACACCAGAGCGCCGTCGTCACCGTAGTTGGTGTTCACACTCTGCGAATTGTTGGGTTCGCTCATTGCGATGCACAGATTGTTAAGCACTGCCGGCTGCGGACAGTTGTTGTAGAGTATGATGCACTTGTCGCGATGGAAATAACCGCTGCCGTCATCCTTCGGGCAGCCGCCGTTGTATATCTCTTTTATCACCATCTGGTCTGCGTTCTGGTCGGGAAGGAAGAAACTTACGTTTTTCACGGCGCTTGTCTGCATCGTGTCTCTCGTCCCGTCCTCGTGGGTGATCACCATTTTCCATGTCTGAGCCTCTGCCCCGCTGATGATGCCGAACAGGGCGATCATCGTCATTATCGTCTTTCTCATTGCCGTATCGTTTTTATTTGTTTGTTATCTTAAATCCACATTCCGGAGTGCGGAGGATATATATCCCCTTGCCGAGACTGCCCAGATCGACTTCCGCCCTGCCGCTGTCATCGGCTTCCACGCTGATTATCATCATTCCTCCTATGCCGTATACTCTCACCTTATCCTTCGGATGCAAGCCCTCGAAAAGGGCTTTCCCTTGCCTTAACGACGGACGGACGGTTTCTTCCGAAGCCACCTCCACCTGACGTATTCCTGTCGATATTTTCTCTGAAGAGAAAGTGTAATCCACAATATCAAACAGACTGAAAGTGAGAGTGTTCCCATTATGACTTACTATTACCGAGTCAGTCGCGAACGACAGTTCCGGTCCTTCCGACAGAGCGAATTTGCTCACCGCTCCTCCGCTGTGATTCACTATCAGATAATGCACCTCCATGGAGTCGCTCTCTCCCTGAGCCTTCATCTGCGAGGGAAGGGAAAGAACTGCCAGAGCAGCAATCATCCATACAAATATTCTTCGTTGTTTCATATTCAGTTATATTATCAGTGTACTATTCGTTTCTTCGACATCTTGAGATTCATATTCACTACGTTGGAGGAATCGGCCGACACGACAATCTGACTCTTCACTCCGTTGAAGAAATAGCGGTAGTCGTATGTGGTGTGGGTATCCGACGTACTTGCCTCATAGACGCCGGCCACGACACGGAAATGGGCTGCTCCCTGACTGTCGGTAGAATCCACAAAAACCGACGATGAGGCATCCTTCAGCTGCACTCTCACCCCTTCGTAGGGATCCACGGAGTTTTCGGGATATACCAGCTGTACTTTCACTTCGAGAATTTCGGGGCCTTCGTCGAAACCGTCGATGCTGCACGAGGAAATTATTCCCACGAGAGCTAAGATCATCGTCAGTGAGATTATTCCCCTGTATATCGGTATCCTCATGTATCGTATTTTATCTTTTATATGTTTCATTATCAGAGTTTTAATCTAAGCGAGAGTCCGTAATAATAGCTCGGGATATATCCGCTGGCGAAGAGCGATGTCTCGAGGTCAGTCTGCGACGAGTGCACTTTCTTCATATTGTTGAAGAAGTTGTTGGCATAAAACGATACCGACACGTGGTCGCCGATCTCTTTGGTGATGCTGATATTGGCGGAGCAATATCCCGATATCCTGTTGGGATTCATCGTATACGGATAGTTGGATTTCACCACCAACCGTGCCAGATCGCTGTACAGCTGTCTGTCGTTGTCTCTTGCCCATACGAACTTATCATAGAAGGGTATGAGTGTCGACGGGTCGTCCCATGTGGAGTAATATTCCGGATAAACCACCACGTATTTGTTTTCGCTTGTTCCGTCGTAGGGTTCTCCGAAGTAAGCCGAATTATCGTCGATCATATATCCTCTCGCGGCGTCGGAATATTCGCTCAGCGCCCTTCGGTACTGATAAGCCGACCACTCCAGTCTGAGCGCCACGATCATCCTTATCTTAGGGACATGCGTGGTGACGGTGGCATTCATGTTCATCGATTTAGACAGCGATCCGTTGGCAAGCGAGGCATTGGCGGTATACCCTGCCGATGTGGCATTGCAGCCTCTGTAGTATCCGATGTAGGAGAACAGCTGTCCGTCGCTCTGGGTACTCGTCACTCCGAGTGGCACGTCTGCGAAAAGGGTCTCGTCGAAACCCTTGTAGTAGTAATAGCTGCCGTCGATTCTGAGTGATGTGCGCAGCGGTCTTATCTGTGCGAAATCCACGATCCATTCGAGTCCGTATCTGTCGATGGGCGAGGCGTTGGTATAGGTGGTATTGGTGGTATATGTCTTTCTCTCGGTGTATTGCAGTGCCACGTCGTCTTTCACTCCGCTGGCGTCGCTGACGGTGACGACACCTGTGTTCCGGTCCACGCTGAAGCGACGGTTGGCAACGTCGATGCCACACTGCTGCAGAGCCGAGATTCCGGTATACTTATATGTGAACGGCGAATATATCGCTGTCGCCATATACGGATTGTAAGTGCGGTGATGATATCCGGAGATTGTCACCCTCGTTCCTTTGATATCCATTTCGAGTCCGATGTCGGTCTGATTGGTATACTGCCACTTCAGATCTGCATTATATCTTGCTTTCGATGGGTATGTGTAGTAAGCGTAATACGATGTGTTGTCGGCAGCGCTTGTCGAGGCGAAGGCGAGGCGGTCGCTGTACGACGGACGGGGGTATAACACCTGGAAGGAGGGCAGTTTGACACTCTTCCCCCACCCTGCATGAACTATCGCCCGCCGGATCCAGGCATCACGGCCGCGCCAGAGTACAAAACGGCTGTTGACACGAGGCGACAGACTGTTCACCGTTCCGTATTCCGACTCTCCGATTATGGTGATGTCTTCCCTCAGTCCGGCTGTGATCTCCAGCGAACTGTTTCTCCACTTCCTGTGGATATCAAGGGGCAGGGTCAGCTTGTCCTCCAGAAACAGAGCGAGATTGTTCATCGCCGGTTCATCGGAGTATTTGTATTCCCTCCACGACGGGGCATATCTCATATCGTCGTAATACCGTCCCCGTCCGTTGTTTCTGCTTCCGGCGAAGTCGGAACCTAACATCAGTTTGTTGATGTTCTTCCCGAAGCGTTTCGTCCATTCCCCCTTCGCACTGAGGGAATAAGACACCGGTTTCGAGTCGCTGAAGGATTTCACGTACCAGTATCCCGTAGGTCCGAGGATGATCGCCGCATCAGGATTGCTGTCGTAGTCCTGCGCGATGAAATAGCCCTCCTCGAGGGAGTGGATATAGGCTTGTGTGGAAGAGCTGTTGGCGTTATTATAACTCTCTGATTTCTTGTCGGATACTGACAACAAAGCCTTCATCGACAGATTGGTGATCCACGATTTGTTGAGCAGCCATCTCATATCGGCGTTGAGTCTGAAGTTGTTGTCTCTGGCCTTGCTGTAGTCGTCAAGATTCCTGTCGGGGTCGGCCTTGGAGTCGAAACCGCCGATATTACCGCTCGCTCCGATATTGAGAGTCAGTGGCGTCGATGACTTCATAAACACGTTCATATAGTTCATCGACAGTACGTTGCGCTGGTATGCGGTATATGGTGATGCGATGTCGGAGAACGACCTTGCTCTCTCGAACGACATATTGATTACTCCTCCCCTTCTTCCGATTTCGAAGCCCTTGTGGAGAGCCAGCTGCCGTGTGTGCTGGTTCAGTTTCCCCTCTACGATGAACGGCGACTTTCCCCGTCGTGTGTTCACCTTTACCACGCCATTACTCAGATCACCATATTCCACCGACGGGATACCGGTGACTATCTCCACGCTCTCGATATTGGCCGAACTGATATTCCTCGTCGCGGCAGCCATCGTCTCTCCCGCCGCGGCATTATTGTCGATTCTCATACCGTCGATTTCGATGGCGGTACCGAAGGAGGCGTTACCCATCTCCGACTCCCCGCTGCGCAGCGCGATACGGCTGTCACTCATCAGAGTACCGTTGACGGTCTTCCCGCCCGGCAGCAGGGTACTGATCTCGGAGAGGTTGAGGATCTGCTGGTTGTCAAGGGCCATACGGTCGATGGTATACGACGTCGTGGCCTCGTCGCTTTTCCTTTTTGCCACCACCTCCACCTCGTCGAGCTTCAGGTTTTCCTCTTTTATCGCGATGCTGAGGGTGGTGATATCCTTGTTGACATTCAGCGACATGGTACGTCTGGCATATCCGAGACACTGGATGATGACGGTATATTTCCCCTGCGGCACGTTTCTGACGACAAACCTGCCCTCGGAGTCGGAAACAGCCCACAGCCCGTTCTCGCGGAACAGCACTGATGCATATTCCACGGGGCGTTTTCTCTCCTCATCCGTGATGACTCCTCCGACGGTGAAAGTCCGGGCTTCCGATGCCAGAGTGGCAAAGAGCAGTATTATTGTTAATAAACCAGCACGCATAACCGCTGCAAAGGTAGTGATTTTTTCCCAATTGTGCAATACCTAGATATGATTATTTTGGCGCAAAAAAAATTGATTGTCTCACGACAACCAATCTTTTCTAATAACCTTAATAATCTAATACCATGAAAAACACGTTGCAAAGTTACAACTTTTTCGGTATAAATCACAAGGAAATCGGTATTTTTTTCTTGTTTTTTACATTATTTAATTAACAAGGCGTTCAAATTAATTGTTTTTTGCACAATATTGCGCTTCAGTTCGTCTCTCTCATCATTATTCAGTAGCGGTTGCGAGAGACTTACCGTCACGCTCTCGTCATCGGGAGAGAGCTGCATCGACATCATCACCGGATCGATCATCTTCTTCAGCTCCTCGAGTTTTTCGTCTGTCAGCGAATCACTCTTCACAAAGAAATCATCCACCGGCGGCAGGGTGATATTTGCGGGCAACGGATGCCATTCGGAGTCATAAAACGCGATAGTGCTCTCCGGCTCCTCTCCGAGATAGGTCCTCACCATACACACCACGTCGGCGGTATCCCTCCGGAGCAGTTTCAGCTGCACGAGCGAACTGCCGCTGAGTTTTATCTCCGTGAAGTTGTCGGTGAGCCGTGTCATCTCACTCTTCCCCCCGAGACTGTTGTCGACCACTGCCGGCATCTTCGAGTCGAGGAAGTCGATCATGTCGAGGCGGTTGTTCTTGGTGAGATACACGAGGATACTGTCAGGCATGGCCGACACCACGTCCTTCATCGTCTGCGCGCTGCCGGCGACGGTCATCATCGCGGCGGCGAGAACTGTACCTATCCGTCTGATATTCATATTATCCGAAAGATATTAGCTTCTGCCCTCGCGGAGGTCCTTCACCCTCACGGCCTTTCCCTCACTGACGGGAAGCGTGCCCTTCTTCACCAGTTTCACTCTCGGCGTCACGAGAATCTCATCCTTCAGCGCCCTCTGAATATCCTTCGTCATGCGCTGCAGCTCGGGATAGTCGTCGGTATGAAGATCTTCGATCTCCACCTCCACGGTCATCACGTCGTTGTCGTTCTCCGTGTCGAGGGTGATGAGATAGTTGCTTCCCAGACCCGGGAATTTCACGAGAATCTTCTCCACCTGCATCGGGAAGATGTTGACACCTTTTATAATGAACATATCATCGGTGCGTCCCTTGAATCTGTCGAGTCGTCTGTGGGTACGTCCGCACTCGCATTCTCCGGGGATGATGCGGGTGAGATCTCTCGTACGGTAACGGAGTATCGGCATCATATCCCTGTCGAGGGTGGTGAGTACCATCTCCCCCACCTCACCGTCGGGAACCGGCTCGAGCGTCTCGGG
>Ga0065711_1049170_pt1 | contig 11435 bp, 8 predicted proteins | sample Hoacrofraction12_FD_59098 | JGI IMG/M metagenome (GOLD analysis project Ga0065711, IMG submission 59098) | Hoatzin crop microbial communities from Cojedes, Venezuela - Epithelial fraction 12 v2 (version 2) | ecosystem: Host-associated > Birds > Digestive system > Esophagus > Crop | place... | reverse complement strand
GGACTTCTATCTTGCATAAGCAATATACATTAGCCCAATCTCAAACCCACAGATATCCTGTCCATCGTTCCATGCCTTATGTGGTTTTGTTATTTCACATTATGCTAGTTTCCACAGTTGCACAATATGTGCACTCAACACGAATCACCTTCTAGTCTATTACAAGAGCAGCACTGGAAAATTTCAGGATAATACTGAACTATACTCAGACATTTTCACCCCAGCATTTCCTCTAATGATACATCTCTCTCTTGAAACAGTCATAGGGAAGAAAAGATTCTTGAGCTTTGCCTCAATGATGCTGAGGATGTGAGTGAGTTCACAGGACATAGTTTAGCAGCCATGGCAGTTTAGCAGGCATGATGGTGTTGGGTTGATGGTTGGACTTGATGATCTTAGAAGTCTTTTCCAAGCTTAATGATTCTATGATTCTATGAGCTTTGCACCAGGAAGATCATGCCCACCACACTTACGGATGGGGTGATCTGTATTGTGTACCCTGAGAAGTCATGGTGTTAGACCGCGGGGCATTTGATGGCTCTTAATGCAGCTCAGCTAATAGTAAGAGGTTGGTGTACATCTCGAAAGCCACACAGCATGTACCCCAACAGCTCCTGGGGACTTAGGTTCTCCAGTGCAATGTAGGCTATGAATAATCTTAAAGAAGGATCAAATCACTTTTTTGCTGAAAATACTTCTGCTTTTTGATTTTGTGATTTGTAGCATGTCAGCTAACTTCAGCTCCAAGTAAAGAAGGCAGGAAGCATCACTTTAATGCTTCTGTATTTTGTCATGGGTACTTCACATCTTCTGTTTTCACTGCTTATCTGCACTTTGTATTTACCACTGCAAAATGATAATGAGGAGGTGGGGGTTAAAGAAAAATGATGAATTTTGAGAGCTGTTTATTGTCCTCAAACAGCATGATCCTCTAGGGCAATACCCCCCACCTAGTCTAAGCAGACAGCAAAGAGACATTTGGACACAAATTCAGCCACTAAGAATGAAGTCAGAGCTCAGCGCTATGATAATAAATTCCATCCTGAGAAGAAAGGAAAGACTGAGGCTGCCAGCGGAGCAACTGAGTATCTGCGGAGTTATGACTTGGTTCTTGCTTTGCCATCCCATGGCTGAAATCAAACTACGTCTGTGAGTTATTTACCTCTCTGGCCACAGGAAAATGGCAAGCCTGAAAATCCCATCGATGCTGTCCACATAGCAAGAGCTGCGCCTTTTTCACCTCTAAATACTGTGTCACACCGGAGTAGCAAGCTACACTAACTCTGGAATAAATGTGATAATGACAGTTACTGCTGTGTTATATTTTACTAGGAGTGCTTTGTGCAACCGTTTTGGTCAAGCCCTCCACCTTTCTCCAGCCCAGTCCAGTTAAGGGATGCTTCCCCTGACTCTTGCCTGTTCAGTCAGCCCTGTAGGGTGCTAAATAAATGGGCCATCAGCAGAACGTGTACTACCAACTACCCTCTTCATCTCTAGTCTATTTACATTCAGTGTAATTCTTTGACTCATGCCACTCGCAATACTCTGTCCTCAGCCTTTTGTTCTTCAGCTTTCGCTCTGTGGGTGAAAGGAATAAACAGCAGCTGCTGGAACGCAGCAGCTGAAATAGTTGAGAGTTCACATTTCTTTAAGAACAGAATCTGTGAGGATTTTTGCTCCAGTCCTTTTTTTTGTTTTCTTGAAGGTTTAGAAAGTCTGGCATGGCAACTCTTTGCCACCTGAAACAGTAGTTGTTCATACTGCCGTTTCTAAGAGAAAACTTGAGTTCAGCAGATACACCAGGGCTACCAAAGAAGTGCTGCTGTAACCCACAGACTTTCCTGCAGCCTGGTAACTCACTTGGCATTATCAGGAGTCTCTTAAACTTCCTTTGTGCCATTACCTTTTCACAGGGAGATTTCCTTCTGTTCTGAAACCTCAGAAGTTCCCCATTTCGGGTGCTTATCGTACTCTCTGTCTAGCTGGCAAAAAGAAATGTAAACCCATGGGGAAGCACTGTTGCGTGAAAGTGGAAGCAAAGGGAAGATGCATTCCCTGGGTGGGGATGCAGAGGCTGTTGGAACCAGCAGAGAAGTCTGTTAGGACTTCATGTGCTCTTCCAGAAGAGAGCAGCAGGGTGATGTCTGGCACCTCCAGGCCACACTGAACAAATGCACTGACAAAACTGGTGAACTGTTAGTTCAGTGCTTTGTACAGGAAGGGAACGACAGGTTAAGCTCTGAGACAGATATGCTCATAGCACAGGCTTGGTAGCTTCTGTTCAAATAACATTAATAAGATACCCTATGCTTTCATTGTATTTTGTGGGAGAAGAGGACAAAGATGTGGCTGGAAGAAGAATATCGCTCACAAGTCAATGGAGGAACATTTGTCTTTATGCCTTAGAAAAGCAGAACACTTTCTCACATTTTAACAGGGGGGGGAAAAGGTTGTGAAGATAAACATTTTATACCCTTAAGTTCATATTTCAAAAGTGACTTCTAAAATTCCGGGTAGTGTCTTTAGAAATGTGGGATTTTGGAGCAAGTGAAATTTTATTCTAGGCCCATGGGCAGTTTTATTTCAAATCCATCTCTTTATCTGAAACCTTGTTGTGAGCAGTTATCTGAAATTTAGCATATCAGATGGAGACCCCTGTGAAAGTCTGGCGAGGCCCTACACAATAGTGTCCTGAGACCAGGACACAATACTGTGTTTGTCGTTAGACATTTTGGGGAAACCTGGGTGATCCTTCACCAAGGGTTAGCAGAAGGCTAATGGATCCAGGAGACATAGAACAGTTTTTGGCTTCTTGCAGTCTGTGATGTCCAAGTACACAGAACACTGTTAAAAACAAAGAACAAGTCAAAAACAACATTTCTTCTCCCATATTTTCTCTGAAAATCTCAGTCAGTTTATAGGGTAACTTCTCCATTAGTAGCTTTCCGTTCCAACTACAAGCTACAGGGATAGACATTCATTCAAAGCCTTCATTATTTTTGGAAAGTTCATCACAGCACATTTACTTGCACACTGTAAAGTATTTTCACAAATTAAACCTAAGCAGTTGTCAAAATAAATGAGCAAAGTATGCTCTGTGATGCTTTATCGTTTACTTATTTATATTTTGTATTGTCTGTTCAAGTGTTTGTTAATTTGAAAAATTCAGTTATTTGTGATAGGTCAGCATCCTAGCTGTTAGCTTGAATTAGCAAGATCATATTATTTTTCTGACTAGATACATTCCTAGTAGCAAAAGTATTAGCTGAAACACAGGTATGTTTGGTCTGGAAGAGCCGTGGTCACTACAGATAATCCAAAGGATTATTCCGTGGTGGATTATCCTAGATGAAGGTTTTCTCAAACTGCTTGCTCCCTGAAAGGTCACGTCACTTCTGTGCTGGACTCGGTGTCAAGCCACATTTCGGTGTTTGCAGAGGGAGGGATTCCAAAAGGAAGGGATGGAGGTGGCAGAACTGGGTGCCATGTGGTAGGCATGTCAACGAAGGGAACGGCATGCCACACACCTGCTTTGGGGCTCTGCTGTGCCACAAGTTAACATTTTGATGAGCAATTTCCATTCTGTTGTTTTCTCTCAACACATGGGGTTCAAAAAACAGTTAAAAGAAAACTGTACCCATTTGCTCATCCCAGAAGCCTGTGATTTCAGAAGAGTCTGCCAGATTAATTTTCACTTATACAGTATTTCGGAGTTGAAACACACAGAGGACTGTGGTTTATCTTTTGAAATTGTAGTGTGAAGGCCAAAGAAAAATAGGTGTGCATTGCTCTGACTTCACGAAATGCTACTGACTGATGGTTTATAACGGTAAAAAAAAATCTTCTGCTATAATCAAAATGAGGTTTCTCAAGTCTATATAATAATAATGAATACTAACCTCTACGAGAAGGGGTTTTTCCAGCAGCTATGTCAAAAAAATTAGAGAAATGCAACAGTCTTTTTGTTGGCTGTACATCTGTAAAGAACCTGCTTTCTATAATCACCATACTTGAACTAGACTTACTTTAGATCTGCAGTAGGATGAGACAGAATATAATCTAATGATCTGCTACATTAAAACACTTCATTTTTGTCCATACTAGCCCCGTAACACCCTCTTCTCAGGGGGAATAAGATGGAAGGGAGCAGAAGTGGTTGCAGAGTTCCATTGGCATCGCTGCAGAAGGGATACGGGTCTCACAGAAACAGTTACCCCGACTACGTGTTTTATTCAGAAATAGGCCAGTCCTTTGCTAATTTACCCTGAGAAGTAACTGTTATGCTGTTGAGGAAAGAATTAGGCTTGTATTTCCTGGTTAAACCTCTAATGTGATATTCATATAGCCGAATTGGTTGCAAATTTTGGCTACTGAAAATTTTCTGGCTTGCAGTAGTCCTCTATCTGTGTAATTGGAAAACAGAAGAGATTCTCTTACTTTAATCTGACGCTTATCTTCATCCTCCTTAAGGCAGGAGAAAAGCCAAGGGATTTAGCATCTTCCTTCTTCTCTTGCAACCTACTGAGACTAACTATGGTTAGAAGCTCTTCTTGATGCATTTTATAGCTGGATGTCCATGCTGCTAGAAACCTTTTGTTGCTGAAGTCTGAAGCATTAAATCATTCAATAACCCCTTATTTTTGTCTTCCAGGAGAGCATCAGTTTGTAAAAAGTGACATGATCAACACACAAGTCAGCCTCTGACATGCCCTTTCACCCACAGATCGTGTTCATGCACTCACTAGTAGAGCCGCTTAAAGGTTTTCAGTGACCTTTTAATAGAGGTAATTTCACCGGTCCCTTTCAAGGGGTCCACTTGATTATATACCAGTAAAGAGAGATGGTATTTGAGAATGGTTGATACACTCACAATTTTTCTCAGCAAAGACCTTGACGAGTTCCTCCACAGTCAGTCTCCTTGGGCTAAAATTTCAACCTATTACATGGGGATTTAGCCACTCATTTCCCATAAACATCAATGGGAGTCATGTGGCTAAATCCCTGTGCAACACATTGAAAATGTATTCCCTTATGTTTAAACTCATTTTGATGCAGATGCTTTCTTCTGCAGGAAAGAAGTGAAACGAAGAAGCCATTTATTTCTTTCATTTGTCCGCCCCAGATCACCAAACCCCCAAATTATCTTCTCTTCTGCCTAGGTACCAGAATATCCCACAGGATTTGCTGAATCTGTGTGTGACACTAAGTTAGAGGCCAAGCTTCAAGACACTGGGACAATGAATGCTAATTTGTATTTATTACCCACTCATGTGTGGGGAAAATTGGACAGATGACAGGCTGTCCCTTCACCCATGAGAACAAGATTTCTCATTTCTCTCAGTTCTCCATCAGCTGCTGTATTACTTGTTCAAGGAGGGACTGCATGCTGCTTTTAGTGGATTTAACTAGTGATCTTTGACTGCATGTTACAGTGTAGGATCACTGCTTGGCTCTCGGTTGATGTGTACTTTGTGATACTCTCCCACAAGATTAACGGATCTGCTATGATCACGACATGGAGATTCTACTTTACTAACTTCCTTAGTCAGGAAGAGGGTCTTTTAGACTAAATATTGGAAGGAAGGGGAATGAAAGGCTATCAGGATGTAGGCACAAATGTGAATATACTATTTCAAAATCATCGGGCATGATTTTCGATAATGGCATATGTGTGTTAAGATGCAATTTTGTACCTGGAAAGAATTGTATTCATTATAAATGGCAGGTGCTTTTAAAGCATTTAAATATTGCATTTTCTATTTCCACCTGCACACCAGGTAACTGGGTATTAATATGCTACTAGTTGAGCCCATGATTCATTGCAGGTGCAGTGCTTGGGAAATCAAGGATTGCATTGAGGTCCTGATGAAAATCATGCCCTCAGGCACATCTGAGCTCCATTTTGATCAACAAGCCAAAAATAAGACCTTTATTTCAATTACAGTTCGTCTGATTTTGAACGTAATGATGCAACTCGAAGTCTATTGGCTTAGCTCCTGAGACCCAGAAAGGAGGATGTCTGGGACCTTGTCTATTCAGTGGAATAGAGGTTCCCATTAAATTCACTCTGATCTCATTACATGTCTTTTATTTGGTCAGAAGCTCTATTTTTGCTCTTCCTGGCCTTATTGAATCTGTTGTTGATTCATTGTGCAGACTTGGTATTAATGAAAAAGACTGCCTCACTCAGGTCTCTCCGGAGGGTGAGATTTTCCATAGCCCTGTGTCTGTACCATGCGTTGGAAGCACAGACTCCGATGGGTTGCCTTGTGAAACTAGATTCGAGCAGAGCTTTATTAATAGGCTGATGAGATGTATCAGCTTGGTGAGGCTGCCTGCCTCCATAATGAGCGAGGGCTGTATTTTACTTCTCTTAACGAACAGAAAAATCCTCAGTGATGCCTTTCCTGTCCCCCTGCTATCCCTGCTCCACATTCCTTCTTCAAAGACCTCTTTAAAGGTCTCTATTATCCCAGCTGCCTTTAGGTGTCACTCGAAGCTTTGGGTTCCTCCTGTTCATATGGTCCTTTGTGTGCTGAGCCATGGCCTGCCATTCAGCTGCCCCAGCAGCTTGGGGGCCCACTGGTCACCCCCCAGCTACTGCCTCCCTCACTTCGTGATTGCACTGGTTGTCCGCACTACTCACACGTCTTTAGGGTTCAGCGTTTAAATAGTGTTGAAGAAATGAAAGTAATTCATTTCAGTAGCTTTTCTCATTTTAAGCAAAGCTGGATGTCAAAGGCTGTACCTGCGTTACTGGATTGGAAACACTGCCACAGGAGAGCACAGTTGTCCTAAAATATGTCATGGGCAGAAGACCTCTAATTTTAACTTGCGTAAGAGCGGAAGGACTGACTTCCATCCTGCTTCTGTCAGGCATTGCCAAGGCGTCCTAGCTCCTTTTGCTACTAGACTTCAGCAACTGTTAATCTGGTCTTTTCCATTTCGAGATGGATCTGAACATTTTTGAGTGGGCCAAATACTTTCTTCGCCTTCTGACTAAGCTTAGGTCGCTCATATGGTAAATCATTAATTTGGAGACTATATTCTGCCTTTGCTGGGAGTTAAGAGTGGTGTTCTAATAGCTTCCTTCCATCTGGAACAGTCATAAACCAGATGGATAAAGGATTGGCACCACTTATTTGGAGTCTTTACCCAATTCACCCTGTGTAAAGGGACCTTGCAGTATTTCCCAGACAATTGTTGCATGTATCCAGAATCAGAAGTGAAAAATATCAGGATCAGATGTGTGGGCTGCCACTTGGGGAAAGTTTTGGAGAGGTGAGCAATAAAAATTATACCTTCCTTTAGCAATATTATATTGGAGTCCATGATGAGGAACCATATGTAAGATTGTTTTGTATCTAAGAATTATTTGAAAATGCAATCGTCTAGCTTGAATTCCAAAGTTTATAGCACCTTGGGTTAAGCCAGTTCAATACAGCATTTATTTCTTGGGTAGAATGGGAAGAGATAGATTTTCAAGGATGTTGTGTATAAAGATCTTGGCATCTTGTCTTACTAGATCCATTGTTTTCCTCCCCGTTTTCATCAAAATAAATTCATCACACTGCATTTCAGTACATTCCTTTAATATGATTTAATAAGAACAAGAATATTGCCAGAAACTAGAAGTTGCACCTATATTAATTTATTTTGGTAAATTAGAAATATTAATATTTTCATTAGTGAATGGCTAGAAGGAAGAAGTCAAGCGGTTCTGGTGTGTTGCAAATAGCATTTATTATAGAAAGCGTTTTCATTTACAAGATGTCTTTAAAGAACTGCTCTTTGGCCCCGGCCATGCTGTAGTCTTCAAGAATTGCTTTGGAAACGCTTCTGATGCTGCTGAATACCAGAACAGATACATGATGGTAGCCTATTGTATTTTGGCTTAAAGAAAAGAAAGGAAGAAAAGATAATTCAAGGAAGACTATAAAATTCAGATGACAAAGTTGAAAGGTTCACAAAAGCTTCGTAAGTATGCCAGAGAAGTCATGGAGACATGGTATTGCGAAGCACAAGAAAGGAAGCAGGAAGGTGAGTGTGCTTAAATGGGCAAAGGTGTAAGAGGTTGTTCAAGCCAAACAAATACTTTTCACTAAGCACAAGTCTAGGCCAAGCAGAGCTATAAGAAAGGTTTACAAATCTCAGATAAAAGTTACAGAAAAAAGGATACAACGGTGGTTGCAAAAGCAAAGAGCAAACCCATACAGAGACACAGCCTCTGTACTTGAGGTTGAAAAGTCTGATGGGGGAATGGATAGGGCCACTATGAAAGAAGAGAAGAAGCATTTCGGGGTAGGAATACTATGATGTTGTAAAGAATTTATTTTCATTTGTCATCATTCTATGTATTGGAGGAGCCCTTTCTAATATTCAGCTGAGTAAGATCTTCTTTAGACCACTTTCACAGGGGGTGTATGGAAAAAGAAAAAAACCGTGAATAGCGGCATATCATCTAGCATCATGTTGCGTATGAATTCTAGAGCACTTAGGGAACTGAGAAGGTGGTGTTGGTACTCCTAGCTGAAAACAACGTTCTTAAAATTAGCTGGAGGAACAAGGAGATTCAAAGGTTGCTCTATTTCTTTGAAAGACCACACTGTCAACTTATGAATGAATTTGGCAAACCTTGCTTCAGTAGTTTGTCAATTACTTACCACTGTTGTTAAAACCATAAACAGTTTCTTGTAGGCTGGTTAGTCTTTACTGTCTCTTTCCACTTGCTTGGAAGAATCTGTCTGTGCCTGAGCGCTTCAATGCCTACTGCCTCCTGACCTGAAAGGGCCATCCCTCTGTTCCCGGGTGTCGTCTCTGCACAAGGGCACCTTTTGAAGCACCGAATGCCGGGAGGTTCTGCCACGTCCTTCTACCAGCTAGGTGCTGGTCTGTGAAGCTGTCATTGGCAGCTCACATTGCACATTGCATCTAGGATCCATTTCCTAGGGTATCCATAAGGGTAGAAGAGATGGGGCAAATGTTATCACTACAGAAGTTAATAATTCAGTCCATTGTATCTTTGTGGTTTCACGATAAGGACTGTATTAGAAGAGCCAGTTCCTTTTAGCAGTTTCTCCCTGAAATGTGCTGGAATGTGAAGTGTTCAGATGTAATCCTTTGTGCCAGCACCTCTCTCGCTTCATCTTCTGCCGTTCCCAAATTGCAAATTTGTCTCAAGAAAGATGCTAAATTGAGGTATTGGGTCAAGAAATGTGTCCCTTAGAGTAACTCATTAGAAAACACTTAAAATGCAGCTGTGCCTCTTGTTATAAAATCAAATTAAACTGAACTATAAAAAAAATTATAGGAGAACAAAAGCACCAAAGTAATAAGCAGAAACATATTGGCATTCAACGTGGGTTCACCTGACCCTCATAATATGGAAATAGACAATTTAATCAGTTATTTACAAACTGCAGGAAAGAATACAGCCTGTTAACGGCAGTAGTCCAGTTTCCCTGTTGCCATGTTTGTAGCACAGGTACACAATCCAGAGAGTAAAATTTAAACTTGCACCTAGTATTTACTACTATCTCCTTAAATTGGTGCTGGATGAATGCCAAAAACTCTGCTCAGACAAGGGACCAGCAGGAAATTAACAGCTTTTCTCTCCTAAAATACCAGAGCTATAGAAGCTGCACACCAAATATTGTGGTTTTCAGCCTTCTGAAGGCACATGGGCTGTTTTTCATTATTCATCCCAATCATTGACAGTAATAAAGTTACATTAGTCTGGTGGCCATCTTGGCTTTTGCGCTTTTGGTTCAGCACTTCTTTAGTCCTGTCTTGTGAACTAGGAAAATTTGCCACAGGAGGCCTGATCCTGCTCAGAGGGCCAGAGTCACTGATGTCAGTGAGACTACCAAAATAAGAAAGGCCTGTGAGGATTAGGCTCTTGGTGTTCCTACCAACTGAAAATAGGTTGGGGTCCCATTCAAATTGTCAGACGGTGGTGGCAACTAGAGCTGCTTGATTTCTGAAACCTGACATCATCTGCTCTGCCTGTGTTACAGCCATTTTTGTGGCCCTGTGGCAAAGCTTTCAAGGCCAGTATCTTGTTCCAGCACCAGTCCCATATTTTGATAAAAAAAGACAATTCTCTCTGTCCTCAGCGCAACAAAACAGTGCAGAAACAGTCTTGCAGAATGACCTCAGCCATTCAGAGGAACAAAAGGCTGAACAGGGAAGGTCGTCATTTTGGCTTTTCTTGCTTATGCTTGCCCAATTTCTAACCTTAGCATTAATGTAAAGCATAGCTACTGTGCTTATGTGTTTTCCATGAGCGTTGGTATTATCTGTAAAGAATTGTTAATGCCTTACAAGAGTGTTTTCATAGCTCACCCTAATGATCAGTGTGTTGGAAACAGGGATCTTAAAATATGGATTACTGATGTGATCATTTGCCCCAGTTGCAACCTTTCTAGATAATCTCTAATGCAACAGGCATTAAAAAATACAGCATGTGATAACAGGGGCTGCTTAGTTACTCCCTAGCAGAGCTATGAAGAACTCTGTATTTTCACTTTGCAAACCTTGGCAAAAATATAATGCTATATATGCCAAATTTTCAGAAATGATGGAGTTTTGCTTTCATGCCCAGGAATAAAATAGCCTAAGGTATGAACCAACAGAAAATTTGATGGTAGGGGGAATATCCCAAGAGCCTCAGATGCTGTCTTTTGCTAGACTGTAGACATTAGCGGATATTATTTAATGACTACAGCAGGACAAAGATTTCTCTGGACTTTCTGCTCTGAGAACTACAAAAATAAGCATCTGACATTAAGTGGAGTAATAAAAATACCTTCTCAAACAGTATCCTGATTTGACAAATCTCGACTGAAAGTAAATGAAATAGCTGAAATGCCAACCCCTGACAAAAATGGAGGAGAGACATGAGAATGAAAAAATGTATCATCTAGGTTAATAATTGCTCTCTCTGTTATTAAAATTGAAAAGACAAGTTAGTTTACTGCTGGATCATTCATCTGCTAGCTCACTTAATAGACCAATGCAGAAGTTTTCAAAATTTCTCTCAATTTTACAAAACACCAGTTCATTGCTGCAACCTGGAGTGAAGCTGTTTACAGCTCTGTGCTAAGTAGAAAGTTCAAATCAATTATTGTCCATTAGAGTTAGGTATAACTGATGAAATATCCCCAGAGGAGTATTGTAAATGTATCAAGATGTCCTCCCCCATTACAGAAATGGGGAGGCATGGTGAATTACTTACCTTCTCTCTTACACTTAATGTCTCTGAAATGCTGCCAGGCAGAAAAGGCTTATCTTGTCTCATTGGGTTTAAGAGAGGTCTATGCTGTAGTCTGGGATACAGGGGAGGAAAAAAAAAGGTAGTAGTACTGAGGGCAGGCCCACATTAAGCTTTATTCCCAGGCAGGACCAAGAACAAAAAAAAAAAAAAAAAAAAAAAA
>Ga0065711_1049169_pt1 | contig 11435 bp, 3 predicted proteins | sample Hoacrofraction12_FD_59098 | JGI IMG/M metagenome (GOLD analysis project Ga0065711, IMG submission 59098) | Hoatzin crop microbial communities from Cojedes, Venezuela - Epithelial fraction 12 v2 (version 2) | ecosystem: Host-associated > Birds > Digestive system > Esophagus > Crop | place... | reverse complement strand
TTCTTCCTCATCTTCAGACGGAACTTCCTGTGCTTCAGTTTGTGCCCATTGCCCCTTGTCCTGTCGCTGGGCACCACTGAAAAGAGTCTGGCCCCATCCTCCTGACACCCACCCTTCAGATATTTGTAAGCATTATAAGGTCCCCTCGCATTCTTCTCTTCTTCAGGCTGAACAAGCCCAGCTCCCTCAGCCTCTCCTCATACGAGAGATGTTCCAGTCCCCTCATCATCCTTGTAGCCCTCCGCTGGACTCTCTCCAGTAGCTCTTCATCTTTCTTGAAGTGGGGAGCCCAGAACTGGACAGAGATTTACTCTTTACAAGAGATTATAGGTTTTGATATGCATATTATTACATTTGATATGCATATTATTACATTGTTTGAGAACGAGAAAAAAGTAGATATCTGATGCTATTTAAAACTTACTTAGATTGCTGGTGAGGCTTGTGAGCCAGTGAATTTCACCTTCATGGACTAAACTGGGATTTTCCATTTTTTTCCTCTGTATTCTCTAGTTCTCTTAGCCACAGTCCCAAGAGCGATATTTGGGATCTCCTCTTGCAACAAGAGTGGGAAGCAGAAGGACAGCTCAATTCAGCTTGAAGCTGGACTTCGCAAAGGAAATGTGGTGAGTGTAGAATGTGCTTGAAAAGAAATTAACTGGCAAAATTGGTCACAAATAAGATGATGGGAAGAAGCAAGTGACTGAGGTAAGATTTACTCTCTAATAGGTTACCAGTTAGTTTTAAACCATAGAGGCCCTTGTGATTACAGGTCGACTTTCAAAAATGGTCTTGAAAATTTGTGATAAGTAAAAGGAAGAACTACAAAGGTGTTTTGATGACTGAAGCAGACCTTGCAAAATCTAAAGCATATGCTTTTCAATAAGTAATCAAGGGGAAAGACGGGTGTGAATTTACAGAGGAGCAATTAATGGTTCATATACTAACTTGTCTTACTGTGAATTATTTACATGTCCACACTAAAATATGTTTCTGGTTTATTTGTTTGTTTTCCATCAATGAGCACTTTACGTAGCTGCTCAGAATATATAAATATTTCTATGGGAAAAAAATTGCGGAGGGTTGCAGTGAGAGAGACGTAAGGCGAGCGTCTGGCACTTGAGTCTCACTTTGTATCAGAAACCTAGCACTTCTGAAGCGAATCACCCAGTTGTCCTTGCTTACTCTGCTGTAGTGCACATCACGGTAAGGCCTTGGAGAGTACAAGCTGTTCTCCTTTTTAGTGAACTTGAGTCAAAGAGGCTAATGGATGTTAGCAAACTGGAATTAGACCAGTCTGAAATGCATGTAGAGCGCTCTGTCTGATCAACAATTGCACACTGATAGGTGGTGGAAATATAATTAAAAAACCCCATTTGTTTAAGGTTCAGTTAGATAGTGGATATTTTGTTGCTGCTGTAAGCCAGATAGATACATTGCAAATGAGACTTTTTTGCATGCTTTTATCTCATTTTGATGATTCTTGTTCACATTGTCCTTTCCCTTCTGGTTTCTTTACAGTTATACCATTGCAGTCTGGTGTTTCATTTTCTTTGCTGTGGCTCACGGAATAATTTTCTGAGGAATCCAGGACTCCTCCATAGCCACAATGACATCCGTCTTCCTTTCTCTATAAACTAATCATTACCTAGCTGTTCAGTGCACTTGTTCTGCTGTTTATCACATCAAACACAGGGACAAGTAGCAATTGCCTTTCTAGAGCATGACTAGAACACTCAAGGAGAACTGGACTGCTAGAAAGTTATAGTCTTTGACTATTATTTTAGATACGCTTTGATGACCAAAATTGCATGACTCATTTCCACCCATTTGCCTCACTGATCTACTTGAATAGCCTGACAGAGCTGTAAAACCATACTTAAAATGTTAACTAGTGAGGCACACAGTTTTCACAGGGTGCACACTCCCTTCCACCAAAAGGATTACTTTCCAAAAATAATATTTTTTCATTGTTCAAGTTCCAGATTATGTTATTTCACAGTCCTGTAGACCACTACAGAGATTTTAAAATTAGTTCAAACTGTGTACCAGTCAAAATTTATCACATATTTTTTTCTTAAACCAAAGTGTTTTGGCAAGCCATTTTGATGACTATTTATTAAGCATGAAGTTGTTTGAAACACCTGATTGTATCAGAAATTAGAATTTCAAAATGTGAAGTATCTTAGTCCTGCACCGCACAAAAACCATATGTGCACAGTGTGAATACTTTGGCATTGCACAAATCTATAGGGTTAAGGAGTAAACTGGTTTGGCCTGAATATGTAGGTGTAGTATTATTTCTGTTAGCTGGCAAGCTAAATACAATTGCTCTAATCAGATTATCAGTCTCCAAATTTTTACTGGATTTACTGAAAAATAACGCTTGCCAGAAACATTTCTCCTGGATATCTGCTGGTGGAATATCTGAAATGAAACTATTGTGGAAGATGTGTCAGTGAATTTGTGGGGCTAGAAACAACCTCTAAATGATATCATGTTCTTTCAAAAGTGCTAAAGCTCCTTATATTTCCCATTGATTTATCTTTAAATAAGAGAAACAAGCCTGAAGATGTTAAATATCCTTATATTTCTGACTGGTTTTTAAAAAATAACAGAAAAATCTCACAGATACATTTTCCCCATGTTATTTTCAGCAGCTGTTTTACCTTGTCATAATACATATATCATCACTTAAATTTTATTATGAAGGTTAAACAAGCCGTAAAGCATCTTTTCCTTTTATTGTGTTGCTGTTGGAAACATGATCACACTAATAGCACTTGCACTGTACTTAGTTTAAAGAAAATATTATTAGACAGTATTATTATTGATGTGACTTAATAACAGAGAAAAGACATTACAAGTGCTGGATCAGATTTCTCATGAGAATAATGATTTCCTTATACCTAAAATAACTCCTTTTTCCCTTCCTCTTCTTCAAAGCTTTGTACTTTAAAAACCAGAGCTGATAGAGCTTATTGATCCATCCAGGCTTCTGTTACTATCTGTACATGTCATCTGGCTACTTAATATTCACATAGCTTGTACACTTGCTTTGGGGTAAAATTCCTGTTTAACTACTCCAGGATGTTTAACGTCATGACTGAAACCTTACAGTAACCTATTATCATACAGGAAAAAAAGTGGCATACTTGTTCTACTTATAATTTGAAATTATATGTGTGCTTTTTTCGCAAGTGACGGTATTTTACAGCGCCATGTGACTTGACAACGTACTGTACAGATCAAAGTAGATTTTGCAGCAACATATGAAGGAAATACAGCAAACAAGATGTGCAGGTGACTTTATTTAATTTTATTTTAATAAATGCTTCTGCTTTACTTCTTTTTTTATGTACTAAGTTGGAGCATCTTTCATACAGCTATCATTCTTCAGTAGCTATGTTTCCAGGAGGAGGCATCTGGGCCACACTCCAGCAAAATATTTAAGATTTTGTTGAACTAACTTCAAAATGGGAACTGTTCATGAACAGCTCCCTGAGTGCCCTGAATGTCAAGGTCCCATAGATATAAAGAAATCAACAATAATGCCAGGAAGCCATCCCAGGAAAGAGGAGATTTGGAAGCAGAGAAAAAAGAATGGGAACTGTATGGTCACATATAAGTCAAACATTTTAAAAATTTAATAACTTGTCAGATTTTTATTCACCTGATAAAAACAGATAAAGAATTGTCTGATTAGCTGTGTCGTGGATGCTTGAAGGCAAGAAGCAGGCATTTAGAAACACAACAGCTACAAATATATTCACAGATCAGGAATAAATCTGTTGCTGCACATAGACAGAAAAACTTCAAGTAGTGATATGGAAGAGGTGGAAGAGTTCACAATGTACTTTATTTCTGTGTTTGGAACTAAAGTGTTTAAAATGAAAGCTACAGGAAGCATCTGAGGCACCACTTGATGCTAAAATGAAATCTTTTCTGGTCAACACATCTAGAAATATATTCCTTTGAATCTTCAGGAACTAGATAAGGAGCTCTCTAAACCAAAGAAGGGCTCAAATCAGCAATTTGGAGAAGAGCTGAAGGGCATCTCTTGATCTTGATCTCTCACACCTTTTGAACGTGTCAAGCATGTGTTGAATCACAGTGACACCTCAATAAACTGTAGTTAAAGCTAAGCAGACTCGTAAGTACTTTTTAAACTCCCTCCTAGAAAGCTTGCATTATGTAGGCAATATGGTTTCCAAATCATGAACAAGGCATAACTTTGCCAACAAAAAATCAACAGAAGCTGAAGTTAGATGTAGAAGAGGTATTTATGGATCAAAACTGAAGCTAGGAAAAAAAGAAAAAAGGACCAGGATTTGAATGACTACTGGCTTCATGTTTACAGAGTTATAACTTTAAAACACGTTTACAAATACATGTTCTTTACTCTTGTTCCTTGTTTATAAATAACAGCATACAGAATAAGTATTTTACTTCTTAATCAGGATTATTAGCTAGTTTCGCAGTGGTAACAGTAATTTTGGAGCTGTGCCTGCATTCAAACACATCCAATTTTATCAGAAGCTTGGAAGCTGGAAGTCCCATATTCTCTTGCAGTTGTCTTTACTAGATCATAATATTTAACAGACTTACCACCTTAATCAGTTGTAAATTATCACATCAGCATTTACTGAGCCACTTCACAAACTGCTTTCTAAGAAGCGTAGATTCTATATCCCATGGAAGTACAATAATGGTATGTGTTCTGGCAGCTTGGTGAGTCTGTGAGCTCAAGAAGACTGGCATTTAGTTCCAGATTCAAGCACTGGCATTAGACTTAGTACAGAATGATAGATCTGGGAAGTTATTCAGTTGCTGAAAGATTCACATCTGTTTTAGGCATAATGCAACATCCCTTCAGGCTCTGCTGGGCAGCTTGATGTCCATTAGCAATAATCGCTGTTTAGTCACCTAGATCACACATAGACATGTGCATTGGTGACTTCAGTGTTCAAGTGTGCGAATCTTGAACCGCTACAATATGGGCAGCACCCTGTTGAAACAGAATATGCATCCTGGACCACTCGAGATGCCTTATGAGTATCAGAGATGTTTGAACAGATTGGCAGATACGACGCAAGAAAGGGAGACCTGCACCTTTCTGCAGATACAGATACACTGTGACACCTGTTTAGCTAACTGAATCCTACTCTTTGTGTCCAGTAAATTGGTTTAGATCACATGGTCATCTCAGCTTTGTTACAACACTAATTTGGATCTCTATTCTCTGTCAGGCTACCTCTTTTAAGGACTGTTGCAATTCACAGTGGGGTTCATTACACCTGGCTTTAGCCATATGCTCAAATACATCTTTGTGGCTATTCAGAAACTGACTGGATGAGGCCTTGAGCAATATTATCTAAGTTGGTGATGCCCTGAGCAGTAGATTGGACCAGATGACCCCCAGAGGCCTTTTCCAACCTGTAGGACGTTGTCGTTCTGCTTACATTTGAACCAACTGCCCTCAGCTGCTCTGAGAGCCTGTGAATGGGTGTTCAGGGGGAGCACATCTGACAAATGTAGGCACTAACTACAGGGTGAGGTCAATTGCAGCTGACACGTCCCCATTTTTTGCCACTGACCATAGAGAGAGTGTATAGTGAAAGGTTCAGATGTAGACACCTGCACTGAAGATCTCTAGGATTCAGCTAGTCAGGTAAATCCCTCCCTCAATAACTCTGAGACCTTTATCTTCTCAAATTTGTTTGCCCTTGTCAATAAGAAAAAAAAAATTATTTCTAAGGTAAAAGTGTTTTAAATGCATTATTATTACATCCATATTAATGTATTTATATAATTTATATAAATTATAAATTAGTTTATAAATTTATATAAATTATAAATTAGTTACCTTTATTGTAACTAACACACAGGTAGACAGTGTGGTCACATAAAAATGTTTTCCCTTAGAAATTAAGTTTAAGAATGTAGTGGGATAGCAAAGCCTAAGAGAATAGTGACAGGAACATATTTAATGGTTAGTGAGATGATAAATTTTTTTTCCCAACTTTTATCCCCACTTGCTCTGTGACCATAGGCAAGGCACTGTGTCTCTCAGTTTATTCAAATGTAAAATGGTTATAATTAATATTCAGCATAATTAATGATTAAGTGCCTTGAGAACATGTGATGAAACAAGCTCTAGAGGAGCAGATTATTTTTACTGCAACCTCTTTAAAACTGTATCCCCTTGCCACGTTTTTTCAAAAAGTCTACAACTCCTTACTAGAGCTAAATGACTAATTCGAATGAATAATTTATCTGAAGAATTTTGCTTTGTTTTCTCTTTGCAAATTGTTCTCAAATAGACTGAAAAATTCTTGGGCTTATTAGTTATTGCCAAATTATGCACAGATCTCTTCAGTGACTATTTCTGTGTCTGAAGATCACTGATTTTTTTCCTGAAAGTGTTAGTAATTTGCTGTTTGCACTGTGCTGGTAGTCCTTTCCTATTATTGAAAAGCATATGTAAGTAATCAATACAGTCGTACCTATGTGTAATGATATTTTATAAATAAATACATATATATGAAAAAGTCCTGATTCAGGGATTTTAAAGGTCAGAGAGCACCAGGAGACCACCTACTCAGAACATCTGTAGAGTCAGTTTCTCCTGAGTTAAGCCTAATAATTTGCACTTGACTCAAAGTGGCAGACTCCTTTTAAGAGGATCTGCAAAAGATTAATGAGAAAAGGAAGCATATTTTCAATAGACTTAAATTCACTACATGGGGATTTTTTTCTTCTCCTTCCACTACGAATCAAAGATGACTACAATTGTTGTATTAAATTACATCCTCCATTCATTCTTGATTGGATGACTTCAAGAGGCAGAGGACAATGTACTGCTGTTGGTATGTTCTTCCAATACTTAATTACCCTGTGTTAGAAATGTTTCTTACTCATAATATGAATTTGTCAGGCCTTAATTTCCTAATATCGGTTCTGGTTAATAACTTTCTATGTCAGTACTCGCTATGAAAGTATTTGAACATCACTATCAAGTCACCGCTTGATATTTTTCACGAGCTAAACAGATTGAGTTTCTTGAGTTGTTTGCTGTAAGCATGTTTTTAAGCCCTCAAATAACAGTTTGTTCTGAACACTGTCTTGAAATTGTTGACGTGCTTTAATATTCTACTGCCAGTCTCAGCAGTGCCTTTTATATAGCTAAAGTTCATGACATATTGATTAAGAACATCCGTTTCCTACTCAGATATCAGGACAAATATCGTAGTGACTGTTGCCAGACACATGATGAATCATACACACTTTGAAAAAAGTTTCAGTTGCACACACACATACACACACACACTCCACCCACCACCCCAAATTCATTTCTGATCAATGCAAATATTTCTTTTGACTGAAAATTACATCTTTAATTCAGTAGATATTTGCACCTACTCAATTAATTTAAAATACTTTGGTTAAAATTGGCACATTTTAAAAAAATATGCTAATTTGAAAAAGAAATAAAAATACGTATCATTTGTAAAATAAGTAAGCACAATGGTTGATTTTACGTGTCTTTGAATGAAAGGCAGGACCCAAGTTTTGCTCTGTTTGATCTTCCACTTTTCAGTGATATTGAAAATGATCTAAATAAGTTTTATCTGTCTCTCTGTGTGACTTATGCCGTTAACTGCATGAATTGCTGTTGTTGGAACACAACATACAGTGAGATATTTTTCCCAACTAAGGTTCAGAATTAAAATTAATTTTTCACAATTTATTTTTATCTACAGGAAAGCAAGCAAGCTATACGGTGACCCACATCAAACTCAACCAATATTTGCATTAAAATCAGAAAACACAATCCAATCCTGAGAGAAATCTATTCACCATGAACACATCAGGAAAACAGGTTACAGCAAAGCCCTGCTCTGTGGCTTCCTCCAGACCTCTGATATTCAATAGATACGCTCATACTGGATTCCGTAGAGACTGGATCAGGCTCTGAGCACAAGAGTTTCTTGGCATCACATAGCGGGTTATATGAATGGACACTTTCCTTTATTTTGCGCCTTCACCATCTGTTCTGCCCTCTAATTACAAATGCAAAATGAACATAATTGAATACTGGCATCACACAAAAATAAGCTAGAAGTTATTTCAATGCATATGTGTGTTCTTTATTAAATACAACAAGCATCTGTTTTGTTTTCTTATGTTTCGAGACACAGATAGAGGGAAATTGCTTTTTCCTGACAGAAAGGATATTTTTTATTAGTAAATTAGAATGAAATACAAGACAACACTTCACAACAGTTGGTAAATGACAGTTTCTGTAAGCAGAGATTCAGGCCTGAGTTCTTTTGTGAGGAAGCACAAGAGGAACAGCTAAAACCAGGAAGGAAAGGTATTACTAAATGTTGTTCTGACTCACTATTGAAGTCCAGCTCTTGGTCCAGGTGCCACTGGAGCTATGCGATTCACGTAGAAGTAACAACTTTCGAGTAGGCAGCAAGACACATGCGCTTCCTCCTTGTAACCTAAGCTATACATCAGCAGGTGCTGGCCCAAGCTAGTGTCTGCCTTCCATAACAGTGTAGACCCTCTTATGTTTAATTCTCATTATAAAGTGTTACTTATGAAGTATCATGGTACTTTACAGTGTACATATGGGGTTTAAGCATAGCCATCCCTATTTTTCAGATAAAAAGGGGCAGTTCAGAGGCATTATTATCTGTATATACCCCACACTGCAAACATAACAAACAGATATATCTATACCAGTAAATAAAAAAAAAGGGATAGGGAGTCACCTCTGGGCCTGAGGTCATGTTGCATAGAATGGCTTGTGTCCAGGCTGCTCAGGATCAACCTTCTCTAGAGCTGCATTGGTATTATATTGTACTTGGTCCTGCTTCTTCAGGGTTCCAGTGCCCCAACTCATGATTCTTCTTTTTTATGCGATTAGTTAGTTCAGAGTGCCTGAAATAATGCAGGACTGTGCTGCAGCCTGCCAGAATGATGTTTTTTATAGTTTGAAACTGAGGACATTTGTAACATGCCCTAGTTGTAGCCAGAAAGCACATGGCTGGTGGTCAGCACAGGTTCCCCTGAAACATCATTGGAGTGTTTTGACTAGGAGAAGGCAAGCTTGCTGCTAGCCTGTCCAACCTGTTCTCCACAGCAGTGAGTTGTCCTCCAAGGCATGCCTGGGTTTTGTGTCTGAGAGCTGGGATAGTTCGCCCAAAAAGCCAGGAAGTAGGTGGTGTGCCCCAGGAGCTCGGTGGCTTGCACGCAGCAGAGTAATTGTACCCATTGAGACTAGACCCTTGGGAGAAGTCTGTTGCTATAAAACTTGCACTGCAATAATGGTCAGGCCTTTGGTGACTTCAGTAATTCAGAGTCCTGAATTAAGCCTATGGAGTCCCCACAGAGGCCCCAGGGAGACCGAGGCATCCTGACCGGGATCAGCAAAATCCAGACTGGCAAAATATACCTAGGCTACTCAGTAGGATAGTTATGGAGAGAAGTTTGTTTTAAAATAAACTACTCTCTGACAGTTAATTTCTGAAATCCAGGATTCACAGACATTAATACTTTCCAGTAGTATTATGCTGAAACTGGTCCTTTATCACATACCACAGTAAGCATTTACTGGATCATAGACTGGAAGTGAAATGTTCCAGTTTCAAGGCTGTGGTTTACCTCAAAGGTAAAAATCTCTCTTCTCTTTCTCTCTGTCCCCCTTCCATGCAACCTGGATAGAAGCTGCTTGATAGAAAAAGAGAATCCATGAGAGTGAGTTGACTAAGGCATCTTATATTGGGACGCAAGGCTTACAGTCACCCTTGAGTAGCAAAGCACTCCTACGGTTTGGTTCAACGCTCCAGCAGAAAAGCAGTTGGGTAATGCTACTACAGCCCATGCTTGCTGCAGTGCTCAGCATTTCATGTTGGTAATACCTACTCACTCTGGACTGGCATGAAAAACCCAGGAAAAGAACCTGGTGTTCAGTGGGACTCTATAATAAGTTAGAGAAGATTATCTGTATGAAAATTTATTTTTTGGAGGAAGGGGGGTGCACCCTGTTTCAGTTCTGATTTGGTTTTGTCTTCACTATTCCTCCACATGCACCAGAAATGTCTTGCTGTCAACTGAACTGAATCAATTCTCAGTGAGTGTGAGGATAGAAAACACTTTAAGTTGTAGGCTAGGTGATACACTTTTCAGGACTGGTGCATAAACTGCCACCAGCAAATATGGGCTGAGTCCCGTGTTGTCAGTGAGCTCCCACAACTTGTCCTCTTATGAGGATGCTAACAAGCAGCACAGCACTGTCAAGACCTCATCAGTCTGGGGCTTGTCCAAAAGTAGGTCATCAGGCACTCTGAGTTGGATTTTCTCTGCCCTCACTTCAACTCTAAAAATTGGGTGTGTAGTCCACTTTTGTCATTTGGGCTCCCTCTAGAGCCAATGGAGGAAGACAGATGCTCTACCACATCATTTCTTCAGTTACATAAGACATATCCAAGACAAATAGGTGACTCACCCAACAAACACAGAGAATTCTGGTGATTAACTCAGTCTAGAATCCCAAAATTAGGAGAGAGGAAAACCACCCATATGGGTTTTCCTAGTGAAAACTGAGGAATGTTTCAATTTAGCTTGCGGATTTAAGTCTCCAGGTAGAACAGAACTCAGTAGCTGCAGCTGTTGGTGTATTTAATGCCAAACCAAGCAGTGCTAGATCTTTTTGTGAATTTTCTGCCTCTGTAAACTCAGTGGCAGATTGAGTGTATAAGCCAATCTCCATGGGCAATGGAATGGGATTCTTCTCTTCCGTGATCACCTGTTGAAAATTAATAGTGAATATTACACTACTGCAACTACCTTGCAGGTTGATCAACTTTGTTAACATAAATGTCTAATTTAAGAATTCCGTTAAAAATAAACAAATAAACTCTAATTCCAACTTGAATATATGGCTATAAATGAAAGTTATAGCAGTGGACAGGTATAAATTGCTCATACCTTCCAGACAAGTTATTTCAAGGAAATCTCTTCCACATCTGCTGACCAGAGCCTATGGAAGTCCTATAGAAAGGCTAAGCAATATTTACTTCAGAAGGTTCATATGGCTGATGTATATCTGGTAGAAGGAGAGAGGGAGTGTAACAGAGATATGAAATATGTTTTCAGAAGGAGGTGTGAGATGCAAAATTCATATCCAAGACACTCCAAACTGTTCAGAATCACAGTCGCCATTTCAGGCACATCAAAAATTTTTTAATATATGTCCTTCAGTGTTGTTTTTTAAACATAGAGATTGTCTTGGGGAGGATAACATCAGCTTGGTACTGTACCTCACACAGTGTGAGGAGGAAAGAATTTGTTTTTCCTAAATCCTGTTGAAGTGTTAATTTAAAGAAGTAATAATGTAAATCTTATTTCAAACATTCTTCCCC
>Ga0065711_1049168_pt1 | contig 11436 bp, 5 predicted proteins | sample Hoacrofraction12_FD_59098 | JGI IMG/M metagenome (GOLD analysis project Ga0065711, IMG submission 59098) | Hoatzin crop microbial communities from Cojedes, Venezuela - Epithelial fraction 12 v2 (version 2) | ecosystem: Host-associated > Birds > Digestive system > Esophagus > Crop | place... | reverse complement strand
TTTTTTTTTTTTTTTTGCTTTTTAAATAGAGAAGGTGTGTAGAAGGCACAAGAACAGAAGATCAGGAAGGGGCTATATGCAAAGTCCTGTCTTTCACATGTCTGTTGTGGCCTCATTGCAAAATAGGCGCATAATAAGAGTGTTCTGGTACACACCCATCAGATACCTCAGAGAACTGGCTCTGGGGCAGAGGAAGGTGGGTTGTTGGTGAAGAAAGCAAAGGTGATAAAGTTATGGCCGAGATGCAGGTTCCCTCCTCATTTGCAAAGGGAGTTGAGGAAGATCTGTTCTTTAAGCTGCGTGGGCTAATGTGGCATAGTTTAACTGAAAAGGGAGTGTTGACTGCTTCCCTATCTAAGCTGTGTGGGTGGCTGGGAGAGGCAACCTCTTCACCAAACCCAGCAGCAATCGGACCACCAGGACATGCATCTGTAGCCTCAGAGGCGCAGGCGGGCAGGCTGAGCTGAGCTGAAAGAGACCGCTGCTTCCAAAAGAAAGTGATTCCATTCCCACCTCATACTGCCCCGGGGCAGAAGATTAACACAGCAAGAGTGAGATGTTTCCATCTGGTTTAGTGAGTTAAATCAGTTCTCTGAGCCTCATGTGAAAGAAAGCATCCGGAAACCCTCCTTTTTGTAACAGGGTAGCGTTACTTACTCTGTTGGTTCTAACTAATTTATAACAAATTATGCTGGGTGATTTGTGACTTTCTGCTGAAAGATGTTACTGTTCCCGTGTCAGAAGTATCAGATTTAGTGAAGTTTCATCTTTTTAATTTACTAGCTGCTCTATTAGTGGAACCTAAAGCTAATTATAGTTCAAGTCACTATTTAGACTGTGAACTATGGGACTCATATAAAGATGGCTAGCCACTGACTGTTGGACAGCTGATGGTCCCAGGGGTTCTCTAGGACCTTATATCAAACATGCATGAAACTGAGCTAGCTGAGGTCCCTCCCTTGTGCCAGTCGTGCTACCATATAATAAGCCAGTTCAGGGAACTGAGACAAGAACTTGCTTTCTTTGGAGAGCTAGTTTGTAACTGGCTCAAATCCCTGAGCTGACTTACTGCACAGTGCTCACATCAGCACAAATCACTGAACAACCAAGGGTAGGGTGGAGGGCCAGGCTATGGCAACTGTAAATTAGGTTGGCTTAAGGTGTTACAGAAATACAGCCTGAACTGAAGCAGGAAAAAAATCTAAATACTTCCCTTTAAGAATACTGTTTTTCTTGAGTGTTTGAGCCACTACTGAGAAATGCAGAGATATGAAGTACAAAGGAATTTAAATCCTACACAATTCTAATTTAATTTTTGAGTCATGTTTGGGCTAGTTATGTTATAAATATTGAAGTAGATTTCCCAAAAAGGAATTATTCCCACCCTTTTGTTTAAATACCTGTCATTCTGGTGATTTTATGGGTTAATTAGTTCATTTTCTGAAATGTATTTCTGGGATATTTTGCCTTTAACTACTTCGACCCATAACCTCGTGTTCTGAGAGTTACTTAACCTTTGGTCTTGTACAGTTTACTGGCAACCATTCCTTTCCTTTTAGGATCTTTCTTGTGATTCTCTTAGCAATATAAACCACATATAGCTACTATTTCCTAATATGAAGCCTCACACAGTGAATTGATGTTACATTTAATTAACAGAAGAGTTTTAGATATTTCACAAAGTTCTTGACACCAGGAATACTGTACATGAATACCAAATGTTTGACATAATTTAATGTAATAAGAGATTGTAATCCCAGATTAAAATCATATTAAAAGATGGACCAAATTTATTTTCCAACTAAAGGACTGCTATAGGAAAGAGTTAACCTTGCTTGGATATACTATATGAAGTTCTATGCCTTAACAAGTTTGGATTTCTTTCAAGTTTTACTCTAACATTTCTTGGCTTACAATTGTTTTCTACTGTAAAGCTTAAATTTAAACTTTTACAATCAATTTTATAACAGCCTCAGTATAATTTGTTAGGGCATTCCCAATGAGAAAAAGTCCAAGAAATCCAGTAAGACTGTTTTTAATACTCTGAAGGTATATAAATATCACTGTTGAAACTATTTTTAGTTTGATCTTTTGTCTGATTCACTGGTACATACCAATTGTTTTGTACCAAGCACAGTCAGAGCCTGGTAGCCAGTTGAACTGGGTTTACAACTTTGGAAGCTGCTAGACGAATAACTTTCATGTACTGTCTTGACTGGAAAAGACTAATTTCCAGTTTATGGTCATACTGTAGCAGACACACCCCTCCCTTTGTGGTGATAAATATGAAACAGTATTCTGTGATATGGATCTTTAATATATTGACTGGTTTTGGAAGGTGCTACTGTAAAAATTTTAGAGGCATAAAATATACTTTTTCTTAATATAGGTAAAACTTTGAGCAAGCAGTTTCCCATTTTGTGTCTCTGGTGCTTTAGAAAGCTTTTCCCTTTAATGTTTCTTGAACAACTGTATAAACCTAGAGGATTAGAGTCTGCCTGCAGAAGAGCACCAAGAAGGGCAGCTGTTGTTCTCTTCAGCATTTTTTTGTTGAGCAAAAGCACGTCAAAGCCATCAGGACAGCTTAATGCTACTACATGCTAAAAAAGTCATGTATTAGAGTGATTGTGGGTGCTTACAGTCCTGCTGACTACTTCCTGCTGAATCCCTGCCCAGCAGAAACCACTTCATGGCTGATTGACTGTTTCTTTCTTTTTCATTGAGCAAAACTGGAGATGTGTATGTTTTCGTTTAAATGGAAAACTAAGTAGCAGATTCCAGAGACCTTGCCTTTTCTTGCCTGTGAGTACACTTAGTTCAGCAAAAGGGTTTATTCAGGTAATGAAGAAATTTTCATTAAAGTACTAGCACCTCCCTGCATTTTATAATTTTATGTTAGCTTATGAATATTACAATATTTTTTAAAAAAATAACTTTGTTCCATCCTTTGGTTTAGAAACCGGTCATTTTGGTGGATTTATGGGTTAATTCTTTCCTTTCTTCAACTGTATTTATGAGGTATTTTCACTTTAACTGCTTCAACCCATAACCTCAAGCTCTACGAGGAACTTAACCAAATGCATATTACTACTATGCATACTATTGCTAAAACACGTTATTCCTCAGGATCCTCCCCTTGATTAAAATCTTTTTCTTTACAAGTTCCATAAAACACTTTGGACCGTTCAGTTGCAGACTGAACAAGACTTGGAGAAGAGGCATGCTTGGTTTTATTTAAATAGGAAGCGGGCTGATATCAACCTGATAACTATTATCAGCAGCTAGCGTGCCGTGAACATCTATTTACAGTGACAGTGTTGCAGTCATACTACTGCAATCTTTTGAAAATGTGTCCTTTGTTGTCCTACCTTGGATTTCAGTCTGGTACCCTCTATTACTGCCGTCTCAATGGCTGGCCAGGTAAGAATATATATATATGGCACCTATTCCCATTAGTTTATTTGCTGTGGTTCTGTGGAGGGCGCTGTCAGTGGTGCCTACATGTAAAGTCTATTTACTCATCTCTTTACATTACTCTCCTCTTATAAGATCTTCCTTTCTAGATGTTTACATTAAAACCTTTATAGCTACCATCTTTGTAGTAGGATAAAAGTTAGATGCCGTATCAGCAGTAGATATTTTACCTGGAAAAATCATCCATCTTTTTGATAATATTACACCAATGATAAACCAGAAACAGTAAAGGGAGACAAAATAGGCAAGACAACAGTCTTCAAGCTTTTTTTACCGTGTAATTAGATGAATTCCCAGCTGAAATATCTTTCTTGCTGTTTTCTTGATTTTTGTCCCCCTTTCTCAAATGGTCATCAAACTCTTTTTCTGAATTTTCCCCCATTGTAGTATCTTTATCAAAAATCTATCTTTAAAACCTCATTATGTCCCTATGAAATAACACTTCACTCTGTGCCATGCAATAGTTCTGTCTGACCTTTTTTAGATCTTTAGGGGTTTTGCATTCTTTTTCATCCAGATACTTGCTTCATAGCAGTCATAGCTAAAACTCTGGTTTGTTTTAGTCATCCATCTGTGGAAAAGGCCTTGAAGATGGTTACAGAAATATATGGCATCTTTTAATCTTCAGGATATTGGTTGAAGCCGTACCAAATCAGTTCTGACCTGAATCTGTTTCCAACCAATAATTTAGCAGTGTTAGTCTGCAGGCATCAATATAACAAAGGCATCTCCATCTCTGGCATCATTATTGCAAATGTCAGTCTTCCTACTATGGAGTGAAGATCACTGAAGCGTGCTCACTGGAGTTCACAGCGTAGGGCACAGGGTGCTTTATAATTTGCTGCCTAAACTGGGGGGTTTGTGTTAATTACTTTTCTTTGGTGTTGTCAACGCATCATCTTTTACAAACCTTGTCTCCCTCTTGGTTTTTTTAAGGAACTTAATTTTTCAAGGACAAAATAGCATTATGCTGTGTTTCTGCTGCCTTGTGGATGTTACATATATAGTATATAGAGGTTTTTAATATATTTTTTGTCTTCCATTCTAGTTCTGCCTAAATAGCTTTTAACTTTGATACAGTGCCTTTCATTTCTAGATGTTAAACTACTTGTTACCAATCACGTACCTTTATCATGGAGGTGACTAGTTTCCATTACCTTATATTCTTTGCCTCGCAACTGTTACTACCACTCTGGGTGTACTACTATGACATTTTTGCCTAACAACGACAGAAACTAGATGTAACTTACAAGATTAGAGAGTAGCCTGAATGCTTAGCAATTTTCTGATGATACATTTTGCAGCTGTTGGCTGCTTTCTGATCAATCAACAGATTGTGAACCTTCGTATCAGCAAATGTTTTATTAAAAAAAAACTGAATAAAAATGAAAATGAATAGAGTTAAATTTTTCACCAGTAACCAGCGGAGTCTTGAGCACTTTAAATGTAAACTACGTAACATTTTAAGCGATAAAGGCACATAATATATTGTACACATAATCATATCTTCAGGATGTGAGATCGAAGCAATTTTAATGCTTCAAAAGCACATCATGCAATGAAGTACATCAGAAAAAAAAATTTTTACCACTCAAAAGTCTGTATCATTATTTAGAATAGACATTAGAATCTTTATTTTAACAAGAATCACAGTTATTGTCATGGTTTATACAATTTTTTTCAGACAAAGTTCATTTTTTAATGGAAATAAAATCTAGTTAAGTTTGCTAAGGACCTCATAGAATTACTTATTGATCAAATAACGTCATAATGTTGAATTTAACACTTTTCTCCTACCAGTTTTCTTAATCTAAAAATATTTGTTCTGTAGCTTATCATTAGTTACCTCCTTGTGGCTTATTGGTATTATTTCTTCTTAACATATGGGAACACCAGGCCCTGGTCTCCAAATGAGTAAGCAGCAGGTCAAACATTTTATTTTGCATTTGTACACAGATGATTTGTGCATATTCAGACATCGGTGCTCCTTCTGATAACAAAAGCAAAAGGACTGATCTTATGATTTGGTTTTGCTTGCTGACTACATGACATGAATCCTTGGAATAAGATTTCTAGTTTGAATACATGTTAAAAATCCATTTTATGTGAGCATTCATTGAAAACTCTGTTCAATATAAATGAACAGCTAAAACATTCTTTACACATATCTGATTAATTAATATACGGGATCTGCAAATACAGCAAAAATAAATTAATTTTAAATGGGTGAGCCTTTACTGAGTAATATTCTTCCAGAGCTGACTGGGATCAGTTCATTAATTGAATAACTCATTCTCCAGCTTGGAAGCATACTAAGCTAGTATTTAATCAGTTATTCCTTTTTGTGTTTTGTCTTTTCTACTTCCAATAAATTTTTAATATACAGCAGTACCTTTATCCCAATCCAGCCTGACATACAAGGAGCCAGAGGATGCAGCTAAGCCCCTTCCTGGGAAGGGCTTAGGGTAGAAAGATAAGGACTGGGACCAGCAGCATAATACCAGATGACTGACTGTAGTGAGGGCTGATTCTGTGACCAAATAGAATAGTTAAACCTCACAGCCCTGGCTCTGTCAAAGAAGAATCAACCCTCATACATGCAATCTGGACAGCAAGCCAGGTGGAAACTCAATCAACTAAAAAAGTGAGAGGCAAGAGCTGCTAATGAAAACTACTGCCTCTATTCCAATGCAAAGAAAAAAAAAAAATGTACACCACCTGGCTGGCCTGTTTGACTTCACACTGGAATGGATCACAGCAAAAACGACACACCAGGCACTTGCCACAGCTTGGATATGACAATCTTGTTTGACACCTGTTGCCTCTCAGCTCAAACGTGTTGTATCCAAATTAAGATGTTGGGTCAGAAAGCTCATTAGGCACAGACTAAGCAAGTGGTGTGAGCATATGTGATCTAAGGACTGCAAAATGGATCCAGTTCCACAGAGAAAACGTAGGAGTCCAAAATCCAAACCAGCAGGGAGCCTTTAAAGTTTTCCGCAGCATTAGAACCTCTTGTTTTATGTTGGCTTAGTCTGATCTGAGTCAAGGACAGAAGTGTGATTTGCACAAGGCTGATAGTTCTTCTTCATACAGAAACCTGGGAATATGCACATGAAGAAAGGATTAGTAATACATTTATTCTGGTTACTTATTATGAATTATGGTGAAAAGCTGTAATGAGGAAAAATATTCTTTTTCTACCCCTGAAGACAATTAACATACTGGTAAAGAAACCTTAATTTATGCATAAGCATAGGCTATGTATCCTTTATTAAATTATATTATATAAGGAGGAATTACTTAAGGACATGAGATTGTGGTTATATCTAAGCTAATCATGGGACATCAAACGTATATATGGAATACAGAAAAACTGGTGCACCTTGAACTGCACATGCGTTACACTTGAACTAAACAGAGCCTTATCACAGGAGTATCATAGTATGTGTAGATCCTAGAATAGAATAGCTAAAGGCTCAGAGACTGGGGTTCTATTTTGCTGTAACAGTTGTGGGATGCTTCTCCTTTTCCAGTACAAAGAGAAATATTAGCCCAAGTCATCTAGGCTGCATGGCTGTTCAAACACAGTGTGTAAGAAGTGTTCCAGACGTCAAAGTCCTTACTCAGAGGCATTTGCAATCTAAGTAAAAAGAGGGACATCAGAAGTGTATTATCCTCACCTCAGAGGGAAACTAAGGCAGTGTTTTAAGTGTCTATAGAAATAGCAAATTACTTGTGCTGCTTTGAGAAAGTCTGAAAATTAGACTACAAGAAATTGGAAGCTTGGAACAGAACCTGTATTTTCTCTGTCCCAGTCCTGTACAAGAGGACTATCTGCTGGCTGATGAATAGTCAAAAAATGAAAGTTAAAATATGGAAAAGTAAGTAAAATTCCACCTTAGTCTTTGTATCAAGCCTGAGCTTTTATGAAACCTCATTTGAGTTTCCACAAATATTTATCTTATGCAAACATCACTGTGTGTTAAAGGAGTTTGTTCTTGTTCCAGTAGCAATCTCCATTGTCATTTGATTTCACTCACAAACCACTTTAGGCTTTGTAATAAGACTCCAAGGTATCTGTAAAAACAATCATTTCACACGTAAATACTGCCTGGAGTATCCTTATGTATTGATGTCAGTAATAATGCAGCCAATAATTTTACTTTGCTTTCACGTGATGAGCTGAGAGCAAAATACTATGACTGTAAGGTCTGCGAAGAGGGCCATGCAGTTAAGGGCCAGATTTCTAGACCCTCTAGTCTTTTTAACATGTGTGATGGTAACCTCCACATGGGAGGATTCCAACCTGCTCTGTAAAACTACAAAACTATAAAGCAGCAGCAAACTTTATGAAGTAATATCTGCTTTACATCATAGAATGTTAAACAAACAATAAAGCAAAGCAATGGTTGTTTAATGTAAAAATATATTGAAGAAAAATATATTAAAGTGTTCTAATATGATGGCAGTAAGTTTAGGGGAGTGATGAAACTTCTTGGGGAAAACTGTAAAATGGTTAAATGAGATCGTGAACTCATGAAGTTTTTATGAACGTATGTTTTTGTCAACACACACCTTGTAGGCAATCTTTTTTTTAAAAAAAAAAAACCCTTTGTAATCTTGCTATTACAAATGCCCCATTGATCAAATGTTGAGCACAAGATCTAGATAGGAGTGTTGCAATTAAGTCATGGCATAGGGAGTCTTAAAAGGATGACTGCAGATTTTCACTGAAAGCTTAAAATTTATCCAGGTTCAGTCAAATTACTCCCTTTTGCTCTATCTTCAGTTACCATGTATTCTAATGCCTGAATTAGGACATCTCCTAGTTTTCCTACGCTTTCCAATGCTATGCAATCTACTTTTGTTTTCGTTTTCCTTTTCATTCCCCAGTGGCAGAAGTTTCACATTTCACCCAGGCGCTGGTAATTAGCCAAGGAAATTATTTTAAATGCCAGATGTCGCATATTAAATATAAATAACCAATGACCTTGTGTGCAGAATGCAAGCCCCTTTCCTATACAACTGCTGAATTTAACTTGCTTGAATGTAGCCTCTATACTGAAATAGTATATTATTCCTACATAACACCATTCTGCATGCTTAAAAAATGGATGTGCCTTCTTAGCTGTAAGAGACATAAAGGCTGTGAAAATTTTGTTTGTATGCCATTTGCAAATGAGCTTAAGTATACATTCACACTGGTCAAAAAACTTCCCTTGTACTTGTGCTTTTTTCAATAGCAGCTGTAAAAGGCATAACCATGGATGCGGCCAAGGAACACTATCTGCTGATTCCAGGAGGCTTTCTCTGTGCTTTCTCATCTGCCCTTTCTATGCCACGCTGGTGTGTGTGGCTGCTAAACAGGTCCAGATTCAGCCACAAACGGCAACAAGATCAAGCACATGAAATGCAACCTTATGCGTTATATTCTTAATTCGAGGCTCTTTGGTTTATCGAATCATGCAGAACGAATGCCTGACCATGCTTCTTCCAAAGCCTGTTCTGGCTACAGTTGCACAGCTGGGTTTGATTTGCTGCCCATAGGAAGGGGGGAGGAATCCCTAATACTCCAAGACAAATACAGGTCTGGGATGTGGCTGCAGATCTAGAATTCCTAGCTATCCAGCATCGGATGATGTGTGGAAAATAAAACACAGCGCAATGTAGCCCTCAGGTTTTTGGAGCCGAAAGTCACAACACGCCTAGAAAATAGCCACAGTTTGGAAAGGATTCAAATACCACAGGAAGCGCGTTCCTTCCTTCTCAAGGCACATGCAATAACTCCAGCTTCTGACCAGATCAAGGTGTATCCCCATCTGGATGCAATAACACAGCCTAAAAGCAGCAAGGACAGAAACCACCTATGCATATTAAATAAATGAATAAATAAGAGTAGGCCCTCCTCACAAGACTGCAAGTGAAATAAAGTTGCCCTCGTTTCTGCCACCCTTTCATCTCTCAGTAGCAAGCAAAAGCCAAATCAGCCATCCATGCCGCGGACCTCAAGCATAGAGGTTGACATAAGTCCCTGGAAATTGATGTAAATCCACGTCAGTTTTAGGGCTTCTGCCAACTCGCTCTCAGTCACACCCCAATTACTCTTTAGCTGTATAGAAAGGGTTTGAAGGTGGTTTTCTTTCTACAAATTCAAGCGCAAAAAGGGTGCACATTTTGGTGCAGTGGGACAGACAGGGAAGTGAGAAATATGGTGAAGACAAGACAAAATGAAAGGAAATTGCTGGCAAGAAGTGGAAGTTCTGAACTCGAAGACATCTCATTTTGATGTAAAAAGCTTTATAAGATTACTGTAAATAACTATTAATTGCTTACAATGCCACCTTCTACATATTCTGTAAATTCTTATCTTGTTATCTAGATCATCATGACATAATTAATTACTCTATTTTATTTTAGAGCATATAGTCCTTTTTAATTGACAGCTGTAGGTAGTACTGAAAGCACTGCCTAATGGCCTGCACATACTGTGGTTTTCTGGATGAATACTGTCTCAAACAGGGGAGAAAAGATTTGTTTTACAGTTAAAGGAATGGCAAAAGACAGTAATCCATATATTTTTAATTTAACATAGTCATTAGAAATAGACTTTGAGCATCTTACCAAAGAACATGTATCAAATAGTTGTTTGTGTTCAAATTTCCCCTTACGGAGAGAACAAGTTTGGCTGTATTTTTCTCCAGGGACATGCATAATGGATAATCTATTGGTATAGCAGAAGAGGAAACTGCTATGGTTACTCCACATGCTGTAATCTGACACAACAATTAATTAACAGTAAGGCAAATTCTAATATATCTGCTTTGAAAATGTGAAAAGATTAACCAAAAGTTTTCAGACAAAAATTAGCTGCTAAGAGCCATTTTATAGATAGTATATTTTACCGAAGTGTTCATCGTAGACCTGTTTTCATTCAAGAATGCGTGAGGGTTTTTCTTAACCATGCTTAATCCAATTACACGTTCTTTTCCAGTTTATCTTGCTACGTGACCTTGGATTTAGAGGTAAAAAAAGGCCACAGGCCAGCTGGGTGCGAGCTTCTTTTTAAAGGTTCAGGCTTCCTGCAGGAAGAGTTGGTTACCCTAACACGAGCATCACCCTTTGGTTTGAGTATTGTAGGACCAGTAGCTGTAGTTGCTCATGTATTTTAGGTAAATAGTGGCGAGTGGGAGGTGACAACAGAAAGGATGGTGCATTAGAGGATTAGTTACAACATAAACATGTGGCTGCTTTGTATTCTGGGCACCAGGAGCAGCCTCCTGTTTTCACTGGGGCAAACTCCTCTTGTCCCAAGTTCTACATAGTATTTTTTAATATGATGCTTGCTGTTTCCACTAGAATTGCAAGGTCAGAAAGTAGCTTTTCATTTCGGCTTGCTTTCTTCAGGATAGATTACTGACCTTCCTTATGAGCGCACCGATAGATGGAATGAACTGAACTCTGTTAAAAGCCTGCTGGACTAAGAATTTTGCACTGTAGGCAATTTCTCTTCACGTTAGCCTTCTTTTCTCACTTCCATTCACAGTCTGTAACGAGAACATCTAGCTACAAATGCACATGTGGGATTACGATATGCATGCTTGGATCCACCTAAACAGCAACAAACACGAAAAGACCCCGTGCACAGAAATTATTTGAATTAGTTATTTAACAATTTAGAAAGGCTGAGGAAGCTGGGCTTGTTTAGCCTTGAAGAAGAGAAGGCTGAGAGGGGAGCTTATAAATATCTCCAGGGTGGGTGTCAGGAGGACAGGGCCAGGCTCTTTCCAGTGGTGCCCAGCAACAGGACAAGGGGCAATGGGCACAAGCTGAAGCATAGGAAGTTCCATCTGAACATGAGGAAGAACTTCTTCCCTCTGAGGGTGATGGAGCACTGGAACAGGCTGCCCAGGGAGGTTGTGGAGTCTCCTTCTCTGGAGATATCCAAACCCCGCCTGGATG
>Ga0065711_1049167_pt1 | contig 11437 bp, 13 predicted proteins | sample Hoacrofraction12_FD_59098 | JGI IMG/M metagenome (GOLD analysis project Ga0065711, IMG submission 59098) | Hoatzin crop microbial communities from Cojedes, Venezuela - Epithelial fraction 12 v2 (version 2) | ecosystem: Host-associated > Birds > Digestive system > Esophagus > Crop | place... | reverse complement strand
CTCCTTTCCTTTCTCTCTCTCTTCTTTCCTTTCTCTCTTTCTCTCTCCCCCTCTCCCCTTCCTCTCCTTTCTCTCTACCTCTCTTTCTCTCTGACACAGTGAAAAGCGTAAAAGGATGCCCCATATACTGAAAGGACTGAAATATACAAACAAAACATAACTTCTTCCATGTTTTCTTGACCTCCCATGTTCCTTTTTTTTTTTTTTTTTTTAACAGCATCACACAGTTGTAGACAGGATGGTTGATCTGCAATTTCTGATTTTTGGGGGTTTGGTGCAGCTGGAGTTCTGTCATGGAAGATGTTAGCCTGGAGTTATTTCTGCCCAGTTAGGGAGGGATTAAGTGTGCGAGAGTAACAGGAAAGTTTGACGCTGGTACTCACAGTGATTCAAGTTCAAGTAAGCAAACCCCCAAAAGGCGTTGTGCAGGAGACTGCTGCTGATAGCCAGAAGTTTTGGACTAGGTGTTCAGTACAGGAGGTAAGAGGCATGGAAGAAAATTCAGAAGGTGTTAAGAAAACCAGTCACTATGACGCAATGGTGTACTCTGACGCACAAACTAACCAACAGGAGTTTCTAAGAAAGTTGGAGAACTCTAAAAGAAACCACAGTTGCCGCGTGTCTGCCCGCAGGCCCCCTGGAAGAGAAAATGAAATGAGGACAGAAGCAGGCAGTGTGCTTTTAGAAAGCCTCTTTGTCAGGCTCCGCGCAAGTCCTTGGGAAAAGATGAAACCAGCAAGGAAGCCGAAGGAGCGCAGGGCAGCCGAAGGGGCATCAGCTAAGAGGAGTGCTGCGCTCCAGAGGAAGCAGAGCCCCTTGCAAAGGGGGAAGTGAAATAAGTTGTTACAAAATGGGAATGACGCAGAACTATTTCTAAACTTTGTTTTATAGAAAGAAAAATGAAGACGGAGTGCTGGCAATTAAGAAGTATTGGCAACAATTTAGCTGTTGATAAAAAAGCATGCGAGAAAATATTTAGTAAATTAACTGCCCTGACTAAATTCATCCATAATATTGAAGGGATTATTATTGAATTGCGTATTATTTTCTTATGTCTCAGAGAAACGGGAAAATACATTAAGACAGGGGAAAGAATGTGGGGGAAGACTCAGGTTGCTGATTTAAGACATCCATAAACAGGGAGGTGTCTACACATGACAGAGGTATCAGAAGTCCCATCATAATCAGCAGCAATTTAGGGCTTCGTTCAGTTGCTCACACATAGGCCTGGCCTGATGGTCCCTGGGGACAGCAGACACACACTGGGCACTGACAGATGAAGCACAGGAACCACAGGAAGCCCACGTCCCTCTGGAGCATCGGGCTGGAGGCCTGGCAGGATGGGACAGGCCCTAGGCATCTCAAAATGCAGCGGGCACCGGCGGTTAACCAGCTAAGTCAGGAGATGGGAGCAGGCGGTAGCTCCAAATTAAGGTTTCAGATGCCAATCTTCACACACAAGCTAGGTGAGTTCCTACTATATTCCCCCAGTGGAAAAAATAATTACAAAAAAGTTATATTTTTTATAACTATATAAAAATATAGTTATATAGTTATATTCAGTTACAGTATAGCATCTCAAACTCCCATCCAAAGATCACATCAGCTAACCTGAGGTACGGGCACCTACAGCACTTAGAGCAAAAGGCACGGCAGAGAACTTCAGCTCAGCAACTGGGCTGCGTGAGAAGCAGAGGTCTCCTCCCAGTTATCTTCATTATCCCGGTCTAACTTCAGTCATCTCTTTTAGAGGGGTTTATCCCAGAGCAAGCTACCCCCTCCACAGCTGAAGAAGAAAGACGGGCACGGAGATGCAGTCCCTCTTGCTCCAAAGCAGACCTCTAAAACAGGAGGGATTCCCTTTCTCAAGTGCTCGTTGCTCCCACTGCGAGCAATTTTTCCCAGCGTTTAGAGCGACGAAGCCAGCTTTCTGCTGGTGCATGCAAAAGAAAAGCAGCTCTTTTATTTTTTTTTCTCTAGGGTTTGGAAGTGATTTCTCCTGAAGAAATGCTAGGAGAGCTAATTATATATGGCAAAAGGAAAGAAAAACTGTAACGCGCTCCAGTTTCCTCCCGATGCATTGGGGACCGCACCACGGGGTGAGCCTCAGCTCCCCTCCCTGCAGAGCTGCATCTCCCCGGGTGCCTGGCCCAGGTCTGGCTTGTCCTGAGACCTGGGGTCCCACAGGGCTGCGGCAGGGGTCCCCGGCGAGGATGCCACACCCGGGGTGAGACTCGCCACCCTGAGTCACTGCAGCAGGGACCGGGCTTAGGAAACGAGTCAGTCGCTGGCCTCCATCCCCTGTGGCCCACACGGGGCTTGGTACGTAGAGGTAGCTTCATGTAAAAACAGACCCCACATCGGTCTGTAAATGCATCGTCACTTAAAACCATGGCACAGCAGCTCTGGCCTGTGGCTTCCTCTGCTGGCTGTCTTCTTGGGGTGAAACCAACCCCAGCTCTGGGTGAGCGTTGCGGGAAGCGCGCCCACACCAACACAGTTGGATCGGCTGGTAAGCTGCGAAAACGCTGGGTCATTTTTTGAAGGGGGAGCAGAGAATGTTCCCTGCTGACAGTTCTGCGCCCTGATGAAATACGGCATCGCAGCTCTACCACTCCCACCGCTGTGGAGGGCAAATAAGATGCCAAGGAGAGGAGGGGATTCCTCCAAGAGCTACACCTCATGTAACTGGAGGAGATTCAATTTGCAGAGATTAAGGTGAACATTAGAGCAGAAATTCCATACGAATGACGTCTACGAAATTACAGAGAGGAATTTGGAAAACTGCTTCTTAAGCACTGAGGGGAACAACAGCACATTGTAAGGCACGGGATCTTTCATAGGTAATAGCTGTATTGCAGTGATGTGGTGTTCACGCTACAGTTTAACATGAGTCACAGCAATGAGTGATGCAGAAATACCATATGATTTTATATAGGCTACATATAAACCTTGTTTATGACATTATTTTCATCTGTCCCTACAATGCAAGTTTCAAATGTCTCTGATGCAGTCCCTAGGAGTTATATACAGTACCTGGTAAAACCCTTATGAAGTTTAACTTAACCAGTGCTCGAGGAATACACTAATTAATTTTTTTTTTTTGCATTAGTCAGTAAATAAATCTCGGGAGTACCTCTTTACAGTAAGCATGACTGTATTTCCAAGTGTTTTTGGAATACAATGCAGCACTTGTAAATGCAACTTGGGAATTCCAGTAGTTATCTGACAAGCGACTCAGACGAGGGTTAAGAATGTGACCATCCACTATGAATAGTTCCCACTTACAGCTTCAGTACATATATTTATAGAACTACTTATTTTAGGCTTAATGCATTTAGCGGTGGGGCAACTGGAATTCTTTCCTCCTGGGCCCAGTTTCCTTTTAAAAAGCAGCATGGACTACTGTCTGCTTGGGGTCTGACAGAAGACTGTAATTAACATTTCACTTGTTTACACCAAAAAATGAGGAAGCAGCGACTTTGGTGTCAATAGATCTAAGCATCTGCATGTCCATTTGCTAGCTGAACATTCAATCGCAGGAGTTGCACAAACAAATTAGGCACACAGCTATACAAACCTCGTTTAAAAAATTGGGCCACGTGTGTGTGTGTGCATCTAAATATTTTAGAAGCTGAACAATCACCCTGGAGTATTTTAGGTTAGAGACAGATAAATCATAAGTCTGTCCAAATTTTCATATAAGCAAAGATTCAAAGATGAATATGCATAAAATCTTGCAATTATCGTCAGGTTTGCAGGCGTTCTGGGTGTCCTTCCTGCAGGGCTGTGCCAGGCAGAGCTCCACGTTTTCGCAGTTCGGTTCTGTGACACAAAAGCAGCAATAAGGTTAATACCAGAGTCTGGGTTACTTAAAAATATTTCTAGTAATCTGCTTCATTGCTGCAGTACAGCAAATGTTCACAGTGACACAAGCACTCAAAGAGCTAAATCGATGGAGTGACTGGGACACGGGGACGCCCAGCATGGCCGCACTCAGCCGCGATGGGGAAGGTCCACCACCCAGCTCAGGAGATCCATGGGGTTTTGCTGTCCCTCGGCAGCATCACTCCAGCCCACAGGTCCCCATGGGGTGCCCGGAGCCCAGCGACGTGGGGCTCCCTGCGCAGGGGCAGTCCAGAGCCTTGACTCTAGATCTCAAACTGAAAATGCATTGGTGCCTGGGAGGAAGCAGGCAGCAACGTCTCCTCCATGCAGCCGTCCATATCACAGCGCGGCTGGGCTTAGTTCCCCCTCGATGCCTTCACCTTCTCTTAGCTGAGGTCACAGCTCCAGCAAGGCTAGTGATGAGCTGCTGCCTTCACCTCCTGAAACCACCTCGCCAAACCATTTTTTTTTCTGAATCTGGGGCTTTCTTTTTCTGTTTGACGCTGTGATTACTGAAACTGAGCTACCGGCCCGTGAAGCGAACTGTCAAAGGCAGGGCTACGGCTAAGCCACGGGCAGAATTTGTGGGCTTGGGAACAGGCACTGGCTTAGACTGAAGGACACAGTTTGTTTTCCAGCTGCAGACAGGTAGCTTAGTCTCGCTGTTCGAGGGCACTCTCAGGATTTCCCAGGTGACTAACGTTACCTCCCGGCATTAAAGGCTTCCCTGCTCTGCTCAGTCCCACTATGAGCCTCGTATCCTGTATCCACTTCAGATAATTATTGCTCATATTGAAACACTCTTTTTAATTAATGGGAGGGCTAATGATCTCATATGTTTATCTGTTAGCAATTTTCTTACTTTTTAATAACTAGACGTCTACAACAACACAAGCCCACTGCATCAAACGACGGCAGCTGTCCATCACCTGTAATGGTAGGGAGATCTGCGGTTTGGGGAAAGGCACTGGGGTTTGGGGAAAGCCCCGCCGTTTGGGGCCGCTTGCTTCTGCGCGGTGGATGGTGTACACCGCCAGCTAACAACGCCCCGAGAGGCAGAGCAAGTCTCTTCAAAGGATGGGCAATGGAAGAGGAAAAAGCAAATCAACAACAGTAAAGTAGCAGCCTTTTACATCACGCACCTACAAGTGAGTAGTCCTCATTCCTAAAATGCTGGCAGATTACCACAGCAGGCAGATTATCACAGCAGTTCTTGCAGCTGGCTTTCTTCATCAAAAACTATGAATTTCTCCTCTTTTCTTCAATGGAGATCTTTTTCTTTGGTCTGCTGACTTGAAGAAGCATCCCAGAAATATCTTTCCATGTCAGTTTCTGCACGTTTGTGTCAGGATGGGGATGCAGGTGAGCAGAGAGGATGGAAAAGCTGAGGCACACATCTCCCCATGTGTATGTCTGGGTAGCGCTGCCTGAGCTGTCGTGTATCAAGCCCTGAAATACAGTAGACTGAGCACAGCAGAGCTGGCTCTGAACTATCAGCCTTGGGAAAGCCAAGCAAGCCCAAGCCGCTGTATCTGCCCCGAGGGGTCCTTGCAGGAAGCAGCTCCTCCACCTCCCCCAGCCCTGCCGGTCTCGAGACGCTGAGGGTTGGTGTCTGTGGGGCTGCAGGACGGGCACTGTGGAGGAGACTCAGCCCGCTTTTGGGCGTGGGAGGAATGCCGACTGTCCGGAGAAGATCCCTTCATGTACGGATTTCAGAAAGTGTGTTTTCTTCATCAGTAAACAAACGATGAGTCATTGGCTGTCGCATGGGAGAAAATGAGATTACAAAGAATGTACAAGTAAATAAATTAGCTCCCTTTAGTCATGGCAACAACTCAATGTTTCGACCCAAATGTTTTATTCCAATTCATCTTTCTTCCTTTATTTTTGTAACACTGTTGCCCTTGTACTTTGGCGAAACAAAATTCTAATAGGGTTCTCTTGGAAAAACAGTTTTTCCAAATGCAGTTCTTGTGTTAGACCACATTTAAAGGCTCAATCTTTATTTTCTGACATTCACGCCCAGGGATGGAGCTGTGGGGGAAGGAACGGAGCTGCAACCCCCTCTGTCCTGATGATGCTGCAGGTCTTGCATGTGGTATTTGTCACTCAACCCACAAGAGGAGCTTTTACCATATGGACGCCTCTTGCTCACCCCCCTGGCCCAAATGCGGGTGCATTACACTTTATCTGTTCTACAGATACCATCTGTAGAAGAAGAGCTTTGGAGGTTTGCTGACCCCTGTCCTCAAGCATCGATGCCAGAATATTGTGGCCCAAAGAATCCTGTCTCTCCAGGGATATCTCTATTTAAAAACATGCCTCTGCTCCAACCCTTTCCATTACATCTGCATCGTAGAGCAGTCGATGTAAAATATTGTGTTTTCCCCAAATCTTGCAGGACAGCTGTGTCTCTCCCCTTGGGTTAAGTTCAGTTCTTTCAAAGGCCATGTTCTGCTAATAGATAATAAATAGTCTAAACATTCTATACAGCGTTTTACAATTGTAGATTTATCACAACTCCTGTAATCTCAGTCCATCCCAAAAGAGTGCTCTCCAAAGTAGGGGAAGGTGGAAACTGCTGGAATCACATCTTGATTTAAACGTCTCTTAATACAGCTCTCATCTGTAGGCTGCCACAAGTAGGTGGTATGTTTTTCACTAATGTGGGAAAAAGACTTTGGAGAGCATTCCGGAGAACCTAATTATTTAAATATTACCTTTATTCGTACATTTCCCCAAAGCTATTTTCCCATTTGTTTTGTTCCTGTGAGATGGAAGGAATTTAGGTAGATGGCACAAGCACCTTTTCTGGTACACTCTTCAATGACTGCAATAAAGGAAATGACTTCTCTTAAAATAATAACAAAAAGCATTTTCCTCCTGACTATAACTGTTTTTATATCTGAGGGATGTTGTTGCACATATGTGTGCCAGTTGTAAAATTCACTTATGCTATTCCAAGCTATGAAGGTGATGGCATTTTCTTGGTTAGGAGGACTGCAGAAGTACGCACACAGCCAGCACCGGCAACATAAATCTCTTCATACCGTAAATGAATCAGCTTGATTTGGTTTGAATTTTCAGGTCAGTGGACCAAAAATGTACTCTGACCTTTCGTTCTGCGGTATTTCCTGTAACTTCAATGACAACATTTTATTGAGAATATTGTCTTTAGTCACCAAGCAGAGATGGTGCGTGAGGGGAAGAGAGAGAGAGAAGCAGCGCAGAAGGGGCTTTAGCTCCTGTAAGCACCATCAGCTGCTGCAGGGTTTGCAAACTCAGCAGGCAGCTGGCCTGGAGCCACCTCCTCCTTGCCGTTTAGATAAGGAGTCTTCTTATTCCTGGTCTTGCAAAGATCTTTCGGCTGCAATAAATTGAAACTGCCCTGTCAAATTCTCAAGGCTCTCAAAACTGGGAGACAATGTTAGTAAAGATTTAAAATCAGGGGCATCACAGATTATTCATGCAGGCAACTTAAAAGGCTGCAGGATTTGTTCTAGTAGGCCGAGAACTTTTTCATTATCAGTGGTAGCAATAATCATAAGATGACGTCTGTGATTCAGTTTATGCTGGTCTTCATTTATGATAGAAGACTTTATTTTTACCAGTAAAAGTGAGGGGATAGCAAAGTTCTCTTAAAGGTGATTAGCTCCAGGGATGCAGGACTGAATGCTGCTCTGAAGAGTGAAAAAAAGAAAATAAATCTATATGGGTGATGAATTTTATCCTCTTTCTTCCCAGCAGGTTAACTTTAAAGTATCTTTTTTTTAATTGACGCTCTTGATGAAATAATTTAAATATTACAAAACTTTATTTAGTTACTGTTACTGTTGAAGTCAAGAACATTTCTACACAAAATCTGAACAAGAACAGGTCAGGTGGAGCAATGCGTGGGTGAAAGCACTTCCTCTACAGAACGTATAGTAAGACAGACCATATGTAAACAAGTACTGATTCACGGTCTTGTCTTTGAATGAAAGGAGCAAATTCGGTTCTAAATTCTCCACCTTCAGTTCTGAGTGAAAAACTGATTCTCCTATGCTGAACTGAATAAATCACAGCTCATGCTCTGCTATTTGTTTTTTGATTCTGTTTAGATGATTGTTTTCTTTCAAGGATGGAAAGATCTTTATAAGAGTCTCATGGAGCAAAAATAAATCAATTCCTTTCAAGGCAATTCATCTGATTTGAGCTGGTCATTCAATAGAGAAAAAAGTGAGATTAAAAACGAAGGACGGTCTAGTAGCGCAAGAAGCTAAGATTTTACCCATCTCCACCTGCCAGGAGCAGATGCTATTAGTCCCTATGCTGCTGTGTAACACATATGTGGGGTTAGTGGCTAAGGGATGGATTTTTTTGTTCATTTAGATTCTAGGTAAAGTAAGAAATGGAGGGCTGGATTTATATTTTTAACACTTTCGAGATGTCAAAAGCACCTGAAGAAAAAGAATTTTAATTCTTATTTTATGAATGTAAAAATATTTATCCTCCTCTTTAGACAGTGGGTGGGAGCAGTGGAATCAGGAGCTTTATGTTGAATTTCCTCTCTGATAATGAATTGCTTCTTGATCAAAGGCAAGTCTCCTAACTGCGGCACATTGTAATTTCTTTGTCCTAAATGTAGCTGTATATAAAGTATACCTACCTCATGGGAGACTCCAGCAATGAATAGAACTATATATATTGAACGTACTCCATAGTGCTACTATAACTGATACTTAGGTTGGTATTTTACAACTTCAGTGTCCAAAACACTTTCTCATTGCCTCATTATTTCATTTTCTGCTTATATGTGGCCTGTCCAGGCAGAATCAATTAAGCAGTGACAAGGACAGAGGCAGAGGTGTTTATGGTCAAGTCACCAAAAAGTCCAAAGATCTTTTTCTTTATCTATTTAAAATAATTTGCAGCCAGAGCTGGTGGCTTGTGTTGGGCCTTGGGGGTGTGTGCGTGGGTGTTTGCTTTGGTTTGTTTTTATTTTTCTTTTTTTTAAGACTAGAGTATTTTCACATGTTTGGAAGGGTTTTGTGGTTCTCAGCTGCTGTCCGGCTCAAGACGGTGTGTAAGATGTAAATGTACTAGCTGTTTTCTGAGATTCTTGGCACAACACAGGCAAAGGTTACCATCAGAGACACACTGAAAATATAAAAACTTGTGTGCCCCAGAGTATTTATTGAGGTAAGGAAAGTTTACACACCATATGGAAGAATTACTCTATGAGGAAATTCAATTTCTGTAGCTTTTTTATCTCATTTCTTCAGTTCCCCTGCCATCCCCTGAGCTCTACCATTTCTTTTGGAGCCCAGGGAGAGCAGGGAAAATTTTATTGAATTTAATGGTTGGCTTGGGAAAGTCTTCCCCAAAGGACTGTTTGTCCATTATAACTGGCTGTCTGCTGCGTTTATTTTATTTTGTTTTACTGGCTGTAAGGACGTGAGTACTTATATTTACTCTCTTTCTCAAAATATTGTGGTTTGGCTGAGTGCTTTAGACTAAACTGAAGAGTTCTATGGGTACTAGAGAGCATGGTTTATTTTGGTCTCTTTACCTGTGTGTTTTCAAACTCCATCTGCACCGTGAGCATCGGGCCGTGCGTGGGCACAGGGCTGGGGCGGGAGGATGCGCAGGAGCCCTCGCCACCCGTGCCCCTGCACACACAGAAATGCTTTCCCCAGCCGCCCCGCGCAGCCCGTGAGAGATGGGAGCAAGGCCATGGACCCCTGCGCGGGGGGCTCGGTGTGCTGGGGAACGGCAGGTTTCACGGGGACACGCCGCCGTGCCCCTCGCAGGCGCTGTGCAATGTAGCTGTAGGCAAGGCAGGGCTGACCGCACTGTGATTTCGCATTAATTGCATCACGCAGACCAAGCCAGAGGACAGACTGTTGGCAAGGTCACCCGGGGCTGTCCTCGCAATCACCCTGGCCTTACTCGGGGTGCAGAGAACCCGTACAAGCCTCTCACGGCCCCTTCAGCTCAGGTGGGGTGCACTGCCGCTCCCCCGGGACCCCACGATGCCTGTCTGTGCTGCCGTTCTGCTGAAGAAGCGGACAACTACACAGCACCAGCACCCAGACGCTTCCATAAAATGTTTTTTCACATGGACAGTCCAGACCCTGAGCCCTGGCAGCTTGCCCGGCAGCTTGCCCTCCACCTCCAGGACGTGCACCCCATGCCCCCATTCCTCACTCGCCCACGGCCGGCTGGGAGCCAGCCAGGCAGGAGGGCTCGGCACTTGAAGGAACCTGTTTGCAGCTCAGCTGCAACGAGTCTGGCAGCCTATTGCTTTCTTCTTCTCTGGGAAGCCCAGCACAGCAGCCCCGAGCTCACTCCAGTCACGTGCGGAGAGAGGATTTGGATCACAACCCTGAGGCTGCACGGGCAGCCCAAGCATGCTGGCCTTGTGCAGATGCACTGGGTTTTACCTATTGATCTATTTTTTCCCCTCCAAGAGCACTTTCATATGAGGACACAGTTGGTCAGAAATTAATTCATGCTGCACTTAGTAATCTGTATTATTATTGCTCCCATGCTGCTATGGCTATAGATGACATTACGTTACAGGAAATCATGAAGAAAAGACTATTGTTCTGAGTGGGGCTGTAATTTAAAGTTTTCCAGACAACAAGACCCATTTTTATACCCTCATCTCTATAGTGCTGCAGTGGTACAGTGCCAGTCTTGTCCAGCTGATCTGCTGACCTAAGTTTTCAACATGTACATATTTATTCTAATCAATAGGTTTAACATTTTAGACCTGGTTCATCATCTCAAATCTGAACTAGTGAGCACTTCATCCTGAAGCAAAATTTCCCTGCATAGGAACAAGAGACGCAGGCTTCCAGTATATATGCTCATCATAGAGGTGCCTTCTCTCTTCACCTGCCTGGGCGGTATGGGATGCATCTGGAATTCATGGTTCTGTTTTACAGAAGGTAGATTTCATTGCCTCAGGCTTAATGAAAATGAAGAAATCAGTAATCATATTTGATTAGTCATTTACGTTCTAAATGGCATCACTGCATCATTTGTAATAGGAGGCAACATACCTAAAAATGTGCCAAAGTAAATTGTTTCTTGTACACACACTATTTCTTCTAAGTCTATCCTACTGTCAACAACCCCCTTGAACTCTTTCCTGTATTGGACATACTCATTATGCTGTTCGTTTATCAAGCAGTAAATGAATGGAAGTGTTATTAAAATACACCAAAGCATTTGGATCAGAACACATCCACTTCCTCGAAAAATGATGGATGGGAAGAACATGTAGAAATAACAGCAAGTGCATAAGCTTAGGAGGAGCCATTCAGCCCAGGAGCCGAAGGCGGAGGCGATGCTCCTGCATCCCAGCACTGCCCAAGCTGGGAGCTGCCGCAGGGCAGGACAAGCCAGGAGCCCTGCTCTCCGGGGCCGGGGGCATCACTGGGAGCGAAGGGAGCAGGGTGGAGGCGTAGGGTTATTGGGTGCCGCCTCTCCCTGCCAGAACCAGGGTCATCCACAGTCCACCGATATGTTTGTGGGAGAGGAGTTAGGGGAATTCATTTGC
>Ga0065711_1011966_pt1 | contig 11437 bp, 5 predicted proteins | sample Hoacrofraction12_FD_59098 | JGI IMG/M metagenome (GOLD analysis project Ga0065711, IMG submission 59098) | Hoatzin crop microbial communities from Cojedes, Venezuela - Epithelial fraction 12 v2 (version 2) | ecosystem: Host-associated > Birds > Digestive system > Esophagus > Crop | place... | reverse complement strand
CCCTCCGCCCCGCCCCGCCGTGGGGAGGCAGCGGGACGCGCTCCCTGCGCGACCCACGGCCTTTTCTGAGGGGGGGAGGAAGCGGAGGGCGAGCGGGTCTCCCTCGGCAGCAGGGCTTTAGCCCCGGCGCCTGTCCTAGAGGCGGGCAGGCGGTCGGGGGCTGCTGCCCGCGCTTGCGGGCTGCGGCCCGTCCCTGGGCCCGTCGTCGTCTCCCGTGCTTGCCGCCGCGGCCCGGCCGGGGAAGAAGCCTGCTGAAGAGGAGACGTACGGCGGCTGTCCTTGTGGTGTGAGCTGCGGGGAAGCGTCCGGCGATGCCCCGTCCTCCTCCCGCGCAGGAGCCTCCCGGTCTGGTCCGGGGTCAGCGCGGGTCCCCCGGGGCTGCTCTCACATGTCATCGAGACCTCGGGCTGGGCGTTTGCTGCGGCGTGCTGTCCTCTGCTTCCAGGCTTCACCTCTGCTTCAGCCCCGCAGACGCTGCCTACGGTTGTGGTGCCGTTCTTTTAGCTTCCATGCTTGGAGCAAGGCTAAGGGAAGCAGGCTGGCGCGTAGCAGTGATGTCTCTTCTTAGACCGTGTGGAATTGTTGGTGCAGAAGAACAGATGAGCTTGTGGGTCCCTAAGCACTTCTGCCATGCCCAACTGGTCTTTATCTCTTTTCACCTAGTTTTGCCTCTGGAAGGGGACACATGCATGCTGTATGATGGCTGATTGTATGCAAGAGTTGCTTTTATTTGAATTTCAGTTCTACAGGCTAGTCCTAGTGAGCAGGCTCAGTCTGCAGATTTTCAGGCCTTGTCTTTGGTAAGGTGGATATATTGTACATCTGTTGAAGGTGTTGTGCCAGCCCCGCGCTCAGCAGCTCAGTGTGCTTGCCACAGGAGTGGCAGTGAAAAGCCTTCACAGTGGAACACATCTTATTGTATATGCTGAATTAATGCTTCTCTTCTAAACAAGTTCCAAACAAGTGGAAGGCTAGCGATGAGAGCAAGCAATGTGTTTCCACAGTAGCTTTTGATTCAGCAAGTACTGTGGTGAGAAGAACAGGAGGTTTCTGTTTTGCAGCCTTAAGAAAAAAAGAATTAAGGAATTGGTATGATGTGTCTGTTAACACACGCGTCTGTGGTCAGCTCCTGAAACGAGCAGCTCACCAAATACAGTTATGAGCTCATTCACGCCAGTGAGAGAAGTCTGTGGTTTGGGTTCTTGTTTCCTCCTGGGGTTCGCCGTTGTCTACATGTGACCACAGCTTTGGCTGTGTGCTCAAATGGAAATTAGTTGGATAGTTGTCAAATAGCATGACAAGTAGTTCAAAAACAATTGTATTGGGGGAAAAAAGTTATGTTTTTATGTCATTGATTATTTCAGATAAAGCATTCAGTGACTCTTTGCTTAATTCATCCTCATATACTTGGAGGGCTAGTGTATTGTATAACTGAGAGGAAAAAAAATGCAGCATGACTATGGAGAAAGGGAAGCAAAGTTTAAACATCATCTTTTATGCTTATTTGTAAAAGTGAGCCTCTCAGTCAGGAGTCAAATCATGTCCTCCTTCACATAAATTTTCTGTCAAAACTAAAGTGTAGCATTGGGGTTTGCTTGTAGTAGTGGACAGTGTTTTGAGATGCTTGTTGAGCTCTGAGCTGGCACAGGTGATTCTTTGTCCCCTTCCTGGGTCTTTTGTTTTAGGTGTAGTAAGTGTCACTCAGTAACAGTGGTTTTTAGGTACTGGCTAGGATAATGTTAACGGAACTATTTAAATCTTAAGTGTTTATTGACATGTAGATTCAAAGGTTAGGAAACAGGAAGGTTTTGGTTCTGAGGATAATCTTTTTCTGTATAATCCAAGGTAGGGGTTTGGGTGCCCGTGGTGGATTGTGTTGCCTGTTCTCCCACTTGCTTGTTGGGTCAGTCAGGGAGACCATTCTCCTTCCCTTGAGTCTTGTCTGCCTTATTTGTAAACTGCATAGGACAGGGGCTCCCTGTTGCTTTTTACTTGAAGGGGCAATGGGCACAAACTGAAGCATGAGAAGTTCCGTCTGAACATGAGGAAGAACTTCTTCCCTCTGAGGGTGACAGAGCACTGGAACAGGCTGCCCAGGGAGGTTCTGGAGTCTCCTTCTCTGGAGATATTCAAGACCCGCCTGGACAAGGTCCTGTGCAGCCTGCTGTAGGTGACTCTGCTTTGGCTGGACTAGAATGACCCACAGAGGTCCCTTCCAACCCCTACCGTTCTGTGATTCTGTGATTTTGTATCAAGTCCGTGAAGCATTCATTTTGCGTGGCTACTGATAATCTCCATGAAACTGTATTTTATAGCTCTCCATTTTACAGTTTCTTAAAGTATTTATCAAAACAGTTTTAACAGAAAACCGTATTGGGATGCGAGTCTGATTTTTGTTTTGTTGAAATGAGTGTGGACTAAAATTTGAGTTTATAACTGGGAGGGCAGAGGGGGAAGAGTATCTCTTTCTGATGCTATGGATATTCTCATGTCTTTTTCATGCTTATTATGGCTTCCTCACTGTTATATAAATTCTGTTCCATCTATACATTACCTTTTTTACTGATTTTTCTGAGCAAGGTTTCTAGTGTCCTGTGCATAAAAGGCTGCAAGTTTACTGTATCTGAGCATGTACAGAGAACAGAAACCTTAATTAACTTCTAGAAAGTGGAAAGAAATTATTCAGATTCAAAATGCATGTGTATGTATTTTCTAGGAACACAGTAAAACTGAATAGGTTGCATGGGGGCTGCTACTCAGAGTGTCTGCAAAGTTCACAGAAAAACTGTTTGGGTTGGGATCAAATATCTTTTTTAAAAAAACTCAGTTCTTTTGAGAACTTTGGAGTAGCTTAAAACGTTACTTTGAAATGCGGCATAACCTAAACAGTAGTGGAAATGGCAAAGCCCTGGTAAGGCTGCAAATGGGCGTTCAAATTTTAGAGGCTGTAAGTCCACTTGGAGTGATGAATTTTTTTTAAAAAGAAAACACTTTGAGGAAGTTTTATGATTTCTTTTGTTTACAGTTTGAGAGTATGATTATGCAGTCTCCTATGCTTTGGTTGGTTAAGCATTTGGAATTTAATCCGAGTCTTGTTTAAAAGTCTTATCTCAGAAGCCTGTTTAAGGAAGTGTTGATTTAGGATTGCAGTTAACTTTTACTTAATCTTACTTACTTTACTTAATCTTACTTACTTTACTTATTCTCTTATTGCTTGATTGGGAGGGAGAATAATTCCTTAATTCCACATACCTTGACGAGAACATTTCTTTTGATCTTCCACTGTTTGCTTTGTCCCTATTAGAGGTTCTAATAGTCTCTAGTGTTTCAGGTAAAATTACGGTTGATATTTAAACTCAAATTAACTTCAGAGAAATCTCTGTATATGACTGGTGGCATGGTTTTAGATATGACTGCTTAGGGTGACACTTTCTGAAACCTGCGCTTCTAGCCAGACTTCTCACAATGCTGCTTTGAAAGTCTGATCACTTAAGCTCAAGTGCCTTAAGCACTCAAATCTGAAGCAAAGGACGCTCGAAAGTCTGGATGTGACTTTTGGTTGCTGAAATCTTTGAGTTTTGTTAGTTTCTGTGCAAATAGCTAATGTGCAGTGTTCTTAACAGCTTTTTGCAGAGAGAAGAAAGATGGAAAGTAATGCAGTTTTGCTGGAATCAAAGTCCTCTCCTATCAACCTTCTGAATGAAATGCATCAGCTGCGTCTCCTGGGCCACCTCTGCGACGTGACTGTCAGCGTGGAGTACCAAGGTGTCAGGGCAGAGTTTGTTGCTCACAAGGCTGTATTGGCAGCAACAAGCAAATTTTTCAAGGAGGTGTTCCTTAATGAGAAGGGCATGGACGGGCCACGGACCAACGTGTTCTTGAATGAGGTCCAGGTTGCCGATTTTGCTTCATTTCTTGAGTTTGTCTACACTGCTAAGGTAGAAGTGGAAGAAGACAGAGTGCAGCGTATGCTAGAAATAGCTGAAAAGCTGAAGTGCTTGGACCTCTCGGAAACCTGCTTTCAATTAAAGAAGCAGATGCTTGAATCAGTGCTGTTGGAGTTGCAAAACTTCTCTGAATCACAGAACTCTGAGGAAGAGAGCGCTACCCAGCCAGGCATTTTGCTTGAGTCCAAAGCAGCTGCTGTGGCAGAAGCTGACCAGGTAGATTGTCCTCTGGATCCTCCCGATTCCCCAGCAGACAGGCCCAGTGATGGAGTGTCCCCTGAGATGCCGGCTACCAAATCAAAAGAGAAAATGGACAAAAAAAAGGAAGTGATGAAGCCTCCTTATGCCAAAATCAGAAGGGCGAGTGGGAGACTGGCTGGGAGGAAAGTATTTGTGGAAATCCCAAAGAAGAAATACACAAGGCGGCTGAGAGAGCAGCAGAAGAATGCAGAGGTTGCTATTGAAGGTGGCAAATATCCTCAAGACCAGGATATGTGTGATACGGAGAGGGAGGAGGAGCAAGCGGAGAACAACATCAAACCTGAAAGTGAAGAATGCGATGGCAACTGTGAATCAGAAGAAAACCTGAAAAAATCCGAAGAGGACAGAAAGAAACGAGGCAGCAACTTCAAGTGCAGCACATGCGAGAAGGAATTCCTGTATGAGAAAAGTTTTTTCAAGCACGTAAAGCACAGCCACGGCATCGCAGCTGAAATAATTTATCGTTGTGAAACCTGCAGTCAGACCTTTGCCAACCGGTGCAACCTAAAAAGCCATCAGCGCCATGTCCACAGCAGCGAGCGCCACTTCCCTTGTGAGCTCTGCGGTAAGAAGTTCAAGAGGAAGAAGGACGTCAAGAGGCATATTCTCCAGGTTCATGAGGGTGGTGGGGAGCGTCATCAGTGCCAACAGTGTGGAAAGGGGTTGAGCTCCAAAACTGCCTTGAGGCTCCATGAAAGGACGCATACAGGCGACAAGCCTTATGGGTGCACAGAGTGTGAGGCTAAATTTTCTCAGCCTTCTGCACTTAAAACACACATGAGGTATGAACAGACTTAACTGGCCTTGTAAGATTCTGGGGGGAGAAGCAGAATCCCCTGGAGCACACCTTGAGCCTTCAAGTGAAGTGGGGATGTAAAACGTGACTGACTGGAAAGTGTCCGTATTTCCTTTCTTCATAGCTTTTTTTTCACCTGCTTTTCGGTTTAAGGGAATTGCTGTAATTTTCTTTAAGCCAAAGTAGAGGTGCGTGGGTCAAGGCCTGCCGCTGCTGAAGCACAGTTAACTTTTCTCATAGGAGTAGACTGTTAAGAGTCAGTGGGATGTTTCATATGAGAAAAGAAACACCCATGCCAAATTATTGGTGGGATTAGGGCTATAATTATTTCAGCTAATTTGAGGCCTCTTTATATTCAATAGAATAATGTTACGCAGTAAGTATGAAAATATTCTAAAAAGATTTGGCCATGCGTTAAATTGAAGAACACTGGGTTTGGGAGCTAAGCATAGAAATGATATGTGACCAGAAACAGGCTGACACGCCTAGAAGTGAGTGAAGCACCGAAGATACCCACACGGAGCTGATGAAATCAGTTGTAGTGTGTACATTGCAGTGAGACTCAAAGGTGGAGGTGCAAACACATGGTCTTGAAAGTTCATGGGAGAGACATTCTTATCAAGGCAAAAATTCTTGCTACTAAGGGCTTCGGCCTGCTTTTGCCAGTCCACCAAAGCAATCGTCTGCAACCAAAATTCAGATTATAGCCAGGGAGTAAGCGTGGAGAGGGGGATATAGAAGAAATATCCTGAAGTACTACTGCTCGGATCCAGAAAGAGAATGCAGTAGTGTCAGCATATTCCTAGGCAGCATTTCTTGCAAGGTAGACGGGTTCGTTAACCACTGCTTTATTTCACTGCCCCTTTTGAAGTCGGTGGGTTTACTGCCAGTGGTGGAAAGCACATCCAGAAGCAAACTTCTGCTACAGTGCTGCTATGATGTTATTGCTGATGCAGCTGTATGGCATTTCTCTTTCATCATGTGTCCTTTTCTAACTGCAAGTAACTGCATTATGCTGCTTAGAAACTGTTTTTTGGCATAAGCGAAGTTTCTCCTCCATTATGCACCACTATGGCTTTTCAGTAAGCTTACTGAATGCTGGAAACTCAGTGCTGTCCTTGTGTATCGTGAGAGTCTGTAGTGAGAATTTCTCGGGGTTTTATGTATGTTTTTACATCTGTGCCCCTTGTGTTGATGTATTGCCATGAAAACTGGCCTGTGTTGCTTCCTGCAGCATTACTCAGTAGAGGCCTGAAGTGTCCATGGGCTCACCATTTAACGTAGAGGAAACTGGAATATATAGGCAACAATTCTGTAAACTGCCCTTCGTGTACACACAGCCTTCGCCAGGCACACTGCGGGCTGGGGGTGACAGCAAGAAAAATAACTGTATAAAAGTGGCGTCTTTTTATTCTGCTCCTAGGATGCCACTTGTTCCAGAGTAGCCAGTGACTCTCTATTTGATGGCCCTGCAGAAGCAGCATGCCAGGGAACACATCACTCACATTGTATGTGGAATATTTCATTGATAGTGTCAGCAATATAAAGATACCTGCTTTACTTCAGATCCCAAGATGGTTACATTTTTCTTTCAGTCTGTCTGTCTGGATAAAAGTTTTCTAAACTTTACTCAATTTTTACCTTCAAAGGTTTGCTTTTACACTAAAAATATTTCTGGATCTGAGGCTTGATCATGCAGCTCATGCATGATCAAGCAATAAAGCAGCACTACAGAAACCACAGTGCAGAATTTGGTCCAGCTGGAGGTATTTTTAAAAGATGCTAAAGTCTTGCACAGTCACTCTTCAGAGAGCAGCCACAAAGTAAAGACGGTTTGCGTTGTGCTGCAAAGGAGAGAAATGTAGCTCAGTGCTTTAATGTTGCTTTCTCATTTCAGAATCCATACTGGTGAAAAACCTTTTGTCTGTGATGAGTGTGGTGCCAGGTTCACTCAGAATCACATGCTTATATATCACAAACGATGTCACACAGGTAAGGCTTTCTTTTACAATGTACCACATGTAGGAGGAGGCCTGCGGTGAAACCAGGAGATCTTATTTTCTTTCAGAAAATGCTTTTTTGTTGGTTTTTATGTAAAATCAGATATTGTCATCCCTAGACGCAATTTTACTGAGAAAGGTTCCTGTAGGTGGATAGGCAGACAGTGGAGAGGGTAAAAGGAGCTGTTACGGTTTGGCTGCGGCCAGCAACAAAAGCGCCACGCGGCTGCCCCTCCCCCCCACCAGGGTGTGGAGGAGAATGGAAAGAAACAGGCAGAAACTGGTGGGTTGAGATAAGGGCAGTTTAACAGAGCAGCAAACAAAGGGAACAAGAATGATACAGATAAGGGGAAAACACAACACAAACCGCACAACTCAGAGAGCCGCTCCCACCGCTGCCCGCACTCCCGAGCCGCGNGTTCCCGCCGCGCCACCCCCCCCCCACCGGAACCCAGCATGACNGCACATGGTATGGAATACCCTGCTCTGTTTGGCCAGGTGGGGGTTGGGTCAGCCCACCAGGCTGTGCCCCTTCCTGGATTCTGGTGAAAATTAGCCCTGTCCTGGCTGAACCCAGGACATATATACAGAAAGTTTCCCCATTTTTCCTCTGGTAGAAAGGTTTGAATAAATATTGGTGATTCTCCAACAATATTCAGAATAATAATTATCTACTTTTAACCTTACAGTAAGGACACTGGTAGTTTTTTAAAGCACATAATTTCCCACTTAATGTGCCTTCCCAATGGGATTGAACGTGATGGACCATCTACCCAATTCTTCACATGTCTAGCAACCCTAGGACTTACTGGACACAACAAAGTTGAGCAAAGCAGAGGATGATAGTGGCTCTCCAGCGGTTACCATCACTCAGTCAAAATATGGAATGAAACTGATCGCTGTGTGACTCGGTTATCAATCTTGCCTGACCTTTCTGGCTGGCTTTCTTAGACCACTGGACAGGTGAACTGAAAGTGTGAGTATGGCTCTGATGCTGGTTAGATGACTGGAGGCCAGCATGGGAAACTATTCAAATCATTAATTTGCATGCGCCTCTTGAGCAATAGGTTGGCAGATAGGGGCCACCTCATTAGAACTATGAGATGATTATAACAAATAAGGTGTGTTTTCAATATTGAAAACTATCTTGGACATGCTTTTATGTGAATAGAAGTTACGTGTTTAGTGAACATCCTCACTTTTATAAATTTTGTATTAAAATATTAATAAGGAGGGGATATGATTCTGGAATGAAGATATGAATGAATTTATAATTTTATAGTGTATTTCTGTGGAATTCGCTTGATATTGGTACTCATAGACATGGTAGTGCTTTTCATTTCTTTTTTCGCTGCCTCAAGATTGATTCTCTTCTGTGCACTGTACGAAAGGAGTTTGTGTACATGTATGTCTAAGAGTATTCTTAGATAAGTACTTGGGGGCAATGGGGCGAAGTAGCTGGTAATCTTGGAGTCTTTCATCACAGAAGCCCTAGAGGGTCCTTGTAACATGAAACTACTCGTACCTAACATAAAACATACAGTAAATTAAATGTTCCTTCGAGTAAAAGTGAGACTGTTTGGGAAACGTGCCTTACTCTATCACTTAGGCAGTCACTCCACTGAAGAGGAAGGAATTGGAGGGGGAGTTGACGTGATTAGCACATTAGCTTAAAATCTTGAACAGCAAAATCCTCATTTTCTTGGTCTTGTCTTTTCTTGTCTAACTTGACAAGCCTGTATGAGATTGTCTTTACAACTTTTTAAATAGTAGTAATCTTCCTTGGTTCTGAATATTTGCTTCAGCTACAGAATGTACAAATAGGCTCTGACTTGATGTGCTTCAATAGACTTTTTTAGCTTAATGTTCCCTTCAGGGATTCAGATCCACAACTTTCAATCTTTTCTTCTCCCTACTTCAGTTTCTGAAATATCAGCATCTCTTTAAGTATCTCCACTTCCTCCTCGGGCAGTTTGTCATAAGGTATTTCTGCTGCTCTGTGAATTCCCCCTAAGCTGACTTTCTCTTTCTTTGTCTCTCTAAGTTCTTTTTTTCATTTTATTTTATGCTCAGTTCCACATCAGCTCCCTTGGTACAGCCTTGACACTTTAGTGATGCTGCGGTTTGAGAAAAATAAATGAATTTTTTCATTCTTCCTAACAATTGTCTTCTCTTTTAGCAATTGGGAAATTGAGTTTTTGTAAAGAAAGAAAAGTTTTACAAGCTGAGACTCGGATATTGCACATGTCTTTTCCCCTCTGTAATTTAAACCATGATAGTAGTCTCATTGGTTTGGATAATATCACTGGCATGCTAATGCTGGGCATATGTACAGTGCTTGCAGGATCAGGAACTGAATATTTTTCCTGAAAGATATAGTCAGGCTTTTTCTAATTATTGGAATATAATCAGAAAAAAACAGATAGAGAAGAAATTGCATAAATTGAAGGTTTTTTCCTAAGAAACTATTAAGTTCAGTTAAGTTGTGCTAGTTTCAGAATCGTTTTACATGTCATTCGGGTTTTAGAGACATATTCTTCTGGTCAGAAAAGATTTCTCTACCTATACATTAATAACCTGACATAAATACATCTTATCCACTATTCTATCTGTTCATTTGTTTCATTTAAAATGGATCTAAAACTACGTTCTTGATGTGACAGTTATAGGTGTAAATGACTAGATAAGGTAAAAAGCAATAATGAATTTTTTTTAGAACACTTCCTTTTCTTCATTCTTTCAGACACCTGTTTTCTATCAGTCTCTAAGGTCTTTGTTCCTCTTTCTTTTTTCTTACACTAGCACTAGATAATATCACCAACAGTTTGGACTCGTTGCTTTTTTCTAGTTTTGGAAAGGCACATTTTCAGGAATATTTCAATGCCTCATTGCAGTTTCTATCCTCCATTAAATGTGATAAAATGCAGTAGTAATATTGAAAAGAGTTTATATTTGTATAGTCTTATTTACACTTGTTTGTCATGCAGGTTGGGCGCCTCTGCCTGGAAATGAAGTCAACAAATGTTGTTATCCAAAACAGCCAGTGAGTAAGTGTTTTGGAACAATTTTTAAGCTTTGAATACCAAACTGACAGATTTCAGGGTATGTTGAGGAGTGGAAAACTGTTGGTGTTCTTTACTTAACTGAAGATTGTTTGCTTTTGTTCCTAAGACACCTGCTTGATTAATTTTCTATCCTGTGTCATAAAATACGAAGTTAATTATCATCAGATCAAAATGATTTTGACTGTCGGCAGTAACATCTTGGAAGAAACTGGATATTGTAACACTATTAACCAAAAAATATTGTTATTCTTTCAGTGGTGGTATTAAGAGTGTTATGCTTCTGATTTTTGTTATCAGTTTATTTTTCACAATGCATGATGACAGTTTAACACCTGTTGGTTTTCTGATTGGTCAAGGATATTCTATATCCTTAGTTTGCTAAACTTTTAGCTCTGCCCACTTTTTCTTGTTTTTCAGTGTCTAATTTCTCACATTTTGTAAAACACAAACTGTATCACTATTTTGGAAGTAAACAAGTAGTATCTCGAAATTCATCTTTGGGCTAAGACATATACACAGAAATGCAAAGACACAGGTGGAACAGACTCCCTCCCTTTCTTCACTGAAATGGTTGTCAAGCACTGGAACAGGCTGCCCAGGGAAGCACTTGAGTCACCAGCCCTGGAAGTTTTTAGAAGATGTGTAGATGTGGTACTTAGGGACATGACTTGGTGGTGGACTTGGCAGTGTCAGGTTTACAGTTGGACTCGATGATCTTAAAGGTCTTTTCAAACCTAAATGATTCTATGAAATGAGAATAAAATGTTAATTACACTGGTACATGGCATGATTAGCAAAATGAGAGGAGGAGGCATTTCGTGTAAAGAGTTGGAAGCAAAGAGTATGCAGAATGCTAAAGATATGGAAGTGCAAAATACAAATTCTGTGAAGAGACAATCCATCAAAGGCCCTAAATACAGTGATGTGACCTTCAGTTGAGGAAGCTCAGGGAATATTTGAGGAAATAATTTCCTCATAATTGTTCTGTTTATTTCCACAGCTAATCTGTATAGTTGGCCACAAGAGGTAGCACACTGGGCTAAATGGAGTTTTGATCTGACACTCTGACTACTTTTGTGTATGTTTATTTTCTTATTTACAGAAGTAAAAATTGTGGCCCCTAGTCCCCCTCTCCCAGCACTTTAGTAAACCTCAGTCTGAGATAGGTAGGATATCCTCCTACGGAAGCTCAGGAAATGGCAGAACTCAGAGGGTTGTCATCAGCGGCGCTGAGTCTAGTTGGAGGCTGGTAACTAGTGGTGTCCCTCAGCGGTCAGTACTGGGCCCAGTCTTGTTTAACTTCTTCATCAACGACTTGGATGAAGAGTTAGAATGTACCCTCAGCAAGTTTGCTGATGACACCAAACT
>Ga0065711_1049166_pt1 | contig 11438 bp, 12 predicted proteins | sample Hoacrofraction12_FD_59098 | JGI IMG/M metagenome (GOLD analysis project Ga0065711, IMG submission 59098) | Hoatzin crop microbial communities from Cojedes, Venezuela - Epithelial fraction 12 v2 (version 2) | ecosystem: Host-associated > Birds > Digestive system > Esophagus > Crop | place... | reverse complement strand
TTGCTTCGCACATGTTCGTTCGCGACTCGGCAATGTGAAAACTCCTTCGTCGCTTTCCATTGCGCTCGCTGCTCCGAACGGCGGGTAAGATATCATACCCAATCAGATTTGCACATCAGAAATCATACCCAATCCAATGAACCCTAAAGGTAGGTGTGGATGTCGTGAATCAGGAGTTGTGGCGGCTTGTTGCGCTGGTCCGTATGGTGTGCCATCGCCGACCCGATCGTAAAGCAGATGTCGAAAGGCTGCCCGTCTTTGATTTCGTTGAACCGTTTCGCCAAGTTGAAAGCGATGGCATGCAAAGGCGCTTGCGTCGTGCCATCAGTAATCGAAACGCGGATGTGCTGGCTGTTTTTCCCAACAAGCTTCGCATCGGTGCATTTCACGTTGTGCGCCACAAAAACAGGCTTCGGGTTGTCCACGCCGTAAGGGCTGAAGTGGCGGAGGTAACGCAGGAATTCCGTGTTGATTTCCGCAAGCGTCACCTGGGCGTCAACGTTCACCGAGCGCACAATCTGCTCGTCAGTGATATGCGCCTCCACATACTCCGTGAAGTCCGCGCGGAAAGCGTCGATATTTTCAATCGGCAGCGTCAGCCCTACCGCATTCGTGTGTCCCCCATAGTTTTTCAGCAGGTGGCGGCAAGAACGCACCGCCTGGTACACGTCAAAGTTGTGAACCGAGCGCGCGCTGCCCGTCGCAAAGCCATTGCCATCATCCGTCAGCACAACCGCAGGCTTCAAGTAGAGTTCCGCCATTCTCGCCGCGACGATGCCTACAATGCCCTTGTGCCATGCAGGGTCATAAATCACAATCGGCTTGCGTGCGCCCAAGTCATCGCGATGAGCCGCAACGATTTCGCCCGCTTCCGTAGTGATTTGCTTATCCAGTTGCTTCCGTTGCTCGTTGAACTGCTCAATGCGGGCAGCAAGCTTCTCAGCCTGCACAGGGTCTTTCGTCACCAACAGCGCCACCGTGTCCATGCCCGACTGCATACGACCCGGAGCGTTAAGACGCGGCGCGATTTTAAACGTAATGTGGCTGATGTCGATTTCCCGCTCCGCCAGATGGCAGTTGCGAATCACGTGCTTTAGACCAAGGTTCTTCCCCGCATTCAGGTACTTAAGGCCATAGAGCGTGAACACACGATTTTCGCCAATCAGCGGCACCAAGTCGGCAATCACGCTGACAGCCACCAAGTCCAACAGCGGCTCCAGCTTATGAATCTCCTCCGTGCCATTGCTCTGGGCGAAAGCCTGCATAAATTTAAACCCCACGCCACAGCCTGACAAGCCCTTAAACGGGTAATTGTCAGCCGGTTGCTTGGGGTTGAGGATTGCAGCTGCCGGGGGCAGGACATCGTCGGGCACATGATGGTCGCACACGATAAAGTCGATGCCGAGCGATTTGGCATAAGTGATTTCCTCAATCGCTTTGATGCCACAATCCAGCACGATGATTAACGACACACCAACACTCTTGGCGTAATCAATTGATTGCAAGGATATACCGTATCCCTCGTCTTGGCGAGTGGGGATATAGTAAATGAGGTTGGAGTAAAAATTTTGAAGATATCGGTAAACGAGGGCTACGGCGGTGGTTCCATCAACATCGTAGTCTCCGTAAATCATAATCTTCTCCTTTGCCCCTAACGCGTGGTTGAGCCTTGCGACAGCTTTGTCCATATCCTTCAACAAGAAGGGGTCGTGCAACTGCTTGATAACGGGATAAAAGAAGTCTCTGACGTCTTTTAAGCTTCGCAAGTTGCGCAGGACAAGCAGCCGTGATATCGCGGGGCAATTCGGGTATTTTTGCTCGAATTCGCCGCAGATACGCTTTTGCTCGGATGTTAAAGGCAAGTAGTTCCATTTGCCTGTCATTATATAGTTGTTTTTTTTGTTGCGATAGGGTGTCCTTCCTTATTCTGCGCAAGGCAAAGGATCTTTAAAAATCCGTATCCGGATGGTAAAAAATCCTTTAAATCCGCGTGATCTGCGTGAGATTTTATGCGCTTTTACCCGAGAATCGGGGGTGTTAGCCCACTCTCGGGGAAATAAAGAAGGATTGCAGAGTGCAAATATAATAAAAATGGCAGGGAAGTGGAATAATAAAGTATGGTTTTTTTATGTAAAAAGTATTTTTTAAGGTTTGTTAACGGTGCGTTTTTGCTCCAACTTCCTAGATTTCAACTTTTAAACTCAAATTACGGCATCGCGCCCTCGAGTGACTTGCGCGCATATTGTTCCGGCACACCATTTTCGGTGGCGAGTTTGATGTCACGCTCCATGTCATCGTGCGCGAACCGCAGTTTGTTGAGTTTGGCGCGCAAAAGATAGAGATAGCCATCGGTGGGCGCTTGCTCTAGAGCGGTTCGAATGTCCGCCTCGGCATCACGCAGGCGTTTCATCGCCAGGTAGCAATCGGCGCGATGAGCCAGAAAGGTAACGTCCGGCTTTATTTTGATAAGGTCGGTAAAATACTCAGCGGCACGCTTATAGTTGCCCTGCGCTTTACACAACAACCCCATGCCCTCATTGAAAAGTCCGGAGTTGGGGTTGATGTAGCGGATTTCATAAAAATAGTCCTCGGCTTGCTTGTAATTCTTGTCGTTAAGTTCCAGCATGCCAAGCGAATAACGCGCCTCCGTGTTGAGGTCGTCAAGTTCGCGCACCCGCAAATAATCCGCGCGAGCCAGGTTCAAACTATCGATTTCCACATAGACAGCCGCACGATTGAGCAAGACCGTCACTGCGTTTGGCGTCATATCCAGCGCGAGGTTGTAGTTCTTTATTGCCTCCGCGTAATTGCCGTTGTAGCGCTCTATGGTCGCGATATTCGAGACCAGCAGCGAGTTGTTTGGGTTGTCGGGATCAGAAACCACGGCTTGGAGCAGGTAACGCTCGGCGTCCACGTAGCGATGCTCGTCAATCGCAGTTTGCGCCGAGTCGATATAGTTGAAATACGGCGTGTCAGTGTTGATAGTGACATCCGGCTGCGTGGCGTTCGAAGGCTTTGGCGCAGGCTTCATGCCACGGGGAATCTTCAGGTTTTCGTCTGTAATACTCTGGATGACTTGCGCTTGCGCAATCGCGACCCATAGCAAAGACAGCAATATAATGAGTTTTCTTGACATCATTTAATTCATAGTTTGTGGCGCTTCCTTGACATGGACATCCATCTGCGGGAAGGGGAAATTGATGCCATGCTTGGGGAACTCGGTGTAAACCTTTTCGTTGATATCGTAAGTAACTGCCCAGTAATCACTTGCCTTTGCCCACGCGCGGAGCAGAATCACGATGCAACTGTCGGCAAAGCTTTCCATCACCACTTGCGGGGAGTAATCTCGCGGCGCTTTATATTGCCGGACGGCTGCCTGATAGCGGCTGTTGCTCTCGTCAAGTCGGCGCTTTGCTTTATGGAAAATGCGTTGCCAGAATGACGGCTTTGCGTCCTCATTGGCATCATCATCGGTTTCCGGCGTCGTGGCAACGTCCTCGTCGGTTTGGTCAGGCTTTTGCTTGATGCGAGGGTCGCTTTGCAAAATTTCAAGCGCGATTTTTCTGGCGAGTTGCACATCATCGCCGTATGCAATAGAAATTCGCCATTCGATGCGGTGAAATTCTTCAGCGGTGAAATTGTTGATGCTGCCTGTGGAGAGCTGACCGTTGGGGATGACGATGCGGTCGTTGTTGTAGGTATTGATGATGGTGTGGAAAATCTGGATTTCGCGAACAAAGCCCTGGTACTCACCGAAAACGATGTAGTCACCGACTTTGTAGGGACGCATGAGCAGGAGTATCACACCTCCGGCAAAGTTCTGCAAGGTGCCGCTGAGCGCCATACCGACGGCGATACCGGCTGATGCAAACAGGGCGATAAAGCTGCTGGTTTGGATGCCGAGAATGCCTATAACAATGATAATGAGGAGGAAATAAAGCACAATCTCAACAAAACTGAGCACGAAGGACGTGAGCGATCGATCGGCGCCTCTGCGGAGCATCAGCGAGCGGACAAGGCGATATATACGACGGATGAGGAACCTGCCAATGTAGAAAACAATGATGGCAAGCACTAAGTCGAATCCAAAGGAGATGATGCTGTGCGACACCGACGTGGCGATGCTGCCCCAATCGACCGATTGCAACGTCTTTGACAATTCGGAGGGCGACGTGATGGCTGCAGCAATATTTTTAACGCTGGCAGTGATACTGTCAGGCGTCGCCTGCAGTTTTTCAACGGTGGCAGCGTCAACCTGCGGCATCGTTTGCAGCAATATGTTGTTGAGTGTCATTATGTTTTGTGCTATTTATTGTCAATTCGGAGAAGTCCGTCAATGAAGGTGAGCATCTTGCCTCCATCGTACAGCCAAATCTCCGTCATCACGCTTTGCGAGGGGCGACGGGCAATCTGTTTAGGCGCGCCGAGCGAAAGCTGCACCTCGTCTTTGGTCATCCCATCAACCACCTGCGAATGAATGATAGACTGCCACATCGTTGCGCCAATTTGCGGATAGAGACGGTGCGGATCTTGCGCGTCAAACATCGCATCAAAGCTGCGCGAAGCCATGTTGGAGACGTCATCGGTGAGCCACACCATGGCGAGGTCACCGGTGGAGACATCTTGCGGGGCAAAAATAATGCGCAAAGGCATCACCTTGTTGCCTGGGAGCACGCGCTTGATTACTACCGGCACGAACTTCCGCCCGTCGCGCATCTGCTCGGTGGTAGCGTCGTACCAAATGGGCGTTTTGATATAAAATTGCCTGCCCTCGATTTGTGCTGCCACATGGCGGGCAACATCCACAGGGATAAGCATCGGAATCGAAAACGAGGGATGAAATTGCGACAACTCTTTGTCGGTGCGATACTCATATACGCAGCCATTATTGGGGTCGCGCATGCGAATGTTCACGGTAGGGCGATTGTCCAAGGTGTGACCGGTGGTATAACCATCGTACGCAAGCACACGGTGTTGCAAGTTGATGGTGTCAATGTTGTAATCGCGCGAAGGGGCAAACAAATGCACCACCTGCGCATCGGTTACGTAAAACTGCTTGCCTTTTTGCCATTGCGGTAACGAATCGCCCGGCCACGTTATCGATGAGGGCTTCTGCCGCGCTTCGGCTTGCCGATAGGCGCGTTGCACATCTTTCTCGCTCACCTTCTCGCGATACTCTATGCCGGTGCCGCACGATGCGAACAGCACCATAATTATTATTAGAGTTGAGAGTTGAGAGTTAAGTTTTGAGAATTGCACAACGTTTAGAGTTTTACTTTAAGCCGATATTCTTTATTCGCTAAAAATGAGATTGTTTCTTTACGAAGCGTCTTCGAGGGCAAAAGTCAAATTATTTTCAAGTATCACTTTAAGTTGCCCTTCTTAGCTTGCTCAATCATAACCTGTTCCGGGACGAGATAGATTTCCAATCGGCGATTTTTCTTTCTGTTCTCAAAAGAGTTATTGTCCACCACCGGGTCGCTATCGCCCAGCGCGTATGGCACGACGAAATCGGTAGAACCATGCGCCTCGAACCAGTCGAAAATGGCGTTCACCCGCGAGCGCGTTAACTGGATGGTGTATGCCTCACTACCGGTGTTGTCGCTGTGCATGACAAGCAAAATCTTATAATAGCCCTCAGGTTTGAGGTACTTGAGAAATGGCTTTAACAGCTGGTCGCCCACAGGGGTGAGCGTGGTGTCGTTTGCGGCAAAGAGCGCGCCGGCGGGGATAGTAACAACAACGATTTCCTCGTCGCGCATCACCTCTACGTTGTAGCGTTTTTCAATCAGTTGCACCGCCACCTTATGCTGATAAGCGGCAATGCGATCTGACTGCTTATCATTTTTGACTTCCGGCTGTTCCAGATTTTGCTCCAAGGTGAGGTCAAAGGGGTCAACGACCTTCTTGGCTTGCATTGTCGGCAACGCCAAACACATCAATAAATATATCAGTAATTTCTTCATATTCAAATATCTAGGATGCCTTCCGGCAGGTTTAGCGCGAGGGTTCTGCGGTCTGTGTCGATTTGGATGATCAGTTCATCGGCTAGCGGCAAGGTGTAATTTTTACCGTCATCGGCGCGCACTTGAATCAGCAAATTCGCCGTAGAGTCGTCATAATCAACGAGTTCGCCTATATCGATGCCATTCTGGTCGCTGACGCGAAATCCCACAAGGTCCTCCACATACACATCGGCATCTAAATCGCCCTCGCCATCTTCTTGCGCGTCATCAGATTTGAGCGTGTAAATATCGGAGCCAACGAGAGCGGAAGCATCTTCTTTGGTCGTGATATCGGCTAGGGTGAGGAGCATATCGGCGCCTTTTTGACGGGCGGCTTTGACAAAGAAAGGCACAAACAGTCCATCGATGTGAATCAAGACATTCTCCGGCATATCTTCTTGCTCAAGGTCATAGTGCATCTCGCACACAAGTTCTCCCTGCGTGCCATGCGTTTTCAGCAATTTGCCGATTTGTCGAAGGTCTTTTCTGTCAAACATTCTATCTAGTGTGGAGAGTTGAGAGTTGAGAGTTGAGAGTTGAGAGTTGAGAGTTGAGACGAACTCCTAATTCCTAACTAAAAAGTTTTATCTTTTCTTTTTCTTTTTGCCGGTGGAAGCGGGCTGTGCGACCACTTGAAACTCGTGCAGTTTATGGTCGTTGGTGTTCAAGTTAATACGTCCTCGGCTGTAGTGCAGCAGGTCGTTAAAAATCTTGGCATCGTCAACGTCCTCGTTGCTAATCTGATAGATGAGTTTCTTCATGTGGTTGGCTATCAGCATAATCAGGGCGTCACGTTCCTCGCCTTCGGGATAGTCGGCGGCGCGAAGAATCATCTGCTCAATCAGTTTTCCATAATGCCGATATTTAATCGGTTCGTTATGGTATGGGATTGGCTCGGGCTTAGTTGCAAGGTTTTGCTCTTGCACAATGTCATCGTAGGGGTAATCGATGTCGAGATGGAAGTCGCTCATAATGGCGAGATGATCCCAAAGTTTGTGGCGCCAGTCGGTTTCTTGCTTGAGTTGCGGGAACAAGGTTGCCATGCTTTGCACGATGGTGTAGGCACAACGCGTGCGCTCGTCACGATCCTCTATGGTGAGGCAGTGGTCAACCATTTGCTGCACATTGCGTCCGTACTCCGGCAGCACGAGTTTTTTGAGTTGTGTATTGTAAGTCAGCATTTTATTTAGTTAGGAGTTAGGAGTTAGGAGTTAGGAGTTAGGAGTTAGGAGTTGGCACGCCTGGTGTTTCTATCTCACCTATCCGCGTGAGATATTAACAGGTTTTTGGGCTTTGTTGCCTTGAAGTCCTTGAGGTAGAGGGGCGTACTGTAAGCAACATCGATAAAATCTTTTTCACGCCACGCTTTCTCACTTAGCGCGAGCATATTGACGGCGACGGGCTTAATGGGTCCGAGAAATTCGGCATTAGGATGGGTAATGACCTGTCGCGCTTTCTCGCTGCCATCGCCGAAGAGCATCAGACGCCCCTGCGCGAGTTGTTGCTCGTAGGCAGCCTCGTCTATAATGAGGGGTTGCGGTGGCATGACTTCATGCAACGCGGCATCATATACGGCGGTATAGACCTCCATGCGGCGCGCATCTATCATCGGGGCGTAGCGCACATTTTCGTCGTCAACAAAATGGCTGAACTGCGCTGTCACGGTCAGCAGTTGGAGGGTGTTAACGCCAATGAGTGGCACATTCATTCCGAACGCCAAACCTTTCGCCTCACTTAAGCCGATGCGCAGCCCAGTGTAGGAGCCGGGACCGATGCTCACAGCCACAGCGTCGATGGTAATTTCGCGACTGCGGGCGTAGTGCATGACGTCACGAATCATGGCGCTGAGCAGCGTGCTGTGCGTGCGTCCCTCGTAGTTTTCGTAATGCTCAAGCACTTGTCCCTCGCTGGTTAGGGCGACGGAACACACGGGCGAAGACGTCTCTATATTTAAGATTGAAGCCATTTCGTTATGCTATGAAGGGCAAAAGTACAAAAAACTTTTGATATCTGACTCTGCTGCGGTGGATTTTAAGGATTTTTGCCCTGGGGATTGTGATTTTTAAGGATTATTGATTTTGTGGGATTTTTTGACGAAGAATGTATAGATTTTTGCGGAAATATTGTAAATTTGCGGCAACAAAATAGGAATGCGATATGATACAATCAATGACGGGATTTGGTAAGGCGGTTGAAGTGATAAACAACAAAAAAGTGACCGCTGAAATCAAATCTCTGAACAGCAAACAATTAGACCTATCGGTAAAACTACCGCCGTGCTATCGGGAGTTAGAAATGCCGCTTCGTTCGACGATTGCGCACGACTTGATGCGTGGCAAAATCGACTTGATGGTGACGTGCGAACCGATAGAGGGCAGCGTAAATACGCATATCGATGGCACTTCGTTGCAACAGTACCGCACGCAGATTGAAGCGCTTGCTGCGGAGTTGTCTCTCCCCCAACCCACCGATTGGTGGGCGACGTTGCTTCGCTTGCCTGAGGTGGTGAAAAACGACAGCCGCTCGGCGGAGGCGGATGAGGAGGAGTTGGCACAGGTGGCAGGTTTGGTTGCGCGCGCTACGGAAGCTTTGGTGGCGTTCCGCACGCAGGAGGGCAACCGGCTGCAGGGATTTTTCGAGGAGAAAATCAATGCCATTGGCGAGTTGCTGGCGGAGGTTCCGAAATATGAGGCGCCTCGGGTGGAGACGGTGCGGAGTCGCATCGTGGAAGAGCTCTCGAAGTTGGAGAACGTTGATTACGACAAGAATCGCCTGGAACAGGAGTTGATTTTCTATATTGAGAAGTTTGACATCACGGAGGAGAAGACTCGTTTGGCGAATCACTTGAGATATTTTATGGAGACGATGGAGGGTGAGCCTGTTGGCCAGGGCAAGAAGCTGGGCTTTATCAGCCAGGAAATCGGCAGGGAGGTGAACACGATGGGCTCGAAGGCGAATGAGGCGGAGCTGCAGAAGTTGGTGGTTCGGATGAAAGATCATCTGGAGCAGATCAAGGAGCAGGTGCTGAATGTCTTATAGAGTTAGGAGTTAGGAGTTATCATACCCAATCCAACCTGGCAATCAAAAATGAACAAAAACATCATACCCAATCCTATGAAACGAAAGGGACAAAAAGATAGAAAAGGTGGCGAAGGGAAGGCGCAACTTCATACCGGTAAGTTAATCGTTATGGCTGCGCCGAGCGGGACGGGCAAGAGCACGATCATCAATGAGTTGATGAAAGTGGATGATTTGTGCCTGCAGTTTGCTGTTAGCGCTACGACGCGTGCGCCTCGTGAGGGGGAAGTGGATGGCGTAAACTATTACTTCATGAGCGAGAAGGCGTTCAGGGATGCTGTAGCTGCGGGGGAATTTGCGGAACACCAGGAGGTGTATCAGGGCATTCTCTATGGTACGCTGAAAAGTGAAATCGCTCGGATTAACGCGGCTCATCGGAATGTCATCGTGGACCTGGATGTGTTGGGCTGCTTGTCAATCAAGGAGATGTATGGCGACCATTGCTTGTCGATTTTCGTGATGCCTCCAAGTATCGACGCGCTTCGTGAGCGGCTGGAGGCGCGTGGCAAGGACAGCGCGGAGGCGATTGAGGAACGGCTGCAAAAAGCGGACTATGAGCTGAGTTTCCAGCCGCGCTTTGACAAAACGGTGGTGAATGATGTGCTCGCGGATGCGGTGAAAGAGGTGCACGAAATCATCAAGGACTTCGTACACGGGGATTGAAACCTCACGCTAATCACGCGGATCTTTAAAGATCTTTTTTTAATCCTTTAGATCTGCGTGAGATAAAATAAAGACTAATGAAATGAAAATCGGAATTTTTGGCGGGTCCTTCAACCCGATCCACATCGGACACGCGATTATCGCGAACTATATCATCAGTAACAGCGATTTGGACAAGCTGCTGATGATGGTGGCGCCACGCAATCCGATGAAGCCGGATGGCTTTTACCAGGTGAGCGATGGCGACCGGCTACGCATGGTGGAGTTGGTGGCTCGGCGGCTGCAAAATGTTCACACGAGCGCATTCGAGTTTGAGATGCCCACGCCGTCGTACACAATCAATACGCTGAATGCGATTCAGGCGCGTTTTCCGGATGATGAGTTTTACCTGGTTATCGGTGCGGATAACTGGGCGATTTTTGACCGCTGGAAGGAAGCGGACAAGATTCTGAGCAACTATCATGTGATCATTTATCCGCGCAGTGGTTACGAAGTGGTCATACCGGAGGAATTAGCCGAGCGTGTGCAGTTGGTCAATGCGCCCATCGTTGAGCTCTCGTCCACGGAAATTCGCGAAGGCTTGAAGCAAGGACAGAATATGAGTTTTTACCTGCCGGTAGAAGTATATGATTACATAACGCGTAACGAACTTTATCTCCCTCAACCGGAATGAACGAAAATACTCTTACACCCAACGAATTAGCGGTCATCGCGCTTTGCAAGGAATACTGCGAGCTGATGGCGCGCGCAGATGGCACGATACCGACCGGCGAATTTGTCGCGCAGCTATGTAAACTGCTACCTCGCATCTATATCTGCGCGAACGATTTGCCTGCAGACGATACGGCGGATGACGACATACCCATGGCGTTGGACGAAATCACATACGACACCGTCCGCGCTACGATCGCAGCCCTGATTGGCGAAAACGACACCTATCTGGATGTGTTTGTCGAGGATATGAAATACAGTGAATCGCCCATCCTATGCACCATCTCGGAGAATCTTGCCGACTTGTATCAGGAGTTTTATGACTTCCTTGCGGCGGCGGCATTTGCTACGACCGAGGAGCAGCATCGGCTCACGGGCGCGCTGCGCGCGCGATTTACGGCTCGCTGGGCGCAAACCTTGTGCAACGTCATGCGCCCGCTGAACGATTTATCTCTCACTTCTATTAGTTAGGAGTTAGGAGTTTTTTTAGTTTTGAGAGTTGAGAGTTGAGAGTTGAGAGTTGAGAGTTGAGAGTTTTCTCTCCACTCTTTGACCTCGCGCAGAAAACCAACCTGGCAATCAAAAATGAACAAAAATATCATACCCAATCCTATGAAACGAAAGGAAATGAAAAATTACATCACATCATTGTTGCAGTTTCTTGACAACAGTCCCTGCAACTTTCTCGCGGTCAAAACAATTCGTGAGATTCTGGAAGCACAGGGCTACGCTGAGAAGCCACTCACCGAGACCTTCAAGGTGAAAAAAGGCGAAAAATTCTATTTCACAAAGAACGACTCTGCCATCTTCGCCGTCAAGGTCGGAAAAAAGGCACCCGCGCAAACAGGCTTTAAAATCATCGCCGCGCACTCCGACTCACCATGTTTTCGGATCAAGCCGGCAGCGGAAATGCTATCGCAGGGCGGCATCCTTCGCCTGAACACCGAAGTTTACGGCGGCCCCATCCTCTACACCTGGTTC
>Ga0065711_1049165_pt1 | contig 11438 bp, 9 predicted proteins | sample Hoacrofraction12_FD_59098 | JGI IMG/M metagenome (GOLD analysis project Ga0065711, IMG submission 59098) | Hoatzin crop microbial communities from Cojedes, Venezuela - Epithelial fraction 12 v2 (version 2) | ecosystem: Host-associated > Birds > Digestive system > Esophagus > Crop | place... | reverse complement strand
AAAAAAAAAAAAAAAAAAAAAGAAAAAAATTACAAGTTTTTGCAGCTTTAGGTCTGCCAGCATATATATTTCATCATAATACGCTCTACTAGAACACACTGCCTGTACTTACAAAGTATTTGGATATATGTTTCAACAGAATAGATGGCAAAGAATCTTGACTGTTAATAAGTGGCAGAGTACAGAATAAGGGAAATTTTGGCGCTTAATACAATAAGATACAGTTTTGAACTGAGATAACTGTCTTAGGGGAAATGCTTTAAGATGTAAACAAGATTTCACTGGACTGAGGCAGGTAAGGATTGCAGGCTGTAAGAAAATACATCTAATGAGTCTTCCCTTTTGAGAAAAAGATCAAAGAAGAAAGATATGAGTAGAGCTATGGTCATTTCCAGTCCCCATGATCCACAGAGATTTTTTTTAACATTTGTGACATTCTGACTTAGATGGGGGATTGTATGTGACCTCTAAGCAGTCAAATGCTAAGCAACATTAGGATTAACATTTCATGAAAGCACTCAGGATCCTCTCAGTGCAGAAATATGAATGTGTGGGACTGCAATCCAAGATGAGTGGATCACAGAACACCAGTGCAATGCACCGGTCTAATGATCAGTATCACAGAGACAGTGAAAACATAAAGTCTGTGGACTGATGAGAGTGGCCAGTACCTTTATGACAGGTGAGACCACTGCAACAGAGTTGCTGCTACACGCTAGCAGTTTTTCGCCACCTTCTCTGTTGCAGCCTCCTCTGACCGATGCTCATGGGGAAGAAGTTGGCAGAGATGTTCTTCCTTTGGGCTGTGGCTGCCAACTCATGACCCAGCTCCTCCTGCTGCCTCCCAGGCCAGAGAGAGGAGGAGGCAAAGGGAAGGAAAAGAGCTGGTGATGATCCATCGGCTGTCCAGAGAACCATGAGGGTTGTCGGGAAGTCAAGATCCAGGCTGAGAGGCTCCCACTGAAAGGAAATGCCAGGGAGGGGGAAGCATAGTTATGGAGCACATACACACAAAAAGAATTACCTGGGATTTACCGATTCTACAAGCAAATGAGGAGAAACAGCAATCTGCAGATACACTATTCATGTTGCATTGTTGTCTTGCAATAACTCTAAATTTTTTCCAGCAACAGTGGTAGTTAGATACACAGAAATGGAAAACACTTGTTATTTTTCAGATCAGAGGACTCAGATGAACGTGTTTTTTCTCAAAGAGAACAGTTTATATTTTCATGTGAATCAAATAATTTACATCTTCTATGCACGTTGGGCTCTTTTACTCTTTCCTCCACTTACGGAAACACTGTCCTCCTTTTACCTCATATGAAATATTGTTATTCAGCTGTTTTTCTTCTGAGTGAGAATTACTTTTATCCTTTACACCAAGCACACAATATAATGCAGTGTCTTCGACCACTTCACAAATTCATAGTAGCAGCAGCTCCACACTATCACAAACATCAAGGAAATATTGCTACATTTACTATCTTAACATTGAAGTTTGAAAAAAAAAAAAGTAAAAGGAACAAATGACGGCAAAAAATCCCTGTCATACAAAAAACCCCACTCATAATACATCCTGAGATGCAAATAAAAAACATTGTTTGACAAAAATGATTGATGTTGTCAATATATTTCCTCTGGATAGGTGTTAGAAACACGAGTATTACGAATACCTGAATTTTGCTCTTGAGCTTAATTTTTCTCATTACTTCTTAGAATCCCTCCTTTTAAAATGCTTTCCAATAGAATTCATAAAAACAGGTCCCTACAGCCCTTAGATTGACAAAGACAATGTATTTTTTTAATAGTTTTTCTACAGGAAGGCTTTATGATCTGACATTTCTGCATGGACCAAAAGTTAATTTTTATTGTCAATAATATTCCTAGATCATATACAAACTATAAAGACCCAGTTTAATTAATTTCTGTTTTGTGTTTTAAAGCTGTTTGTATTTCAACATGCAAATAGAAAATGAATGTGTTACTAGTTTGAGCTCTGTTTTTCTTCACAAATCCATAATATCTGTCATTATAATTATTTTTGGATAGTTGTTGATGTTTAGACCTAAATTCTCAATCATTTAATCCATTTTAATGTAAATTAACTTCTGAGATTTCCCTCCCTTTTTTATCCTTAATTTCTTTTCTTTTCTTCCTACTTTACTCTTTCTAGTTTGGCCTGACACAGAACCCACTGGACAAGAATGTTTTTCGAATTTATTTGTTTGAATTTGGTTCGGGACGAAAGGTTTTTCCAACTTCTTTATTCTTTCTTGCCTGATCTAATTTTCTCAAGATTTCTGTCTTTTTTTTCTCCTTTGGCTGACAGGCTTCCTTTTTCTAACATCCCTGTGATTTTAACATTCATTTCCTTCATCGGATTATTTCATTACCTTCTACCTGATCTTCAAAATGTAACTTCACCACTGCTTCCTGCTTCAAAGATACTTTAAAACACTTCTCTCCTCTTCTGGACATGCTGTTCTTCTTCCCCTTTCGTGTCTTTCTTCTTTGATCCACCGTTCATCTTCAAATGCATAGGTGTAAAATTCTGCCATTTATATAGATGCATGAGGCAGGGATTTTTGTCCAGAGGCTCTTCAGCTGGAGGTTTAATTTCTGGACCCACCACAGAGTTGTGTGACACTGGGCAAACCACTTCAGCTCTCTGTGCCTCTGTCCATTTTCTTCTTACTGCTGGGAATAACAGTTTCTGTCTTTTTCACACGGCTTTTTGGGGAATAAACAGATGTAGAATTTTAACACATTCAGACATCATGCTAATAGGTGAATACGTGGAAATCTTTGATGGATGAGAAGTTTGTGGCATCGTACGCACATTTTTTGTGGTCTCAGGAGAACTAAGTTAAGCTTGCTTGCTATCTAGTGTATTCACAGAGCGAAATACTGGAAAGGACCTACTGCTTTATTTCAGAGAGTGCAAACAATGGATGTTCAGTCTTCTTCACCTTATCCAGGGTATTAATAATATTAAAGATTTATTTCCAACTTCCAAAGAACCTCAGTGCAATCATTAATTATCCCAACCAGGCTAGACGTGGAGATGACCCTACAATAAGATTTACTTTAAGATAGTCTCAGCTTGTGCTTTCTTCTGAATTTCAGGGAATAATACGTTAAAATTCATTATAGTTTGAGGAACAAGAGAAGCTTTACTTTTGTTTTCAAATTCTTGAGACAAATAAATTATATCTGTGTATTATTTTTGGTTTTTTTCTCCACTTTCTTCATAACTGCAATGAAGGAAATGCTTTGAAAATTTCATTCTGGAACTTCATGAAGTTCCAATCCGAAGCATATCCAACTCATTTTGGGCAACATACTTCTGTAACAATTTATTTTGTAGTGTGTTTAAGACATCTTCTTGTTGTTTTCTCCAATGTATTTCTGTTACTTCCTCTCTTATTTCATCATATCACATTGTAGAATTCTTATCTTTTTTTTACAACTTATTTTAATTCTCTTATTACTAATATAATTTGATAGTTTTATAGATGGAGGATAAGGAGGATAAAAAAAGAAAGCAGTAATTATAAAAACACTTCCTCAGTAGTTACAATTTTATATATAAATGTTATCCAGATAGATGATTACTTTTTTTTCCTGCTTTGTTTTGTTCTAAAACTCTGAACAGACTTTGGAAATTTGTCTGAAAGCAGCTTTCCCTGATGGAAACCTGTCCTTTCTGCTCTTCATTGATATTGACACAATAGATTATATGTTTAATGAAGAGGTATTTTCAGCCACCTAGGAGGAAGAAGAAAGCATAAGTCATCAAGACGTAGTCAACATGTAGGTTATTAAACCTTGGGGAGGCATTGTACCAGACACTGTCCATGTGTTCCTAGATGTAAATAGAAGAACTCCATTGTTACCTGTGTCCACATACATTCAACAAGTTAGCGAATTAAAGTAAAAGGGGAATTAATACCATAGCATTTATTTCCTGACCACTGGTTTTAATTTGAAACTTATTTGTATTGCCACTATCCATCTGAGTAAAAGAAATTTGTTAGGAAAGCAGTTCTGAATAAAAAAAAAGCCTTTTTCTGAAACACTAATTTGAATAAATGTACTTCCAAGTCTCCAGCATGCTACTATTCAACATGTTAAGAAAAAACGAAGAAAATTTCTATATAAAAGATCACTACTAAATGATTCTCTGGCTTCCAAGGCACACAGAATAAATCATACAAATATGCTAACATGTCAAATCAAAATTAATTCTTTCAGGGAAGAGGTCTTTGTTCTGAAAAGAAAGGAAGATGAAAAAAATTAATAATAATTGTGAGATGCAGATCATAATCCTGTTCCACTGGTTTTGGTAGTAAAAGGCTGTAAGGTATGTTTGAATATGTATCGGTAGCTATACCATAGTCAATTAAACCCAGTATGGGTCATAAAGAGATTGCTTCATATAACCAATTTTATAGAGTTTCATTACTTCAATATAAAGTTTTAATATAGAGTTTGAAAAATGCTATAATTAAGCTCTGACTTCGTTCTCTTTTTTTACTGTAGAAAAAAACAGAAAAAAAATACTGCAAGATTCTCACCAAGAAATTTTGAGCTTCAGCAGTTTGCTCATAACTTGGGTATAAAGTTCTTGGAGATATTATTCTTTCAGTATGTTAATACCAGATGATTATCACAATATGATCCCAATATTGAATTTTCAATCTGTCCATGGATCATTCTCTTCCCAACTAGAATAGAATGATTGCACATTACTCTCTCTCCTCTTCCTCTTGAAGCTAGAAACCACACTGGTTGGATGGCTATGTATGGAATTATTAGTAAAATTTAGGTTTACATCTAAAAATTAAGATTTATATGAAAAACATAGCATTGTTCACCCATTGAGGAAAAGCATAAAATCAAAAGGAGCTCTGAGGATGGGACACAGCTGCAGCAGGCATGCGAGGAATCCACTAACACAGCAACTCCCTGCAATGTACCATAGAAGATGGAGCGGAGTGGAGACTCTGTGGCCATGCTCTGTGATGATAAAGTGGGAAGAGATGGTCCTCTAGAACTGATAAGCAGCTCATCTGGCCCCCTGAGCCAACAGGTTTTCGAGACCTTGCCAAAATGCTATTGTTTCATGAACTTTGCTCATTTTAATATCATTTTAATATCAAAACACACCTCCATCCCGAAGGCTATCCGCCTCTGAGGGGCGACCACTCTTCTTTGAGTCTGCGCTCTCGATTTTTTGTAAAATGTACCTTTAAATGTGAAACGAGAGAATTTTACACCAGTCATGACAAAAGGTATGTATGACTATAGTCACTCAAACTCCACCTTAAATGTAGAAAGGATATAAAAATAGTCAGGAATATAGGAGATTTTCGGAGGAGAAGAGAACACCATGAGCAAGCCAAGGGAAGCTTCATCTCAGACTGCCTCTGACTACCAGGATCAGCCAACGGGCTAAGACTTGCTTCTCTCCGCCTTGGGATGCCTCAGGTGAGACTTAGACTAAGCACTTTTCTCGGGAATCTTAGAAATCTCTCTAGTTACTCCCTAATGTTTATAGTCAGGCTGTATTATTTATAACCTTTTCACGCTTTCTATGCTTAATAACATCATATTTGCACGTGCTTTCTTGCAGACAGTCACTATCACCGGCAACTCAAAAACCCTATATACCTGTTGCACAAATAAAACTGCACTGTTTAAGTAGCCACTTGTCACAGTTTCTCACTGAACGTGACTGAACTCTAAGCACGCCCGTGCTAGTTCATGAGCACGACTGGACTGAAGGTGCAGACTGCTATTAGTGTATCCAGAATTATGGTATTTTAATATGCATATTGAACGCGACTGGACTGGTAGTGGCAAATTGGATATCACTCAGAATTTAAACCTAGCCGCACCTAGCCTCCCACTCCCGTGAGGAGAGTTAGAAAGGGGGGTTATTTTCTGCCAAATTACTTCATCCCTTATAACGCAACACTATCTACATCTAATATGTACATGGACACATGCATACATGATGAACAAGATGAACAGGCTTTATCCTCTTCTCTGGTAGCACTACACCTAAGGTAGCACAATCCACATCACATATTTATTTTGTGTGTTGTGTTAAAGTCTGTTTGGAATGGAACATTAAGGAAAGAACTGCACAAAATTATTTGACACAGAATCATGGTTTCCACTGATACAGTCTCATATCTACTGAGTTTGGAGTGAATGGTGAGGAGGAAATGGGATGTAAGAGAAGTTAGAATCATAGAATCATAGAATCATAGAAAGCATTGGGTTAGAGAGGACCTTTAGAGGTCATATATCCCAACTGCCCTGCAGTGAGCACAGACATCTTCAACTAGACCAGTTGCTCAGAGCCCCATCCAACCTGACCTTGAATGTTTCCAGGGGTGGGACCTCCACTATCTCTCTGGGCAACCGTTCCAGTGTTTCACCACCCTCATGGAAAAATATTTCTTCCTTAGATCTAGCCTAAATCTACCCCCCCTTAGTTTAAAGCCATTACTCCTTGTCCTATTGCAACAAGCCCTGCTGAAAAGTTTTTCCCCATCTTTCCTCTAGGCCCTCTTCAGGTACTGGAAGGCTGCTATAAGGCCTCCCCACAGCCTTCTCTTCTCAAGGCTGAACTGCCCCAACTCTCTCACCCTATCCTTATAGAAGAGATGCTCCAGCCCTCTTTAGTGGCCCTTCTCTAAACCTGTTCCAACAGGTCCATGTCCTTCTTGTGCTGAGGGCTCCACAGCTGGATGTAGGACTCCAGGTGAGGTCTCACGAGAGCAGAGTAGAGAAGCAGAATCACCTTCCTCGACCTGCTGTCCACACTGCTCTTGACTCAGCCCAGGATACAGTTGGCCTTCTGGACATTGAACCACGGACCAGTGCCCGCTGGCTGCAACCATCCAACCAATTTCTCATCCACTGAACAGCCCATCCATCAAATCCATATCTCCACAATTTCAAGAGAAGGATGTTGTGGGGGATGGTATCAAAGGCTTTACAGAAGTCCAGGTAGATGACGTCCACTGCTTTCCCCTTATCCACTGATGCAGTCACTCCATTGTAGAAAGTCACTAGGCTGGTCAGGCAGGACTTGCCCTTGGTGAAGCTGTGCTGGCTGTCTCAAATCACCTCCCTGTCCCCCATGTGCTTTAGCATAGCTTCTAGGAGGATCTGTTCCATGATCTTACCAGGCACAGAGGGGAGGCTGATATGTCGGTAGTTCCCAGGGTCCTCCTTTCTACCCTCTTTAAAAATAGTCACTTTCATTCCCTTCTTCCAGTTGCCAGGGACTTCACCTGACTGCCACGACCTCTCGAATATTATGGAGAGTGGCTTGCAGACAACTCCCTCAGGACTATGACAGGTATCTCATCAGGCCCCATTGACTTTTATATGTTCAGGTTCCTCAGGTAGTCACAAACCTGATCTTCCTTTACACTGGGAGGGGCTTTACCCTCCTGGTTTCCCTCTTGTGGTCCATCAGTTCGGGAGGGGTGAGGACAAAGGTGGCCAGTAAAGACTGAGGCAAAAATAGTTGCTATCTCAGCTGTCTCCTCATCTGTTTATACTAGGCCACCATTCCTGTTCATTGGGGGGATACGCTTTCTTCAACCTTCTTGTTCTGGGTGACGTACCTGTAGAAGCCCTTCTTGTTATTCTTAGCAGCCCTTGCCAAGTTCGGCTCCAGCTGTGCCTTGGTCTTCCTGACCCCCTCCCTACACAATCAGGCAGCATCGCTATACTCTGCCCAAGATACCTGTCCCTGCTTCCACTGCCTGTGCAGTTCCCTCTTGACCTTTAGTTTGGCCAGCAGGTCTTGACTCAGCCATGCCAGTCTCTTCCCTTCCTTTCCTGATTTCTTAGACATGGGGATTGAGAGCTCTTGTGCTCTATGGAAAACATACTTAAAGATCTTCCAGTTCTGTTCTGCTATTAGTCGCTGAGGACCGTTTCCCAGGGGATCCTGCTGACTAACTCCTTGAAGAGCTGGAAGTTTGCTTTCCTAAAATTCAGGGTCCTGACTATACTCATTGCCTTTCCTATATTCCTCAGGACTGTGAACTCCACCAGTGCATAAGTGCAGCCCAGGCTGCATCCAATCTTGACGTCACTGGTAGCACTGTTCTCTTTGGATGTGGTATTGTGGATGTTTTCAACAGTGAAGGAGTTTCCCCCTCAGTGTCAGGGCAGTGCGCTTAACTTCATGCTCCTATGAGGAGCTAATCAGATTCACAAAGGGAATGAAACCAATCTTTTGTAAGTACTTAGTGTGGAAGATCATTGAATACCACAGATAGTAAAAATAAGGTAAGAAAATATTGAAGTAAAAGATTGGAGCACTTCAAAACTTCATTGGATCTGATTTTTTTTTCTAACTAGTGAGGACAACAGGAGGATATGAGGACACTCTTTACAACATATCTACCAGAAATACATATTACTGTGAGAAAGCTAATCAGAAGGCAGCTCTATGACATTTGCAGGTTCTGCAGCACTTTATGTGGGCTTTTTTCACTTGATGCTGTTAGAGATTGAATTTGAAACTGTGTTTGATGAAATGAAGTATAGTGCATACTACACAAGTGCAATAACAGAGAGGTATGTTTTTAAACAAAGACCTTGAAGAAAGTAATTAAGTCTGTAGACACATGGTGACTGTGTTTCTAGTTCTGCAGGGAACTAAAGGGATAATTCAGTATTCGGTGAGATTACCTTGAAGGATGACAATTGTATAGTTATTACAGAAAAGTGTACTCATAAAAAGGGCTCATAAAGGTCATTTAAAATAAGAAGAGAGATGGAAATGCTTTATGCTGGCTTCAGATGTAAACAAAGAGTGAGAAAGCTATTCAGACATGTTGCTTACCTCAAAAACACAGGCCAATCAAATAGATGATTCTGTACTGCTGGCATAGAAAATTTAGATCCCCAAACAGATGCTTAACACAGTCTGGAAAAGAGGACGTTGTTCCTCACTTTCCTTTTTATTCCATCCGAGAGTACCTTCTGGAAGATCTTCTAGCTTGCTGGGTGATTTTTATTGGATATGTTTTTCTAGCCATGATATGCTCAATATAATAATTCACATGCAAAATGGAACTTGGTTTAGTCAGGATGACTTTAAATAGTTGCCAAGGAAATAAACGTTTTTACACATAATCCACTTTCACAATCCAACACTTCAGTTAAAAATCAAGTACTACAGATAAAGTGCACAAAAGTATATTCTGTGAAGATGCAGAATGATTCCGATTAGGTGTAGTTGTTATTTGTGAACATTCTGTTCAGTAGACAAAAAAGAACAAAAAAGGTCTGCAAATGAATATTTCTACAGCAAAAAACTAATGCCAGACATCGGAGACCTGCAAAATCATTGAAGAGACAGATAAGACAAAAGAATAACAAAATAATAGGGATCTGATGGTCATGGATACTTCCAGGGATAAAGGTGTATATCTATGATGAAAAAAATGATATAGACATTTGCTTGTTATAGGAAGTAGTCTTATAGTTATTTAACGTCATTTGCCACAGAAAATAGCAGAATACTAGAAGAAAGGAAATCAACTGTAATTGTTTCTGTTATTTTTCTTCAGACAGGCATGACAAACCAACAGCACTATGACTTGTGGTATAATCAGAAAAAGTGGAATCATTTTCACACAATAATAAAGGCAATGCTCTAGCAGAGCCTCAAAACTATTCAAAGAATGGTGCAGGGAAATTTAAATAGTGAAGTCACACAGTGATTGTAGTTATCCACTGCTTCTAAGTATTTGGAATTTCACTCTATATGTGTATTTTGAAACAGTACAGAGCATAAAGTGATGTAAGCATCTTAAACAGTATAAAGGTACTAACGGTGGACGTGCTGAGGGGAATGGACAGTAGCAAATCCGTATGGTTATCTCCTTGCAAAGATTTCTTCTTCCCAGATGTTTTTGCTTGCTTTTACTTTAGTGGGATCCAGGGCTATTTGATTCATACCAAAAACAAGCAGCAAAAACACCTCTCCACTTCTACCTCAGTAGCAAAATATGCTGAGCAAATTAATGACTCATTTTTTGACCAGGAATATCTAAGAAATAAATTCTGGTTACTTCATAAAGAAAAGGTGTTTTGCATAAAAAAATAAAAAGCTCTGTGAAATGCAAACCTAACAGCTGACACTTATTTCTTCATATTTTTTGCTAATAATAATCTTTTAATTTGCTAATAAAGCTATTAAAACTTTAAAAGGTGCACAGTAAAATGTAAATGAGAAGATAGATTTAAATTTTCCTATGCTGTTTTCATCATCCGTTAAAGGAAAATCTACTGTCACTATAGAACAATTACAGATTTTTTTCCCCACTTGCTTTTACTTTCACTCTGTACTCCTTTCACTCTGTAAGTTAACACTTATCAGCTGAACTAATTGAAGAAAATGTATTCAGTCTCAGAGGAAACTTCACATTGCATTTCAGTGGCAATGAGCTGTTTTCCATGATAGAGACATCTTAACAAAATAGTTTTAGACACCTGAGCAAGGTGGAGGATGTGGTGCACAAAAATCTCCAATGACTGACACTGCAATATTGCAATACCAGTTTCTTTATTTTTCTTCATACCATTATTGCCAGGTCCCTTCAGCAACAGGGCACCCAGCTGCAAGGTCATTGTTCCTTGCAAAGCTTCAATAACAGAAATATGGTATGTATTCAAATTGTAATGAAGAGAGAGTGAGAAAGAGATCTAGATTAATGTAAAATTAATATTCGATAAAGAGCAAGTGAAATTTAAGGCTATCTTTATCTGTATAACTCTTCAATCAGATGCATATATGTAGGTATAATTTTAACATCAGGAAAATAAGATGTGTATCAAGGGAAAAACTACATATGTAGCCAGGATAAATAAGAAGTGGGATTATTGAGTTTGTAAATTGAAACATAGATATATGACCTTTCCGGACTGAAGGCTAAGGTGTTTTGTTATTGGTTTGTCCCTAGCTTAGTTTCTTTCTCTTCCCTTACTCGTATACACACACAGATGCAAACTTTGAAAAAAGGATGAGCTGCTTCATTCTCTGACGTATCATTTGCAATGTTCTTACAAAACGATGATACACACACTGAATTTAAGTCCTAATTACTACACCAAAGGAGTAGAGTTTTCACGTTATAGATACAGTTAATAGCAAAGACCTTTAAAACTATTTTCATTGCTTCTGTCTGTTGAGTATGATACTTCAGTTGAAATTGTGGTAGAAGAACTGTTAGTGCAAGATTCAGGAATTTATATATTGCGAACACTTGCGAGCGACGGAGGAAAACAGGCAGACGACTCAATATGAGTGATAAGGCACTGAATCCGTTTATTGTCCAGATAGCTCTCCTTTTATGCTGTTAATATTAATTATGCCTACTAGTCAAGCAGTG
>Ga0065711_1011443_pt1 | contig 11439 bp, 11 predicted proteins | sample Hoacrofraction12_FD_59098 | JGI IMG/M metagenome (GOLD analysis project Ga0065711, IMG submission 59098) | Hoatzin crop microbial communities from Cojedes, Venezuela - Epithelial fraction 12 v2 (version 2) | ecosystem: Host-associated > Birds > Digestive system > Esophagus > Crop | place... | reverse complement strand
CTGAGGGTGATGGAGCCCTGGAACAGGCTGCCCAGGGAGGTTGTGGAGTCTCCTTCTCTGGAGATATTCAAGATCCGCCTGGACAAGGTCCTGTGCAGCCTGCTGTAGGTGACCCTGCTTCGGCAGGGGGTTGGGCTGGGTGACCCACAGAGGTCCCTTCCAACCCCAAACCTCCTGTGATTCTGTGATTCTGTGATTCTGTGATTCTGTGATTTTGTGATTCTGTGATTCTGTGATTTTGTGAATTTGTGATTTGTGTAGGAACATAATAACCATGAATGACAATAATAGCAGTAATGATAATAAGAATAATGATATTAGAAACAAAGCAGAAAGAAACAGAACCAGACAAAACAACCCACAAAAAAAAGTCAACACCAGTCTAGAATCAGATACTTTCTGAATCATTTATGGAGACAGTTAGTAATTTTTTCAGTGTTGAAAAATGTCCATCGAGTCACTTTCTTTATGGCATCTTTGAGCTCCTTGTTCCTGATGCTGTAGATGAGGGGGTTCACTGCTGGAGGCACCACAGAGTACAGAACTGCCACTGACAGATCCAGGGATGGGAAGACGATGGAGGGAGGCTTCAGGTAGCTGAACATGCCAGTGCTGATAGACAGGGAGACCACAGCCAGGTGAGGGAGGCACATGGAAAAGGCTTTGTGCCGTCCCTGCTCAGAGGGAATCCTCAGCACAGCCTTGAAGATCTGCACATAGGACAGCACAATGAAAACAAAACACCCCAAACCAAAAATGGCACTAACTGTGAGAAGCCCAGCTTCCCTGAGGTATGTGTCTGAGCAGGAGAGCTTGAGGATCTGGGGGATTTCACAGAAGAACCGGTCCATGGCATTGCCTTGGCACAGCGGTATTGAAAATGTATTGGCAGTGTGCAGCAGAGCATAGAGGAGACCACTTCCCCAGGCAGCTGCTGCCATGTGGACACAAGCTCTGCTACCTATGAGCATCCCATAGTGCAGGGGTTTGCAGATGGCAGCATAGCGGTCATAGGACATGACAGTAAGAAGATAAAACTCTGTTGTAGCACAGCAGACAAAAAAAAAGACCTGGGCAGCACATCCTGAGTAGGAGATGGCCTTGGTGTCCCACAGGGAATTGGCCATGGATTTGGGGACAATGGTGGAGATGGAGCCCAGGTCAAGGAGGGAGAGGTTGAGGAGGAAGAAGTACATGGGGGTGTGGAGGTGGTGGTCACAGGCTATGGCGGTGATAATAAGGCCATTGCTGAGGAGGGCAACCAGGTAGACAATCAGGAAGAGCCAGAAGGTCAAGAGCTGCAGCTCTAGTGTGTTCATGAATGCCATGAGGAGGAACTCAGTGATGGAGCTGCTGTTGGACATTTATTCTCTCCGGGAATGGGGGACTGTTGTAAGAGAAGAAGACATTGACAAGTGAGGGAAGACTTCTCTGAGCCAGTCTTATGCTGTTTCCCCAGATATCCCCTACAGCGACTTCTCTTTCTTTAGGGATCCTTCCTTTAATTCCTTTTTGTGAGCTCAGGTTTGTGCTGCTGAGTGACGAGCAGGGGCGCTGCCCACGGGCTCCAGAGAAGTTAGACCTGTGCTCTTGCAGTAGTCTCAAACGTCCCGTGAATTTGGTAGACGTTCCTGGCAATGGGTGCCCTCAATTGAGTGAGAGGTGTTTGCTTCAATGACTTTGTGGGCATTGTCCCTGTTTAACTACAGTGTGATAGGATCAGCATCCAGACCATCTGCCTCTCGGAGGGAAGAGCCAAGGGAGGGAACCAGCCTTTCCAGCTCCTCTCTCCTGAACAGGAAAGTATGTGTCTGAATCAATCTTGGCTGAGGCAAAGCCTCTCTTGCATCAATTTTCCATCTACAGTCTATCTCCTGACATGGTAATATCAGCGTGCATGTGAGGGAGAGTGGGGCTGTCACTGTGTTCCCATCCTCCCCTGCCGAAGTACCCCCAGCACAGGTGAAGGGCTCTGCAACGTCCTCAACACAGGGACATGCTCAGGTGCCTGAAAGACAGTGCCCAGTGTCTCCTGAAGGGTGAGTCATCATGATTCCAAGTCCCACACTGCATTGTCTAGAGCTCCCCAGGGTCAGTGTCTGAAATGCATCAGACACAGCCCCCGGCTACCTCACTCTCCTAACCCCCAAAACCTAGAGCTTCCAAAAGCAAGAACAGGAGCATCAGGAAGAGGAGACAAAAATGAGGAGCAATAACCTGATCCTTTGGCAAATAGGGAAAAGGAGAGAAAGACAGCCAGGCACTCAGTAAAGCTTTCTCCTTACACAGCAGAGCACAGTACTTCCCACTTGGTGACTTTCCAGGCCAGTTGCTCTCAGTCCCTTTTCTCTGCAGAATGAAGTGGTTTATGTGTCAGGAGAGACGCACCTTTGCTCTGCTGCAGCTCTGGCTGCAGAGGAGGCAGCTCCTGGCCTGGACCCCATGACCTCAAAGGCAGAGGCTCTCCTGGGTGGGAGAGGCGACCAGGAAAGCTTGCTCAGGAAAAGGTGTCTGTACTGGAGGGAACGACAAGGAGCTTTCTGAATTTCCACTGCCATGACATTTCTGGTTTTACCTTCGTCTCACTCTCTGTCCATATCTCTGCTGCCTCAGTTTGTATCTCTGCATCAGCTCAATGCTGATGAGGCTGGAAGGGTGATGTTGGGGCTGTCTGTAAGCCAAAGGTGGTTTATTTCTAGTACTTCCCAGTTCATAAATCTCTAAGTGAAACAGATTTGGAGTTTAAATGCCTCCTCCCAAACTGAGAGAAGTTGTTCCATGTCCAAACCCACTCTCCACCCCTGAGGTCACCAAATCTAGAAGACTGAAAAGTACAGGCTCCTTCCCATTCAGGTATACCCTGCCTTGATGTTCTTCATGAAAAGCTTCCTCTGCCAATGTCCTGGAGGTGATCTGGAGCTGTGAGAAGCTCTGGCCCACACCTCTCAACAGAAGAAGGACCCTGCCCTGCTCTGCTGGGGATTTCTCCTTCCACCTACGGCTTCTCCCCACAGCTCCATGAGGAGCTCCTGGGGCAGGTTGACTACTGACCCTGGCAGGTAACAGAGTCCTTGCCCCAGGACATAACCCCCTGGGGTGACAGGACCTTACTTGAAGGACAGCCTTGGACACCCCTAGCTGCACACCCGGGTTCACGCTCTCAAGCCATGCCCACCTAGCTTCAGCCCTGCAGCCATCTCCATGAGAAGGCAGCCATCATGTCCTGTCCCTCTGACAGTGTAGTAGCAAAACTCTACTCTTGAGTCTGTCTTCCTCCTCTGCAGAGAGATCCCATAGGTGGTATAAATTTATGAGATCCTTCAAGGAACCATGGCTGCATTGGTCTGCACTCAGAGACTTACCGTGTCAAAGGCTGTGAAGATTTCTCCCTCAGTGATCTCTCAGGAGTCCTCCCACTCTCAGCTGCCTTTAACCTCTCTGTGCCCAGCTTCTTTCTCCTTGGTGCCCACATGCAACCCCCTCAAGCCCTCCTGCTCCTGGGCAGAGCTGTCTCTCTGCAGCTCTGCCTGCTTGCCATGATCTCTCTTCATCCCAGGAGCCTGGTCCAGCTCAGTAGCAGGGGACCAGCCCAAAAGAATTTTAATGATCCCTCTGGAGTGTTTGGTGCTGAGTCTGTGAAACTCAGACACTAAGGGGAAGCTGAGGAAACCTCTCAAGAAGTCACAGTCAGATGCAAACTCCAAAGTTCCTTGGAGTTTTAATGGGTCCCACTGAGGGATGATACTGACAAAGCTTCCCTGGGGAAGGGGTCCTGGTTAAAGGAGAAAACTGGACACAGTGGTGACAGGTAAGAAAAAGCAAGGTAAAGCTGGCTCTGACGCTGAGAAAACCTTGACAAGTTCTATAAGGCCAAAAGACCAAGCCCTGGTGCCCAGCCCCTAGAAGGGAGATCCTGTCCCTCACACATTCCTCAGGGTTCTTCCTGAGGCCTTGGGTTCTGTTTGATATGGTGGCTACTCAGGACAGCAAAGGTGTGTTGTGTGGAGTTGCTGGATATGAAAACTGGCTCAAGTTGGGTCATTGCTGCACTTGCTCAGTTTTTTGCAAGGTTCATTTGGGTGATATTTGCTGTACTGCTTCTTAAAATATACAACTCAAATCATGGATTGTTTTCCAACAAGGTTAAACCTTGTGCAGGTGCACGTCATATTTCCCTTTCATCCTGCATTATCCACCCAGCGTACCAGGGTTCTTCAGCAAAAGCAATCCCACAAACAGGTTTGCTTATTCATGAGGGAAGAGCAACCCATGCCGTCTTTCACAGCCAGTTCCCTACACATGCTATAGGGACCTTAGATTCTTCTGCAATAGATAGGGGTTATGTCTGCACAAGGCATGGTCGGTCAGCAGATCCTCTGGTCTTAACTAGGCATGTGGGTTCTGCTAAGTCTGCATCCCCCTGCTTGTATTTCTCAGCACTCATTGCTCTCAGTATAGTCTTTAAAGGTCCATTCTCTTGGTCAATATTTCTGGAGGCTAGTGCATGATGGGGTGGTACAACCAATCAATGCCGTGTTCCCTGGCCCACCTGCTTATGAAGTTATTTCAGAAATGACTTCTGCTGTCTCCCTTGGTTCTTTCTGGGATACCACAGAGCTTGCTTTTCATGGCCCAGGATGGCGTTTCGCGTGGTGGTATGAGCCATGGGGCACGTTTCCAACCATCTGGTTGTTACTTGCACCATAGGAAGCACATGGTGCTTGTCTTGGCAGATTTGGGGCTGTGTGATGTAATCAGTGAGGCCTCTCCATACTGATATCACAGCCACCATGCTTTGTGCAAGAAGCTTTACTTGCTTTGCTCACTGGATTACGGTGCATGTTTCACATTCGTGAATAATATGTGCCATGGCTTCAGTAGTTAGGCCCACCCCTATATCTTAAGCCCATCTGTACACTGAAACTCTCCCTAGATGTTCTGACCTGGAAAAGGCATGTACAAAAAAGTTTAGAGTGGTAAATACTACTGAGAAAAGGCCATCACAATACTGTGAATGGATGTGTGCTACAAGAGACACTGTGGGATATCTTGGATGGGTCCCAGGGGAGCTCTTCAGGGGTCTGCGCTTAGTCCTGTCCTCACCAGCATAGTTGTAAGTGATTCTCTCCTCTCCCTCTACACCCTGCCCTGCCCTGAAATGGGTGAGGTGGGATATAGGAACACAGGTGCGTGAATACAAGCCCTGCAGGGTAATGAAGGCTCTCAGAAAGTGAAGGGAGTAGCAGGCAGACCTCCTAAAGCTACATAGCTATGAAAGCACATGGCAGGTGAGATTCATTGTAGACAATTGCCCATCAGTGTGCACAGGGATCAGTGACCCTCAGGTCAGGGGCACAACACTGAACAACATGATATCCCAGCAACAAACCAAAACAGAATGAAGAAGCAAAGTCTAGCGCTGAACTGCAGTAAAAAAGAAACAACTCTCTGCTGCAATACACAACACCACCTCTTCATGCTCCTTTCAACTCTCCTTTGCACCTCCAGCAGAATAAATGCAATGCATTTGCTCAGTGGTCTTCTCACTCCCATCTGCACTGGGAAGCCACCCTCGGTGAAGAGGCAAAGACGGATCCTGCAAGATCTCTCAGAGTTGAACATTGTTGCGCCTGTGGGTTCAGCAAGAAAATCTTGGTAATAGTGCCATGATGATACTGCTGCTAACACTGTGGTGATAAAGGGAAACAGTTGAGCAAGCGTGACTTTGGGGCTTGACAGTATCCCTGTGCAGAGCACTGACCACGGAGACAGGTAGCTCCCTTTCCCAGAGCAGGATCTCCCTCTCCCTGGCTACCAGAACAGCACGGAAGTCAGTCCCACCACAGCAGTCACTGCTGGTCAAAACACTTCCCTGGTAAAGGCAGAGCCCATGGCAGAAAAAAAGCAGATGAGTTTCCAATGCCCATGCATGTGGTGCGGTTTCATGAAAGAGCTAGTGCTTGTCACAACATGGGCCATGACAGGAGGATGTGGGGAGAAGCAAGACATTAGACAAGAGGTGTGGGAGGTGCCCACAGACAGAGGAAACCAAATGGTGCAACCCACTTCTGCACAGCCTGGCTGCAGGGTAGAAGGGACAGGCTGGATTCCCTCTGTTTCCCAAACAGTAACCGCCCAAATCGGGTTTATTTGCACTAAGGTTTTATTGAGGGTTAGAGGGCTGGAGGGAAGAGATGAGCAGAATTTTCAGGGGAAGAGCATATATTCACACACAAGCACATAGACCAGCATGCCCAGCCCAGGGGTCCTGCTGGCCAGACAGACATTCTGAATAGGATGCCAAGAACAGGCAGGTAGAGATGGGGAACAGTCAGGGAGACACAGGGGCCTTGATAGAGGCAGATGGCATGGGTGAAGGGAGCTCTGGGGCTTTTGGAGAAGTCAGGGAGACACTGGAATGCTCCCACCTCTAAAAACCCCAAGGAGAGTAATTCTCATGATGGATGTTCTTCTCTCAGCCTGAATTAAAGGTCTTGTGTTTTTACATCATGTTTGAGATTCTAGGGAAACCCTAGCCTTTGGCCTCTGCTCTCCTGGAGGGTGTCCCATAAGGCAGCAGGTTCCCATAACAAGCTTCTAAGAAGCCTAAGAGTGCAGCACAGGGCCTTGCAGAGCTGGCACAAGGAGCCCCTCACATAAGGAACAGCAGCTGAAGTCCTGGGGCCAGCTCCTGGCGGTGGCAATATTGGCTTTGCTAGGCCACCGCTCAAGCCTTGCCGAAAGGAAATAGGAACCTCCTCGTAGGGATGCGGGGAGGAGGACCCCAGGAGAGGGCTTGACAGTAAGCTAGGAAAGGGGACACCTAGGCATAGCGGACTCGGGCACTGAAAGCACTCCTGAGGCTCTCTCTGACCTCACGGTTTCTCAGGCTGTAGATCAAGGGGTTGGCAAGAGGGGTGAAGACTCTATAGAAAAGAGAGAACAGCTTGTTCAGGGGCCCTAGCATCTCAGTGTCTGGGAGGACGTAGACAAAGGTGACTGTCCCATAGTAGAGGGTGACCATGATGAGGAGAGGTGAGCAGGTGGAGAAGGCTTTGTGCCGACCAGCAGAGGAGGGGATTCTCCGGATGGCCGCGATGATGCAGAGGCAGGAGGTGAGGGTGAGGAGGAAGGGGGGCAGGGTGAACAAAGCAGACAGGAGCAAGGTCAGCAGAGCCATCAGGCTGGTGTCAGAGCAAGACAGTGTCAACAGTGGGGTGAAGTCACAAAAGAAGTGGTCAAGGTCAGTGGGGCCACAGAAGACCATGCCTGACAACCAGAAGGCATTGGCAGCCATGGCCAGGAACCCACTGATCCATGATGCCGCTGCCAGCTGTAGGCAGGATCTGGTCCTCATCAGGGCTGCATAGTGCAGAGGTCTGCAGATGGCCATGTAGCGATCAAAAGACATCACAACCAGAAGACAGCACTCTGATCCTGTGAGAGAACCAAAGCAGGAGAACTGCAGGATGCAGCAGAGGATGGAGATGGCCCTGTCCGCTGTCAGGAAGCTGGCCAGCAGCCTGGGCAAGATGGTGGAGCTGTAGCAGGCCTCCAGGCAGGACAAGTTGCCTAGGAAGAAGTACATGGGGGTGTGGAGGTGTCGGTCAGCTGCCACCAGCACAATAATGGAGATGTTTGCAGCCATGGTCATCATGTAGATCATGAGGAATAGTAGGAAGAGAGGAACATGCAGCCCAGGTCGACTGCTGAATCCTAGGAGGATGACCTCTGTGATGAATGAGTGATTCTTCCAGGCTGAAGTCTCGGTGGAGGGCTCTCATGATAGGGAAAACACAGCCTAGAGGAGGGTGGAAAGAAGATTAATACTGAAAAGCTAAAAGCCTATGTAAACAAACAAACAAACAAAACAAACAAAACCAATACACAAAAGCTCGTAGTCCTTGGGGCCCCAGGCACAAGCAGAGGTATACTCAGGCATCCATGCACTCCGGGTCCCAGTGCCAGTGCTGCCAATGCAGCCCCAGAATCAGCAGCACAGCAGGTGAAACGCTCGCCCTCACACACCTTGCACATGGCTATTTTTTCTTTTTTTCCTTCTCTTCACTTTTTTATTCCTAAATTTCCTTTTTCTCTAGATAGTGGTACAGTGTTACATACCCTGCTGAATTGCTGTGCAGCTTCTGATGCTTTTTTTCCTCCCGTGCTGCCCCACATTCAGTCGTCTCTGGGCTCCAGCGCTCCCTTGCACCCGTGTAACCCACACACTTTGCCAGCTGCAAGCACGCCAGTTCCGAGAACATTGTGAGAACCTGACTGCGAGCTGCTTCTTGCCACCTCCTTTTTATAAGGAAGAAACTGCAGGAGGTGGGTGATTCGGGATGCAGAAGGCTTATGGTAGTGATCTTTTTCTAGCAGAAGGCTTTCATTGTTTTGGGTTGGGTTTTTCCCCCCTTCTTGTTTTGTAAAACATGCAATTTCAGTGCCGGAACGGGGCATGACTCCAAATTGCTCCTGACAATGAGCAGGTGAGATCTTGCAGCACCAGAGCAGCTCATTCTCACTTTCTTCATGCAACTTCCACTTCAGCCTTTCCTCCTCTTTTCACCATCTCCCCCTTCCTTAGCCCTGACCCCTCTCATTCATCCACATTCAGAAATGACTTAGTATTCTGCGGCTTCTTTTTTTTAAGAAAAAACTAACTTATTAGTTGCTGAATACGTAAGTACTCATGCCTACATATAGAGTCATAAATGATGTAGTTTTCCCTGTGTTTACCAGCACCATCGTAAACACACAGCTTGTCTCTTTGGTACACACATCTCCACTCTCAAAAGCACCTTTTTGATAGTAGTTCAATCAGTATAACCCTGTGTACAACCTATGATATGCAGATGTTACTTTCCAACAGATACAGGCTTTGTGATGTACATGTCAAGGCACATTTTATAGGCAAAAGGAAGTTTCAGAGATACCTGTGAAAACTACAAAAAAACGCATTTTCTTCATGACACTTTGTTCATAGTTACACCTGGTAATAGCAATACAGGAGACAATAGTAATTCTCTTCTAGTAGAGAAGGAAATATTTCTGTAGGGGAGGAAGGCATACAGAACCACTATTTTCTTCTGCCTACATTCCTGTCTACACTTGCCCAGACTGTACACAGAAATATTGCACAGCTCAGAGGTACTGCCTACATTGTGTGTGTAGGGAAAAAACCAAAATCCACACATTAAATATTTTGTTTCATTTTGCTTTTCTTTTCCTAGAAATGTGTTTATACACTTCTATGGAGGTTTCAAGCTATGATATGGGTGTCAGGTTCCCCCTTCTGCTAGGTTTCGGTAAGGGCTGATCTGAATAATCCTTCTTCTGGAAAAGGAAGAAAAATGAGGTGCCAAATATCCTTTGTCTCTGCATCTCCACAGCCAGTTTCACAACTGCACATGGCTATTTTTTCTTTTTTTCCTTCTCTTCACTTTTTTATTCCTAAATTTCCTTTTTCTCTAGATAGTGGTACAGTGTTACATACCCTGCTGAATTGCTGTGCAGCTTCTGATGCTTTTTTTCCTCCAAGAAGAAAAGGTGGTTCAAAAACTTGCATTTGCAGAGCTTCTGTGTCCCCATCCACACCTGTTGTCCTGTGTGACAGTCACAAAATCCCATGCTCCCCCGGTGACCAGATGGAGAAAGGCACTGAAACCACCCTGCATTCAGAAGGGGACCTGTCTCTGGTGTTCCTCCAAGAGACAACACCAAGGCAGTGGGTGTTGTTGTTGACTTCCTCTCTCAAGGGGAAGCTGGGAGGTGCCCATGCTCCCTCCAGTCCCACAGCAGCCCTAATGCAGAAAGCCAAAGACAAATGCCTCAGTCCCACTCTTCAGGTTGGGTGGAATGGCTCAGGAAAAGGTGAGAAAAACTTCCCCAGTACAACAGGGAGGGTTGAAACTAACACAGGCCTGGGAATCCCTCGCTCTTCATGTTCACCCCGAGAAATGACACACATGTTAGGAAAGGGCAAGATGAACAGCATAAGGCATCCCTTGGCCTTGGCTGATGGAGTCCTGAGGTGGCCACTGAGTGTTGTGATCTCTGCTGAGGGAGAAGCCTCCAGGAATTCCTGGAAAGGACCACAGGTGTTTTGGTCTCTGGACTGCCTGTAGTCCTTTCCGTCCCTTCTTGATCCTTGCAGTGCACAAAGGGAGCCAGGGGGGGTTAATCTCACTAAATTTTCATCAGCAAAGGGAGAAGTGGTGAAAGCTGCCTCATTGCTCTCTCAGTGGAGATCAACGTAGCTGCTGGGCAATGGACTAGCCTATATCCAGACCTCTCCAGAGGAACTCCACACATGTGGGTCAGGCTTGCTCAAGCATCCATCTCCTCCACCTGCCCCCTGCTTTTTCCCCAATACCAACGTTCCTTCAAGGTGTTGATTCCTTTGTTTGGGGTGCCGGAAGTAGTGGGAGCACAATGAAAGCACCTCAGAGCAGACTGTGCAACAGCATCCTGCATATCCCTGGGGTGTTTCACATTTGTGTGTAATATTTGCTCACTCCACAAGACTGTGTGTCAGCTTGGCAGTGAAAGCAGCCTGGGGAGAGGAGCCAGGTCAGAATCTGGAATGACATTATCTGATGGTGTGAACATCAGGGAGTGGTAGTGAGCCCTTACACCAACAATGCCTGCACAATACAGGATCTGCAGCTAGTCTGTTTGGGGTCTGTTCTCCTGACACACTCTGGTTATGCCAAATGCAAGAGGAGCCCAACCATCTCTCAGGGCCCTGTGCATATCCGGAAGAGTGAGGGTGAGAGAAAAAGGCAGGCATTAAGCATGTCTTCACACCTTAGAGGTCTTTTTCCAAAAGAAACACATGGCATGAGGTGGAGGCTGTCCTGTGTAGAAATTTGCTCAGCAGCTCCGCCTCTTGTCCAGAGAGTTGTCTCATCCTCCTGTCCTAGGCAGAGCATCCAGCCCAGTGACGCGCAAGTCAGGAGGAGGCATAGGCCTGAGATGAGCTTCCTGCTAGCACTGAACTGGGGAGATGCTTCGGCAAAGCTTCATGCAGACTGAGAGAAAGAACACAGTTCCTCATGGCACGAGGTCAGTTCAGCCCCTCAGGAGCACATTCCCTCTTCTGTACAGACACCATTAAAAGAATCACAGAATCACAGAATCACAGAATGGTAGGGGTTGGCAGGGACCTCTGTGGGTCATCTAGTCCAACCCCCCTGCCAAAGCAGGGTCACCTACAGCAGGCTGCACAGGACCTTGTCCAGGTGGATCTTGAAAATCTCCAGAGAAGGAGACTCCACAACCTCCCTGGGCAGCTTGTTCCAGTGCTTCGTCACCCTCAGAGGGAAGAAGTTCTTCCTCATGTTCAGACGGAACTTCCTGTGCTTCAGTTTGTGCCCATTGCCCCTTGTCCTGTCACTGGGCACCACTGAAAAGAGTTTGGCCCCATCCTCCTGACAC
>Ga0065711_1049163_pt1 | contig 11440 bp, 10 predicted proteins | sample Hoacrofraction12_FD_59098 | JGI IMG/M metagenome (GOLD analysis project Ga0065711, IMG submission 59098) | Hoatzin crop microbial communities from Cojedes, Venezuela - Epithelial fraction 12 v2 (version 2) | ecosystem: Host-associated > Birds > Digestive system > Esophagus > Crop | place... | reverse complement strand
TGGAGATATTCAAGACCCGCCTGGACAAGGTCCTGTGCAGCCTGCTGTAGGTGACCCTGCTTCAGCAGGGGGGTTGGACTAGATGACCCACAGAGGTCCCTTCCAACCCCTACTATTCTGTGATATTCTGTGATATTCTGTGATAAATTGGGATTCACGGATACCAAATGTTACTCATTGTCATATAAGTATAGATACAAGTAAAAATGTAAAAAATTACATCTATATAGACATGTAAAAATATGTCTAAAGGTACATATTGCAAGAGTCCAACAGTAATTGACTGGTTGCTGCCTTTGGAAGTAAACATACCAACTGTCTGACTGGAAAAAACATCAGAGCAATCTAACAGTAAATCATGAAGCCTACACCTACTTCATTTCATTCCCAGAGTTACACAGGGTAAACTTGTGTGTCCGCGTCATGAAATCAGGAGTAGCCATTCTGTAGAGGCAGACAGGAAGTTTCAACAGAGAAACAGCTTTTCCTTCCTGATGGCAATGCTCCTCTTGTAGCTGTTCAAAGTCCATTTCTGTTGTCCTCTGAAACAAATCTTTCCTAGCTCCTGGAGACAAAAATTACTTTCCCTTCCATTCTTCATATTTAACCATCCTTCCCAGCAAAATGATGTTGCTTTTTTTAATGTTTCCTTCCAGGATATGCACAATCTCTACGCTTCCTGGATTAATGATATAAACTGTCTGTAGAGTTTGGAATGCATTACTGATTCACGTCTTCTGATACCACTTTTTGTATTTATTTCTAATCTAAATGCATCTTTGTATTTTATTGCAATCCTGTATGAGCTGGGCTTTTTCCTCATTCCACAGAAGATAACAAACTTAACTCTTCCCATGACATGTCACAGCTAACCAGGCCTTCTTTCGGAGATGCATTATTTTGTTCTTGTTTGTAATTCATTTCACTTGCAATCATGTTACCCTATTACCTTATTTTGCTGGCATTCCCCACAATACTTTCTAGTATTGAACAGCACTAACATTGTCAACATATTTTCCCAAACTCATTTACTTTCATCATAAAAGATATTGAAGAAAATCAGATGGAGTACTGATTAGGAGTTAACATACTAACATTTCTCTGTAGAAACTGGTCTATTATTTTATTCATTCCTATAAGCCTTTTAAGTAGTTTTTAATTTCTGAGGGGTCATCATGTCATTCCACAGTGGCTTTGAATCAATGAAAAAGGAGTTTCAGAAAAAGTATCTGCAAAAACTCTTCAGTCATAGCAAACATGACTATTTTGCTAATTCCTCCCTCCATGTGAGAAGTTAATCACAACAAACTTTTAAGCTGTGATTTTCTTTTACTCTGATATAATTCAAAATAAGACATATTCAAATACATGCACTCTGGCTACCCTCAGCCCATTCTATCAGATATAAAATTTCATGAAAAGCCATGTTTGAACATATGTTTTCCTTGCCCTTGAGTGGCCTTGAAACTGTTTATGTACTTATGTTAGGAAAACCTGTGAACAAACTAACCTCACATTACCTAAAGTTTGGGAGTACAGGGATGTTGTACTTCTGTACTCACCTTGCACCTGAATCTCTGAAACCATTTTTGTCTGGGCCCGAGGACTGTTTGATTGTGTTTATCATTTTTTCACTTGTCCTTTCCAGTGAGGCTTCTGGTTGTTACAATACCATTCTTAAACAGATCTACTCAGAAGTTATTTCTATATTGTCAATTTTAGATTAAAGAAACAATATGAATTAAGAAAGCTAGTGAAATGCAACTCTTTATCAGAGCATGCACTTTTGATAAGAGCATCTGGCATAAAATCTTGCTTCCAAAATTGTAGAATAGTCTATATTACTGAAGGCAGAGAAAATCACAGTGAATTGCTTAGTAGAAATACAGTCAGAAGTGACAGTATTTCATATTAGTAAGAAATTAAAAGGCAAAATCATAATGTATATAGTGGTGAACTACACATTATGGCTTCTGAATGAGATTAACAATCCAGAGCATTGCTTGAAATTAGAAGCAATGACATGATGCAATGGAAACTTAATACTGTGGGAAGATGTTTTAGTCTTTAAAATATTCTTGCCAAAAGGCTGAGAGCTGAAAAACACAAATAGTCATTATAAAAGCAATCTTTATGTTCCAGTCGATGGAAGTAGTTATTTAGCAAGCTTTTACTCTTCTTCCCTGCAATGGAGGTGGTAACGTCAAAGGAGTAACAATGAGGAAGTTTACAGCAGACCTTCTAAAGGCGCAATATCCAAATGGACGCCAGTCACAAATTATGTCCCCTGGGGGACTGTACCGGGACTGGTGCTGTTTTCATCAATGACATAGACAGCAAGATCGAGTGCGCCCTCAGTAAGTTTGCAGACAACACCAAGCTGAGTGGTGCAGTTGACATGACAGAAGGATGGGATGCCATCCAGAGGGACCTGGACAAGCTTGAGAAGTGGACCTGTATGAACCTCATGAGGTTCAACAAGGCCAAGTGCAAGGTCCCGCATCTGGGTTGGGGCAACCACCACCATCAATATAGGCTGCAGAATGCAGGGACTGAGAGCAGCCCTGCCGAGAAGGACTTGGGGGTACTGGGGGATGAAAAGCTGGACATGAGCCACCAATGTGCACTCGCAGCCCAGAAGGCCAACTGTATCCTGGGCTGCATCCAAAGAAGTGCTTCTGTGATTCTGTGATTCTGTGTAAGTGTGGTCAGCAGGTTGAGGGAGGTGATTCTGCCCCTCTACTCCACTCTGGTGAGACCCCACTGGAGTCCTGCATCCAGCTCTGGAGCCCTTAGCACAAGAAGGACATGGACCTGTTGGAGCAGGTCCAGAGGAGGGTCACAATGATGATCCAAGGGCTGGTACACCTCTGATATGAGTAAAGGCTGAGAGAGTTGGGGCTGTTCAGCCTGGATAAGAGAAGGCTGCAGGGAAATGTTATAGCAGGCTTTCAGTACCTGAAGGGGGCCTATAGGAAACATAGGGACAATCTTTTCAGAAAGACCTGTTTTGATACGACAAGGTGTAATGGTTTTAAACTAAGGGAGTGTACACTTAGACTAGATATAAGGAAGATATTTTTTTACCATGAGGGTGGTGAAACACTGGAACAGGTTGCCCACAGAGGTAGTGGAGGCTCTGTCCCTAGAAACATTCAAGGCCAGGTTGGACGGAGTTCTGAGCAACCTGATCTAACTGAAGATGTCCCTGGTCACTGCGGAGGGGGTGGGGGGGTGGGCTAGATGACCTCTAAAGGTCCCTTCATACCCAAAGCATTCTATGATTCTAGGATTCTCTGAAGTCTTCCAGAATCTGAGGGTGTTTACAACGAACTTTAAGTGTGCTGTTTGTGTATGTAAATGAAAGGCTTTCAAACCAGACATCAGAATAAAGAAAACCCATATCCTCAAAGGTTAGAGATTCACATTTTTTTATCCAGTGAATTTGGTTCCTATTTCAAAAAAATGGAATATTTTCTAAAAGAAAGGTATATCATGTTTATGTCCAGCTGACCGTATTATTCTAAGAGGCAGAAAATGTGAGTTTAACTCTTCTTTGTGAAAAAGAACAAGTAGACTTATGTACGCAGCTAACTAGATAACCACTCTAGCTGTTTGACTATGGTAACAGGCTTCCTAGAGGGGTGGTCGATGTCCTGTGCCTGTCAGTGTTTAAAAGGCATTTGGACATTATCGTTGATAATATGCTTTAACTTTTGGACAGGCAGTTAGACTAAATGTTCGTTGTAGGTCCTTTCCAGCTGGAACGGTTCTATCCTATCCTATCCTATCCTATCCTATCCTATCCTATCCTATCCTATCCTATCCTATCCCATCCCATCCTATTCTATTCAGATGGTGGATATTTCCAAAACATTCTGCCATATTTGTTCTCTTATTTTTGAAAGTGAAAAGCCATTTAGCACAGAAATAATCTCTCTTAAATTTATATGTAATAGCACATATCAGAGCTGGCCACCCAAATCTTCTTTAAGAATCAGTAGAAAAAATCAGATGAATCACATGAAGTAGACAACCCTCTTGAAGTAGACATACAAGCAATGTCAGCTGAAATATTCCCTGTAAATCCCTATGAACTGTGGAAAAAATTTCAGATTTCTAGGTCAAATGTAGACATTTGCCTTGTAGAAAGCTACAGTCAGGAAAGACAAACCCCATCCCTGGTTCTGGTATTCCGCAGAAATTTAAGCCTGATCTAGTCACTCAGTTTCTTGACTCTTTCACGGTTGCTAGAAGCAGAATTTCAGACAATGTGGTCTGCTTTGATATCTAAAAGATTAGTTTATATTAGGTTGGATTAGTCTGATTGCTTTCCTGAAGCAAAAGAGCATATTTTCACATCTGGCAGAAACATTTCAGCAGATGCTACTGTTCAGGTGCCACCTCATTTGGACATTTTATGCACAGAGAAGCAAAGTATGGAGACCTGAATGTAAGATGTTAACGAGAAAAGGTGAAAATGCACTGGTAAGAGGAATAAACTAAGAACCTCGATCCAAAATTCAGTGAAACCCATTAAAGTTCTCCTGCTTGACCTCATTTAGTTCTGGGACTGTTCCCAGATGAGCTGACAGCTTTACTTCTGTTTCTACCTTTGCTGATTTTCAGATGCTATATTTTGCAGTTTTCCTTCCAATAATAATTCAGGTAGAAAAGCAGCTCTGTTATATGCATTTGCTTTCCTTCCTTTTTGGTAGAATAGTGTTTGATGTAAATTGAATATTCTATTTGATGTATACAACAAAAAAATCTGTGACCCTATAATTAAAGAAGTTCAGCATAAATAAGGCATTATACAAAACTTCCTACAGTGTGAACAGGAAATGTAGTAGGTTTTTCTTCTATTAAACTAGCCTTTGAAAGGTTTTGTTCTGCAGAATCTCAAGCGCTTGTGAGTAATTCAGTAACTTAATCCTTGAGGCCTTTAAAAATATTTAAATTGTCCCACTTATTTCTTCAGCATCAGCAAGATTGATGCTTTTTTGCTTGTACAATTAAAACTTACCAGTAAAACTGTGTGTCAGTCTAGTTCCAACATAATTTCATAGTAAATCAAAGTCATCAAGAAAAGCGATTCCAACTCTCACTGCTCTCACTGCCATGCTTTGTTAGTTACAGTACCAATATTCACAGAAAATATGTATGCAGCACAGATAAGAGGAGGAACAGAACTTGGATTTAGGTTGCAAAGCTCAGAATTACTTGAAACTTCACTTTTAGAACAACTAATTGCGGAAATGGAGCAAACCATATCCTTGCAAGTTGTCATAGCTCAGCAGTTCACTCTCAGTCACGTCCTCTGCTACGAGAAGCTGGCTCCGTCCATTTTGGTATTACATATTTCAAATTGTTGGTAAGGGAAAGAAGGTCAAAATATATAAACTTTTCATTCAAGGTACAAAAAAATTGCTAACAGGACCTTGCAATAACTTATTACATCTTGGTAAATTTCCTAGTGTCACTACTTTACATTTCCTAGAACTCTGTAGCTGCTTTTCTAGTGTACCCCAAACAGTAAATAACAGAAACCTCTGATAATTTAGAGTACTCTATGTAGTAATTACTATTATTTTTTTATCCTGCCTTTGTGATTTCAGGAACATACTTTATTTCTGTATTTTACATCCTCACAAACCATTTATGCTTTTATGTTCATCTCTATTCTTCAGAAACCTACATCAGAATCCAAAATCTTACGTTATTTCTTAGCCAAGATATGTGCAGACCAGTACAGCAATTAAGGCCCTCACGCTGCATTGGAAAAGGCAGGTAAGGTAGTCTCTCACTTGCAGACCTTCATACGCATTACCGTCAATTTTATTTAAGAGTAAATTAATTCTACAAAAGCTTCTCACTTTTATTGGAAAACAATAACTAGAGAAAGGTTTTATTGAAAACTACCAAACTAGCTCAAACTCTAGTTTTCTGTTGTCTTGAATACTGTTTGAGACTAGTAAATATTTCATATTTCATGTGATATCCTGACTCAGTTTGTGTTGCATATACAGGGTTACACACATTCTTACAGAGTATTCTTTATGACACTTTAAAGAGACACAGTCAGTTATTATCATCAACCTCAGCTAAATACTAGACATTTCTAAAACTATTTTGCTCCTTGTCCTAGGTTGAGGCAGCTTCTGGAAGATCTTTCCACACATGTCTCAGCCCTTGGCATTTAACTCTGATGTAATAGGTAAAGCTATAAAAATAGACTCGGGGGCAGGGGTTCAAGAAGCTTTCGTCTTGTCTCCTGTTCCCCTTTGAGGAGCTGCAGATTCATCTGCTACTGAAAAAAATTTCAGCATTCATTTTCCTAGTGCTGCATACCCAACACATGGTGCTGGAGAGCTGCTACAGTGCCACAGGGCAGCCAGGAGTATGAGATACACCTCAACTAACTCCTATGCTCCAGGCGTGTTGGAGACATTCTTTTCCTTTTACTGGTCAGATGCATTAACAATCAGTAGAAAAGCTGTGGAAAAGCTCTAATCCACTTTGAATTTTCCATTTCTTACAGGGGAATCATGTTACAAAAATAAATTGTACGCTTCACATTAAAAGTATGGAAAGATTATAGCCATTCTTTCCTGACAGAAGACCCACAAGTATATGGTGGTCCTGTTCAGAAAAAGGAACAAAGAGAACATTTCACAGAATCATAGAATTGTAGGGGTTGGAAGGGACCTCTGGGGATCATATAGTCCAACCCCCCTGACAAAGCAGGGTCACCTACAGCAGGCTGCACAGGACCTCATTCAGGTGGGTTTTGAATATTTCTAGAGAAGGAGACTCCACAACTTCCCTGGGCAGCCTGTTCCAGTGTTCTGACACCCTCAGAGGGAAGAAGTTCTTCCTCATGTTCAGATGGAACTTCCTATGGTTTAGTTTGTGCCCATTGCCCCTTGTCTGTCACTGGGCACCACTGAAAAGAGTCTGGCCCCATCCTCCTGACACCCACCCTTCAGATATTTATAAGCATTTGGAAAATCCCCTCTCAGCCTTCTCTTCTTCAGGCTGAACAAGCCCAGCTCCCTCAGCCTTTCCTCACAGGAGAGATGCTGCAGTCCCCTCATCATCTTCACAGCCCTCCACTGGACTCTTTCCAGTAGTTCCTCGTCTTTCTTGAAATGGGGAGCCCAGAACAGGATGCAGTCCTCCAGATGGGGCCTCACTAGGGCAGAGTAGAGGGGGAGGAGAACCTCCCTCAACCTGCTGACCACACACCTCTTAATGTACCTGTTATGGGCTTGCGTGGCAAGGTATTGGTAGCGGGGGGCTATAGGGGTGGCTTCTGTGAGAAGCTGCTAGAAGCTTCCCTCATCTCTGATAAAGCCAGTGCCAGCTGGCTCTAAGACGGACCCATCACTGGCCAAGGCCAAGCCAATCAGCAATGGTGGTAGCGCCTCTGTGATAACATTTAAGAAGGGGAAGAATAAACCATGGTGAGATGGCATGTGAGCAAGAGGAGTGAGACTATGTGAAAGAAACAACTCTTCAGACATCAAGGTCAGTGAAAAAGGAGGGGGGAGGAGGTGCTCAAGATGCCGGAGCAGAGAGCCTTCCCTTGCAGCTCGTGATGAAGACCATGGTGAGGCAGGCTGTGCCCCTGCAGTCCATGGAGGTCCATGGTGGAGCAGATATCCACCTGTAGCCTGTGGATGGGACCCCACGCTGGAGCAGGTGGATGCCTGAAGGAGGCTGTGACCCTGTGGGGACCCCATGCTGGAGCAGGCTCCTGGCAGGGCCTGTGGACCCACGGAGAGAGGAGCCCACGCCAGAGCAGGTTTTCTGGCAGGGCTTGTGACCCCATGGGGGACCCACACTGGAGCAGCCTGTTCCTGAAGGACTGCACCCCATGCAAAGGACTCACTCAGGGGCAGTTTGTCAAGAACTGCAGCCTGTGGGAAGGACTCATGTTGGAGAAGTTTGTGGAGAACTGTCTCCCATTAGAGGAACCTCACGCTGGAGCAAGGGCAGAGTGTGAAGAGTCCTCCCCCTGAGGAGGAAGGAGCAGCAGAGAACACGTGTGATGAACTGACCATAACCCCCATTCCCCATCCCCCTGCGCTGCTCAGGGTGGGGAGGTAGAGAAAAATTTGGAGTAAAGTTAGGCCTGGGAAGAGGGAGGGGTGGGGGGAAGGTGTTTTAAGATCTAGTTTTATGTCTCACTATCCTACTCTGATTTGATTGGTAATGAATTAAACTTCCTTTTCTCCAATGTTCAGTCTGTTTCATCTGTGGCAGTAACTGGTGAGTGATCTCTCCCTGTCCTTATCTCAACCGTCGAGCCTTTCATCGTATTTCCTCTCCCCTGTCCAGCTGAGGAGGAGGAGTGATAGAGTGGTGTTGGTGGGCACCTGGAATTTATCCAGACCAAACCAAAACAGCACCCCAGGATCCCATTGGCCTTCTTGGCAGCCAGGGCACTGCTGGCTCATGGTTAACCTGTCATCCACCAGCACTCCCAGGTCCGTCTCCACAGAGCTGCTCTCCAGCAGGTTCGCCCCAAGCCTGTACTGGTGCATGGGGTTGCATCTTCCCAAGGTGCAGGACCCTGCACTTGCCCTTGTTGAACTTCATCAGGTTCCTCTGCGCCCAACTCTCCAGCCTGTCCAGGTCTCGCTGAATGGCAGCACAGCCTTCTGGTGTATCTACCACTCCTCCCAGTTTTGTGTCATCAGCAAACTTGTATCTACTGTTCTGTACGTTCTTAAGTATAACAGATACTATTATTCTTAGAAACTCCTACTGTAAAAGGAGTTGAATGTTTTGTATATCACACTGGAGGTTCCCATGTATACTTCAACCTTCCAGAAAACACTTTCTCCATTTAGAAGAATAATAGTATGGACAATTACTTAAGCCTTTAAGAAGAGTTAAGGCAAAGAAAAAAACTCAAACTACTGACTTTATTTTCAAGGCTTCCTTCAACAGCCCTTCCCCAAAGCATTCATCAGTAAAGCTAGAAACAGCTTTACTCTCCTCTTAGAAAAATACCATAAAATACATAAGATTTCTGCAACACCAGTGTTAACTGGAGGAAGGGAAACTGACTCTTTGCCACCAACCCCAGGTCTGTAGATCAGCCATTACATGAAATGATCCTCCTTTCAAAAAAAAAGAGCAGGCTCTCCCCAGGTGCTACAAGCTATTTTACCCATTCTCGTGAGTAGGAGAATTTAGCAATGGAATAGTAGAGACAAGATTTTTCTCATTCCAGTTAAAGTATTTTCAAAACAAAGTTTTGATCACCATTTCTATGTACCATTTGTATGTAACAAATCTCTGGCCAGAAGAATACTAATGTGGCCAGACAACTGATATGTTGAACTACAGAGGAGAAAGCGTGAAAAATATGAATAAAGGAGGAAGAAGAAAGGTGTGAGATGGGCATACGAAGATTGTAAAGCTACATTTGTATTTTGAAGTCTTAATAACAGATACTTTTCTAATTCAATACCATTTTTTTGTAAAGGAAATTAAGTTTCATGTTAACCAATGCTAAATACCTCCCAAATGCACAGATGATCAGTCTGAGAACAAACCAGGATTGGTGATCTCTTGTATTTCTCAGGGCTGTTGTGTGTTATTTGTTAGCGTACATCTTGTCTATTTATGGTTTGTCTGTTTCTTGAAAAGCTCTGGATGATCATAGAAGTTTACTATCTTTCAGTTCAAATTGAAAACCTTTCTCCCCATCACACTTTACCAGATGTATGACAACAGCAAATGAGAGGAACAAGAGCATCCACAAAGAAATATTGGTGGAGGTGGGAATTCCACGTGGTGAAATACCCTTTTGAAGGTATTTCCACTAAAATGAAAATTTGTCTCCACAAAATTAAATAGACTCTAGCTGTATATTTCTTAATAAACTATGAAATATGAGTCATTGGCAGTTTCAATTAAGTAAGGTGAGTAAAGATAAATTCACATCAAATGGAATAGACCAAAATACCTTGAATGAATAAATATAGATTGTATGTTGCATCAGTTAGAATAAATAAAATATTTTCTTTAACTTCACTGGGCTTATCTGAAAAGAGTTCTAATCAAGGAATACCTGTCTCCAGTATGTGTTACAGAGCAAAATTAACTACTTTAAATTTTATTAGATGTTTACTAGAACATAGTTAGAAGTGTTTTGTTTGTAGTGGGAGTCTGATGCAGACTTCTGCCTGGGCCATGGACCAGGAAATATTAATGTAGGTGTGACATTCCTAACTTCTGAAAACTTTGGGGACTCTTAGAATGGGTATACAAAGCTCCTGTTTTTAAGCAAAATAATACAGAACTTGTTTTGAGTGTAGGATTGTAGTGGAGACTGATTTAATATGGTCACTGTGGCATTCTCATGAATAGCAAAAAATAAGTACAGCTTCCCAAATCCAACGGAATACTCTAGCTGGCATCCACATTTTTACCCCAATGGGGCAAATTAGTGAAGAATTTTTTTAAAACTGTACATTCATGTGTCAAAATCTTACTAAAGTCTGACAATGTATCATGAAAAATGCACATCTTTCAGGGTGTTAAAAGGGAATTATCACAACGTATATATTAGAGTGGACTCAGCTCAAACATGAACCTTAATACTGGTAGCATAAATGTTGAACCATCAAATAGGGAAGATAATAGCTTGAGGCAAGCTGGGATATTATAGCTAAGTATAATTCTGAATTGCGAGTTATGTTAACATAAGTAGAATAAAATTACTTGAAATGTTTCTTGCTTAAAGGAATAATCTTTAATCTTCTATCACAGAAAGGGTGGAGTTCCGTGGAACAGTGACCAATGATGCATGTAGTTCTCCACTGATACATTTAGTTTTTATTTTTAGATCATGAGAGTTTATGAGGCAGTTTCTACTTCAAGATAGAAGACTGTAAGATTATAGAAATGATAGTTACAAAATGTAATAGTATCTCACGTACAAAAAAGTCTTCGTTTTTCCAAAGACTGGCATTTAAAAGCATATTCACATTTGAGCATTTTTTTTTATTGTGGCTAATGCTGGCATTTCTTTGTCCAGTAGAATCTGGGATTTTGATAACTCTCCAATGCTATACGTCTATACAGCACATTGGAAGTTCTGTTTTGGTATAGAAAATGTAGATTTAGTTAAGCATTAGGCTTCTTTGAAGCAGTACAGGCTCAGGGCTGACCTGCTGGGAAGCAGCTCTGTGGAGAGGGACCTGGGAGTACTGGTGGACGACAGGTTAACCATGAGCCAGCAGTGTGCCCTGGCTGCCAAGAAGGCCAATGGGATCCTGGAGTCGGTTAAGAGGATTCTGGCCAGCAGGTCAAGGAAGGTTCTCCTTCCCCTCTACACTGCCCTAGTGAGGCCTCATCTGGAGTACTGTGTCCAGTTCTGGGCTCCCCAGTTCAAGAAAGATGAAGAGCTACTGGAGAGAGT
>Ga0065711_1049162_pt1 | contig 11440 bp, 4 predicted proteins | sample Hoacrofraction12_FD_59098 | JGI IMG/M metagenome (GOLD analysis project Ga0065711, IMG submission 59098) | Hoatzin crop microbial communities from Cojedes, Venezuela - Epithelial fraction 12 v2 (version 2) | ecosystem: Host-associated > Birds > Digestive system > Esophagus > Crop | place... | reverse complement strand
CAGTCCCCTCACCATCCTTGTAGCCCTCCGCTGGACTCTCTCCAGTAGCTCCTCATCTTTCTTGAAGTGGGGAGCCCAGAACTGGACACAGTACTCCAGATGAGGCCTCACTAGGTCAGTGTAGAGGGGAAGAAGAACCTCCCTCAACCTGCTGGCCACGCTCCTCCTAATGCATCCTAGGATTCCATTAGCTTTCTTGGCAGCCAGGGCACACTGCTGGCTCATGGTCAACCTGTCGTACACCAGCACACCCAGGTCCTTTTCCATAGAGCTGCTCTCCAGCAGGTCCGCCCCAAGCCTGTACTGGTGGATGGGGTTGTTCCTCCCCAGGTGCAGGACCCTGCATTTGGCCTTGTGGAACCTCATCAGGTTCCTCTCTGCCCCACTTTCCAGCCTATCCAGGTCATGCTGAATGGCAGCACAGCCTTCTGGTGTATCTACCACTCCTCCCAGTTTTGTGTCGTCAGCAAATTTGCTGAGGGTACATTCTAACTTTTCATTCAGATCATTGGTGAAGAAGTTGAACAAGTCTGGGCCCAGTACAGACCCCTGGGGAACACCACTAGTTACCAGCCTCCAACTAGACTCAGCACTGCTGATGACAACCCTCTGAGTTCTGCCATTCAGCCAGTTCTCAATCCACCTCACTGACCACTCATCCAGCCCACACTTCCTGAGATTCCCAGGAGGATATTATGGGAGACAGTGTCGAAGGCCTTGCTGCAGTCAAACTAGGCAACCTCCACTGCTCTCACCTCATCTACCCAGCCGGTCCTGCTATCATGAACCCTTATATTGTTATTGGTGTTTTCAAACAATTGTACATCTCACATAGGATTGACCAGTAAAAATACAGTGTCTTCATAATGAAATATATTTTATTTGAAAATGCTCGAGCCAATTCATGTTTAGCTTGTTATTGGGTATAAAGGGTATAAAGAGCTCAGATATCTGCAGGTATATTTCTTAAATAATGACCTTATCTTGTCATTTTTACAGCTCAGTGCTAAAGGCTAGAATTATTGGCTAATTTTACATTTGCTCAGATATAGGCACTTTCCAGAGAAAATTGTGTTAGAGATAACTAAGGAAAATTCACACAATAAAGTGCTTTGTCAAAATACTACCCAGATTGTCTAAGAAATTCTACCTTACCATTTCTGTAAATTAAGGCATGGTTAAATGGGTCACAGCTTTTTTTACCAAATGGAGTAGAAGTCATGTAGGAACTGGATGAGATGTCAGTATCTTCCAGTTTTATGGAGTCTCTGCTGGCACAAGTGTGGAAGGTAAGGCAATTTAATGTTTTGATGGATGTGAAGCTTGTCTTCTAGACCACTGTGAAAATACGTGATGAAAAACATCGAGTTTTATCAAATACGATCAAGATGAATTTGCAAGATATGAGGAAGCAGTGGGGACAAGCTTCTTGGTGAAGAAGGACAAGTATCACAGTAAGGTGTCTTTTTAGTACTACACAATTTTGTCAGACGAGAAACAATAAAGAGGAGGATTTTTCCTTTGATTTGTCATGCTGCTTCCTTATTTGACAGTCTTGGACTTTGTAACTTACCTGTCATTTTATATATATATAGATAGATATTTAATATGTAGGTTTATATATACATACACATTACATATAATACCTCCTTATTTAACAGCTCTGGACTTTATGGCTTTCCAGCTGTTTTTATGTATATATATATAACTTTCATTTCCCAGGAGGAGATGGGTCTGCAACATGGCAGTCACCACTTCCTTAACTTGAACCAGGATCCCAGGACTGGAAAGTCCTGCATGACTGTTCTTGTGCCTTGAACGAGTTAGTTCTCTTAAAAAGTACTTCCCTCTACAGAAATAGTCTTCAAATCTAAGTTCAAAGAACTTTATACACAAGAGAACTTAAAAAATGCCTCTGACTGCAGAGTACTATAACACTATCTCAGCTACCTTTAAACTAACTAATTTATGGACTAGCAGGAGTAGCTATGATGCAACAGAGCTTAGAGCTATGCTGCAGTAATTATTCCTAACAAGAATTAGATGCATGCCTTTTTACACATCAGGAAAAAATTATCCTGATATTTTCAGTTTTCACTTCTGTTTTTGTAGGTAAAAATAAATACCATTAATTTATACAAACAGTCAAATTTCCCTTGCTGCCTTCATTGCTGAATAATTTTTTCCCCAGAACAACTAGGACTAGATTCAGGAAATCGTATTTCACTATTATAAAATAAAAAATTCAGTGGAAAGAAATTAAATTGCTGATCAGCTTACCTGTAAATAAGAATGAGTAGAAAACACAAAAGACTTGCAAATTGTAGTAAATTATATGGCAGGAAGTATAGTCGTGATCCTCACTGTTCTGGAATAACAACTACCTCTGTCTGTCCAGTAATACTTCAGCATCATTGTTCTCTCTGTTCTCTATTTTACGAGGTATAAAGTTTTCATGTTATTATTTTTAGTGTATCACAGGCTTCAAGGGGAATGACAATCTATGAGAAATTCAGCCCACACAGGGTTTTTTTTAGATATCTGGCAATATTTGACTGATTTAGAATTTAGTAGGACAACATGAGGTATGTTATACATTAGTATACAGCCTCATCTAAAATTACACTGGAAATATGTCAAGGTGAATTTTCCAGTGACACAATTGGAAATTACTGTGATTACCGATCAGAAAAATATCTATGTATGTGCATGTGGGTGTGTGCTTTGTTTGTCAGTATGGTTTTGAAAACACTTTGCAACTGCTTTCATTTATTGATTCTGTCACTTTTACCCACTCCAAAGTGTGTCACTCCATCCTTGGTCTCAGAGTGGCTGAACTTGGAACCTTAAGGCGCTTGATAGGACAAGGGGTAATAGCTTTAGAGGGTAGAATTAGATTAGATAAAAGGAAGAAATTCTTTACAGTGAGGGTGATGAGGCACTGTAATAAGTTGCCCAGAGAAGTTGTGGTTGCCCCTTCCCTGACAGTGTTCAAGGCCAGGTTGGACTGGGCTCTGAGCAACCTGGCCTGGTGGAAGATGTCCCTGCCCATGGCAGGGTGGTTGGAAGTAGATAATATTTAAGATCCCTTCCAACCCAAACCATTCTATTGTTCTATGAATCCCAACTGTAGATGCACACCTTAGCCTCTCCTAATTTCATGGAGAGATCTGGGTGTCCACTTGCTCAGAGCAAAAAACTTCTGCAGAAGCAAGTTCACTGGGGTATGTCCACTGCTTAGGATAACATGGACACTTGAACGTATTTTATTTGGCATTTTTTAAGTATTCAATTTTACAGGATATTTATAGAAACATATGGCACAGTGAAGTTGTAAAAGCAAGCCAGTAGAAAAAGGTACACCATGTAACAGGTTCAACCTGCATCCAATTCATGCTTAAATTGTTAACTTCTATGAAGACAGATTTAGAGCTGCTTTGACTGTTGATTTTGACAGAGTCACAAAGAAAAAGCTGAAAATCCACTTTCTGCACTGGGGAGGGAACAGAAGTAAAATCACCTTAATGACAACAAAACAATCTCTGAGGAGTTACTGGCTTTTTAGAAATATTTGTGCTAAATAATATGAAAGGAGTATCTCTGTCAGTATATCTCCATAAGCTTTCAAGGTGTATGGATATAGATTTAAACCTACAGGTTTAGGTAGCACCCGAGAGAATCTAGATGACAATTGAAAACTGAAGAATTATCTTGGACTGCAGCAAGCACGGAAAAGATTTTTTCTGCAAGCTTGTAGACAGACAACTGGGCTGAAGAGTATGTAGCTGGAAGTATCTTGAATCCTATTATATGAGTAAAGCGCTGCAGGGGCTAGAAATACCCCATACGAGAGATAAGTACAACAAAAAAGCACAAAGAAGTGCTCACATGTAGAAAAATTTGTGAAACATTTCAAATATTTTCAGATACATCTAAGATCTGTCGGGATCATTTCTTTCTTAAACTAACATAAGTTTCAACGGACTTGGACTTCTCAGTAAAAGGACCAGATTTTGGAAAGGTGTAGGAGTGTGTGGAGTATTGAGCAAGAAGAAAACATCTAGATAGGAGACTCCCAGTGACCAGATTTACAGCATGTTTGTTCTGAGAAAGAATCATTATATATGCTTGATATTATTAAAAATATTCATTCATGTGTTTCCTACTAACACTCAAAACTTAAGGTATGCTTGCCAGAAAATATGCTGAGAGCTATATACACTGGAAAATCGTGAGATACAAATAGCTATGTACGAATCCTTAACACATTGCAATGACTGCTTATGCTGCCAAAAATTGCCCTTCCTGTTTTCTTCAGAGGTCTACTGTTTCATAATGTTCAATTACTGCACTTCAAACATTTCTGGTTTTAATCTTAATTTCTTTGTGATATCTTCTCTTTGGTTACCCCTACTGGGATTTTGTATAGATATTTTTTCACTTTTTACTTCATGCTGCAAAGTATTACATTTCTTCTTTTTTTATGATAAAAATAATTCTGTACTTCCCAAGACTGTTTTGAGGCTAAATTAATATGTACAAGGGATTCAAACTACAGTGATAAGCAGCACTGAGGCTGTATATTGCATGTGTTTATATATCTACAGAAACACACATCTACACATATATTTAAATCAATGTATTTATTGCTAACTGATTTATATAACTATGACATGAATCTATAAATACTATACATGTCCTCTGCATTGTTTTTTCCCACTGCTTGATCAAGAAGATAACAAAATGTGAAACATTTCAGAAGTTACACTTTCTTCTTCATAGACTTGACTCTCTAGGTTTTTGACAGTAAAACTCTTTAGATAAGAATGTTATTTATTCACTGTATTTTAGGTACAGCTTCCTGCTGTTTAGACCTTCACACATGGCTTAGGTTATAGTGGGCATCCATGGCATATTTTAGCCCTGTGTTTGAGTTGAAGTGTATGCCTGTACCTGCAGAGCTCTGTACCCGCCTGAAGTTCAGACACCTGAGGCACTGTTGATTGTCACATCTGTCCTAAGCCACCACCACATTGCTGATACTATCCAGGCAAGTATAGTTCAGACCAGCTTAGACCTCACATCCCCTGGCATTCTAGGCCTAGGCCTTAGATTCTGGTTTCTAGCCCAGAACTTCAGAAATCTCAAGCAAGCTGAGCCTAGAAGCACCTACGCATATCTAGGTCTTGTTGAGATTTACACAACAGATATCCTTAGCTTACCACGGCTGCATCCAGGAGGTGATGCAGGGATTTCCCATAAATCCAGTGTTGCATGTTCAGTGCTCTCACTAGTCATGAACCTTGCTTCAGATCTGTAATTCTTTCCACAGATAGACAAAGAGAAAAAAATGTTTGAAGATTTCTACCAATATCTGACATATCTCTGTTGTTTTCCCTGCAGAAACAGAGCCTGAGGAGTCTGAATTACAACCTAGTTAACTAAAATAAACTCATCTTCTGTTCCTGTACCCACACACCTCACCGTTGTTTCCTGCTTGTAGATTAGTATACATATAAATTTAGAATTTTGACACTTATTTAGAACTTTAATAGAGAATAATTGTAATGCCACATTTTAAACAGAGAACTGTGCACATTTTAATCCATGTTTTATGGCACTATGATTTATTATAATGATTGAAAAGAACCATCTGTGTGATAACACTACCAAGAATATTTTAATTACGTGTCAGAAATGTACCTTCTGATTTCAATCATCTGAAAAATATTGCACTCAGAAATGCTTAGTAAGGAAATATTTTTTTAAATACAGGTATAAACTGAGGGCTGCTTATCTAGCAACCTGCTTTAAACATTATATATTATACATATAATACATAAATGCAAGTTAGTACATTAGCTATCAAATGTAATGAAAACTTTGACTGTTAGATTTTTATGCTAAAAATCTGTATTATCATAAAAAGTGGTCTGTTTATTAGTAATTCAAAGGACCAGATGGACCATGCTGACTATTGTGGCTCACCTGAGGATCCAGAGCCTAATCTATATTGCCATCCAAGCAAGCAACAAGTCAATTGACACATTGTACCTGATGATGCTGTGCATCCCTTGAAGTTTTGCAGTGACCTTTATGAATGAGCAAAGATCAGAGAAGCTGTTGGGAGAGCTTCAGAGAGGATCTGTGTACTTTCTGGAGAAAGATTTTCATGACAGTGTATATGAAACCATGTTAAAGCTAAGGACAAAAGAATCCATCAGCGACAGTACAAAAATAGATTAATTTCCACTTGTGGTCTTATTACTTATTCATTTGCTTACTCTTTAGTAGTTGAAAATATCTCACTTGATTATGGTCTTTGTGGGTGAACTAGATACAATTATCTGTAGTTAAAGTAATAGCAAAAATGTTACGTTTTGAGCAGAAAGACTACTTCTGAATAGGCGGTATTTCTTTCCTGAAAAAACCTGGAGCTTTAATGAGGTTCATTTTTTCTTAGACCTCTTGAGATCATTATTTGTGCTTCTAGAGACTTTATGCAACAAAATCGTGCTTAAACTCTAACCTAGTGTTTTCATAGACATCCTACTAAGTGCCATTTAAAAACAGAAAAAGCTTTACAAATACTATGTTTTCAGAAAAGTATACTCACCTTCGAAGGCAGCAAAATATAATGGTAGTTACAAAATAAAGGCACTGTATTTCATATAACTAGATTTTCAAAGTGAATAATTTTAGTAAATGTGGCCATAAGCAACTTAGTCACAAGGTTAAAGTTTTAGGGGTTTTCCGAGTAGTGTCATCCAGTCACTGTCATTGAATAAACCACGCCTAAAGCAACCCTCACCCCTGTCAATGACTCTGGCACAGAGAACTGAAAAGGAGGATCAGACAAATAAGACATTGGAAGAATGAACTGTTGTTCCAGAAAAATTGTCAGGATCACCGAGTCTGGTCTCAGAGTGCAGCAGTCAACCGTATCACATATTTTATTCCTCAATTCATGAAGAAGCAACTTAGGGTTTTTGTAACTCTTTTGTCTATATGGGTGACCCTGACGTGTAGGATCACATTTATTGTTTTTTCACATTGGGGTAAGCAAGAAATCATAGGGTTATTTGTTAGCCTCCAAGTACAAGATCCATATAGGCCTTTTACTTTCTATTATTAAATGTCAACCCATTTTATTTCTTCCTTTCTATGAGCATTCAATTCTTCCTGTATAATTTTGTAATCCTTCCTGAATGAACAGTTCTTACCAATTTCGTGTCACTGCACAGTCTAGCTATAAAAACTCCAATTTTTGTGCCAAAGTTAAACGAAAAACGTAAATGATGTCCAGTACAGTCCTTGTGAAATTTACTATGATGTCCTTCAGACAGGCTTTCCTTTCAACATACTCAGTTGTCAGCGCTACTTTAAATTATTCCTTAATTCACAGTTTTTGTACTGACATTTCTTTTTCACATATTCTGTTTTAACAAGTAATTACCCAAGTGGTTTGTAAATATCTCAGAAGTTTAAATTCTCCTAATGGCATAACTTCCTTCAATATTTATTGTCAGATATTATTGAAATAATTAGATCAAAACTTAGGAATTAGAAGCAGATTCATACATCCTCAGTAGAAACTCTCTCACAGTTCTCCCCCAAAGAGTTTTCACCCAAAACCTCAGCGTTTCTGTTACATTCCCCCAGGGGTCAGTACTGGGCCCAGTCTTGTTTAACTTCTTCATCAATGACCTGGATGAAGAGTTAGAATGTACCCTCAGCAAGCTTGGGGAGGGCTGACGAATACACCAGAAGGTTGTGCTGCCATTCAGCGTGACCTGGACAGCCTGGAAAGTTGGTCAGAGAGGAAGCTGATGAAGTTCAACAAGGGCAAGTGCAGGGTCCTGCACCTGGGGAGGAAAAATCCCATGCACCAGTACAGGCTCAGGGCTGACCTGCTGGAGAGCAGCTCTGCGGAGAGGGACCTGGGTGTGTTGGTGGACAGCAGGTTGACCATGAGCCAGCAGTGTGCCCTGGTTGCCAAGAAGGCCAATGAGATCCTGGGGTGCATCAAGAGGACTGTGGCCAGTAGGTTGAGGGAGGTTCTTCTTCCCCTCTACTCTGCCCTGGTGATGAGGTCCCATCTGGAGTGCTGTGTCCAGTTCTGGGCTCCCCACTTCAAGAAAGATGAGGAGCTACTGGAGAGAGTCCAGTGGAGGGCTACGAGGACGTTGAGGGGCCTGGAGCATCTCTCGTATGAGGAGAGGCTGGGGGAGCTGGGCTTGTTCAGTCCGAAGAAGAGAAGGCTGAGAGGGGACCTAATAAAAGCTTATAAATATCTGAAGGGTGGGTGTCAGAAGGGTGGGGCCAAACTCTTTTCAGTGGTGCCCAGCGACAGGACAAGGGATAGCGGGCACAAACTGAATCAGAGGAAGTTCCATCTGAACATGAAGAAGAACTTCTTCCCTCTGAGGGTGAAGGAGCCCTGGAACAGGCTGCCCAGGGAGGATGTGGAGTCTCCTTCTCTGGACATATTCAAAACCTGCCTGGACAAGGTCCTGTGCAGCCTGCTGTTGGTGACCCTGCTTTGGCAGGGGGGTTGGACTACATGTTCCCCAGAGGTCCCTTCCAACCCCTACCGTTCTGTGATTCTGTGATTTAATTCACTCATTCATTTATAGTGTGTATCATCATCTTTACCTGAATGTATTATACACATATTTCAAACCTAATTGACATTTCAATACTTTTCTGTTATCTTTTGTCAAAACTTCTACCAGGAACAAAAATATCTTTATTTATTTTTCCAGCCTCACACAAATATCCCATTTGTTTCTCTGGTTTCACAGAGACTGTTAGGTTGATTTGTCCCTTACGTGTTTTAGCTATTTACTTGCCCGCTTCTTTCATCAATAACATCCTTCTCTTCACTGGCCCCTTTCACGCGTCAAGGGATGTTTAATGGAAGAGAGTTATTGATACCCATCACCTCACAGTATACTCCATCTCTTGCTGTCCTGATGTGGCGGACCTGACAGCTCCGAGGGCAGCCCTGCAGCATGTCTCCAGCTCTGCCTCCAGCTCCATGTCCTCCTCATGCCTCAGCAAGGGAGTCCCAGCAGTATCTGACAGTGACAGCTAGGATACAGAGTCTCACCCTGAAAGGCCAAGGGAGTCCTCTCTTCTTGTCACATCGGGGCTATTTCTGCCTTAGATTCTGCTCAGTGCTATTTATTTCCCTCATTATATTGCTATTAACTTAATATTCCTGTTGTTTTAGGAGACAAGGATGTGAAACTGGTCTTACTCAAGCCAACACTTCCCTTCTAGATCTATGATTATTTCTTTCATTAGTGCTGCAGGAAAGAAAATGAAGAAGGGGTATGGGCTTCATCTATTGCTCTGACAACTGGCTTTATTGCAACAGCAGCGAGTACCCCAGGGAGGTCCTTTAAGCTCTTCTGCAGCAGGCTGCGTCCAGCATCTCCCTCTGAGTGGGACACCTCTCAGAGCCCTCCAGCTCTGAAGTTCGAGGTTACTTGGGCTGAACTACAGGTATCCCTCACTCCTTGAGCCTCTTTTTCACTGAACTTGAGGGGATTTTTTGCCGGTACCTTTATCTATGTATATTGTCTCTGTGTGTGTGTGTGAATCAGTTCACATTATAATATTCTACTGTTATGATTGTAGCAAACCCTTTAACCGCTTTGTAAATGCTAAGTTAACCAATGACTAATTACTGCTGAATTCCTGTGATTTTCTCTCTCTGGCTGTGAACAACCCTAAAATTGCTGCTAGACATATCCTTTAGACATAAACCGTTGTGGTCTGAGGCTAAATCTGGGTCCAGCTGCACCCAGGCTCCTACCTGAGAAGGAGTTAAGAAAGCAAGGGGATCCAGTCTGAATCTGGTGACTCAACGGAAGGGTCTCCCTTATCCCTTACATCTTTCTCCAACCTCTGTAAAAACCCCTATACCTCAATCCTACTTTGATTTTGTATTCCTTTCATTTCGTAAGTAATAGAATGAACCTTGCCAACTAACTATGTTAAATCACATTTTATAAATTCTTCTTTACATAATTTCTTGCAAAGACCTTTGATGGTGACTCTTTAAGCAACCTAACCCCTCATTCACAAAAAAATTGCCTTATCCAGCAGGATCCTAAATCAGGTTTTATGACAGGTCTGCTTATGCACTTATTTTCTTTGTTTTTTTTAATTTTTATTTTAAATTTTGACAGAAGTTCTTTTTGGACAGAGGGTTAATCTTCATTCCAGGGTCAGGTAAGCACTAATATCTGGAAACACTCCTGCTACCAAAGTGAAGATCTGAAATTGGAATTTAAAGTAAAAAATTATAATCTGATCAGCTCCTTTAAGCATCAAATTTATTTTAGGACTAGATTCTCAAATTGCAAGCACAGGATTTTTGCTGCATTTTTTTATGCCAGCAAGTGACTGTATAAAAAAACCTTGTAAACCTAGAGAAGAGAATTACTGATATTTGGTATTGGGCTAACCAGACTCCAGACGCTAACATTTAACTCTAGCTAATGCAAATAAGATAATTTAAATTCAGATTTTGAATTCCTCAAAAATTCTTATTCACACTGGGTGACCCTGAAATTGTGTGGAAAAATAAAACAAACAAATTCCACTTTTGTAGAGTTCCAAAGTATGCGATATAACAGTGTGTAAGGAAAAAGAAGACATTTCCTTAGCCTTAAAAATATTACATTCAGTATCAAATATGCAGTCTTTTTAACTCATGTTGCGTAAACTTCCTTGCTGTTTTTTTTTTCATTTCTGATTTTAAATTTAGGTTTGGCAGGGCAACTTCAGGCATCTGTAATTGGTAGGGCCTGGTATTTGTCCTTAGTAACTATCTTAGAAATTTCGATTCTGATTTAGCATCATTTCCATCACTTACTAAAAAAACAGAGCCAGAAAAATACGTATAATCTCCAGTCTCTTCTTCTCCAGAATATGTTTGCATAAATCCAATGCTGCAAATCGGCTGAACTGACAGAAAGAATTTCAGTCCATACAAATACAAATGGGTTTTCTAAGCAACTAATTACAGAATCACAGAATAGTAGGGGTTGGAAGGGACCTCTGTGGGTCATCTAGTCCAACCCTGCCGAAGCAGGGTCACTTACAGCAGTCTGCACAGGACCTTGTCCAGGCGGGTCTTGAATATCTCCGGAGAAGGAGACTCCACATCCTCCCTGGGCAGCCTGTTCCAGGGCTCCGTCACCCTCAGAGGGAAGAAGTTCTTCCTCATGTTCAGACGGAACTTCCTGTGCCTCAGTGTGTGCCCATTGCCCCTTGTCCTCTCACTTGGCACCACTGAAAAGAGCTTGGCCTCATCCTCCTGACACCCACCCTTCAGATATTTATAAGCATTTGTTAGGTCCCCTCGCAGCCTTCTCTTCTTCAGGCTGAACAAGCCCAGCTCCCTCAGCCTCTCCTCGTAGGGGAG
>Ga0065711_1049161_pt1 | contig 11441 bp, 8 predicted proteins | sample Hoacrofraction12_FD_59098 | JGI IMG/M metagenome (GOLD analysis project Ga0065711, IMG submission 59098) | Hoatzin crop microbial communities from Cojedes, Venezuela - Epithelial fraction 12 v2 (version 2) | ecosystem: Host-associated > Birds > Digestive system > Esophagus > Crop | place... | reverse complement strand
ACGCGGATGAGATTTCGCTAAGTGCCATTTTAGCGCACTTTTGGCGCATCATTGATCCCGTGAGCGTCAATCGCCAAGGCAACGACATTGGCCGCCAGTATCGCACGGGCGTCTATTTTACAAGCGAGCGCGACGGCGAAATCGCGCGCGAATTTATCGCCGCAAAACAGGCAAAAATGCAGGCCAAAATCGCGGTCGAAGTAGCGCCGCTGCGACATTTCATCAAGGCCGAAGAGTATCACCAAAAATACTTGGCCAAAAATCCGCGCGGATACTGTCATATTGACCTAAATTTGGCCGATTTTGCGCTAAGTGATGATGAAATTCCAGCAAATTTGCGCAGGATTCAAAAAACTGACGCAAATTCGTCAGATTAAAAAGATAAAATTTGGAGGAAAAATGCCATTTAACAAATTTCCAGAGGTTCATAGCTTGGAAGAGAGCATGCAAATTTTGGATAAATATAAACCCAGATTAAGTCGAGAGGATTACGAAAATATTGCCTTTGCGATCCGAAACCAAGCGCACGAGGATCTCTATTGCAACGAGGATGACATTATCGGAATGGTCGAAATCGCCGAGGGCAAAATGACCGCCGATGAAGCGATCGCCAAAATTATCGCTAAAATCAAAGAGTTAAAAGAGAAAGGCGAAATTTATTAAAGATAATCAGGCAAAGCCAAAATCCTCTAAATTTAATGAATATTTACTCCTCTAGTGTAAAATAAACATCATCTAAATACCGGAGCTCTTGCGTGTCAAAAAATTTTCTAAATAGCAACGACCGATTTGCCCTCTCGCTCGAGAAATGGGGGGGGGTGCGACGAGTATCTGCCTATCGATATCCGTTCAAAACAGGCCTATCTTAACGCGCATATTGCAAATTCTGTAAATTTACAAACAAAAGAGCAAATTTTAGACTTCATAGCAAACAATCCAAACAAGCACTATCTGCTATGCTGTATGTCAAGTGCTAAGGCGCGAAAACTAGCTTTTCAGATCGACCAAGACAATGTGCATTATTTGGATGCAAATTTGCTGGAAGCCAAGCAATACGGCGTCGAATTTGTGCAGACAAGTAGTGAATTTATCACCAAACTAAATCAAACGCGCGATGAAATTTATCGCCTATATACCAAATATCGCCGCGCTTGGGTTATCGCATTTAGCGGCGGCAAGGACAGCACAGCGGTCTTGCAGCTATTTTATGAGATGATTGTTAAGATGCCAAAGAGCGAGCTAAACCCCACTTTTGCGGTACTTTCTGATACACTTGTCGAGGCTCCAAATGTTGCTACTTATCTGCGCCAAATTGTAAAAGCAATCAATCATGATGCAAAGGTGCGCGAAATTCCATTTGAAATTTTAATAGCCAAACCCGAACCAAAGGATGAATTTTGGGTAAATTTAATCGGCAAGGGCTATCCGAGCCCAACACGTACATTTCGCTGGTGCACCGAGCGGCTCAAAATCGCACCTACTAAGAAAATAATGACAAAAATTACCGCAAAACACGGCAGTGCAATTCTCGCCCTTGGCGTGCGCAAAAGCGAAAGCCAAAGCCGCAAAAGAAGCATTGAGAAGCGAATACTTAGCGAAGATGGACTAAATAAGCACGATGATTACGCAAATACGCTGATTTTTAGCCCTATCAAGGAGTGGAATATCGATGATGTTTGGGCATATCTTACGATGCAAAATCCGCCGCCGTGGGGCATCTCTCACGAATATTTATTTTCGCTCTATACGCAAGCAAGTGGTGATGAGTGTCAGTTTATCATCGACAAAAATCAAAGCAGCTGTGGCGGTTCGCGCTTTGGGTGCTGGGTATGTACACTTGTAGATGAGGACAAATCTATGCAAGGGTTTATCAAAAGTGGCAATGATGGATTAAAACCGCTAAACGAATTTAGAAATTTCATCAAAGCCGCAAGGGCAGACAAAAGTCTAAGAAGTGATTTTAGGCGCAATGGTAGCGGTGATTTGGGACCATTTACTAAAAATGCACGAATACAAATTTTGCGTAAACTATTAAAAACAGAGTGGCAATACAAAAAAGGTGGCGGCGATGAACTAATCAGCGAAAATCAGCTAAAAAAAATCGCCTTGCAATGGCAAAAAGATTTTGACGGTTATCAAATCTGTACAATAATAGCAAAGGAGTATGAGAGAATGAAAAATGATAAGATCAAACAAAGTATAATCCCGAACGAAGATATTATTGATAGTTTGGAGATTGAAAATAAAGATACAGCAAAAGAGCTCATAATATCAACAAATGAGCTAATAAATCGTGGCAGCAAAGATAGTGACGTCAAAGAGAATATCAAAAAATACATTGACGCGCTAACTGAAAAAATTCCAAATGGAGCGAGTGATGATAATATATGAGAGCGTAACGATTTGCAATATTTTTGCGTATCGTGGCAAACAAGAGATTAAATTTGGCGATGGCGGCAATCCGATAAATTTGATATACGGCAATAACGGCTTTGGCAAGACGAGCTTTATTAGAGCTCTAAAATTGCTATTTTTAGGTAGTGGATACTTGCAAAGCGACGGCAAAGTCCCAGAAGCTATTGATAGATTCGTAGATAGAAGGAAGAGAGGCGCCCTTAGTCCAAAAATTCTACTAAAAGGATATGATACAAGGACGCCATGGGCTGGTGTATTAAACACTGACGCAGTGGATAATGGCGAAAATAATTTTTATATAGAACTTCACCTAATAAACAATGGTGATAGATATACGATTAAAAGAAGCTGGAACATCTATCCTGATGTGAGCGAAAAGTTAATATACCGAAACAATGATGTTGGAACCGAGAAGAACGACCACGAGGCGCAAAACACGATTAATGCCGCAATAATGCCGCCGAATTTAATTGATTTTTTTATATTTGACGGCGAAGAGATTACAGAGTTGGCAGAAAATTTTAAGCTGTTGCGAGAAAAAATCAAAGATATGTTAAACATCACTGCGTTAAATAAGCTTATTGAAAATGGCAATAAATTAAAACAGGAGTATAGAAACGAAGCTTTGAAGTCTCAAGAAACCGGAGACGATATCAAAAAACTTGAAAGCGAAATAGATAATCTACAAAGAAATATCAATACTTGTAACACTGCGATCAATAATAACAAAGAAACTTTAGATGAAAAAAATAACATTTTAGAAGCCAAAAAAAGCGAACTTGACAGCATAAAAAGTGGCTATATTGAAAATTACGCACAAATTACAAATAATATTAACAACGCTACTAAAAACATAGAAGATAGCAAAGCAAAACTAAAAGACCTAAGCCCAAGTATTTTATTTCTAGGACTTGATGAATTGCTTGATGAACTCATTGATGACACACGAAACGAAGTGGAAAGCAAAGAGATGACAATTATAAGTCAATTGCCAGACCTTAAAGAAAAAATTTCCGATGGCCTGGCTACGTTTTTGCATGATAAAAATAACAGCTTTGATGTCTTGGCAACCCAAAGAAAAATTGAATCATTTATTGATGAATTTGTAGAGAGCAGATCGGCAAATTTGGACTATATTAATGTTCCACAAATCTCATCTTTGCAAACTGTACTAAATTTGCCTCGTCAAAACACAAAGGAACTTAGTAGTATAATCCAGTTAATCAAAAAGGAAACCATAGCCAAAAAAGAGTATTCAAAACAAGCCGACGACAATGCCTCGATGAATGAAGAAGCAGTGGAAAAAACAAAAAAATTAGACGAAGAAATAAAAGGGCTTATATTGGAGATCAAAGGGCTCGAAGACAATACCGAAGCCAAAAAGGCTGATATTGCTAATTCTCAAAACCGTATCCAAGAAAATTCGACTAAAATAGCACGGCTTGAAAAAGAGATAAAAGTCGGCGAGCGTATCAAAAAATCAAAGGAAATTTGCGATAATTTGGTGCAAATTTGGGAGGAATATAAAAGACAACGAGAACAAAAATTATTAGATCAATTGCGAATCAATATATTTGACCACTACAAACAGCTAACCCATAAAGATGAAGTAGCGCGCATTGACATCAGCGATAATTTTGAGATTACTATGTATAAAGATGACGGCTCACTAATCGGAGAGAGTGGACGAAGCGCTGGACAAAAGCAATTAGTAGCCACGAGTATATTTTGGGCTTTATATGAGCTTTCAGAAGATAGACCGCTTCCGCTAATTATTGACACACCAATTGCTCGCCTTGATAGTAGCAATCGCCACCGCATAGCTACAAAATATTACAGCAATATATCCCACCAAATCATAATCACGCCTACAGACACAGAGATTACAAGGGAATTATATGATAGCATTAAAGATAAAGTTGATTCAGTCTTTCAAATCCAGCGTGATAACAACGGCAAAAATCCAACCATCGTCAAAGCCAATATTGATGAAATTTTAGGAGAAAATAATGGCAGGTAAAATTTACACTTACAAAAGCGAAGAGATGCTAATTAATAGCATAAAAGATAATGGATTTCAAATTAATAGTCTGCACAAATATGTAGTGCTAAGACTTGCTATTAATATAGCCTTAAGACTGCAATATAAGCCACTTTCAGATCAAATTTGGTCAGACGCGGTCCCAAGCCAAGGGGATAATCCTCGCACTGGCGAGTATAATATGGAGCAAGTGACTGGCATAGGCAAAACCGATGGAACAGATTATGATAATATTTTAAGAGCGATTTTTACATACAAGCACAAAGCTGAGAATCCAAATTTTGGCGATGATAGTGAATTTAATCTTGCAGTACAAAAGTATATAAGACGCGGTCTAAAAGAAATTCACGCCAAATATAAAAGTAGTGATGATTTTTATCAGTGGTTAATCGATGAGTGCGGATTGCTTCAAAATGCCCCAGTTGTAGTGCAAGAAGCTAAAGATATTAAAGATAAAATTGAAAAATTTATTAGCGGATATGATGTGCAAATTTTGGGTCATTCAAAAGCCATTAGAAACGATGTTTATAAGATTAAATTTAATAGTATGAATACCGTTAGGAAATTTAAGAAAGATGTGGATGATTTACAAATGAGGTTTGGATTACCTACGCCTGCTATGTGTGAAGATGTTATTGGAGAGGAGATGACTGCTATGTTAATTATCCCACGAGTGCAGAGCGATTGGTATAAATTTGATATTGATGATTTTAGAAATGACCTTCAAAAAGCCCCAAACGATATGAAAATTTGCGCATATGCTGGGCAAGATATGAGCGGTGAGCCGTTCTTTTTTGATTTAGAAAAAGCACCGCATATTATGATAGGAGGCACTACTGGTGGCGGCAAATCAGTGCTGTTACATAATCTAATCAATTCCATAAATTTGCTAAATAACGACTGTGAATTTGTCTTACTTGACCCAAAAAGCGGAGATGAATTTGGCTGTTATGAGAATATGCCTACACTTAGCAAGTTAGTAGACGGTAAAGTCATCACAGATATGGATCAAATGGAGACAGTTTTTGACAAACTTGTAGCTGAGATGGAAAAAAGATACGACGACAAGTATGACACGCCAAAAATCATAGTCGTGTGTGACGAAGTGGAAAATTTATTAAGCAACATCAAAACTATCGAGAACAACATCACTAAACTAGCTCAAAAGGCGCGTGCAAAGAGTATTCACCTAATCCTTGCTACCCAGTCGCCAAACTCTCAGACATTTTCGCAAGCGATGCGTGCAAATTTCCCATCTGTAATAGCACTCAGGACCAAATCAGTTGCACAATCAAGGGTTATTTTAGACGAAATAGGCGCCGAAAAACTTCAAGGACGCGGCGATATGTATATCAAACTAAGTAGCGAAGATAAAAAGAGAAGACTGCTTGTGCCGTTTATTGATAAGGACAGAGACATAAATTTTTAGCGCCAACGGCGAAATTTATTAAAACCAAATAGAAATTGATAATAAATTTCGCCTTAAAATTCTGCTCAAATTTTATTGCAATGATTATGCAATCTATTATCAAATATCCATTTTTAGGTATTTACAAAGGATTAACAACTTTAAGATAATATTCCAGAAATTATCAACAAGGAGCAATCATGAAATCAAAAATTTTAAGAGACGTCGCGACGACGGCGACGATTTTTACATTTTTGATCGTCGGAATTTCTGGAGTTTGCCTATATTTCGGCGTGCGCGCCGGTGCCATCAAAAACGTCCATCAAATCGTTGGTTTAGCGATGGTCGCAGCATCAATCTTACACATAATCGCCAATTTTGCGGCATTTAAAAAATATCTCCATGGCGCAAAGGCCGCAGTAATCGCGCTAACCGTAATCGCGGCGCTGCTAATCACCATTTTTACGCCATCTTCTGGCGCTCCAGCGGTCAAACAAGCCTATTTTAGCGTGGTTAATTTGCCACTAAGCGACGCAATTGCCGCATTTAAGAGCGATGAAGCGAAATTTAACGCGTGGCTGGCTGAAAAAAATATCGAATTTAAAAACCTCACGATTAAGGAATTTGCCGCAAATTCGGGGCTTTCAGAGGAGGAAATTTTAAAACAAATTTTGCCGCAAATGAAGCACTAATGCTTTTTGACGACGAATAGAAATTCTTTCACATATGTGTCGCGAGCGGCTAAATTTCGGCTTCCACGATATGTGTTGTAGCGTTTTTCGAGCGTTTTGATGCTGCCGATTTTATCTAAATTTCTCACAAATTCATCAAATTTGATAAATCCCTCATTGTTGTACGAAATGACCAGAAATTTCGCCTTTATGTCGCTGCAAAGCCCAAAAAATGCGTCGCTTGCGAGCTGCGGCTTATTATAAGCGCTGCGATTCCAATCCCTTGGAATTCCCGAAATTTTGGAGATTTCCTGCGGTTTTTCATACGTCGCTAGCAAATTTAGCATAAAATAATTCGAGCCGTACGGATGCTGATTATAAGGCGGATCCATGTAGCAAACGTCGATTTTACCGAGCTCTTTGGCTAGCAAATTTGCGTCTTTTTGCGTGACCTCAAATTTGACGTTGGTTTCACTTAAAATCGGCAATTCAAGCGAAATTTTCTCGCAAATTCGCTTCAGCGCATTTTCGCCGCGTCCGCCAAAATGCCCTACCCCATCACGCTTGTGAAAACCCTTGAAAACGCCGCTAGTATTGGCATGCACACTCGCTTTATAAATCAAAGGTGCGATGAAAAACTGGCGCAAATTTTCAGGCACGATTTCATCAATCAAAACTCGCGCAGAATCCAAAAACATCGCATTTTCGCGCGTAAAAAACGCCCTTTCGCCACGCTTAATATCCGCATCATTTTTTGGCGCGTAAAGCTCAGTAATAAAGCCATCGCGCAGGGTTTTTAGCCCCAAATTTAGCTCATTTAAAATTTCACTCAAATTTCGCATCAGCTCGTCAGTTTTCGTCTCTAAATAGCATAAATTCGTGATTTTCGAGTAGTTTTCCAGGTCATTTGCGACGATGAAATTTGCGTGATTTTTGGCATACCTGCTCACCACACCGCTGCCAGAAAAGATATCCAAAAAGCTGATTTTGCCCTGCCCTAGCTCATCTTTTGCGATTTTAATTCCCTCGCCGATGAAATCAAGAAGCGCGCGCTTATTGCCTAAATACGTGATTATCTGTTCGCTTAAAAATTTATCCATCATCTGCCTTTGGCGCTTATTTTAGCAAAATTTCTTGGTATAATACCACAAAAATTTTAAAGGCGGAAAAATGAAAGATATATTTTTATGTTCAATCTCAAACGTCAGCAGCGGCAACTGCTCCGAAGACTGCGGATATTGCATGCAAAGCGCATACCACAAAACTGACATCGATCGCTACAAATATAAAAGCGTCGAGCAGGTCATTGATGAGGCGAAATTTATGCGGTCTTGCGGCGCTTTGGGATTTTGCTTGGTTACTGCAGGCAGAAGTTTGGACAGCCAAAAGTGCGAATATGTGGCAAATTTGGCCTACGAAATCACAAAACTCGACCTCGGCCTCCATTTAATCGCATGTAACGGCGAAGCAGACCGCGAAAGTCTCGAATATCTCAAGAAAAACGGCGTCATGAGCTACAATCACAATCTAGAGACCGCGCGCAGCTTTTTTCCAAATATCTGCACCACGCACACTTGGGACGAGCGCTGGGAGACCAATCAAAACGTCAAAGCCGCTGGTCTTGGCATCTGCTGTGGCGGGATTTTTGGACTAGGCGAGAGCTGGAAAGAGCGCGAAGAGTATCTAAAATCCTTAGCCGAGCTCGATCCGCACACGAGTCCAGTGAATTTTTACATCTCAAATCCGCATTTAAGCGTCAATCAAGAGACAATGTCGCGCAAAGAAGCCCTAGAATGCGTCAAACTTGCGAGAAAATATCTTCCAAATGCCCGTTTGATGATAGCTGGCGGCCGAGAAAAGGTCTTTGGCGAAAATCAAAAAGAGCTCTTTGAATGCGGCGTCAATGCCGTTGTTTTGGGCGATTACCTCACCACGAAGGGAAACACACCAAAAGACGAAGTCGAGCGCATCAAAGGCTACGGCTACGAGATCGCTCAAATTTGCGAAAATCACTAAATTTAGGGTAGGGCAGGGCGAAATTTAAAAGCACAAATTTGGCAAAAATTCGCGCAAGAATCAAAAATTTCGCCCAAATTTAAGCTCAAATTCGCCTAAATTTCACTCAATCCATTCTCATCAAGCGAATAAAATTTCGTCACGACACTATCTAAAAACGCCTTATCATGGGAAACGATAATCTGTGAAACCTCCAAAGAGGCCAGAATTTGGGCAAGTTTGCGCTGCATCGCCTCATCAAGTCCAGCGGTCGGCTCATCTAAAAGCAAGATTTTTGGGCAGCTAACCAGCACGCCAGCGAGCGCGACTAGCTTCTTTTCGCCGCCAGAGAGGTGAAACGGCACCTTATCCTTGAGGTGAAAAATGTTAAAATCCCTCAAAATCCGCTCGGTTTTCGTCTCCGCTTCGGCGTCTCCGCGCGAATTTAGCGTAAATGCGACATCGTCAAAAACGCTCGCGCACAAAAACTGCTCGTCTGGATTTTGAAACAAAATGCCGATTTCTGGGCGAAATTTCTCGAATTCTTTTGAACTCGCGACCGTCTCATGAAAAAGCTCGATTTCGCCGCTAAAATTGCCATCTAACCCCGCGATCACCTCTAAAAGCGAGCTTTTTCCGGCGCCATTTTGGCCTATGATCGCGATTTTTTCTTTGTGTCCGACGCGCAAATTTAGCCCAGAAAATAGCACTTTTTCGCCCTTTTTCACCGCCAAATTTCGTAAAACAATGCTGCAACTCATGGCGAAAATTTACTCAAAATTTGCTAAATTTGCAAATTTGATTTTGTTTTTAGGAAAAATTATGAGAAATTTGATTAAATTTACGATTCTTGCGGCGTTTTCTTGCTCAAATTTATTCGCGCAAGAGATTACGTCGCCATCGACGCTAATTTCATTCATCAAAGATGGCCAAGAGAAGGGCTATTTTCCAAAATATATCGCCCATTTTGCGCCAGAATTGATGAATGAACTCGCCATTAAAGAGATCAGAACCGAAGACAAAACGCCCTTAATTTGGCAGCTTGGCTCTCACTGCGAGCGCGACGAGGCCCAAATAATCGATGCCACAAGCGCTGAATCTCACTCGGTTAAATGCACTACGGGCGATCATTTTTACATTTTTGGCGAGGGAGATGATTGGCTTGAAAGCGCGTATGGAAACCGCGTAATTTACCTTGGCAAGGGCAACGACGAGGTCGATCTGTCATGGGATAGCTCGATTTTTATCTTTGAAAAGGGTTGGGGAAATGATGAAATTTATCTACACTCTCAAGAGATAAACGCGAGCCAGATTAAGGGCAATAGGGGCAAATTTGACTTTAATAATACCTCATTTTTGGTATTTGGAGAGGGAATTTTGCCCGAAGATCTCGCGTGGGAGGGCAAAGAAAACCTCACACTTAAAAATGTGAAAACCGGCGATTCGATTAAACTCAACACAAACGCCCTAAATTTGCTATTTAAAGAGGCTCCGGGCAAGGATTATAGCGCGGAAATCAAAGGCTTTGCGCGCTTAAATGACGATCCAAAGCCTACAATTCTTAGCCCTGCGCGCCCAAAAAACGAGCTAAGGGCGATGAGGCGACAAAAAAATATCGAAACGAAGCGCGAAAATTTGAGTCCAGAAAAGATGGAGAAGGCACTGAAAGAGACGATCAAAAATGACGATTATAACGCGACTTTGAGCTATTGTGAAGCGTTAAAAAGCGCTGCTAGCGATAATTTAAAAGAAATTTGGATGGATAGTGCCACAAGATGGGCGCATCTAAACGCCACAAAAGCGCTCATCGATTGCGGGCTCAAATTCGACGAAAAATCCATCATTAGCGTCGCCATTTATCACGATAGCGATCTTGATTTGATTAAAGGATTTGAGGCATTTGGCGCGAATGTTTTAATCAAAGATAGCGATGGTTGCACGCTTTTGCACTTTGCAGCTGGCGATAATGCCCTTGATACGGTCAAATTCTTGATTGAAAAAGGCGTCAATCCAAAGTCGGCGTGTCGTAGAGGAGCATTGCCAAGCGACTGGGCGCAGCAAAGAACGGCCGAATTTGAGGCGGAATTTAAGCGCGCAAGCGAGGAATTTGAAAAATTCAAAGAGCAAAATGTCTCCGAAAGAGATATGAATTGGGCGCGCCAAAATTTCGACACTGCGAAAGAAAATCTAGAGAAAAATTCCCAAATAATGGAAATTTTATTGTCATTTGAAATCCCAGATTTCGATAAAAAGGGCCTTAAAACGCTGCATGAAAAATGCGCGAAAAAGGATTTAGACGCTTGCGAGCGCTTGGGGGAAATTTACGAAACCGGCAAAGGCGTAGCAGCTGACGCTAAAATCGCGAGTGCAGCGTACTGGACTGCCTGCTTTAATGGGCGCAAAGAGATGTGCGTAAAAAGCCTCACTCTCGACTGTGATGTGCAGGAGATGCCCCAAAACTGCGGCGCTTTGGCGCGATATTACAAAAATGGCGAAGGGGTGAAAAAAGACCTAAATTTGGCGATGAAATATTACTTAAAAGGCTGCGAGGGCGGAAATGCCGATTCTTGCCGAAATTTAGGAATTTTAAAAAGCGAGCAAGGCGAGGGTGAAATGGGCTTTTCGCTGCTTTTTAAAGAGTGCGAAAATGGCGGCAAAAGCGCTTGCTACGACCTCGTGCGCGCCTATGAAAAGGGCAAAATCGAAGCGGCGAAATTTAGCGAAATCGAAACGGTGCTCGCAAGCCTTTGCCAAAAAGATGGCGGATTTTGCAAAGATTTCGCGCTTTTGTATTGGAAAGCCAAGATGCCATACCAAAATTTGGGCAAAGCGAGGCAAATTTTAGAGGCGCGCTGCGAAAAGGGCGAAGACTGCTACTGGCTCGGCGCGCTGCTTCGCAACGAAAAATTGG
>Ga0065711_1049160_pt1 | contig 11441 bp, 7 predicted proteins | sample Hoacrofraction12_FD_59098 | JGI IMG/M metagenome (GOLD analysis project Ga0065711, IMG submission 59098) | Hoatzin crop microbial communities from Cojedes, Venezuela - Epithelial fraction 12 v2 (version 2) | ecosystem: Host-associated > Birds > Digestive system > Esophagus > Crop | place... | reverse complement strand
AAGAAAAGAAAAGAAAAGAAAAGAAAAGAAAAGAAAAGAAAAGAAAAGAAAAGAAAAGAAAAGAAAAGAAAAGAAAAGAAAAGAAAAGAAAAGAAAAAAAAAGAAAAGAAAAGAAAAGAAAAGAAAAGAAGAAAGGAAAGAAGAAAAGAAAAAGAGAAGATCTGGCCCCCAACTAAATGAAACTCAATTTCACGGCACATTATCTCTCTCAATTCTTTCCTCTCAGCTTTCATTTTCATTAAAATCACAGACAACCATAAATTAATAATTACTTCAGGTTGACTAAATGCAGGCCACACTATTTAGCTCGTTTTCTTACGCTGGCCCTTCTTGTTCATGCTGGAGAAATGTTAATTTAGATAATGTGGCTTGCCCCTTGTCACATAATTCTGTTTTGCAGTTTCACTGATCTACAATGGTCTGTTCTTATTAGGTAGTATTAACTTTATCTTTTGTTCAATCAAGCTTCACAGTTTCCTCCAACAAGATAACTATAGTGAAATATCAGATGAAATGTTCTATTATCCTTATTTCTGTTATATTTTTATTCATCTTTATGTTGTAACAGTGTTCAGCAACATTCCTAATTTCTTCCAGTAATAAATTTATTCTCCATTAGCCCAAGCCATATGTGAGAGTTTTTTTGGCAGGAACTATAGAATATATACCTCAATCTTACTACTTTACAGTTTATGCACATTTCAAAGTAGACATTTTATCAACCTACTTTTCAATTAAGAATGGGTGAAAAGGTTCAAATAAAATAAAAGCCAAACTTTCACCCAGAGCTTGAACTCAATTGATTTCTGAGGTTTGAAACAGTTTAGTGTCGTTTAGTTACCTGCAATATTTTTTGGCAGAGTATTCTAGTAGTGAATGAAGGAAAGTGAGACATACAACTGCATTTATTTCTTATTGGTCATTGACTTGTTGCTAGTGTCATTTTGATGAAACCATTTAACTTCTGCATGCCTCAGCTTACCCATTCTTAGGACATATTCAACTGAACTCAGATTTTTAACTAGAGGTCTTCAAGCGAAAAGTATTGATATGGCCTCCTCTAAAACTCCTCATTTCAATACACATCTATATTTTGATGCAGATTTATAATACCAAATAAAACTCTTAAATTTCACTGACAATCTAACATAACCCACATTTTTTTCATTCGTCAGTGGAGAACACCTGAAAGCTTCTAAGTACTTGCATAATGTGTACTGTATTTTTGTGATCTATTACAACAGCAGTCAGGTCTTTGCTCTTTTCAGGAATCCTTAGCAGTTGGAATCTGTTTCATGTAAAGGTGTTTTTTTTTTCATACAATAATTTGTGCGGCATAATTTGATGAATAACATTAGTGTTCCTGTATGTGCAGGGAATTCCTGGATGTATAGATACCTTTGGCACCCACACCTATATGAACTAAGAAAATAATTGCAGTAATTACACCTGCAAATATGAGTAGACAAATATGATTGTAAATTTCTTGTAGATTATGAGCCCCTCTTCTAATAAATGGTCACAGAATGTAGCAGAATCAGTAAATTTATTTTAAATCAAGTTCTCATTTATTTTCACCCCCAAAAATTGTCTTGAAATAAGACATGGGAAATTACATAATATGACATTTAACACCATTGGTAACCATTTGAAAGTGATATGTAGCTTTTTTCCAAGTGCCAGGGTTCTAATTCCCATGGCATATGTTCTATAATAAGATATAGGTCCTCACAGTTTGAAATAAATGCATTTTTCCCAGTGAATGGCATATTTTCTTCCACCCATGTAAACATTCTGGGAACAGGCTATTGACATATGGCCTAAGCTAATTCTTGGCTTTTTTGTTTACTCTTAGAGAAATAACCAAAAGTCACTGGTGGATGTTAGAAGATGAAGAAGAAGCATTGGCCCGCAGAATTATTTTGTTATATATAAATTGCTTTATATCTCTCTGGACACTACTAACATATCCAAAACTGTTGTGATCTGCAGTAGATTTAAGAATATTTAAGAAAATATTTCACAGTTTAAAATAAATTCTGTTAGGCCAATTGCATAATATATGAATGCTACCTTCCTAAACTAATAAACATTTATCACCTACCAGAGCAATATGCTTAAATGGACTAAAGCAGCTTCTATCATCCAAGAGATGTAGCTGAACAGTGATAGATCTATTTCATATGCTTAATTTTTGGTAATCTGTGGGGATGCACCCGAAAGAGAAAAGCTATGATCTAGTTTACAGAGTAATACATGAGAAAACAAGATCTATTTGTTTATGTCTCTTCTATTAGTAATTATAACACTGGTGTCATTAGTAAGTCAGTTCACCTCTGAAGTCCTTTACAGTTTTGTTTTCTTTTAAATAGAAAGATGAACTGACTTGCCCAATGACAAGTGGATCCCCTTTCTGCAGCCTGCAATACAGCATATCAACATCTAAGGTCAGATTATTCTTTAGAAAATATAGACGTCTAGAGCATAAATGTCATCTTTTCAGCTTGTCATTTAGATTCCCCATATAGTCAGTGGAGAGGAACAAGCACTTCATATCATTCTTCTTATCCTAATGCCACCATTAAATATAGGCCAGAGGAACTGTACTTCAGTAGTGCCAGTTTCTGAACACTGCGACTTAACAAAATCTAGCCAAGCAGTGCACATGAAGACGTCTACATCATGGACTGCTGGAGTTGGTGAATGTGTCGCTAAAATCCTTGCTTCACATACCCTCAAGCCACAGTGATTACCAGATGCTAATGAAAATACCTTTATGCATTTTGCTAATGTCATCAAGACTTTCCTTAGGAAAGGGAAAGGTAGACAGGTAGAGTATTTGAGAGGCCTCTTGCCCATGCAATATACAAAATATAATAATCAAGATTTCTTGAAAAATTTTCTTTTGAACAGGGTAGGCATAGCAGCAAAACAGAAGTTGCCTGAGTGATATTGTATAGTATTTTTAGGGGAGAAAGGACAAACTAAATCGTCACAGAATTAAAGTTTTCTAAAATAATTCCAGGGAAATTATTTTAATTGGTGCTTCTTTAAATAAAAACCAGGAGAGCCCTTTTCTATTAAATAATAATTCTTTTATTCAGCCCCAATCCAAACATTGCAGCACTGTATTAATGCAAGACAATTTGAAAAATGGATCTGACTAGTTTCCATTTGACTGAAATGAGAACAAGATCTAGCCTTAGGCAACAGGAGCATAACTAGCCAAAAACAAATGCCATTTTTAACATTCATGAAGTGATTATTTGCTGTTAAAAAGTCAGTATTTCCCTACACATATTAGATAGTAATAGAATCTGAGCTCTCGAATGACCTTATGCTTACAAAGGAAATAGCTGTAATATATCAGCAGTTCCTGTGATCACTGGAAATAAGGCTCTATCAGATCTTGCGTGAATTAAAATACTACAAATTAGTATAGCGTTACTTCAAATTGGAGTAGTACCATAAACTTCAACAAACCTATACTGATTCAGATCAACAGATACATGATTTTCTAATTGTACAATGATGGATCTGACTCATCAGATTTTCAATTTGACTGGTGAGTCTCTTCATAAGTATTCATTTTCACATATTTCTAGTGTAAAAGACCCATATAAAACTGCGAGGGAGAAGAAGGGAAGGGAAGGGAAGATGTAGATTTTAGGTGCCAGCAAATGCTAGCTACTGAATGTCAAATAATCTAAAATGATTCTATTATATATCTATTATACAATGGTGTTCTTCCATATCATAGCTGTGACTGAGTCTGTAGAGAAAACCTGACTTTTACAGTCAATGAACAGCTTGTCATTCAGTCAAGGAGAGAGAAAGAAAATGTTTCACAGAATCACAGAATCACAGAATGGTAGGGGTTGGAAGGGACCTCTGTGGGTCATCTAGTCCAACCCTCCCACCGAAGCAGGGTCACCTACAGCAGGCTGCACAGGACCTTGTCCAGGAGGATCTTGAATATCTCCAGAGAAGGAGACTCCACAAGCTCCCTGGGCAGCCTGTTCCAGTGCTCCGTCACCCTCAGAGGGAAGAAATTCTTCCTCATGTTCAGATGGAACTTCCTATGCTTCAATTTGTGCCCATTGCCCCTTGTCCTGTTGCTGGGCACTACTGAAAAGAGCATGGACCCATCCTCCTGACACCCACCCTTCAGATATTTGTAAGTATATATTACGTCCCCTCGCAGCCTTCTCTTCTTCAGGCTGAAAAAGAAAAAAAGTTTCCCTTTAAGATTTAACGAGTGATGATATTACTGAAGTTCCAGTGCGACAATTGGAGATGAAGATTCAGGCAGGAAGATAGAACCCAATGAGGAGGAATTACCTATAGAAAATAACTAACCCATGAAGCTGTGTTTGTTCTTGCACAGGGTGACCCAACAAATGTGCTTTCAATTAAATCCTAGTTAAAGACTGCACACTGTAATTCCTCAGAATTCCTTATTTTTGCACCAGGAAATACAACTGTTTTTATGAACTATGACTCTGTCATGACACTCACATGAACACCTGTCCTACAGTTAAATTACTTGAGCCATAGTAAAATTTCCTGCAACGTAGGCAAATGTGTGCCTGCCTTAGAAAAAGTATAACCAGCCACATCCCAGAATGTTCTCTGATTTCTTTAGTATATCTTTCTGTGGCAATTTCATGTCTCTATAATGACTCCGCGGGACTAATTCTACATGGACTTGAGGCTAAACTGCACACCAGCAGTTTCTTTGGGGATTTCCCCAGTTTGCTTTCCAATTGTTTGCTCCAGCATGACCCAGTAAAAGGGCTTGTCCACTCACAGGTGTTTCTTGCACTTTGTCATATTTGCAGCATCTGTGGGCATATAGGACTGCATTCAACCTGTATAACTTTGCATTTTTTAAGATCATCGGTTTCAAATCGACTATCTTAGATTTATCCTATAACCAGTGGCAAAGGACAGCTACTTCAGAGCATGTTTCAGATAGCCTAGGATCTGATCAGTTAAGGATCTGAAACATTATCATCCAAATCATAACCCAAGTCACAATCAAGTGTATGCTATTATTACACATAGAAACACATACAATTATTTAAAAAGAAGGTACTGTTTACATGTTTTCCACACTCAGAAGGATTGTTAACAAAGCCATTTCTTGACGATAATTTTACAAAATCCTCAAATTATGTGGTAAAAGCTGAGCATTAAATCATTTTTGTTCTAATCCTTTCCGTGTACCTATACTAATGCCTTTCCATAGCTGTGCACATGGAGTTAAGCAGAAAATATAGCAAGTTTACTACAGTCATAAAGTTATCCAGCTAATTAACCATGTACTGCAGTTTTTAATACATTTTTCAGATAGAAAAGAAATAAAAAGACAGCAATATGCAACTAAAACAGACTAATTGTACCTAGACTTTAAGCAAGAATGCTGAATGTGATTTTTTTTATGTTAGTATCATGGTTTTTAAAAAAAAACAAAGCAACAAAACCAAACCCAAACATTTTTTTCACATGTTTCTAGCTGTTGTGTTACGGTGTGACGTGATAGTGTCTCGCTGAGTTTCCTGAGTCATGCGGCGTGTATCCACAGTGCAACATTAACTGCAGGGGAGTATCCTTGGGATTGAGATATAGTATCAAAGAACTCACAGTTCCGCAGAGTGTATATCATTTATGTATTTTATGCCATACTCTTGTCATGCTGAAAGCATAGCAAGTGCTCTAGCATTATATCATGTACTGTTAAACACTGCAATTACGTACTTCAATTCTTTACATCTCTATAGATCTATATGAGCAAACACTCATTCTTTCAAGGTTTCTGCTTCTTGGGAACACTGCTATGGATTGTGATGCATCATTTTCTGTAAAGACATACCTTACATTGAAACGCTTCAATATCTGAAAATTTACATGACTAATAGGGATGTAGTAAGTAGTTTTTCAGAATCCCTGCATCAGCTTGCTGGACAGCCATGCTATGCAGCTTTGAGGAATAAATTACTAGGACTTGACTTTGTATTTTCTATCTGTGAAAAGAATAAATATGATTGTGTAGCCCACTTTTTACTGTGTGTTTCAGGTCTCCTCTGCCCGATCCAATTGTGAAGGCCTGAGAGAAATTGTTTAGCCTTTCAATGCAACAATGATGAAATTGTACCTCAGAAGTGCTGGCCAAGAGAATTCCCTTTGATTTCAGTTCTTGAGGGGAACAGTGACACATTATTTTTTCTAATAACCTCTGCTTTAAAGTAATGGAAGGTGAAGACTAAATGTTTCTTCTATCAAAATGTCAAACCCCCACCTATAGAGTTAAAGGTCTGATTTTCTGGTCACAGGAATGTTTAAATTGTCTACACGTGTGAAAATAAAAGCAAGGCACTTCCCTAGTTGACTGCAAGAGACAGAACGTGCTTACATAGTACTAATTGTGACCAGGACAGCATACAGCATTCTTTCAATATTCCTAATACTGAACAGTTAAAACAATTTAAAATAAAAATAACTTAGTTGTACTGCAGCAAGATAAATACGCTTTGATGTGCATCTATACACTTAGATGCACAACTGTACACTTTGCGAGGAAGCTATGCTATGTTTTTCATCCACTTCTCTGATTTTAATCTTCTAATACAGAAGGAGAAAATATCACACACGGAAGAAAAAAAAAAAGCTGAATTCTCACAGAATGAATCTTTCACTGTTCTCACCTTGTGCCAGTCTCACAGACAGGAAGAAGCATTTTCAAAGCATTTAGACCCACAAATATATGTTGCACTCCAGCTATACTGCTGATTTGTTCATACACACACTATTTTTACATCAATGCCCATTTTTTGCATAGACTAGAGACTTTGAGATGATCAGATCTAAGAGTCCCCTTCAACACTTCTAGTTTAAAGTAAAGAGTCTAGACTTTTCTGTAGCTGATAAAAAAAAAAAAGAAAAAAGAGAAAATCCTCTTATGTCTTCTGTTGCATCAATCACTGCTCTTCTTTGCTAGCTATTCCCTTCAGAATACTTTGAAATGAGATCTGTCTTTGGATTGTCCTGCCTGCCACAGTTCAAACACCTTTCTAAAGAGTGGCAATAAAAAGCTCTAAGTGCAAACCTGGAAGAACAGGGAGTCATTAGGCCCCTTGGATACTGTGAAGGTGCTGATTATATAAGAATCCATATTAATAGATGAAAGACTTGGAAAAACACAGTATGTTAGCAGAACTGCAGGAATTTATCCCCTACATGTAAATAACTTTAAATTTAGAAATTTTGTATATGCAAAGGATTCGAAGTGGAACTGCAGTCATATACAATCATAATTTGTCAGTGGACAAGAAGTTGCATTTTTATATAGAAATCTGACATATATCTGTATATGTTTGGCATACGTAGTTGCTTAAAATGCATGTACAACTGTTGATCTCTATTAAGAGAGAGGCCTCCATGCACTTAGGTGATAAAACCTTCATCTCATGATTATTCTGAATTTTAGGTAGTAGGTGACATACTGTCATTAGTAGATCACTATTTATAGCATTTTGTTTGTAAGGTGTATGAGTACTGAAGGCTTTTCAAAACTTATTATGGTTTTTGATTGAGCTTCTTCTCAGGTTTAGCCCCAATTTAGCAAAGATCTGTGAAGCGAATAGGGGCTTGCATTTTGGCTTCTGTGGACTTCCAGTGGAGGAAGTGATCCCGTGACTCAACACGCTGCTGCCCCCTCTTGGCAATTTCTGTAGTTAGGGGAACTTGACCCGTTCACTGGGCTGTTGGATGGGTGGACTGCTGGCCGGGATAATTTTGGAAGTATTGTCCCTTGGGATAATTTTGGAAGCATTGTCCCTTCATTGTCTCGTTGCTTTAGTTAAATTAATTTCTTAGCTTTATTTCATTGAACAGATCAGCACCTGTAATCTAGAAATACATTTTCAAGCCAATAGTTCAAAACCCTACAAGTTACTACTGGGAAAATTTGTCTTCAAAATCTTAATAGTGATATATAATCAATAAATTTTTCAGGAACATATATATATATACTTTTACTCTACAGATTGCCTTTGGTTGCTGCTTTTTCAGCATCATCCTTCTTCGCAGTTTTATACCCAAGTAATCCAAGATTCCACACTCACTGTCCTGTCCCCAACCTCCTTCTGCCTCTCGGGTTTAGAAATGTTCTGTGATGAAACTAGCACAGCAAAACCTGTGGAATCTCTAAACACAGTATTAAATTCTTTACTCATTATACACCAAAGTGGGCTGTCCTTACAACTTCCTTTTATGTTTATATGTCAGTTCCTGTTGGGGCCTTTTATTACTCTAAATCCATCAACTTGAAGGTCACACTTTTATAGACCGTTGATGTCACTGCATTTTGCATTTGGTGTAATGTGTGCTTGAAGATATAGTGAAGGCAAAAGGGCTTTTGGTTTCCTTGGGGAGTCCCATGCTATTATGACTATGACCAGTCAAATGAGGATTCAAATAAAATTTTCTTATAAAGTAAGAACTTTATCTAAGAGTTATATATGCGTGTAGAACTGCATTCTAATATAACGTGCTTCTTATTTTCAGGTATTTTAATTTGTTCTGACAAATAAAAAGCTACTTAATTTAAAGGGAAGCTAGTGCATGTGGCTGGGCCTTAGAGAGGAATATTTTCTTTACAATCTAAATTAGTTCCTGACTTGTAGATATATTTATTCAGAACAATCTGTGATGTGCTCTGCATTTTGATGTGTGCAAAATAGTGTATTACTTCCATTCTTGCATGTTGCTTCAGTGTTTAATTATGAAAAAAGGGATAATTCTAGAGTATAAAAAGATACAGAAAATCTCCCAAATACAGGTACATATCGTTCTCTGTTTGTTGCTAATCATAGCTGTCAAGGCAACAAGAGAAATCAATGCTTTCTACAACACATTAATTTCTCTTTTTAGATGTAAATCTATGCAACATGGAATACAGAAAAAGAAGTATTTACAATTGAAATAACTTTATATTATGTTAGGATGTAGCTGGAGGGAGACATGGATTTGAGGACAATATTCTAGGTGTAGAAAAATGTATGTAACGAGGTGTGTGGTAAGATAAATGAGAAAAGAAAACAAAACCTATTGAGATTCGGTGGAGACACCTGATCTCTTTGATGTTATGAATGTCTTAAAACTTAACTAACAAGAAGAGATCAGCCTTACATGCCTTGGGATAAAAAACATCTTTTCCTTAGCAAAAAATTTCAAGGTTTGCATGACTGAAAGTCACAACAAACTATATCAGCAATTTTCAGATCTTCCTAGGTTTAACTTCTGTTTCAGACTGATTGTTTTGCTTACTGCTAAACATAAACATAACTACTGTATTAAGTTATATTTCTGGCAGGTCTGTCATTTTACTTATAGCTGGTAGCAGGAACTCTACCTACTATATTTGAGAATTACTTCTGTACATATTTGTCTCTCAGGGCACAACTAAAACTTGATGACTGGAAGTGAAAGACCACATAACATAAACTGATAGGATGTAGCCATGAGTGCTGAGGGAGCTGTCTGATGTCATCTCAAGGCCACTCTTCATTGTCTTTGAAAGTTCAGGGCAACTGAGGGAGGTTCCTGAGGACAGGAAGAAAGCAAATGTCATTTCCATCTTCAAGAAGGGCAAGCAGGAAGATATAGGGAATTACAGTCTGGTCAACCTCACCTCAATCATTGTTAAGGCAATATGGGAACTAATCACAGAATCACAGGATCAAAGAATGGTAGGGGTTGGAAGGGACCTCTGTGGGTCATCTAGTCCAACCACCCTGCCGAAGCAGGGTCACCTACAGTAGGCTGTAGAGGAACTTGTCCAGGCAGGTCTCGAATATCTCCAGAGAAGGAGACTTCACAACCTCACTGGGCAATCTGTTCCGATGCTCCGTCACCCTCAGAGGGAAGAAGTCCTTCCTCATATTCAGACGGACCTTCGTGTGCTTCAGTTTGTGCCCATTGACCCTTGTCCTGTCACTGGGCACCACTGAAAAGAGTCTGGCCCCATCCTCCTGACACCCACCCTGAAGATATTTAGAAGCTTTTATAAGGTCCCCTTGCAGCCTTCTCTTCTTCAGGCTGAACAAGCCCAGCTCCCTCAGCCTCTCCTCACAGGACAGATGCTCCAGTCCCCTCGATATCTTTATAACCTTCTGCTGGACTTTCTCCAGTAGTTCCTTATCTTTCTTGAACTGGGGAGCCTAGAACTGGACACAGTACTCCTGATGGGACCTCTCTAGGGCAGTGTAGAGGGGAAGGAGAACCTCCCTCGACCTGCTGGACACACTCTTCTTGATGCACCCCAGGATGCCATTGGCCTTCTTGGAAACCAGGGCACACTGCTGGCTCATGGTCAACTTGTCATCCACCAGGACACCCAGGTCCCTCTCCACAGAGCTGCTCTCCAGCAGGTCCGCCCCAAGCATGTACTGATGCATGGGGTTGTTCCTCCCCAGGTGCAGGACCCTGCATTTGCCCTTGTTCAACTTCAACACGTTCCTCTGTGTCCAGCTTTCCAGCCTGTCCAGGTCTCGCTGAATGGCAGCACAGCCTTCCGGTGTACCCAGCACTCCTCCCAGTTTTGTATCATCAGCAAACTTGCTGAGGGTACACTCTAACTCTTCATCCAGGTCATTGACGAAGAAGGTGAACAAGACTGACCCCTGGGGAACACCACTAGTTACCAGCCTCCAACTAGACTCAGCACCACTGATGACAACCCTCTGAGTTCTACCATTCAGCCAGCTCTCTATCCACCTCACAGACCACTCTCCAGCCCACACTTCCTCAGCTTCCCTAGGAGGATATCATGGGAGACTGTGTCAAAAGCCTTGCTGAAGTCTAGGCAGACAACATCCACTGCTCTCCCATCTTCTACCCAGCCAGTCATGCCATCGTAGAAAGCTATCAGATTGGTCAGGCATGATTTGCCCTTGCTGAATCTATGCTGACTACTCCTGATAACCCGCTTTACCTCCACTTGCTTAATGATGACTTCCAGGATAAACTGCTCCATCACCTTTCCCGGGATGGAGGTGAGGCTGACTGGCCTGTAGTTCCCTGGATCCTCCTTCTTGCCCTTTTTGAAGAATGGAGTGACATTGGGTTTCCTCCAGTCCTTGGGCACCTCTCCTGTCCTGCAGGACCTTTCAAAGATGATGGAGAGTGGCTCAGAAATGATATCTGCCAGCTCCCTCAGCACTCGTGGGTGCATTCCATCGGTGCCCATGGATTTGTGGATATCCAGATCGCTTAAGTGATTGCTCACGCAGTCCTCCTCGACCAAGGGAAAGTTATCCTCTCTGTAGGCTTCCTCTCTTACCTCCGGGGCCTGGGATTCCTGAGGGCCTGCCTTGGCACTGAAGACTGAAGCAAAGAAGGCATTCAGTAGCTCTGCCTTCTCTGCATCCTCCGTCACC
>Ga0065711_1049159_pt1 | contig 11441 bp, 10 predicted proteins | sample Hoacrofraction12_FD_59098 | JGI IMG/M metagenome (GOLD analysis project Ga0065711, IMG submission 59098) | Hoatzin crop microbial communities from Cojedes, Venezuela - Epithelial fraction 12 v2 (version 2) | ecosystem: Host-associated > Birds > Digestive system > Esophagus > Crop | place... | reverse complement strand
CGCCCTGCGCCCGCCCCCGCCGCCTCCTCCTCCTCCTCCGCCCCGGGCCGCGGCGAGGGGAGGCCGGCAGTCGCCGGGCGGGGAAGCGGAGCCGGGGAGGGAGCGACGCCCGGGCCCGGCGAGGGGGCTCCGAGGTAAGGGGCGCAGCGCCGGGGAAGCGTCACGGCGGCGCGGGGTCCGACGCCCCAAAGGACGAGCCCCCGCTCGCGACGGAGGGGGTGACACCCAACGACAAAACCCCCCAGCGCGCTGGCTTGACAGCACGGATCTGCAATTCCCATAAAGCTGCCTGCTCGGGGCTGGCCCCACGAGCTGGGGCTCGGCTACGGCAGCCCACCTGCGGACGCGGAGCCGAGAGGCAAGCCGGCTTCCCTGACACGGAGGGGGACAGGCCCGTTTTGCTGCCGACATGGGGCATGTGGCCCAGCTGCAGGCCTCTCGGGTAAAAGCCATCGTCCAGGTTAAGGATGGGTCCTGCTCCCGGCCAGGAACCACCCAGGCACTGAAGGAGAGAGGAGCAACAGGATCCCATGCAAAACCAGTAGACAAATCGCCTCTGGAGGATAATAATAACACCTAAAACCAAAGAGCGCTGTAGGCTGGCCTCCAACCATTTGGCCAAAATGCCAAGGCCGTTAGAAAGAAACACACAGGAGTCCACAGGCACATAAAGCTCAGCAGGTGAGGGGAACAGAAGCACACATCTGATGGCTTTGCCAAAAATCCTCAATTTTCCACTGCTGGAAAAGCTCAAATCCCAGAATGTTGCTGAACTGGAGGACAGGCAATGTCCCGCTGGAGGGAAACTGCACAACATCCGTGAGCCAGCAACGAAGGAATAATGTTCCCTGTGGGTGTGTAATTCTGCACATGGTGTTATTTGTGTGCACCTGGGGATCCACTGCCTGATCCAGCATGGGACTTGTCCTCTGACCGCTTCTCCCTGATCCCTACCCATCCATCCATGAATCCAGCCCGGGGGTATGAGGACAGCTATGCAAACAGTGCTGCCTCTCCTCTAGGAGGACATTACTTCTAACCATGCCCAGAAGAGCAAGCACTCTCTCTAGGTCCAACATGCAAAGCCTGCTTTGGGCGTGGGAGTTGTGGGCATCTCCTGGTACCTGTTCATCACATGATCGCCAGCAGCCATACATGTACTTCACCATAAAAAAAACTCCTATTTCACCTCTGCCCTTCATTCTGGCAGAGTTTAAAATGCTGGTGCCCTGAATGAAGCCCCATGATGGACAAGGAAAAAGATGGTGGGATTTTGCAAAGCTCTCTGAAGTAAGTAGGAGAAGGACCCTTAGAACAGAAAATAGGAAGCCCCAAGGGCGAGATAAAAGGAAAGACAGTGGAGTAAATGGGGTTCCTCAAATGTGGTCTTGCTGGAGGAGGAAGAGGGCCCAGCATGGGGAAGGAGGAGCAGCGACAATGTGGAGGTCAAACAATGGGGCTGGAAGGAGACAAGCAGTACCTGTTCAACCAACTCCTGAAGCCAGGCAACTACTACAGTGTGATCAAGTATCATCTGAACTAATCCCCTGTGTAATTCCAGTTAAACCCACGGTATTACATTTGGGATTAACTCAGCTAACTAATACCAGGGCCACTTTTCAGCATCTCTCATTTCGTGCCTTTCCTTAGATTGTTTTTTCGATTGTCCAGCTGCAGATTAAGTTCTTGCCATAAAAACAATATAACATGGTTGGAAGAACAGGTAAACAAGCCCGAACATATCATCCACTGGAAAAGCACATCCTGGTACAAGGAACAGTCCTGCAACTGTCACCTAGCCAGGACACAGGCGACGCCTCATCCACTGGAGGACACTGGGAGAAGGACACATTCAGTGACTGAAAGTCTGGGGGAGTACAGCAAAATGGCATGAACTGCTCAGCTTTCCTGCAAATGTGGTGGCATCCAAGCATTATCCAATGCTGCTTAGTCTGTTTAGCTGCTGGCTCAGAAGCAGCTGTATTCTGTGGCTGAATCACAGCACCCACAGTCAGTATCTTCTATTTGCACATAGATTTGAGTAAATTTAACACGAGAGCTTCAGAACTAATCAAATCAATGTTGACCTGGCAGGTATGTGAAATCACAGGGAAAATACATGTCATTACAGATTAACCACAGTTGTCATTGTATTTGTGGCTCTGCTCTACAGGAGCACAGAAGGGCATCTCTGATGAGTTAATTATGCATCTTAATTTCTCTAAGTAGTATTTTTAGGTGAGTTTTGTTTAGTTGGATAAAAACATTTAATATTCTCCTTCTGCAGGATGAATTTTAAATTCACATCTTTACACCCTTACCATGTTACCTTTCCTTTGTGTATAAATCGTAAAGAAAAAGGGTTGAAAACGTGCCCAACAGACCAAAACAAGCAGGGAAATACATTTACTGAAGAAAGAGGAGCAGCAAGAAAGCATCTGTGTAAAAAAAAAGTGGCTTCTGAAACCATAGACCAATTTAAACCATTCTGGAGTGATATACAACTAGTTCCAGTGAGGGCATTTTTGAAGCAAAAACAGTTCTTTCTCACTAAAAATGAACGTTAGTAAAATCAGTGGAAAGACAGAAAACTTCTGTTACTATGTAACAGAAAAAATAGCATTGAGAGCATGTAACACCTCCATGTTTCCCCTAGATATCTATCAGTGCGACAGAAAACTAGTGAACGTTGTCTCAATTTGTTGCATCATTCTTTATTCCTTACTTCATCAAAGTTATCTCCCTTCTAGGAATTAAATTGACTGCTCATAACCTGCCTGAGAATTTGAGCAAAGAAGAAAAATTTCATGTACAAAAGATCAAGGTTTTTTTCATCTTTTTTCCCAAGCACAGTGCAGAAAATGGTATGAACTTCTGTAACGTTAACTTCTAATAATATGTGGCTATTGCCTCAGGTTTTAATTTGTCTGCGCTTTTCAAGGACATAATTGATGAAACAATCAGAAATTAAGCAAATAAAAGAAAAAGCTAGTTACTTACCTCAAGAGGCATGCAAATTGGTGACACTAAATTTTCGTTAAAAAACTTTTTGGGCTATTTAACCAGCTGTAAGAGCTTCAATCTACCGCAGCTGGGGAAAGCAGCAGCAGCAGCACAGCAAAGCAGGCGCAGGGTCAAAACGTATGCAGATGGAAAAAAAAAAAAAAAAAGGCACTTCAACAGCCTCCCTGCTTCACAAAAAGCAGCTTCAGGAATGATTGGGCAACTTTCAGGCCCTATTACATATGATAAAGCATTACAGGGAATGTTTTTCTTTATTGGTATTCTTATTCTGCTTACAGGATCGGAGACTTTTGTTCCTCTCCTTACTGGGAGGGAGAGAAGAAAGTTATGCCCTGGGTATCTGCCTTTGTGCATGCAGAATGGGGATCATTCAGCACTCCCTCGGAAAGCCTATATTATCCTGACACCCTGATCTCAAAGAGGCAATCTCCAGACAAAAAGCTCTCTTAAGAGCCCATTGTGCAACCTACTGCTACACTAACAGGACCCACAGAGAGCAAAATCTATATATAACTCCACCAAACAGGCCCGGTGAGCAGCTGCTTGTGAGGCGTTTGCTACAGCCATCTTCCTGGTTCAAAAATCTACTGCAGCACCTTCTTAATCAAAATTCCCATCCCGGCATAACCCAAGAAATTACCCCAAAGTGCAAAGACTCATGCTTGCAAGACAGGCACGATTGCTGATTTCCTCAATACCCACCTCAACATGCCTAGTGTAACAAGTTCACCAACAACAAAATGTCACTTGCAGACCCCTGCCCACCTACAACATTGTGGAGGTGGAAATTAAAACAGGCCACATCCTTTTTGCTCATAGGATGGTACCAACGCCAGAAGGACTGCAGCCTTGGGGAATGTATCATGGAGGGAGAGAATTGTCCCTCGCAGTGTTCTCCCACATGAAAGATATAAAGAGGGAGGTCACTGTCCCTTATTTTCACAACTATGTACTTTTAAATCCTTGCACAAATTCCCTTACCTTGCTGACATCTAGCTGGAAAAGCATCGCCCAAATTAACAACACAGCCTCAGGAGAAGGAGCCCAAAGATCAGCTGTAATGTTATTCATGACACCATTCCCTCCGTGGCTCCTACCTGCTTTGCATCATTTGGCGAAGCAGGAGCAAAGGGTGGAGCAGGCAGGAAGGACGGCCAAGCTTAGATTTGTGTGCCATGGAAGCCAAGCTCTCCTGTGTGCCAGGGCTATGCTGGCCAGATGAGCCATCCTCCTTGCACTCAAACCACTCCACTACCAGACTGTCTCTGCTCTGTTTTAGTTGCTTTCCCAGCATCAGGGAACCTGCAGATGAAGGCTTCAGCTTGGGTGCCTTGCTTAGTTTTTCAAGTGAGGGATACAAAGTTGTCATCTTCAGCACTGTTTCTTCTCAGCTTCTCTGGCTTTCTTCAGATGATGTTTTCCTACATGACCAGCAAAGCACCTGTGCTTCCATGCTCCCTCAGTCCACAGCCTTACTCTACGAGTTCACTCACCACCTGCAAGCAGTGAGGAAGAGATCCTACAGAGGACAAACAGCCTAAAGACAGCCTAAAGACAGGAAAGAGCCCACAGGGGAAAGCAGTGGAGAAACACCTAAGAAAGACAGACCCAGGATCAGCAGCTTTTGGTTCAAGAACGTATGCAGATGACAAAGTCCCAAGGGAGGCTGCCACCCCAGTTAATGGAGTGTCCTTCAGTCACCAGGAGTCTAACAAATGCTGCTCATCAAATACTGAATGCATTAAGATCAGTACCTTTGAAAATTAAATATTCCACAGATTAACATATGTAATACCTTTGGCATCAGCCCACAAAGATACCAGCTCTGATACCGAACTGCCTCAACAAGCAGTTCCAGCTTATCTACCTCACCTTTCACCCATGGCTTTACACAAATAGTTTTGAGTCCCGTGCATAAAGTCAAGCCTGGAGCTGCAGCCCTAAAATCTCACTCATGAGAAATCCAATCCAAAAGTTTTATAAACTACAAAAGCAAAGCAAAACACAGAATGTTGGAAGTACCAGAGATACAGTCTGATAGGGCACTAACTGCTGGCATAACCAATTCGGCCTTTCAATGCGAGCAGGAAACATTATTTTTTCCTCTCCTTGTTCTGTAATTCAAACATGTAAGATCATCCCCAACTTTCAGAAAGCTACTGGAGGTAAACAAAAGCTCCAGAACTGAGAGCAGATCAGCCACAGAAACCTCCAGCGCTGGCAACACCCATTGCTGTTGGGGACTGCTACAGCCAGCCAGAAGTTCAAAACCAGTTTGCCAAGATTTCACAATGGGAGAAAGGAGCCCAAGCCAGAAACAAGATTTGCACGGACCTGGGTCTTTGTATCTTTAAAGCACCATCCAGCAGTCAGGAAAACAAAACACGGCTCTCATTTTAGAATAAAGAGTGGAGGAAGAAGAGCAGAAGAATATCATAGTAATCAGTGTCTTCCGATCACCGAGGCAGGAGATACATTAATCTTCAGCTTAAGCACTCAAACATCTTTGCATCCTTCTGTAGATCACCAGCAGACAGCAGAACAAGGGTGAAGAGAGCACTTTTAGCAATCTGCTATCTTCACAACTACCTCCTCCTCTAAGGACAATTTAACAGCCACCTTCAGTGCCCCACACAATTCCCACTGACAGGCACAGGCACGGCCCCTATCCACCTACCCACTTCTCATATTGCTTCAGAACTCACTTTAAACAACACAGATCTAGGACTTACAGGTTATTTTTTCAGTCGCTGTGCCTCAGTGACACAACCACTGATGCCCACCATCAGGCTTTTGATTTCCTACACACCCTCCGGTCTGTAACTGAGAGCTCTGAAGGTTCTCAGTGCACATGGTTCAGCCATTGGGATGGTATCCCCACACTGCAAGCCCGTATGTAGCAAATCCCACATAATCATTAAGGAAATGGTAATAATGAAAAACATACAATCACACAGCTGATTCTTTCACTCTCCTTTTTAGAGTGCGTATAAACATTTGCCCTATCCATCGAGCACTGCTCAACACCCAGATCTCCAAGTTCTGACAGGGGTCCTTGATTTTTCTCACTCACTTCTTTATTCTTATTTCTCTTACCTTCTTTGCCGGTTTAAGAAACAACTACAGTGCCTTCGAGACTTCCTTGCCAGCCCTGCAGAGGCCAGAGCAATCTCAGTGCCGTTTTGCAGGCAGATCACACGCTCTCCTTGCATTTGTACGACAGCTACAAGAGCCACAATGGGTGATGCAACAAGTACAGCAAAGATTTCACTCCAAGGAGCAGGCACTTCGAAGTGCATTCATTACAAACCCAAGCCTTCACCCAGCTAGGGCAGATGTGAGGCTTCAAACCATGATTCGAACAGCTTGATGTCCCCATGTGGATACTGGGCCGTACACGCAGCTTCACCGAGTGAGCCAGCACAGAGATGTTCAAGCAACGGCTGCTTTCACAGCAGAGGAGCTGGTGTTCATCTCAGGACACAGACACACAGGTTGAGGTTTAAGATGCAATGCAGAGACGGTGCAGGTGATGGAGCAAAAAGCCATTGGGCAAATGCTGAATGAGAACTGAAACAGCTTTTATTTGCCTGAAGGCTGCTGGCACTGCCTCATCCTTAGGCTGGATCTTAGCAAGACAAGTATAAAATATATCCCTACTGGGGCTTGGATGACATTGTACAAGGAAAAGAGTATTTGTCAGGAAAATGGCAGCAGAAATAGCCAGCAATTTCTGTCTGACTGACTTTCCACATCTGGTCAGGGCAGCTTTTAGATCCAAACAGAGAAGATCAGATGAGGCAAGTCTCTCATGCCGCAGTTTGCTCTACTCATAAAAGTATGCTGCTTTCTTTGCACTCACTTTGAATGACTAATTAGTAACAATCTACTTCACAAATCTCTTTGGAAGCAAGGCAAGGGTTCATATCATTTTGTGGTGTGTCATACTGCAGTAAAGATAATTATTGTGTGCAATCCTCTGCTATAGATCCATTCATTGCTTTTGCCCTACATGATTTATTGTCTCTGTCACAGACTTTGGCCTATATCCCTACCTTGTACCCTTTACAACACTGGAAGAAAGATTTCAGTTCCTGAAATTACCAAAGGCTCATTTTCACACACTCATCCCACAGTATTCACTGGCTTTGTTGTTCACCCATTTTCATCTGTCTCTACTCCTGTGCAAGGACAGATGATTTAGGATCTTCAATGCACCACTGAATTTTAGCACTTTTTCTCTGTGCCATTTCTTAGTGTAATTCGTTATACAGGTTACCAGGCAGCCTATTTAATCAAGACAGATGTACGCTGCCATGAGATACGATAAATGACCGTTCCTACAGGAAACCATGTTAAGGAAAACTTTTCCAAGACTTTAAGTTTGGTGAACTTTATAATTTTTGGAATCATGTAGAGAAGTCTTTTTACCATTCTCCAAGAAAAGCCGTTCTTAACTATAGGCAATAAGCTTTAAAAAAATCAGGGTTTCATTTCTTACTAGTTGAAAACATGTTAGGTGCTTTGTCCAAACATATTGCATACAAGGAAACACCAGAAAATAATGTTTCTTTTCTTCTTAGCTGTTTCCTTCAAGGCACTAAGAAAATGCCCAAACCCACGCTGCCAACTGTGCACCAGGCATCCCTTGGCAAAGGAACAGCAAGTGATATGTCCTCCCATGAACCTCAAACATCAGCTGAATGATTGGAACAAAGGAGGAACAGGCAAAGAGCAATGAGAACAAGCATATCTTCAGCACTTGCAACCCAATGGAGCTGACCAAACAACCGTGTTGCTCCTGGCAGCTGTCACGAGGGAGAAGAGACATACTGAACGTCTTATTTTGTAGTGGCTGGGCCCAGCAGAACCAACGTTCTACCAGCACATTTAACAAAGTGCCATGGGTATGTCTTGACACACGACTGTCTGTTAGCTCACCCCACGTCCAGCCAGAAGGCAGATGAGACTAGCAGTTTGGGGGTTCACATCAGCTCAATTCCCTAAACAAAGCATGCTTGGGTGGTGGAGGGCCCTGCATTTAAAAGTCTTGGATGGCATTAGACTAAGCATGTACCTCTTCAAGGCGTGCTTCAGTGATCCACTCTACCTTCCAGGCCACGTTTAAAAAGCCATTAAAAGACGACAGTGCACTGCACCAAAGCAACAACTATAAGGCTTGCTGAAAAGAAACAGAGAGACTTGACTGAATGGCAGCTTTCCTGCACTGAGAGTTCAGTTCTATTCAGCCTTCAGCAGAGCACCTCACCTGGAATTACACTGCTGACCCAGCCACTCAACCCCTGTTGTCAGTGTAAAAAAACGGAGATGGAGGAAGAGAATTTTGTTTATTTGTTCACCATGCTTTGTTGCAATAAGGTGACCTATACTGCTTCCCTCGTCTTTCCATCTGGGTTTCTACAGACATCTGTAGAGATGTTGGCTCAGACCTCAGCCCATCTCCATCTGAGACAATGGGAAGCAGGGCAGACCACAGTGGACACTTACATTCTCCTCCTGTGCAAAGGCCACCCTCTGCTCACCTTTTATGAAGAATCTACATCCATTTAGCCTCCCACGCATTATGCTTCCCTGACTTGAAGGGAAACCTTACCCACCCTACGCCAGTACCCTTGTCTCACCCCAAGTCCAACATCATGCACAGCTACTGTACTTCCACAGCAAGCCAGCTGAGGTCTTTTTGTGCTGACCTTGAGCTACTGTTTTACGTCACTGTCAGAGAAAACTCAGTTTGTGGCACTGTGGGCACCTGGCAGTAAACAGGTAACCTGGTCAGTCAGATTGAACTGCTTGGGAAGAACCTCACAACATGGAGATAAGCCTCTTTCTCAGAATTGGTTAATAGCCCTTTAACTTTCAGCAGGATCAAATATGAGTTGACGTTCATGCTACAGCAAACTAAGTGGCCCCAATAACCATGATACAGTTAAAAACAACCTGAAAGCTCTCCATCGTCATACAGGATGGAAGCAATTTCTCATTTACCATGAAAGCCTCTCCTCCCATTTAGTTTTCTGATTGGAAGGCTGCATGTGAGAACTTAAGAAGTAGGTCACATGAGCTTCTGCAGTTCATTTTGTCTTGCCTCATTCAGCTAGAAGCCTGCAGCTCAAAGCACCACCTCCCGATTCGGCTTTTACACCTATCTTGAGCCCCATGCCAAAAGCTGGTTTGAATCAGCAGATGCAGCACCTTTTGGAAAAAAACTAAAAAGGACTTGAACTTGTCAAGAACCCATTTGATTCACCACCTCTTTACTGTCCAACCAGGGACACAGGGCACATAGGCGCAGGACAGTCACACCGTGTCACACTGGGAGTGACATTCAGTACCGATTTTGCACAGTGAGGTTTTAGAAGCAGAAAGCCCAGAGACGGAGAAAGAGGAGATCTGCTGCAGGGCAACACAGGAGTATCCATTTCGCTTGACCACAGCACCAGAAGAAGAAAGGCAAAGGGGGAACCTCCTCGTATCAGGTGTTCCAGTGCTGGATCATGAGTCCCTGGGGAGCTTAGCTGTGAACCGAAACATCCAGGCCGGTGGATTCAGAGCAGAGCCTGCATTCCCTACAGAGGAAAGAGACATGCCATTCTTTACTACACAAAGGCCTATGGGGGCTGTAGAACAGCCCTATAATTCTGGGTTATGTGAAATGAAATCTGAGCCTCAAAGGCTTTCCTGCAAAGCCAAACCACAGCAGGACTTTGCATATGCTTCATGCTTGAGAGGGCTGGAAGCACAAGGCCCCACGCACCGGGTTTTATACAGCAGTAGTAGATCATAAGAGCAGCAGACATGCAGGCAAACAGAGAAATGCTGAATATAATTAGTAACACTCTTTGTATTACAAACAAATTTGTTATACACAAATCCATGCACAGGAAATGACCTGTGACACCTGGTGAAAGTGTTCTGTAGCAGATGATGGGAGCCAGAGCACAAAACCTCCACAGTGCCTCAGAGAACAGTCCTCAACCAATGAAATAAATACAAAAACCTCACCTGCATAATGATTAACCTTCCCAAGAGGGAAGGTAGGAGAAATCTCACTGCCAGCAAATGAGCCATTCGTGAGACCTCCTCTGGAAAACTGAGTACAATTGTGGTCATTTATGTTCAAAAGAAATGGAGTGAAACAAGAGCCAGCACACAGAAGAAATAAGTCAAGTGAGGAGGAGAGACTAAGAGGGATCAACTTATCAGATCTGGCAAAGCAAACACTGAAATGAGATACAAGTGGCATCTCCAAAGATACCAGGCAGGTTGATGAGCATATGTGTGAAGACAGAATTGGGACACAAAGGCCATGTATAAAGTTATACGTTGGAAATCAAAAGACAAAGATTTTCAAATCTCTCTTTTGGCAGATATACCAGGAACTAGCAGCTTAGGGTTTTGTTTTGTTTTTTTCAGGAAAATCAATAGGTAGATGCAGTTGTGAAAGACATTCTGTAAAGTGGTGGCTGTGGAGGACATGTGACTGCCTACAGTATCTCCTCCCCTGCAACATCAGGACAACTGCAGGTGTCCCTTACAACAGTGTTTTGTCCCTCTGACTAAAAGTCACCATTCACTTCTGTAAGCTGAGCAGTAATGCTTCACATGCATTAAATAAAATACATCTAATTAAAAGCATTAAAACAACTGAGTGGTCAGAGAGGATGAAGAGCCATCTCCCTGTGCTTTGGCCAGCACTATCCGGCCCAGCTATCTCCTCTGTAAGAGGAGAAGGTGAATATAGATATAGCTGCTTGACTTTAATTTCCAGAAAAATACCAGAACAATGATCAAACTCTTTGTAAGCATGAAGACAGCACTGAGATGAGTAACAGCTTGCAATGGCTGCCCAATGCCAATCACACTGCAAACAAGCCAGTTTTGCTCTACAGCAGAAATGAAACCTGCGGATGATAGAGTACAACAAGGGCTAGAAAAGCCTTGGGCTGCTGTTTCAGATGACAGGGCTAGTGATGCCTACACCCAAAAAAGGCAAAGAAAGCACAGATACAGAACTTGAAAAACCAGATGCAGAGGACTGTTCACCCTCAGGCTGGAAAAAGGTATCCAGAAGAGTCCTACTAGGGTCAGATCTGAGTCCAGCACTGTTCAATACCTGTTCAAAACATGTGGGGTGAAGGAAAAAAATTGGTGTTTACTGATGCAGCTGGCATCACATAGCAGATGTGCTGAGCGACAGGTAAGAATAATAAATGCCCTTGACAAACCATCAGCAGGATAGAGGATACCATAAAGGGCAGGGGTATAGAATCATAAAATGGTAAGGGTTGGAAGGGACCTTGAAGATTATCTGGTTCCAACCCCCCTGCCATGAGCAGGGACATCTTCCACTAGACCACGTTGCTCAGAGCTCCATCCAACCTGGCCTTGAACACTTC
>Ga0065711_1049158_pt1 | contig 11441 bp, 5 predicted proteins | sample Hoacrofraction12_FD_59098 | JGI IMG/M metagenome (GOLD analysis project Ga0065711, IMG submission 59098) | Hoatzin crop microbial communities from Cojedes, Venezuela - Epithelial fraction 12 v2 (version 2) | ecosystem: Host-associated > Birds > Digestive system > Esophagus > Crop | place... | reverse complement strand
AACCCACACCATGTGCACTATCAGAACTTTCTCAATTGTTATTCTTAGCTGCCCTTTCCAGCGGCCTGTTCAGTTATGCTAACTGTTTTGCTTAAGCGGCCTAGTCATGCTAACTCTCAAGCTACATTGACCCCAACACACAGTCAGTGGAACTCCAGCACCAGCTGACCACACCAGGCTTTGGTTCTCCTTTGAGCCCTAGGGTGAGGATGTACACCACAGGACATTAAATGACCATGTGCAGGATGGGGTCCCCGTGCATCTGGCGTCGCGGGAAGGGTGGGGATCTTCAATGAGGAGCTCTCCCAAGGCACCACTGCCTGGATGGGTCTCAGCAAACTTCACTGCTAGTGTTTCCTCTCTACTCTTTCAGAAGGAGCAGAACTGTAAGCAATATGTGCAGCCCTTGGCAAATTTAGTGATGTGTAAACTAAACAACTTTTCCTCAAAATTAAATTCCCAATTTATAACTTTGGGAATTTAGAGGTGGAATGCATCTGAGGGGTCTAATCTATCCACCAATAATCCCACAGTAACAAAAAGAAGTGCGCATATCAGCAAAGGTCCACTTCTGTCAGGGCAGTTCCTATCCTTTCACTATGATCCTCCGTGCTGTGCCCAGCAGGGCAGTCAGTGCTTGTCTGGCTTTAAACAATAGAGTCTACGCTACAACCTGGTGACTTCTGTTTCACATGAGACTTCTGATCCTGAAAAGGAATTGGCCTCATTTGATGGTTATAATGAAACGTTCTTCTAATTACTTATTTAAGGCACTACTAATGGTATTGAACTACAGGTAAAATACATAGGAGTCAGAACTAACCGAAAATATATTTGAGCCCTAATAAAATCCTTTGCATTTGGCACGTTATTGAGCTGCGTAGGTAGAAGCAAATATTACACTAACTGGTTTCTCATAAGAGAGCATCTGAGTGTGTTAAAAAGTCTGTCGCTAATAGGACAAAAATTACAGATGATGAATCTTTTACTGTCGTTGACAAAATCTGGTATGAGCTGGAGTGTCTGACCTTTCACTGAGAACAAAATTACACTTTTTCAGTGCCTTGGGTGGCGTCCATCAAGTTTGTGGATGATCTCAAACTGGGAGAGAGTTAACAATATGCTGAGCTAGTGGGTGATGAGGAACCCAGCTTCAGCAAAGCCAAAGGCAAATTCGTCCTCCTGGGATGGAATAACCCTGTGCAAACACTCCGTGTTAGGGATTGCATGGTTAGGCAAAGGCTCTGCAGAGAAAGTTCTGCCAGTCTTGGTGGGCAACAGGTTGAATCTGTCAGCAATGAGCCCTTGAGACAGTGGAGTCTTACCGTATCCTGGCCCACATTAGCAGATCTCTCTGGTTCCAGAAGGTTGAGGGCAATGACCTTTCACCTCTATTCAGCACTTTCACGAAACACTGTGTCCAGTTTTGAACCTCTTAGTAGAAGAAACATCATGGTGTATGAGGAAAGAATGAGGATTTATTTGGTCTAGGGAAGACAAGGCAAAGAATGGATCTAATTATCATATTTCGCTACCATTTCCATCTTCCATTCGGTTGTTTATTGAGAAGGTGAAGTCAGACATTTCTCAGGGGCACACAGCAAAAGACAAGAAGCAACAGTTGCACTTTTTGGCAGGGAAAATATTATCTGGATATAAAAAAAAGCTTTCCACAACAATAATGGTTAAGCAAGGGGACAGGCTGCCCAGAGAGGTGGTGGAGATGTCTTCGGAGAATTTCAGAATTTGACCGGACAGAGTCCCAAGCAACCTGACCCAGCTTTGATGTTAGCCCTGCTTTGAGAAGGAGATGGGACAAGCTGACCTCCAGAGGTCCCTTCCAACCTGAATTATTGTGTGATTCACTACCAGTTTTTTAAAGGCTTCTCTTTGAACTCTACAGAAATATCTTCTATGGAGAACAAACTCCTTCTCCCTAATTTTAACCATCTGAAAAATAGATGGGGGAATTTGAAGAATGTGAATTTAAATAGCAACAAGATCTGCAGAATATGGTGTTTGCTTCTGGTTAAGTCAGTGATAGCCAGAAATCATTACACAGGTTGATGTTGCTGTCATTCTGACAGGTGATCAAAGGATGAAAGGAACAAACTATTACCTCGCTCCAAGTTTGTTTAAAGACACCAAGAAATGATGGAGTGATAAGAGTAGGGTGTATTAAGTATGTTTTAAAAAACACTGGATTTTTGTTGTACACATTTCAGGACAAAAATTTCAAAACAAGTAACTCCCATTTTAATGAGGAAAATCTGTGTACAAAACAAGCTTTTGGACAGAAACCACAGTGCTTGTGCTTCTAAGTAACCGATTGCTGATGTAAATCAGGTGCTTGGAGGAACAAGCATTCTGAGTTTTTTACTGTGGAGGGCAAATTTTGTGGATTCAAAATGGCTCCACACAAATCTCTTTGGAAAATCAGTCCCCACATTCAACACGGCTTTTTATTCTTTGTGGCCTGTGCAAGGATACATCTCCTCCTGTGTCAGTAAAGCAACTTCTCTAATTACCCCTATTCCACTCCCACTTCCCAAAATGACATTCAAAAATACAGGTGTGCCAAAATCATTAAGGGGAATAATGTTTGCACTGCCCTCATAATGGCTGCTTTAAGTTTTATTCTCGGTACATCAATCCACATGAGAACTTTGCAGATGTTAAAAACACATACACTCTAGAAATTAATCTATGCCACTTGAGGGAACTGAAGGAAAGAAAGGAAATTCACATAATTCAGTGTAATGAATTCAGATATCTAGCAGTGTGGCTTTACCACCAGCTTCATTTTCATTTTAAGTGTAGAAACTGGCAATCAAAGTTAACACAAAAGTGATAGTCTTTTTATAAATGCACATGCTTTGCTGTTGGATGCTTCTTGGCTGATAAGCATGGCTTCTCAAGAGTATTTTCAGAGAGAACCAAAAGGCAATGCTGAATAGTTCAGATGTAAAAACTGAATAGGAAATGATGCTTCAGGCAAACAAAAGCCTCAGCAATGCTTATTAATTGATTACAAATCATTTTATCTTAGAATAAAGGAAATGATTCTACTTGCAGTTTTAGAAAATGGGGCCACATAGCAAGGGGAGGGGTGGATGTGAATGAAAAGATGCATCAAATATGAGCACCTCTATGCTGCCTGTGAAAACATAAATCGCAGTAGGTAAACAGTACAAAGGGAGATTTTTAAAAAGTAGCATGAGGGGTTTTTTTAAGTGAGAAAAAATTTTTTGGGTGCTACAGCAATCACAGACAGTCAATCAAATTATGCTTATAGTCACCCCCACAAACCTCTCTTCATCCATGCATGGATTACTGAGGAAGTGTATTAGAAAGGATCCATTTAATAACATCTTGTTTCTGACTGTTCTGGAAGCCTTTAGGTCTCTCCAGCCCTGCAGACAGGGACTAGAAACAGATGTTTCTGCATTTAGCTGGGGCCAAAATCATTCCAACTCAGTTTGAGTTCCCATCAAAAACGAATTCAGCAACACAGCTCAGATTCATTTCCAGTGGGAGACAAAAATAGTGATTCAGTGTAGTTTTCTGTTCTGGCACTGGATTTCTGCACAACTTCATGCTTCTCTGCCTCTTGGGTTGGGTGGAAGAGTTGGTCATTGATCTCTGCAAGGAGACAGGTTGGGACCCTGCTAATGTGATATGAAGTAGTGCCACTACATTTGTAGGACCATCACATCTTAACACAGAGGCAGCAACAGGAGCAGATGGTTGCCAGTATTCAAAAGGTGGGTGTTGGCCTTACAGTGGGACAGAGATCTGTGGCCACCTCTGGATGTTACCATGTCATACGTCCTGCTCATAGCAGGGCTAGCATCACAGTTGGATCTGGTTGCCCAGGGCCTTGTCCAGTCATATTTCTAAGTTCTCCAATAACAGAGATTTCACAGACTCCCTGGCAGCCTGTCAATCTTCACCTTCTCTCTAACCCTTTCTTCAAGTAATTGAAGAACTTCCCAATTCAGAGATGGTAAAAGGACCCTCAGTACTATATAGTCTTAAGGATACGGGGATCTTCTCTGATCAGGACACACCAATCCATCCACGAGTTTGCTTTTGCAAAAGTTTTTGTTTCCACAAATGTTTACACCAAGTGATAGATACTACTGATGATCCTTTGACCACGTTATATCCCATTTACTCAGCATTATGCTGACTAAACCTCTGGATGGCTAGACCAGGGATAAGTGACCCTGTTATTTTATGCCAACATGTGGTGCCTTCCAAATTTGTAGTAATCTGTGAAGGTTGCTGTGGAGTCAGGATAATTCAGCACTTCAAGTGTTCTAATTTTTTCTTCATATCCTGTCTGTGAATGTACCTCAGAAACTGTAGACTGGAGTCTGAAGACTAATTTTGAGCATCTGGTGACTTGACATCTATGGACATTGTATATGCACTCGTATGTTGGCATAGATGGCAGAACTGGCTCCAAAGCAAAAAGAAACAATCCATGATGGAAGATGGGTGGAACTGGGAGCACAGTGCTCACAGTATTTAAGACAAGTCCAAATAAACTTTGAGTAAAGGGCTGCCACAAATGTAAGGAGTGGCATATTTGAACTAACATGGTCACAGTAGTCATCTCTGGGATATTTTTGATTCAGTCTCCTCCTCAGTTCCATCTTAGCTACCTATCTGCTGCCTTTGGTTTGTATAATAACTCAAGTACTAGCCAGACAACAGAAAAATTGTCTACAGCTTCAGCAGGTAAAGGGAATGATAAATCTTTCAGGTTATTAAAGATGAGCCCAAAGTTGTCATTTTCCTATTCTGCAAGATTTGTCTATTTCCATGCTGTTCCTTATTCTTCATTAAGAGTGTAATATAAACTGACTTATCTTTGGCCTCATGTCCTTTTTTATTTTATTTCGTACTTCGTATCACAGAGTTGTGATAAAGAGTCATCAAAATCAGTGTTGCACTGTATTTATAAGCACTACAGTGACTCAGTCTTCAGTTAGCTCATAAATTACGCTTTTCTGTAACTACTTGTATTTTTCCTCATTTGTCATCACGGCTCTGTCATTCGTTCTAACATTTCGTTGTCTTTTTTCTTTTTTTTAATCTGGAGAATGACATTTCTGTTATCTCATTAATATTTTAAATAATATTTTCAAAATACTGCTGCAAATAATAAAATAAAAGATTAGCAAGGTGCTATTTTTGACTCACTATATATCTATCACCTTCTGCTTAAACACATCACGCATTTTCATGTTCTGACTTTCACTTGAATATTACAAATCACTTCAGAAGCATAATTTAATTCAGTCCCAAAATGCGTGTTGAAGGAAGAAAATAGAAATATTGTTATTTTATAAAACAATCGTTTATAAAAGTCATCCTGAAGCGACCTGGCCAGCAACTTGGTTCAGGGAGAGGGCACAAGAACCCAGACTCTCCATACTCTGCACTGAGTATAGGCAGTATCAGCTGGATGTTTCTCTCTCTGCTCATTGATGTTGTCTCCCTAACAATGCAATTGTTTTCACAGTAAGCCATGGGAGTCTTGGAAGTATTGGACCCTCTTAATCTGGCTAGTGTCTTGCCTTTGAAAGCTTTCTCAAAAAAATGCAGAACCTCTAAAGAAGGTTCTATAGAAGCCCAGTTTATCATAGGGGACCAACTCAAGTTTTGATATTTGAGAATTATGGAAAGGTATCTGTTTTCTGGATGATCTATGCCATCTAGATGTCAACTGTCTGTTTAAACTCTTGCCTCGTACTCAGTCTACATTAGTATATTAAATTCTTGACATTCAGAAAACAATTTTCTTAGTAATCTCTTTGAACAGTACTTTTTATTGATGATTTAATGAGACACAGTACTACTCACAGACTTGTGAGGCTTCCAGCAGGAATATAGGACTGTGATCAACTATTTCTTAGCTAAGAAGAAGGCCTGACCACAGCAGACAAGATCTAAAATTGTTCTAATAAAATAATTTGTTTTGGTGATGGCCTTAAAGAACATACCTCAGAGAAAGTGTAAAAAACATGAGACTGATTTAAACTCTGACAATCAAGGCATAGTATCTGCTTCAAGTTGTAAGAAAAATGTTACAGTGCATACTATGAGCCAAGCCATGTTTCAGAGCAACTATATTTTGGGATAAAACTTTTTTTGGCAAAACTTTGGCAACAGTTCCTTGAAGCCAAATACACACATGATAGGTAGAAAAATATTAGCTTTTATTGCTTTTGAATTTCACACTTTTAAATATCACTGAGATACCTTTAAATGTCATTTAAATGTCATTGGTCTTGTGCAGGGCTCAGGGGAAGATATAGAAATGTAAAATGGAAAGGAACTTTCAGGGTCATCACGTGATCTTTTCCATAAACCGTTCAAAGCTCATCATAATCTTTGTTAAGATTTTTCCCTTTTTCCCTTTCTTTCCTAATCCAGCTACTCCTATCTGAAGATGGATCCATAATCCCATGGAACTGAAAACCTGTCTTCTTGGCATTTCCCTACCAGGCCACCTATGCAATCTACTCTATACTCTTAATTAAATCCTCTTTTTAAGTAATTGTAGTTTATCAGTCTTTATTGTGAGCATCCAAATATTTTTTGTATCACCATGAGACAATGCTAGGGAGTGATATGTCACCGATAAAATGAGTCTAGAGTGTAAACAAGTATAGAATTCACTCATAACCCAACATTTTGGGGATATAATGGGTACTATTTACAAACACACACACACTTACATGTTTATATTTCTTTTACCTGGGTATAAGCACTTTCTGTATTGGAAAAGTGCTAATTAGACTGGTTTGTTAAGATACACTATAACTTAGTTGACATTTTGCCCCAGGGGACAACTTTTGCCTTTTGTATAATATGTCTTCAGGTTCTAAGCTTATGAAACTCGCGTCCACTGAGAATAGTATAGATTTTCAGTGTCAAACCCTGAGTCAGGTTGTGTCATTGATTTTTGAGTAGGACTCTGCATTAAAATCAATTTTTCACAGTGAAAAATCCGAAAATATCAATAAAAATGTCTCAATTCTCTTCTTAAAGAAGCAATCCATAAAATTAGTAGGAAAGAGATGAAAGTGTTTTCTAAATGCAAATACCTTTCAGTACAAGGAGGGGGCTTAGCTCTGACTTTACCTGAGAAAGCATGCAACAATCATGACAATGATACTAGATGAGACAGGTAGTGTTTTGATAAGAAAGCAAAAATATGAGAAGACTGAAAGACTAAATGGTATATATCAACTTTCATTTAGAACTGATTTTTCAATCATTAAGTTGCAATAATTTGTGAAAAGGCCATAGAGTAAAACAAATTAATTGTGCTAAGAAATTTCTTAGAAATACAGAGATCACTCCTAACTGCATGGAAGGGCATGGCATAACCTTGAGCAATTTAAAAAAATTTCAGCCATTTCAGAATCCCTAAAGACTTCAGCAAATTAAACATTTCCATGAAACAAACTCTCCATTGTAATTATAACAAATTATTTCAGTGAAAAACAAAATATTCTGCTATGTACAATGCCATGTGCAAGCCTGATCAGAAGTTACCAGAGACTTTGGCTATGAGCGACTTACTGCAGCTCCCATTGAAATTAACAGGATGAGCTAACTGGAGCATCTAGTACGTGAAGAAATGACTGCAGACACTCAAACCTTTAAAGACTCACCCCATCAAAACACATTATTAAAGGGTTTCTCAGTGCACCCATAGACATTCTGCAGTGACAGCCCAGGATGAAGGAAATATCAATCTTTCCCCTCAAAAAGTAAAGTTATGTGAAAAATGGTTATGAAACCCCATCTGCTAAGTCAGGGGGGGTGTGCATGCTCTCTGGTCAGAGGAAAATTAAGGTATATCGTTCTTTAAATGGATTTATCCTTTTTAAAAATGCATTTAAATTTACATTTAAAGGATATGTGGCCTTCCCAGGTAATCCATAATTGCTATCTTGACTAGAACAATTAAACGGTTTATGTAGCTTTGTTAAGTATGGTCTTGCTAGAATAAGTCTACTGAGATTTTTTTCTGAATCTTCCATTTTATAAATATATGACCCAAATAAGAATTTATTAACATGCTTATCTGCAATAATTTGCTTCTTATGCTATCTCACCATTATTAGTCCTTTTAAGAGCAATTTGAAAAGTGTAAGCAAATCTTACATGACATTTTAAGCATCTATTTCATATCTGAAATTAAAATTGTTGTTACACTGCAGAAGACTGGAAAGACAAAAGCAATATACTCAATAAAAATATAGATACACAAGAGATATTTATCATGTGGTGGAAAAGTAAGGAAAATGTCATGTTAAACTAGGATTTTAATAATAAAAATATGGTAGTGTAATAACAACTCTTAAAAAATCTTTCATATACAAAGACATTTTAATAATATTAAAATTTAATATATTTCAGAATGATAGTCTTTCTTTATTTTAACTTTTAAAATAATAACTATATAGAATCTTTCCTAAGCACTGATGTTAAAAACAATAGCATGTGTTTCAGTATATGAGCGGTTGCATGCAATTTTGTATTACAACTCGCAGGAGTAATATTAGATGTAGAAGCAGTGAATTTGACCTCACATAAATTTTAGTCATTTCATAGTGAGTACAGGGCCTGAATCAAACATTTTAAAATTTTGAGTCTCTCTGGGGATTTGGCTGCATTGTATCGGACTATTCCACTTCTACCTGCAATTACCTTCAAATCCACATGCAGTTTAGCATTGATATTGCAAATTTTTTGGCTAATTGTTTATGTTCTTATATTTTGAAGTTATGACACATCTATTTTTGAAAGGCAGTGTCCTTCAGCTGTTCTTTGATCCAAAACCTTTTTCTTTTGTTCTGTGCTGTTGGCAGTGGGCAGAATAAAGAGAACTAATCTCTACAGCGAAGTGGTCTTCACACTTGAGAAGCCCATTCTACATTTCATCATCATTCTCCTGAGTCCCAGGATGGTGTGAACAAATGTGTAGCTTCAGGTTGTACAAAACCCAGAGAATAGACTCCAGTTGGCGGTTCTTTATTTTGGAGATAAAATTTAGACTTGTGCACTATGGGTTTTGCCTTTCAGTGCTAAATCTGCTCAGTCAGATTTTCAAGTATGAATTTAAGGGCTTTGCACAAGGAGTGGTTTTTAATATGTTTCACTACAAGGCATAAGAACAAAGAAAAACTGCACAGAAAAACACTGTTAGTTGAAATTTAGATGAAAACCTAATCCAGGTTAACATTTAGGACTTCAGAAAATACAGAGAGAAAACAATGGTGCATTTCGCTGAATCATACTGGTAGGCAGAGCCAGGGCCAGCCCCGGCAGCTGATTTCCAGTATCCAGTACTACAGCCCAAAAGGTCCTGGGAAAATCAATCATTTTCTGTGCTATTCAGCCCCATAAAGAAAAAACGAACACTTTTTCTCAGCCTCCAACGCGGTTTCCGCAGGGTCTTCCAATGCGGTAATCAGGTGCGCAGGGCAATTCAGACCAGTTGGTGAGCTGGTTTCATTTGAGCAACGTGAATTTTAACTCAGCCGAATGCACCTAGGGCTGCAAATGAAGTACAATGGTAATGCGTGTCCTGCTGCTGTTAAACAACACTGAGTTATACTGTTCCACTTTTGAGGTGTTGTTTGTGACGTGTTTGTGAGTTATGCCAAGGGCGCTTAGATCACAGCCTTGCTACAATAAAAAGATATGATAAATGCAGGATATAAACTGAACATTTCTGCTCTATTAAAGGCAGGGTTTCTAGTCTGCAGTATACTACAAGTGGTAATAATTACTAAAGAATCCATAACAATAAAAAGACGCTATCTTTTAAGTCATAAACCAAGTAGAAAGAGTTATAGTTTAATTAATTTTGTTTTCTTTTAGGAACCCAAATAGAAGCCCATCCCACACTCTAGGGCTTCTCAGCAATAGTTCTCTTTTCATAATGAAGTAAAACAATAGACAGCTCATCCTTCTCCAAAAATAAATGTACAAACAAACAAAGTAATCAAATAAAGCCCCCTCACAGCAGGCAAAAATCTCAAAGTTGAGCTTTCAGCTGAACTCTGCATCTCCTGTTTTCCGAGCACTTGCATTCTCAGCTTTGTACTGAATGCATGCAAGCTGCCCTGTTAGACAAACAAAATTGGGGGTGGGGGTCAAACTCCACCATAACCCGCTTTCTCTAAGAGTTCTCAGAGGGAATGACTCAGGATTGCAGAATCTGCATGAAGGAAATGTAATCCTGTGGAGGGGACGAGTCAAACCACCACAACTTTCTGCAAAAATGGGGTAGTTTTCATACATTATTAGTGGATTTCAAGGTTTTTCAGAAGAAAAGTTTGAAGGAAGAAAGTTAGCATTGAAAATTGCCAAAAAGAAGCTATATTTGATTAAGTGGAAACACATGGGATACTAACTATAACAGAAAGAGTTTCTAGAATACAACAGAAACCCATGCTAATACAAGACAAAAATTTAGATAAAGAGAAAGCAGAGCTAAAAAATATCACAGAGAATGATATTAAGATTTGGTCACTTGTCAAAAACACAGGAAAAAGAGAAGGTCAAAGACCAGGGACTGATGTTCACATGTAAAATTGCCCAAGAAAAGTAGAGATTCATGCCAAACCATGGCAAAGAGTTGTTTCTGTGAAGTAGAAAACTGTCATGTTTTTTCCATATTTTGCTCCGTTCCCCAGAAACAGCATTAATATAGGATGAAACTGCCAAGTACCTGATTTCCATACAACAACTATTTTTGGTAAGACAGATATCTAATGAATTACCCTTGGACACGCCTTGCTCTCCTTTCTCATTATAACAGGGGTCTAGATAAGTGGGTTAGACTAAATGTCTAGCTTAAAGATGGCTAAAACTGAGATAAATCCAAACAAAGCAGTGGAGGAAAAGAAGGTTATCAGGAGTAGTCAGCATGGATTCACCAAGGGGAAATCATGCCTGACCAATCTTATAGCTTTCTACGATCACATGACTGGCTGGGTAGACGAAGGGAGAGCCATGGATGTTGTCTACCTAGACTTCAGCAAGGCTTTCGACACTGTCTCCCATAACATCCTCCTAGGGAAGCTCAGGAAGTGTGGGCTGGATGAGTGGTCACTGAAGTGGATTGAGAACTGGCTGAATGGCAGAACTCAGAGGGTTGTCATCAGTGACAGAGTCTAGTTGGAGGCTGGTAACAAGTGGTGTCCCTCAGGGGTCAGTACTGGGCCCAGCCTTGTTTAACTTCTTCTTCAACGACCTGGATGAAGAGTTAGAATGTACCCTCAGCAAGTTTGCTGATGACACCAAACTGGGAGGTGTGGTAGATAGACCAGAAGGCTGTGCTGCCATTCAGCATGACCTGGACAGGCTGGAAAGTTGGGCAGAGAGGAACCTGATGAGGTTCAACA
>Ga0065711_1049157_pt1 | contig 11441 bp, 5 predicted proteins | sample Hoacrofraction12_FD_59098 | JGI IMG/M metagenome (GOLD analysis project Ga0065711, IMG submission 59098) | Hoatzin crop microbial communities from Cojedes, Venezuela - Epithelial fraction 12 v2 (version 2) | ecosystem: Host-associated > Birds > Digestive system > Esophagus > Crop | place... | reverse complement strand
CGGGGCGGAGCTCGGCCCCGGGGCGGGCGGCGCCGAGATGCCGGAATAACGGCCGCGGGGCTCCTCTCAGTGCTCCCCTCGGGGGCCGCGCTCCCCGGTGGGGCCGTTGCCGTCCGGGGCTTGGCCCCGGCCCGTCCTCCCGCTCTTTCTTGAGGGATCTCGTCGGGCGCGGTGAGCGGGAAGTTGTGAAGTGCCGTGGCGTCTCGCCGGTGCCCGGCGCTCCGCGGTTCAGAAGCTCCCGAGAGCCCCAGCGGGAAGGCAGCTAGCGCGGTCGGAGCAAGGCCCCACGCTTCGGGCCCGACAGCCGTTATCCGTGCGTGGATCCTGCGCTTCGCGGTGCGGGGGCCTGCGCTGGTGAAGCAGCTGGCGGAGTCCCCTTTGCCGCGGGTGATGTGCGAACACCGCTGCTGCAAAGCGAAGTAAAACCCAGCAGCTCTGACTCGAACGTTGTGCTCGGACACGCGTGCGGGACCCAGGCGGGAGCCGGGCCGACGCGGCTGCCGGCGGGCTCAGCTTCAGAGACCCGCCTCAAGCAGCACAGGTTTGCCGCAGCTCCTCCGGGCTGCGCAGCGGCTCTGTTTGCACCTTGCTTTCAGAACGCGAACTCCAGATCAGCGTTCGCCACTCAAGCAGGCAAACGAGGGCAGCGAGGCTGGTGAGGGGTCTAGAGCAAAGCCTTACAAGGAGCGGCTGAAGAAACGGGGGCTCTTTAGTCTGGAGAAGAGGAGCCTGAGGGGGGATCTTATTGCTCTCTACAACTACCTGACAGGAGGTTGTATTGAGGAGAGTGTTGGTCTCTTCTCCCAGGTAACTAGTGATAGGACGAGAGGCAATGGCCTCAAGTTGCATCAGGGGAGGGTTAGATCAGCTATTAGGAAAAATTTCTTTACTGAAAGAGTGGTCAGATATTGGAACAGGCTGCTCAGGGAAGTGGCGGAGTTACCATCCCTGGAGGTGTTCCAAAAACGTGTAGATATGGCACTTCAGGACATGGTTTAGTAGGCACGGTGGTGCTGGGTGGATGGTTGGACTTGATGATCTTAGAGGTCTTTTCCAACCTATGATTCTATGATTAAGTAGGAATGCCACTCTTCATTTTTCAAATACAGGGGTTATAGGTCTTTTGTTTAGTCCAGGCAAAACTGCAATTTTCAATTCCCATGTTGAATTTATTCTTGTTGGCAGAAGTTCTGCTTTGTGAGTACACACAGGTGTCGGTCACTTAGGTAAAGCGCTCACTTGTAGTTGACTGACACTATGAATGTGATGTATTTCTAACCTCACTTTAATTCCGAGGTGACACCAAGTTAGTTGATTCATTAAAGCTAGGTCAAATCTTACAGCAACCTCTAACAAAATGTTTCATGGTGAGTTTAATTTGTCTTGAAAAACCTTCAGTGACAGAAACTGCATGATCTGTTGATGTGATTCCATTACATGATTATTTTTATAGTTCACCAAATTTTTTTCCTAATATGTTCTGTGCTGCAAATGATGCCAGTGATTACTTGTTCTGTCCTTGGTGGGTATAAAGATATTCCATTTTTGGCTTTTACATGCAAAAGAACTTGAAGATTATAACTTTGCCCTTTCCTGTTTTCACATTATTCTACACGAAACAAATTTTGTTCTCATGGTGTTTTCCTGCTGATCATGTGTTTTTGAAGTTTAGATTTTTTCCCACTCTGCAATTTTCTCTAAATGTGGTGTTTAACCTGTACACTGTTTGCCAACTGGTGTGTGTTTCAGTACTGCTGAACAGAGCAAAACATTTGTTCCTTGTGTCTTACAGCTTCATAGTACCAAGTTTGCCATCCTTTTTTTTCCCAGCTGTACCTCATTGCACTCTCACTCTTTAACTGCAAGCCACTGTAACTTTCACCTTTTTTTTCCTGTGTTTTTGTTGCCTGGCTAGATTTTCCCTTTGTATTTACATTTATTTTCTTGATCATCATTGTAGTACTTCATGTCTGTCTCTATAGAATTGTCAGATCATCATTCTGAGTTCTGCTTCTGTTTACTAAACTGCTTGCAATCTTAATTATCAGCCTAGATTCTGAAAGTGTGCTTTTTCATCTTCATTGTCAGTGTAATAAGGAAAATATGAAATAAAGCTAGGTGCATGGCAGGTCATTCTGGAACCCCACTTGATTCCCAGTTTGCAAGAGAAGTTTTCCTAATTGCTTCTTCATGTAATAGTCGTAACTGCTCTTCAGTTTAGGCTATAATTTGCTACTCAGCTTGCCAGACTCTCAGGTGACTTAGATGAAAAGCCCAGTCAAAGTGAAGTTTGTCACATCTGTGGCTTCTCCCTTGCTCACTGTATCAGAAAGAGGTTTGTTCTTCACAAATTCACATTATCTGCTTTTTATTATCATATTGTCTTCTTAGATGGTCAACAACTGACTGCTTAATAACTCGTTCCGTTATCTTCCCAAAGACTGCGGTTGGGTTGGCTGTGTCTCTTGCCTTTCTCCAGTGCCCTGGGACTTCTCTCTCTTTCGGTTTTCTCTGGCCTTTCAAGTGTTACAGGGTCCTACTTGTTTCTTTTATACTTACAAAGGCACCAGTTTTCCCACTTAATTTTCCTTCCTCCTGCCAGTTTCCTAAAATAAGTAAGAATAATTTGGTAGCTGGAAGATGATGGGACAATAGATGTTTTGGAAACAGGTGCTGCCCGATTAGGTATGGACACAGCATCCTGGGAAAGCGATAAGTTATGTGACTGTTGGACACCCCGACTTTACACACCTGATCCATTTCAAACATTTTCAACATTTCTTTTCTCAGGAACAATGAATCAAAAAAAAAGACTCCTTCCAGTGGATTCAAATGTTGATCTACAAGCTGGATTTTAACCTCCGGAACCTAATTATGTTCTGAAAGTAATGAATTTTCTGCTGGAAAGCTTGGCCAGCCTTTAGTACTGTGTTGCTTCCAGCCAGTCGTATAGATTGCATTAGTTTTAACGTATATGCCTACTCGGAAAAAACCTGCTACAAGTCATATCGTGGCCACAGAAAGAAAAATGTAATAACTTTTAGTGGAATCAGTTTGGTGTGTGTTTGTGTTAGATCCTATGCTTCGGTCATATGGAGACAACGCACTGCAAGGAGTTGAGTGTGTTGAAAAACTGGGCACGTAACTGTGGTGGAAGCTAAAGTGAGGGGAGAAATGTTCTGAAATATCCTGCAGTTATTTGTCTTTCTAGGACAGCATTTTGGCTTAAAGGTCTGCTAATCATTGGAAAAGAGTTTTCATTGTCAGCAGATGACAGTATTTCAGATCAGCTCTAATGCATTCTGGCGTCTCATGTGACACATGGCTGCTGTGGATGGTGAGCAGTAAATTCCCAAAGGGAAACTTGCTCACACAAGCAGCGTGTCACACAGATACAGACCCTTACTGCAGTTGCTGTATACAGGTGTAGTTGGCTGATTTCCTTTCCTTCCACTCTTTAAAACAATTGTTCTTACCCCTGCACATCTGAAAACTGCAGCCTACAGACTGTTTGAACGACAGGATAGACAAATATTATTTCCGTCTTGCCCATAAAGAAATCGAGGCACGTAAAAGCCAGGTGACTTGTCTAATACGATGCCATCTGGCTTTGATTTTGTGGATGTAGAAGCATGTGGTTAGTGGAATTTGAGAATCCGACTACTTTGGTTCTTTTTGCAAAGTTGGGGGAAAATATATATGAAGTAGATTCTCCCGGGGTAGGGTGCCAGAGCTTGCAGTCTTGTAATTTTGACCACAATCTTGAATATGTGTGGAGATGAGCAGTTCGGCTCACTTCAACAGAAAATTTTACAACTTGTATATTGTATGTTTATTGTTGCTGTTATTATTATCATCATCAGTTCATTGATAAAACCCCCAGCTTAGATAATATCAACATGGAAATCCTCAGCTTAGGGAAGAAAAATGAGTAATTTCTTAAAATGCTTTGATTCATCAGTGGAAAAGAGTTATTTCATGTATTGGGAAATGGATCTTAGAAAATAGGAAGCGAATCAGCCATTTCTAGAACTTGACAACAGTGAGTACTGGGTTCCTTATGGCCCAGCAAATCGTGGTGTGATCAACTTTTCAGCTGAAGGCTTTATAAAGCAATACATGGGGCAGCTGTGGAATATACCTTGGTGTACAGGGGTTTCATCTGGGAACCAGTAATCTCAGCCATACTGGATTAGCTGGTAAAATGGGATAACTTTGGTGAAGAGCTGTCACTCAGAGCTGATCGTATAAGCAGACAAAACTTTTTCCTGCTAATAGACTTTCCTGAACAAGTGCAGATTTATAAAATAACTTTTAATAATTTTCAAATTATGTACTTACTGTTGCCATTAAAATAAAAAAAAAAGGCATTTTTAACTCTTCCAGGAGAAGATGTAAAATCTCCCCAAAAGGCAGTTTCCTAATGCTTGAGAAGATTTACTTCTTTGGTCTTAGAACCAGACTCCGTTTCACTTGAGTGCCAGCTGGTGATTACATTGATTTTTTTTTTCAGCTGCAGTGTGGCCTGACCCTTTCAATTGTAGGCTTGCATGACAGAACCAGCCACGAAGACAAGCTTCCTTACTTAATGGCTGTCATCTGCAGCATTTCGTCACAGGAAAATAAAACATTGTATACAACATGAGGACAAAATAAGCAAAATGTTATCAGGTAGCCTTTAAATGCTTATTGCATGGTGAGTCTTCCTGTGAACATCAAACGTATGACATGGTTTCTTCTTGAATTAGTGTTCCAGATACTGCCAATTTACTTCTTGAGCAGATAGGCTATGTATGTTGCAGAAGATGTAGCTGATAAAATAACAGAATCTTTGGCCCTCTGTCAGCCAAATGAAAACTGCTAAAAATATAACTTTCCTTTGTTCCAGTAGCTTATTTTGGGTTTGATGCTGACATCTTTATGACATTACGCGCTATATAAAATACCACTTATTCCCAAATACGAAGTTGACAGGTTCAGAATCCATGGGATAAATTACCTGCTACTCTAGCCAAGTCTTAGCTTTGGCTTGCAGAAATTGCCATCTCTCTAGAAGTAATTTTAGATGCATTGATCTAAAGATTAGATGCTTCTGATGGAGTGGCTCAAATAGTTGACAGTGTGATAGGCAAAGTTATCTGGCGTTACTTAATGATAAATTGGACACTAATCTCCCTTATCACCTAGAGTTGTCTTTCCGGTCCCTTTGGGTTGTAGGTTTGGTTCTTAATAACTTTTTCACACATCTGTTCTAATTGTATGTTGGGTTTGTTTTTTTTTTTATATTGTCAGAAACAGGAGAAATTCAGGAATTACTCAGTAAACCATTGACAGGAATAAAGAAAAGTTACAGCCTTTCCTTTCAGTTGGCAGCAAAAAAAAAATAGGATTTGATGACAGAGCCAGTGGTTATTTAGAGAATTGTTCCAGGCAGATTTGGCGTGGATAAAATTTATACTTAAGAATGTTGTGTCAGAGCTCTTAATTTTTTGAAAGCACATCTAAACTGTTGTTAATATATGAACCCAACAGATCTGAGTAGGCTGCGGAGGAGCTTGGAAGGATGGACATTACCTTTGGACAAGGAGCCACCAAGCCATAATAATAATCAGAGAATCATCATTTAGGTTGGAGGGGACCTCCAACCGTCTCAAAACAGGTCTAACCAGACCAGGCTGCTCCAGGCCATATACAGGCGAGTCCTGAACATCCCCAAAGCTGGAGACTGCACACCTCCTCTGGGGAGCCTGTATCAGTGTTTGACCACCCTCTTGGTAAATTTTTTTTCCTAATGTGTGGGAAACATGGGATGCCCCATATTTCAGCTTTCATCCTTTGTATTTTTTACTATCACGATGCACCTTCGAGAAGAGCCTATCTACATCTTTTTGGTGTCTTTCAGTTAGGTCGTTGTAGACAGCAGTAAGGTCACCCCCAGCCTTCTCTTCTCCAAGCTGAGCAGGCTTGGTTGTCCCAGCCTCATCTCATGTGTCGTGTTCTCCAGCCACTGACTGTCGTGGTGGCCAGTGGCTAAACACTGAAAACTGAACCTTTTGTCTTTTCGTGTTTGATAATGTCTGTTTCATTTAAGCCAAGGGAATACTACGCCTCTGAAAGGTGTTTTTGGCTGTTCAGTTGAGAATTTTAGTGTCAGTTTCTAAAATGCTAATGGTGATCTAGTATATCCAGGTGGGATACTCTGTTAATTATTAACTTGCTGGTGAGAAACAGTGGTAGTAGGGAACACCTGTTGCTGTGAGTCTGAAGAGGGCTTTTTCCATGAACATTGACCTTTAGCTATAATTGTGGCTACTAGGAATAATTACTGAAAGTACTCCTTCTGGAAGTAAGCATTGTGCTTGTCCTAATCCTCCAAAACTATTTTGTGTTCACCTGTGTCGTTACATAAATGGAAATCGGAGGCACTGGTGCTTAAGCAACAGACCGAGGTCACTGGGTAGTGTTTTGTGGGTGGAACCCAGTAGCTCTTGCCCAGCCAACAAAATGGAAAGAAAAAACAACACAAGGTTTGATAAAGTGAGCAGATTTTGTACACCTGGGCTTTGGAACACAGCACCATAGCTTATTACTAAGAATGAGATCTTAGCAAGTATTTATATAATGAGAATATCCCCTGATCAGATGAGCACATACAAAAGGCAGAAATTCTTTTTTCCTCATGCTGATGTCTATAGAGAAATATGTTTCCAGTTCAAGGTGAACTGTGAGGTGGCCTTTGCAAGTTGTCCTGGAGTGGACAGCTCTGATATTAATTTAAAACATGTGGCATTGGCATTTTTGGAGGCTGATTATTGAAGAAGGCCATGTGCCAGCAGTTTTCCTGTGTGAAAGGACTTTATCGCCCGGGTTGTGGTGATCTGTGCTTTATAATTCAGTCGTGTCTACCTCCTCTTACAAGGTTACTAATTTTGAGGCATAGTGCACTAGGAAGAGATAGCAAAAGGAGGCAGCTTCTTGCTGATCATGTCAGAAGTTGGTTCTTGAGGTTTTAATAAGGTGCTCAGCCTGTCTTTGCGCACCAGAGGGTGCTCCTGCATTAGCAAAGAATTGGCTCTCTCCGCAGACAGGTTCTACAGAGCCTGTTGCACGTTCTTTGTTTGCTTGGAAGTATTCAGTAATTTTAACTACCTTAATTATTTTAAAGAGGTCACCCTGTTTGTGCAGAATATTCTAATACACTTGGAAAGAGAGCCACGTATGAGAGAGGTCTACACATGGGAAGGGAGGACAAGTGGGCATGCATGCTTGAGGCCGTCTACCTATTCTTCCAGATGAACACACGCACGTTTAAGTGTAATCCTTACTGAACTTGGTATCCCTCCTATTTCTATGTATTCTTTCTCCTAGTGTAGTGCCTAGGAGCAGGACTATCTTATGCTGTATGTTTTCTAGTCACATAATAGCAATGCGGTCCTCGCCCTCTCTGATGCTCTCTGTTATGGCACGCTCTTTAATAACTGAACCATGACCTCTGAGTCTGAACATCCCCAGGTCACTGGGGAGGAGGGGGGGAGCGGTGGTCTGGATCCCGTCCTTGCAGCCGCTGACATTCCGGACTAGCAGGGGTTCCGGTGGCGACTGCAGAGGCAGCGGGCTGGCGGCATCAGCAGCCCTGTTCTGACTCCTGCCTCCTGCGCTGCGAGGCAGGGTCTGGGTGAAGCAGGGAGGGAGGGTGAGGGAGGGTGTTTCTCAGCTCACTGAGCTGCCTCTGCCATGTTTTCGGCTAAACCAAGCAGCGTTTATAATGCCTAAGTGTTATGGATATTTTAGCTATTGAATCTTGCTGTCCTTCCATGAAAGGAATGATGATGATTATCCCCATTTTACAAATGGATAAAGTGGGAAATACAGCCTCTTTTTCTAAAAGTGCTGACCATCAAATGCACTAATGCAGGGGGCAGCTGTGAAGGTGGAACTAAGCAACTTGACCAGAACTGTGTGTGAGACTGCAATCTCACTCTGCATCCAGCAGAGACCTTTGCATCTCTGGGGAATTACGTAGTCTACTCAAAAAAGGCGATGACAAAAGTTCTATGCTCTGGGAGTTAAAGAAATCTTTGAATTGTGGAATAAATCTTCATACCATGAACCTGTAAAAAGCCTGTTAGGACTGGCAGAGCTTAAGAACATGATTATGCTTACTTTGCTTCCTCTGCCCCACAGAAGTTTTTATTTTTTGACAACTTTACTAATGGGAAGTTGCTGAACAGCTTTTATCATGAGAACTGTTCACATGTAACTTGTCATTAGTCTGACTTCAGAGTAAAGGATATATGACCACAACATCTGTACTAGCTGAAATCTGGATTTAGTCCAACTACCTTAGAATTAATATTTGACACAATGTGAGAAAAAAATGGAATGTTAACATCAGCGTTTGGTTAAACAGTAGTGCAGACAAAATGCTTGCTTTAAGTGCTCACAGTAGTGAATAAGAAACGTGTCAGCAGAGTTGTTTGTGTACTTCATAGAATCATAAATTGTTACTCGACTGCTATAAGCTCTGGGTGTTCAAGGTAGATGCAGCATATGTGGTCTTTAGAGCATTCATACAAACTCCTGGATGCTAATGTTTGTGGTATCGGCTGGCTGAAGGACCCTCTCTCCCTTAGCTGTGATTCCAAGGCAACCAAGTTCTTGTTAAAAATGCTTTTCAGAATATTATTATGAGCTGATATAATCTGAAGATGGTGTAGGCATTATATGACTTTGAAGTGCTGTTGACAGCTTTGGTTCAGGATTTGTAGATGTTTCCTTTCAAACCTCTACTTCCAGCTGCTCATAACTTTCTGAAATTCTAACCATTCTGCTTGAAACTTTCCAGACAGATTCTACTGGAGGTCGAAAATTTAATGGAAGACTGGAATAAGAAGGGAGGGTGGGAAGAAATTGAAAACATTTTGGAATCCTGATTAAAAAAAAAAAAAAGATACATTCAGTGTTCCTATGAAGAGCTTTAGTTCTGTAAAGGTTGGAAATGGAAAGCTGAAATTTTGCCGGAGGAACAGTCTGTATAAAAGAACACTACTTTTGAGTATTGCCATCAACTTTATTGTTGGGCCAAGTTATGAACCTTCCAGAAATGTTTTTGCTGCAAGTACAGTATAGGTTGGCTCATCTAACGGGATGTGCACAGGTAGCTCAGTGTATGTGTAGCCCTGTTTCCCTTTCTGAGATCACATGCAGGCACATATAGCTCAAAGCCCAGCATTCAACAACTTACCATGGTAGTGTTAGTTCTGCCACTACTGACTGATTAGGTGCAAAGCACATAAACTTTATGCTCAAATGTAGTTATGTGAGATGACTTGTATTACAAATGCTGTTCTGAGTCAGGGAACAGCTCTGCTTTCGCTGAAGTCACTGTCAGACTCGACTTAGTGGGGGCAGATAAGCACGTGCTGAGCACTACTCACTACTCTTACAGGAATTAGCTGTGATCATGTAATTGAGAGTACAATAATATAATTTATGATCTGCAGCTTTATAAGCATGCATTAAATGGGGACACCTCCTCTAAAGACAAGGTTTAACTGGTATTCTGAGGCTAAACCTGTCTTCACAGAGCAGAGAACAGCAGTATGGCATCCTTCGTGGGTTTTGGAGAAATTGTGTTCAATAATTAGAAAAAATAACATGAATCCTGTAACTAAGTACTTAACTATAACATGTAATTGCAAAGAATTGGAGTTAATGGTTCAGGATTTTAATTCTTGATTCTCTTATATGAAAGACTGGGAGAAAAAAGAATAGGTCACACTAATCATGCCTACACGCTTCATAGGAAGCTTACAAAATTTACATAATCTAATAATAAAAGAAGATTTCTTGCTTAGTAAATTGACAGAACAGCAAGATAATTTTGCTGATGTGAGGTAGGATTGCAGATTCCTAAACCTGTGAAGAAAATTTGGGGCCTTCAGCCTTCTAGAGCTGTGTTCATCACAACCCCTGAGTGTATGGAGTTGATTTACTGAACCAATATCCCAGTCAAGGAGGAAGATTGACTTGGTTACTGCTACAGAGACAGAATTATTCCCATGGTACTTGGCAACAGATGGTCCAGGCGGCAATAGCCATGTAAATACATATAGTCCAAAAGGTGTCTGAGAAGCCTAGGTTCCGGTAATATTTGGAGTCAGATAACTGTGGCTCTAAAGGACGTAGCACCTGTTTGCAGGAAGGTAAATGTAAATACAGTCAAGTCTTTGACTCAATGGATTTTGAAAAATTATTAAGAATTTTAATAATTTAACCAATACTTAATTAGTTTGAAATAGTTGTCTAGAATTTGTGTGAAATTTTCACTAGGCAGGATTTGCTTTCTGCAGGGAGAGGATAAAAAGAGATATGCTTACAAAATTCACCACCGAGCTTCTGCATAATCTTTAGTCAAGACATTGTCATAGAAATTGAAGTTGCCAGATGTTTCTCCATTTGAAAAGTGATATTTTGATTTTACTTTTTGACTAAAGAAAAACCTGTTGAGAAGGTGGTGGGAGGTCCAACAGCAGCGAGGGGGCTGCAAAATTGGAGTTCTAAAAAGTATACCAGTTCATGTGTCAGAAACATGAATAGAAGAGGAGGAGGAAAATGAGTTTTAAGAGACAGAGCTAATTGAGTGCTCTATCTACACAGTGTTGTGGATTTAAGTTTTGCCTGGAAAATATCCTGTATTATAGGTACAGTGAAGGTAGGAGATGGGTTGAATAACACAACTTAATAAGCATTCACTGCTGAGGATTCATTTCGGGATTTAAGGTGCATTACAATGCTGAAAATGAGAGCACTTACTGCCACTCAGAATGTTATTTGTTAAATACCACCAGTATGTCTGAAGTCTCTTGTTTCTGTCTTGCAAAATTGTCACTAACATTTAATGGCTTAGCTACTTGTGCACTTTTTTCCCTTTCCCTTTTCTTTCACAAATTGAGATTTTTCTTTTGAAGAATTATTGATGTTGGAAAATTACTTGTAGTGTGCAAATAGAATTTTTGATACATTTGCTTGCAACCTGTTTGCCTCAGAAAACCAAAGTCTGTGTGATCACAGTCTGTTGGTGTGTATCTGACCACTACATTTTCCACCCGGGAAGTTTGAAATTTACTGGCAGATTTCAGTCAGACTGGACAGAGGGATAATGGTGTTTCTCCAGGTTTCACAAGAATGGGGAGGGGGAAGAAACGCACAGAATCACAGTATCACAGAATTTTAGGGGTTGGAAGGGACCTCTGGGAGTCATCTAGTCCAACCCCCCTGCCAAAGCAGGGTGACCTACAGCAGGCTGCACAGGACCATGTCCGGGTGGGGCTTGAATATCTCCAGAGAGGGAGACTCCACAACCTCCCTGGGCAGCCTGTTCCAGTGCTCTGTCACCCTCAGAGGGAAGAAGTTCTTCCTCATGTTCAGACGGAACTTCC
>Ga0065711_1010750_pt1 | contig 11441 bp, 14 predicted proteins | sample Hoacrofraction12_FD_59098 | JGI IMG/M metagenome (GOLD analysis project Ga0065711, IMG submission 59098) | Hoatzin crop microbial communities from Cojedes, Venezuela - Epithelial fraction 12 v2 (version 2) | ecosystem: Host-associated > Birds > Digestive system > Esophagus > Crop | place... | reverse complement strand
GAACAAGCCCAGTTCCCTCAACCTCTCCTCGTAGTGGAGATGCTCCAGTCCCCTCACCATCCTTGTAGCCCTCTGCTGGACTCTCTCCAGTAGCTCTTCATCCTTCTTGAACTGGGGCGCCCAGAACTGGACACAGTACTCCAGATGAGGCCTCACCAGGGGCAGTGTAGAGGGGAAGGAGAACCTCCCTTGTCCTGCTGGCCACACTCTTCTTGATGCACCCCAGGATCCCATTGGCATTGTCCCTCCCCAGGGTCGTTCACCCACCATCAGGGTCTTGCATCCCCCTCCCCTGGTCATGGACCTTCCTCCAAGTATTCATGAGCCCCCCCACCCCACTCATGCATCTCGAACACCGGTGACCCCCCCGGTCCCCTCCTTCACCCATTGCAGGCATCCAGAAGGGTCCCCGCTCCGACTTCGACATGGCCTACGAGCGCGGCCGCATCTCGGTGTCGCTGCAGGAGGACAGCACCGGCGCCTTGGCCGCCTTCTCCCGGGTAAGGCTGGAGCCGGCGCTGCCGCGGCCGCCTGCAGCCTCACCACCGGCGCCGCCGCGGACGGGTGCCAGAGTCCTCCCGTCTCCCCGCAGTCCATCTCGCACGAGCCCAAGGAGCGCAAGTCGGTGACGGTGGAGGAGCAACCTTCTGGTGTCTACCATTACAACTACTGCGAGGATGATTTGGTGGTGGAGGACTGTCCCTTCGCGCCCTACCAGGGCCGCCAAAGCAGCGCCATCTTCGAGGCTGCCAAGCGGGAGCTGGTCAAGCTGATGAAGGTGGAGGTGAGGGTAGAAACGGTGCCGGCTCAGGGAAATCATGGCTTTGTGGTGGTCCTCTGTTGTGTTGTGATGGCGTCCCACGGCTTCGTGGTGGGTCCCTGTGGCGTTGTGGTGGTCCCCCTTGCCTCGTGGTGGTCCCCCGTCACTTCATGTTGGTGCCTTGTTGCTTTGTAGTAGTCCCTGTTGCTTCATGGTGGGTCCCCATGGTCTTGTGGTGAGTCCCCATAACTTTGTGGTGGTCCCCGTGACCTCTGGGTAGTCCCGCATCTCTTTGGGATGGTCTTCCATCTCCTTGTGATGGTCTCCATCACTTTGTGGTGGTCCACAATCTCCTTATCGTGGTCCCTTATCACTTTGTGGTGGGTTCCCATCTCCTCATGATGGTCCCTGTCACTTTGCGGTGGTCCTTTGTCTCCTTGTGGTGGTCCCCATCACCTTGTTCTTCCCCCCAGGACCCTTCTCTCCTCAACAACCGCGTCTTGCTCCATCATGCCAAAGCTGGGACAGTTATTGCTCGTCAAGGGGACCAGGTGGGTCTGGGTTTTGGGGACCTGGTGTGGCATCTTGCTTCTCCCTACCCCCTATTTCCATGGGGTGCCACCGTTCCTGCTCTTGCCCGGTGAAGGCTTGGTGAAGAGCAGCAGAAGAAACCCCAAGCGGTGCCGGTGGGACCCCTCATGCCTGGGGGTCCCAGGTGGTCCCCAGCGGTGATAGGGTGCCATTTTGGCAGGACGTGAGCCTCCACTTCGTGCTGTGGGGCTGCCTACACGTGTACCAGCGGATGATCGACAAGGCGGAGGACGTCTGCCTCTTCTTGACACAGCCCGGCGAGATGGTGGGACAGCTGGCCGTGCTCACCGGCGAGCCCCTCATCTTCACCATCAAAGCCAACCGTGACTGCACCTTCCTCAAGATCTCCAAGTCGGACTTCTACGAGTGAGTCCCGGCACCGGTGGCAGAGGTTTGGGGCAAAGGGTTGGTGCCAAAGGGGATTCCTGCAATAAGTGCTATGGTGGCATCTCTCGGGAACACCACCATGTCCCCCAACTTCTGTTGACCCATAGGATCATGCGAGAGCAGCCCAGCGTGGTGCTGAGCGTCGCCCACACCGTGGCTGCCCGTATGTCACCTTTCGTGCGCCAGATGGACTTCGCCATTGACTGGATGGCGGTGGAAGCCGGCCGGGCGCTCTACAGGTGGCTATCAACGTGTGGGTGCCCACCTCAGCTTGGTGAGGACCGCCTTGACAGGGAGGTGAGGTCCCACTGGCGGTGTCCCTCAGGCAGGGTGACAAGTCGGACTGCACCTACATCGCGCTCAATGGGCGTCTCCGCTCCGTCATCCAGAAGGGCAGCGGCAAGAAGGAGCTTATCGGGGAGTACGGCCGCGGGGACCTCATCGGCGTGGTGAGGGCCATGTTGGGGACAAGCCGTGGACACCATGTACGTCTTGCCGATACGCCTTGGCTATATGTCTTCTTCTCCAGGTGGAAGCCCTCACCCGGCAGCCCCGTGCCACCACAGTCCACGCGGTCCGGGACACGGAGCTGGCCAAGCTGCCTGAGGGCACCTTGAACAATATCAAGCGCAGATACCCCCAGGTACCCCCAGGTTCCCATCCTGGGGTCGGCACCCTCTTCCTGGGGAAGAAGCAGGTCCCCATGTCTGGTGCATGTGCACGTAACACTCGTTAAAACCAGCTTTAATTAAGGAATTCAAGATGTGATTAAAGCTGTCGGAGGGGAAGGGCTGATGTGCTAAAGGGTTGGCCCTCTCTGAGGTCTCCAAGGATGGGTGGTGGTGGTGGTGGCACCCAAAAAGGCATGTGGGACACCAGTTGGGGGTCTTAAGGAGTCTCCAACTTGGGAAGCCCTGATGGCCATCCTCATCCTCGTCCCTGCAGGTTGTCACTCGCCTCATCCACCTCCTGAGCCAGAAGATCTTGGGAAATCTTCAGCAGCTCCGTGGCCCCTTTGCAAGTAGGTCCCGAAGGAGTTAGGGACAAGGGGGTGACCTCCGCAAGGCCAGCGGCCATCATCAGAGCAGCACATGGAAGGTGTCCACCATCCCGTCATGATGTCTCCCCCTGCCACCGCGTCTCTTTCCATGCAGGTTCCGGCTTGGGCATGGCCTCCAGCTCAGAGCTCACCAACCCCACCAGCAACCTGTCAACGGTGGCAGTGCTGCCGGTGTGTGACGACGTGCCCACAGCTGCCTTCACACTGGAGCTCAAGCACGCGCTCAACGCCATCGGTGAGTGCCGGCACAGCGGTGACCGCAGCAGGGTGGTGGCCATGACATGGAGATGGCCATGGTCCTGTGGCACACTAGTGACATGGTGTGGTGCTCATTGCAGCCCCGTGGCATGGTGGTGGCCATGGCGTGGAGGTGGCCATGGCCTTGTGGCATAGTAGGCACCATGCCATGGTGACCATCACAGTCCCATGGTGTGATAGTGACCACAGCATAGTGGTGACCACAGTCCCATGGTATGGTAGCAACCATGGTATGGTGGTGATGACACAGCCCCATGGCATGGTGGGGACCATAGTCCCATGGAACGGTAGTGACCATGGCATGGCAATGACCAGAGCCCTGTGGCATGGTGGTGAGCACAGTCCCATGGTGTGGTAGCAACCTTAGTATGGTGGTGACCACGGCATGGCGATGACCAGAGAGCCCTGTGGCATGGTGGTGAGCACAGTCCCATGGTGTGGTAGCAACCATAGTATGGTGGTGACCACGGCATGGCGATGACCAGAGCCCCGTGGCATGGTGGTGACCACAGCCCCATGGCAAACCAGTGACCCTGTCCCCACCTCTCCCAGGTCCCACGCTGCTCCTCACCAGCGACATCATCCGTGCCCGTCTCGGCTCCTCGGCACTGGACAGGTAACTCCCATCGGGAGGAACATCACCAGCGACCCACCACCGTGCCGCCGGCTGACCCCTCCACCTCGGCAGCATCCAGGAGTACCGCCTGTCGGGCTGGCTGGCGCAGCAAGAGGACATCCACCGCATCGTCCTGTACCAAACCGACTGTACCCTGACGCCGTGGACCGTGCGCTGCATCCGCCAAGCCGACTGCATCCTCATCGTAGGGTTGGGCGATCAAGAACCGGCGCTGGGAGAGGTGAGTCGGGGGGTAGGTGGTGGTGGGACAATGCCGTGCCAGGGTGGCTGATGGCTTCTACAGCTGGAGCAGATGCTGGAGAACACGGCGGTGCGTGCGCTGAAGCAGTTGGTCCTCCTACACCGCGAGGATGGTCCCAGCCCTTCCCGCACCGTTGAGTGGCTCAACATGCGCAGCTGGTGCTCGGGTCACCTCCACATCAAGTGTCCCCGACGCGTCTTCTCCCGCCGTAGCCCCACCAAACTGGTACATGTGTTCCCCTGGGTGACCCTTGGTGGTCCACCACCGTCATCGTCACCCATCGTCCATGCCATCCGCAGCGGGAGATGTACGAGAAGGTGTTTGAGAAGAGCGCCGACCGGCACAGCGACTTCTCCCGGTTGGCACGGGTCCTCACCGGCAACACCATCGCCCTTGTCCTGGGGGGTGGTGGAGCCAGGTGGGTGCTGCGCCATGGCAGGATGTGACCTGGCGGGGTGGGGGTCCCAGTCTCATCCATCCTCCTCTTTATTTTCTCCGTCCATTCAGGGGTTGCTCCCACATCGGGGTGATCAAGGCGATGGAGGAGTCGGGGATCCCTATCGACATGGTGGGTGGCACCTCCATCGGCGCCTTCATCGGCGCGCTCTACGCCGAGGAGCGCAGCGCCGTCCGCACCAAGCAGCGGGCGCGCGAGTGGGCCAAGGTGGGTGCTGTGCCACGTCCCGCGCCCCACCCGCATCAAACCCTGACCATCGCTGTTTCGGGAGGACGCTGGCACGGTGGTTGCCCTGCCCGTGGCCAGCCCTGCCGGAGGCGTTGCTAAAGCATCTCCTTCCCTCTTTTCTTCTTCCTCTTTTTCTCTTTCCTCTTTTTTTTCTTCCTCCTTTTCTTCTTCCTCTTCTTCTGCTGCTTCTTCTTTCTCCTTCTCCTTGTCTCCTCCTCTTCTTCCTCTCCTCCTTCTTCTTCTTTCCTCCTCTTTCTTCTTCCTCCTCCTCCTGCTCCTCCACCTTCTTCTCTTCTTTTCTTCTTCTGCCGCTGCTTGTTTCTTCTATTCTTCTTTCCTTTTTCTGTCTCCTTCTTATTCTTCCTCCTCCTCCTCCTCCTCCTCCTTCTCTCCTTATTCTTCCTCCTCCTTCTGCTCCTCCTCCTTCTCTCCTTCTTATTCTTCCTCCTCCTCCTCCTCCTCCTTCTCCTCCTCCTCGTCTCCTTCTTATTCTTCCTCTTCCTCCTCCTTCTCTCCTTCATATTCTTCCTCTTCCTCCTCCTTCTCTCCTTATTATTCCTCCTCCTCCTCCTCCTCCTCCTCCTTCTCTCCTTCTTATTCTTCCTCCTCCGCCTCCTCCTCCTTCTCTCCTTATTCTTCCTCCTCCTCCTCCTCCTCCTTCTCTCCTTCTTATTCTTCCTCCTTCTCCTCCTCCTTCTCTCCTTCTTCGTCCTTCTCCTCCTTCTCTTCCTCCAGTGCATGAATTCAGTGTTTGAGACTGTTCTGGACCTCACCTACCCCATCACCTCCATGTTTTCGGGCTCAGCCTTCAATGCCAGCATCAACAAGGTTTTCCAGGACAAGCAGATTGAGGTGCGTCACATGGACCTCCCCGGGAATTCACCTGCCCGTGGCGAGGGTTCTGAGCCAGCTCCCCAGCCACCCACGTCCCCACAGCGTCACCCACCCCATCTTGTCCCCACAGGACCTGTGGCTCCCCTACTTCAACGTCACGACCGACATCACGGCCTCGGCCATGCGGGTGCACACAGACGGTAAGAGCTCCCTGGGGAGCCAGGGAAGCTCTCCGGTACCACCACGTCTCCCTTTGTGGGGACCCTCCTCACTGGCACCCGAAACAGTGCTCCTGCCCCATGGGAGAAGGTTTGCCACGTGCCAAGGGGAGGACGCATCCTGGCACGGCAAGGAACGGGCTTGGAGAGCTCTTGGTTGACCCCAGGCAGTGGTGGCTTCCCAGTGCCACCTGGAGCTGGTGACCCCACCAGGCTCAGGTCCCCATGGGGATCTGGCTGTGCCCCACATCCTTGGTCGGGTTTGGGGCAGAATCGGGGTGCGGAGCCGCATCCTGACACCCCAAGAATGCATGTCCACTCTTAACACATCTGCTCACCACTAACCCCAGTAACCCACGCTCATGGCACGTGGAGCACGGGGATGCCGTGGTGGTGGTGGGAATGCCGTGGTGGTGGTGGGACAAGGTGGTGGTGGGGATGACGTGGTGGTGGTGGGGATGATATGGTGGGGATGACGTGGTGGTGGGAACATGGGGGTAGTAGGAACGTGGTGGTGGCTGCCCCTCCTCCTTGCCTGGTGTCGGAGCTCACCTGGGACATTGAGCCGTCCACAGGGCGCACGCGGTGGCTTGTAAGCAGCCTGGCTCTTGCTCTGCCTTCTCCTCTGGCCTCTAACGCCAACTAATCTCCGCTCACCACCCCTAACCCCCCGGCGAGCATCTCGCCCAGCTGTCCTTCCCCATCCCAGCATGGCCGAGGTGCTTTCCCTGGGTCTTGGGGCCGCAACCATCCCACCGTTGCGATGCCAACGTCCTCGGTCACCTACCGCCGGGTGCTGGGGCACGTCCCGTCCTCCCGTGGCCGTGACTGTTGTCCTCTCCCTCCGGCAGGCAGCCTTTGGCGCTACGTCCGAGCCAGTGCGTCCTATACCCCCTACCTGCCTCCGCTCTGCGACCCCAAGGACAGCCACTGGCTTGTGGACGGCTGCTATGTTAACAATGTCCCAGGTCAGCATCTCGCTCGCCGGGGCCACCGGCCTACCCCCCCCCAAAAAAAACCCCCACAACCCTTCCTCCCCCCCAAAACCACGTCTCCGTCTCAGGTTGAACCACCTGGGCTTTGCAAACGGCCGGTCAGGGCACACGACAGGTTCCTCTGCCACCCGTGGGTGCCTGTTGGGCTCCCGCGGGGTGTAGACGTCCCCGGGTAGGGACGAGGGGCAGCCCCCCCCAGGGTGGGGGTCTCGGGCGGGCCGTGCTCATTGCGTTTGTTCCCGCCGGCGCAGGCTCGCTCTGGCGGTACGTGCGAGCCAGCATGACCCTTTCTGGGTACCTACCGCCACTCTGCGACCCCAAGGACGGCAACTTACTGATGGACGGTGGTTACATCAACAACCTGCCAGGCAAGTAGCAGCTCAACGCCGTCACCGCTCAACCGGGGCGGCAGCCAACGCGGCGCCGGGTCTGGCCCCGGGGGCAGTGGCGGGCAGTTGGGTGGGGGCTTGCATGGCCACCAAGAGATGGATTCTCAATAGCTGGAGATGTTGAGGTTGGATTTGGGACATCTTGCTTGGTTTCGCATCTTCTTGGTGTCTTCGGTGTTGGGCGACCTCTCAAGGCGTCTTCATCCTCTTTCATGTGCAAGAAATGTCTGTCCATCTTGCGTCACCTCTTGGTGTCCTCTGTATTAGGTGGCTTCCCAGGGCATCTTCATGATTCTTCACACCCCTTCACATCTTTTCATCTCGCATCATCTCTTGGTATCTTCGGTGTTGGACATCCTCTCAGGGCATCTCCATCCTCCTTCATGTGCCAAAAGTGTCACACAGTCTCACGTCGTCTCTTCGTGTCATTGGCACTGGGTGGTTTCCCAGATCATCTTTACGTGCAAAAATTGTCCCCATCATCTTTGGGTGTCCTTGGCACTGGGTGGCCTCCTAGAGCGTCCTCATGCTCCTTACATGCCAACCACCTTCTTCCATCCTTCATCATCCTCTCCTGGTGTCCTTGGCATTGAGTGTTCTCCCACGGCATCTCTGTTGTCCTGCAGGTACAGGCCACTTCCCTCCATCCTGCACCATCTTTACTGTTCTTAGCATTGGGTGTCCTCCTGGGACATCTTGATGCTTCATCATGTGCAAGCCACCTTTGTCCATCTCACATCGTTCTCTTGATGTTCTCAGCTCCAGGTGCCCTCCTTGGGCTGCTCCATCCTCCTTCACCTGCAAGACACCTCCATCTGTTTCGTACCAGCTCTTGGTGTCTTTGACACCAGGTGCTCTCCATGCTCTTTCACGGGCAAGCCACCTCCCTCTGTCTCGTACCACCTCGGTGGCCCTGGCGCTGGGTGCCTTCATGTGCAAGCTGCCTTTGTCCATCCTGCCTCATCTTCTCCTGGTGCCCTCAGGACCAGGTCACCTCCTGGGGCATCTCCATCCTTGTTCGTGTGCAAACCACCTCCTGTCATCTCAAGCTATCTCTTGGTGTCTTTGAGATCAGGTGCCCTTCATGCTTCTTCACATGCACGGCACCTCCCTCCATCTCAAACCATCTCTTGGTGTCCTTCATGCCAGGTACCCTCTGGAGAACGTCTCCAGGCTCCTTCATGTGCAAGCCTCTTCCCTCCATTCTGTGTCATTTGCTGGCGTCCTTGGCATTGGGTGCCCTCCCAGGACATCTCCATCCTCCCTCACATGCAAGTGGCCTTGCTCCGTCCTACACCATCTTTTGGTGTCTTTGGTTTTGGGTGGCCTTGTGGAGTATCTTGGTGCTCCTTCATTTCCAAGTGACCTTCCTCAGTCCTGCATCGTCGTCTCTTGATATCATCAGCACTGGGTACCTTCTTGCAGCATCTTCATCTCGCTTCGTATCCAATCCACCTCCCTCCATCTTGCATTGTGTTTTGGAGTCCTCAGCATCAGGTGTCCTGCTGGAGCATCTCTGTCCTTCTTCACGTGCAAACCACCTTCCTTCATGTCACATCATCATCTCTTGATGACCTTGGTACCAGCTGCCCTCCTGGAGCATCTCCATCCTCCTCCATGTGCAAGCTGTCTCCATCCACTTCACGCCGTCTCCTGGTGTCCTCACCACCTGATGTCCTCCTGGAGCATCTTCATGCTCCTCCACATCCCACCACAGACGCTGCAACTTGCCTGTGCCCTCCTGTCACCCCAGCACATGCGCCAGGTTGCATCACTGCTGTGCTCTCCCTACCGACATGTCCTGCCACTGGGCTCCTGTCCCCAGCTCCACCACCCATGGGACACTGCTTGTCCCACCACGAGCCCCAGCATGGCTTTGCCATCCAGCCTGGGCTTGGAGACAATCCCTCAGCCCTATTTCCCTGCTCTGCTCGTGCCACCACCTCTCACCGCGGNCTCGGACCAGGGAAAACCGCAACNCTGCTGACCCAGCTTCTTCCTTTCNCACCCTGCAGCCGACATCGCCCGCAACATGGGTGCCAAGACGGTGATCGCCATTGATGTGGGCAGCCAGGACGAGACGGACCTGTGCAACTATGGGGACAGCCTGTCTGGCTGGTGGCTCCTCTGGAAACGTCTCAACCCCTGGGCTGAAAAAGTCAAGGTGAGGACCAGTGGGACGTGGCGATGCTGGTGAGATGTCATGGGCTGGGTGCTGAGCACCCCATCCTCGCAGGTGCCCGACATGGCGGAGATCCAGTCCCGCCTGGCCTACGTGTCATGCGTGCGGCAGCTGGAGGTGGTGAAGTCCAGCTCATACTGTGAGTACATCCGGCCCCCCATCGACCGCTTCAAGACCATGGATTTTGGCAAGTTCGACGAGATCTACGTGAGTTGGAGGATGGAGAGGCCGGTGAGGTGGCCTGGATCGTTGGTTAGGGTGCCTCAGGCCATCAGTTGGGTGCCCCAAGCCGTGGGTTGGGGTTCTCCAGCCATCAGTTGGGGTGTCCTGACAGTTGATTGGGGTGCCCTGGCCATTGACAGGATGCCCTGGCCACTAATGGGGTGCCCCAGATGTGGGTTGGGGTGTCTTTGCCGTCGGTTGAGCGTCCAGGCCGTGAATGTGGTGTCTTGGCTGTCAGATGGGGTCAACCAGGAATTGATTTGGTGCCTCAGCCACCACTTGAGGGTTCTCTGGTCCATTGGTTGGGGTGTCCCAGCCATTGATGGGGTGTCCTGGCCATCAGCTGGGTGCCTACGCCATCATTTGGGTGCCCTGGCCATTAACAGAGTGATGGGACCATCATCTGGGGGTGCCTGAATCATCGTTCAGCATTCTTGGGCTCTCAATTGCCATGTCCTGGGAATCATCTGGGGAGCTTGGGTCATCGTTCGGGGTACCCAGGTCACTATCTGGGTGTCCTTGACCATCAGTTGGGCTGCCTTGGCCATTGATTGGCATGCCCAAGCCATTGGTTGGATGTCCCAGCCATCAGTGGGGTACCCTTGACCATTGTTTGGGGTGTCCTGACTAGGTTGGGTGTCCCAGTCATCATTTGGGGTACCCTGGCCATCGGTTGGGTGTCCCAGTCATCAATCAGGGGTCCTGGGCCATCAGTTGGGATGCCCTACCCATCAGTTGGGATGTCCTACCCATCAGTTGGGTGCCTGGGCCATCATCTGGGGTGCCCCAGGTCAGCGTTTGGGGTGCCCGGACCACCGACGCGCTGCGGCCGCTGTCCCTGCAGGACGTGGGGTACCAGCATGGCAAGGTGGTCTTCGATGGCTGGAGCCGGGGTGACATCATTGAGAAGATGGTGAAGGACCGGCGCTCGGCCGACTTCTACGAGAGCAAACGCATGGACGTGAGCATGGGAATGGCACCAGGGCCTATGGGTGGTGGTGGCTGCTCGGGGACCTGCCCTGGGGCATCCTGGGATGGGCTGTCCTGGCCCCCTGATTTTGAGGAAGTTTTTTTTTATCCCTGGACCTGGAGCCATCTGTCTTGGTTCATCCTCTCGTCCCCTTGGTCCATCCTCCTGTCCCTCACTGGCATTCTCCTGTCCCCTCTTTGGTTCATCTCCTGTCCAGCTCCCCATCATCCTTTGTCCCCTTCGTCCATCTCCTGTTCCCCCCAGTGTCCTTGTCCCCTTCTTGGTCCATCTCTTGTCCCCACAACCCTGGTCCACCTTGTCCCACCTTGGTCCTTCCTCCTGTCCCTCACTGGCATCCTCCTGTCCCCTCCTTGGTCCATCTCTTGTGCCCACAACCCTGGTCCACCTTCTGTCCCACCTTGGTCCATCATGCTGTCCCTCACTGGTAGCATCCTGTCCCCTCCTTGGTCCATCTCTTGTCCCACTCCCCATCATCCTTTGTCCCCTTGGTCCCTCTCCTGTTCCCTCAACCCTGGTCCATCTTCTGTTCCCCCTTGGTCCCTCTCCTGTTCCCTCAACCCTGGTCCATCTTCTGTTCCCCCATGGTCCCTCTCCTGTTCCCTCAACCCTGGTCCATCTTCTGTCCCCCCCTTGGTCCATCTCCTGTCCCCTTCTTGGTCCACCTTGTCCTCTTGGTCCACCTCCTGTCCCCTCCTTACTCCATCCTGACCCCTTTGTCCATCTCCTGTCCCCCCGGCCCCCTTTAGTCCTTCTCTCCGTGTCCCCTGCTGCCCTGCCCCAGCTCGCGTCCCTCCTCCTGCCCCCTCCATCCTCACCCCTCTCACCCATGGTGGGGGGCGGCTCGGGGGCTCCCCCTTTTTCCTCTCGTAGGTGCTGACGTGCCCCAACGCCAGCTTCACCGACCTGGCGGAGATCGTGTCCCGCATCGAGCCCGCCAAGCCCTACTTGTCCGACGGATACGCCGACGGTGAGCTTGGGGGGGGGGGGCCGG